>Ga0335085_10000796_pt1 | contig 79590 bp, 77 predicted proteins | sample Lox_Sample_45_FD_206712 | JGI IMG/M metagenome (GOLD analysis project Ga0335085, IMG submission 206712) | Soil microbial communities from Loxahatchee National Wildlife Refuge, Florida, United States - Lox_Sample_4.5 | ecosystem: Environmental > Terrestrial > Soil > Wetlands | place: USA... | reverse complement strand
CTTTGCCTTTGGCTTTGCTTTTGCCTTTGCCTTTGGCTTTGCTTTTGCCTTTGCCTTTGGCTTTGCTTTTGCCTTTGCCTTTGGCTTTGCTTTTGCCTTTGCCTTTGGCTTTGCCTTTGACTTTGCTTTTTGGCTTTTGACTTAGTTTTTACTGGCCACTAACCACTAACCACTGATTTTCGAGAAACTGACACATGGATATGACTTGGATTACCGATCGCGTTGCGGTCGGAGGCGGCATCTGGACCGACGATCAAATGATCGAGCTGGTTCGCCACGGCATCACGCACATCATCGACATGCAGATCGAGTTCGACGACAGACCCCTCGCCGAACCGCACGGCGTCGAGGTGCTCTGGAATCCCGTGGACGACGACTTTCAGCCGAAGCCGCCCCACGTATTTCAGAAGGGTGTCGAATTCGCGTTGCGCGCGTTCGAAGATCCTGAGTCCAAGGTGTACATCCATTGCGCCGCCGGAGTTCATCGCGCGCCCATGATGACGCTCGCCGTGCTCCGTGCCCTGGGTTTCTCGTTGAAGGATGCGGTGCGCATGATCGAATCGCGCCGCCACGTCGTCGATTTCGCCGACGTCTACGTGCAAAGTGTCGAAGAGTTCATGAGCACCTACGAACCGGCAGTCGAATGACTTAACTTTATGTGTGGGGCGGACATTCTTGCCCGCCAAATGTGTGATTGTGTGGGGCGGACATTCTTGTCCGCCACTCGCTGCGTAGCAGCGAAAGAAGGTAGCCCACGGTCGAGCGAAGCGAGAACCGTGGGAACACCGACAACCGATTTTCCGCGCTGCGGCAGCAGCGCCAGACGGGCGGACACAATCCGCCCTTTTTCATTGGACAACAAGAGGTAGCGCGGACGCCATCGTCCGCGAACAAAGGAGTGCATCACCTCCGGCTCGCCGGAGCGCAGTTGAAATTAATGGCAGTTACGAAATTATCGATTCAGCAGGAAGTGGCCATCCTCGCCGTCATCGGCGAATGGCTTGACGACAAAATTTTTCCCGGACCGTGCGGCGACATCCGTCATTTTTTGATGCGCGCGCTGCTCAAGATCCGTAACAAGGAGGGTAACGAAGTTCGCTTCATCCCCAACGCGGCGCAGCAGGAAATCGCCGGCAAGTGGGGATCGAAGAACATCGTTTTGAAGGCGCGGCAGTTGGGTATCTCCACTTATGTCGCGGCACGATTTTTTATAGATACCATCACCCGGCCGGGAACGCTCACGGTGCAGGTGGCGCACGATCAGCGCGCGGCGGAAGACATCTTCCGCATCGTTCATCGCTTCCAGGAGAAACTGCCGGAAGCGCTGCGCGAAGGCGTGCTGAAAACGTCGCGCGCGAATGTGCGGCAGCTGCGGTGGCCGCATCTCGACAGCGAATATCGCGTCGAAACCGCCGCCGATCCCAACGCGGGACGCGGCATGACCATTCGCAACCTGCACTGTTCGGAAGTAGCGATGTGGTCGCGGGATGGAGCGGAGGCGCTGGTGTCGTTGCGGGCGGCCGTGCCTCCAAACGGGCAGGTGGTGCTGGAATCGACCCCCAACGGGGCGGGTGGCGCGTTCTACCAGGAGTGGCAGGACGCGGCGGAGACGGGGTTCGTCCAGCACTTCCTGCCATGGTGGATGGAAAAAGGTTATCGCCGGCCTAATTTGGCGCCGGCCGATCCGACACTCGAAGAACTGGAGCTGCAACGAAAGTATGGACTCGACGACGAACAACTCGCGTACCGGCGTGAAATTCGTTCTAACTGCCGCGGTAAGGCCGCGCAGGAATACGCCGAAGATGCCGAGTCCTGCTTCCTGCTCTCCGGCGATTGTGCCTTCGAGGTCGAGCCGGTGAACCAGCGATTGAAGGAGTGCGAAGTGCCGAGGCAGAAGACCAACGCCGTCGAGGTTCGTAACAACGGCCACGAGCTCGTCTGGCTACCGGCGCAGCCGAAGAAGCAGTACATCATCGGTGTCGACCCGGCAGGTGGCGGCATCGACGGTGACTACTCCTGCGCGCAGGTGATCGAGAAGACTACGGGAATGCAGTGCGCCGAATTACACGGCCACTACACTCCGCGCGAGCTGGCGAAGCGCGTCGCTCGCCTCGGTCGCGAATATGGAAACGCGTTGATTGCCGTCGAGCGCAACAACCACGGCGGCGCCGTGATCCAGGCGCTCACCGACGAGTACACGAACATATACATGAGTCCCGACGACAAGAAAGTCGGCTGGCTCACGTCTTCGGCGTCGCGTCCGAAGATCATCGAAGTTCTCGGACAGTTGCTGGCGGAGGAAACGGGAATCTTCTCCAGCGCCCGCTTCCTGCGCGAGTGCCGGACGTTCCTGCGCCAGGCCGACGGCAGTTCTGCGGCGACCAGCGGCGCGCATGACGACACCGTGCTCGCCATGGCCATCGCGCAATATGTTCGCCGCGAATCCGCCGGCAGACGAGTCTCGCCCGGCGTGCCGGAACAAACGCGATCGGTCGCGAGCGAAAAAGTGGGCTACGAAAATTTCGAACGGATTGACGCCGCGGCAGCGGCGTCAGGTGGTATCCCACGGCGCGAGTCGTGGGGGTGTGAGTGCAGAACTTGAGCCGTTGGCAACGGTGAGAGTGGGACCTCCTTTCGGACTGGGCCTCGGGATTTGGCTGTTGTCCCGGGGCCCGATTTTTTGAAACTCGGAAACTCGAAACTGTTTTTAGGAAAAATCATGAACATACTGACGAACTTAGGCGACGCGTTGCGGCGCGCGGGCGACGTGTTGTCCGGTACAAATAAGGATGCAAAACGCCGCACCTCGGCGTTGCCATCGATCTTGCAGACCTACGCTCCGCGCGTCGAAGGCATGCCGAAACCGACACCGGCGAACCTGCGCAAATTTGCCGAAACGCCGGTGGCGCGGCGCGCCATCAACACCATCAAGGATCGCATCGCCTGCATGGGCTGGCGCATTCAGCCGCGTAAAGGCCGCGTGCTCGCCGGCGACGACACGCGCATCCAGGTGCTCACCGAAAATCTGGAGGCGCCGAATCCCGACGATTCGTTCCGCTCGTTCGCCGAGCAGATTCTGGAAGATGTGATCATCGGCGGCTTCGGCGCGGCCGAACTCGATCTCACGGGCGACGATTCACATCCGGTCACGCTGTGGCCAGTCGATGGCGCCACCATCCGGATGAAATCCGACTGGGACGGCCAGCCGTCATCCCAGCGTTACGTGCAGTCCACCGGCCAGTACGGACCGGAAGGCCAGGTCGCGCTCGCCGACGAAGACCTGATGTACATCCGGCTGAATCCGCGGACGCACACGCCGTTCGGACTCGGCCGGCTGGAAGTCGCGTTTGAGACGATCAACGAATTCCTCGGCGCGCACCGTTACGCGGCGCGACTCGCGTCGAACTCGGTCGTCCAATACGCGCTCTGGCTGCAGGATTTGACGCCAACGCATCACGAGCGGCTCATCCGCTGGTGGCAGGACGAAATCGAGGGCACCGGCCGCGTGCCGATTCTCTCGTGCGAGCAGAAGCCGGAGGTGTTGCGCTTCGGTGGCGGCACCGACGCGGATTTGCGAATCAGCTGGCAGCAATTCCTGATCCGCATCATCGCCGACGCCTTCGATCTGCCGGCACAGTATCTCGGCATCGAGCAGGACGTGAACCGCTCGACCGCAGGCCAGCTTTCGGCCGATGCGTTCCTGACGGCGATCGTTCCGACGGCGCGGCTGTTCGCCGAGCACATCACGCGCGACGTGATCGCTAAAAAGCTTGGCTGGACGGACCTGGAATTCGTCTTCACCGATCTCGACGCATCGAACGCGCTCGAGCAGGCACAGATCGACGAGATCCTGCTGCGGTCAGGCGTTGTGACGGTGAACGAAGTTCGCAAGGCGCGCGGACTGGCGGAGATCGGAGGCGCGGGCGATCCGGTGGTCGGGTGAAGTGGATTGGTAGCGCGGACGCCCTCGTCCGCGTAGTTTTGAAATCTTTGGAGATGAGGGGCGAATGGAATTTGAACTGGAATCGATGGCAATCGAGATGCCGGAGGTGGCGGAGCATCCGAATCGGATGGCGTTTCGCGGCGTGCTGACGTTCGTGGACGTTCCTTCGGATTCGGCGCCGGCGGGCGCGCGCGGGCATCGCGTGATGCTGAAGCGGGCGGCGACGGAACGGGCGATCCCGTCGCTGCTCGGCATGGCGCTGGACTATGCGCCGCAACTCGACCGGCACGATGCGCGACGAAAGGTCGGCGTGATCACGCAGGCGGAGATCGAGGCGGGCGAAAGCGTCCGCGGCTCACGCGATTTGTCGGACAGGAATGTCCGACCTACACAGGCGCTGGCGGTTGGCGGGTTTTTGTACGCACGTGATTTTCCGGAGCTGGTGCGGGAAATCAGAGCGAAGGGGCCGAAGGTGCTGGGGATGTCGTACGAGATTGCCGAGGCGAAGATCGAGGACATCGGCGCCGAGGTCTGGGAGGTGAGCGATTTCACCTTTACGGGCGCGGCGGTGTTGCGTCGCGACAAGGCGGCATACAAACAGACGTGGATTGAGTTGCAGTAGTCGGGAGTGAGAAAGTCGCGGACGAGGCGTCCGCGCTACATCAACACGGAGAGAACATGGACGAGAACACGGTACAGCAAATCACGGAGAGCACGGAGCGGCTGGCTGCGGCTGCGGAAGCGTTGCAGCAGACGCTGGCGTCGATCAGCGCGCAACAGGAAGAGTTGACGGCGAAGATCGACAAAATCGTGGCGGCGATCGAGGAGAACCCACCGGCTCTTTCGGCAAAGGAAGCCGAAAGGAGCGGGCACTCCGCACAGGCGCTTCACGCGCAGCGCAAGACGTTGTCACCGTTGGTGACGATGATCCTGGCGAAGAACGGCGTGGAAGAAGTCACCAGCGACGCGGCGCAGCTCGACAAGGCGCTGGCGGCGCTCAGTCCCGAGCAGCGCATCGCCGTAAAAGCGGAGATGGCGCGCGCGGGAATCATTCAGTAACCAGCAGCCAGTAGCCAGTTTTCAGTAAACGCGAGCCGATCAACCGATCGGCTTTTTGTTTTTGGGCAGGGATTCCTCACCGCTGAAGCGGTTCGGAATGACAAAAAGAAACAAGGAGAAAACATGAAAGCACAGTTCCTCGATCTGCATGCGGCGGCGGATTTCATCGGCCCCGGCGCGATTGAAGTCAACCGTTACCAGAGCGAGATTTTCGACATCGTGCGCCGGCGCGGCGTTTTCGGCAAGCGCATCAAGCAGATGCCGGCAACCGGCCATCCATCGCGCTTCTTCGAAGAAACGGCGATCGCATCGCCGAGCGCAGCGAACGGGTTTGTCGATCCGCGCAACATCGCCGCGACCGTGGTTTCGCCGACGCGGGTGGAACGCAGTGTTCCGCTGAAGGCGCTGGTGTCGCAGATCAACTACAACCTGTTCGACATGGAAGTGGGCGCGCAGCAGAGCCAGTTTGCGTTCCTACAGGCGAAGGACCTGGCCGACGCCGTCGACGGATTGATGCGCACGCACGACGTCGCGTTGTGGAACGGCAGCGACACTTCGCTGAGTTCGCCGACCACCTCGCAGTATTACGGCGTCGCCGGGCAGGTTGCCGCCGGCGGCAACGTTCTTAACCTCGGCGTTAGCGACTCGATCACCGACAACCTGAAGTCGACGATCGCGCTGATGGTCGCGAACTCTTCGTACGAAGTTCGCCCGACCGCCATCTACGCCAACCCGGTGCTGCTCGACCTGATCGACCGCGAGATGAAGACGGAGTTCAACGTCGTCCTCGATTCGGTGGAGATCACGGCCGGTTACAAGGTGAAGGCGCTGTCGACCCAGGCAGGCGAAATTCCGCTGATCCCCGACTGGTCGCTGAGTTACACGGGCACCCCGGGATCGGGCTCGGCGCAGTTGCCGGCATACATCGTGACGGAAGACCTGATCGAGTATCACTGGCTGACCGATCCGAACCCGCGGGTCTTCCAGCTCGGGCTAACGGGATCGTTAGCCGCGCAGCTGGTGGTGGTGAAGTTCGGCGCCGTGGTGGTGAAGGGCGCCAGCTACGCGCACTACAAGGTGAACGTAACGCGGTAATGCCGGTTCCCGGCAACCAGTACCCAGTCTCCAGTTCCCGCAAGGGAACTGGAGCTGAGGTACGACACTTCGTGATTCAACACAGAGAGCACGGAGGAATGGAGAGCGCAGAGTGAATTACTTGAATGATTCGGAATACGAGACGTACGGGCTCGAGGAAGGCACGCTGGATTCGTGGATCACATCGGCGTCGGCGCTGATCGATGCGCACTGCCGGCGCGCGACGCTGGGCGTGGCGCAGTACACCGAGCGGATCCGGTTGAACGGGCAATCGCTGGCGCGACTGACCTACTTACCGCTGGCGACAGCGGACGGCGCGGCATCGCCGCTGGTCGGGATGCGGGCGCGTTATGCGATGCCGCGGCGCGGAGATATGGCGGGCGAGTTCGCCTGCGAGGCGGCGCTGGCTTTCGGCATGACGGGAACATGGACGACGCTGGCGGTGGAATCGCTGGACTGGGACGCAGATACGGGCGAGGTAACGCTGCCGGTACATCCGCTGGGCCTGCCTTACAACGATATCGAGGTGACGTACACAGCCGGGTTGAGCGATATCCCCGGCGCGGTGAAATGCGCGTGCGCGCAGATTGTGCGTAACGCGCAGGCGACGCCGGCACTGAACGTGCGCACCAATCGCCTGGACAAGATGACGATGCAGTACTTCTCCGACTCGCTGCTGGACGAGGGAGTGCAGAAATTGCTCGCGCCGTACGTGGCGCAGAAAGTTGGGTAGCCATGACGGGAGGTCGGCGACAACCGGCGCTGGCACGCGCCGTGAATGCCATGATGCGCGCGCTGGGCGGAGCGTCGGTAAGGCTGCGAACACCAGTGGCATCGGCGAGTGGCGTGGCACGCGAACTGGGGATCGACACGTCGGCATACCAGGAGACACAACTCGGGCCGGTGATCGTGAGGGAAGTGACTGCGGCGGCAACTTCGGCGGACAAGAATGTCCGCCCCACACAGGCCTCGCAGATCGAGGTGCTGATTTCGTCGAGCGTGCTGGATGCGTTAACGCCAGCGGTAGGACAGAGTGACGGCTTGAGTTTCCTGCAGCAGGTGGAACAGATCGTGTACGAGGACCTGGTGTTCGCGGTCACAGCAGTGAGTGCGGACCGGTTTGCGGGCGTGGCGTACCTGTATCACGTGACGGCAGTGGTTAGTGGGTAGTGGTTAGTGGCGAGTAATTCAGGCTCTTAGCGAAAGCCAGGAGCTATCGGCTAAGAGCAGGAGATTGCAATGCAATTTGCGAAAGACAGTTTTTATGTGGCGCTCAGAAATAACCTGGCGATGGTGAATCCGGCGCGAACGGTAACGGTAGAGGGAGTGGTGCGCCCGGCGGTGGTGGTGGCGGAGAACGAAGGATTACTGGCGGGAATCGAAAACGCGTTCGTGCTGGCATGGGGAGACGCGAGGTTCGTGGGCAACGGCACGAAGCTGATGAAAATGACGTGCTCGATCCAGTACGCGACGCGCGGTGCGACGGCGAGCGGAACGGATCGCGGGCGCGTGCTGGGAACGCTTGACGGCGAGTTGATGGCGTCGACGCAGCCTCCGCGAACGCAAAAGCAGAACTACACGATGATTCCACCGCAATCGTTGGGAACGATGATTTTCTGGACCGAGCTGGAGTTTCTGCCGCCGAAAGACGAAGCGGGCCGGATCGCGCGGACGGCGCAGACGACCGTGTACTTCTACAGCGAGGTGGAGCAATGAAGGCACCCATGGTTCCGATCGCGAAGCGGGTGCGCGCCTATTGCGCTCCGGTGGACCGCACGAGCGAGACGCCGACGTGGTTCGATCCGTCGGTGGCGTTCAATTTCGATGCGCCGCCGGCGCCGTGGATCGCGCTGGGCGACGTGGCGAACCTGAAGCGGGCAGCGTCGAGCAAGGTAACAGCCATGTTAGCTGGCGCACAAGGCGCGGTGGCGGGGCAGTTTCGGGCCAGCCTGGAGGCCGAGGTGGCATTCGATTTTTTACAGTGGGGCAAGTTGCAGATGGCGCTGGCCGGCGGGTCGCAGCACACGAATGTGCTGGCGACCAATGGAGCGGGATCGTCGGGCATGGGCAACCCGGCGCTCCCGCCCGTGGCGGTGCTGGCGGGATCGAGCGCGTCGGAACTGGTGCTGGGGGCTGGCGCGGTGAACGCATTTAACGCCGGCGATATGGTCGCGTGCGATGTGGATTACCAGCAGCAGACGGGATATATCGGGTCGCCGGTGGCGGCGTACGTGAGGGATCCGGCGAATGTGAATCGCGATCGCGATTACCTGCGGCGGGTGACGTTCAATGTGGCGCGCGTGGCGTCGGTAACGGCGACGTCGCTGGAGTTGGCGCAACCGCTGGTGGGCGGAGCTCCGGCGACCGGAGCGCAGGCGCAGAAGGTGGTGGCGTTTGCGGATCGCGAAGGCGGCAGCTTCTTCCAGGAATGGTCGATGCTGTTCGCGCTGGAACCGGAGAGCGGTGGGCAGGTGTGCTTTTACTATCCGCGAATGCAGGCGTGCGCGCCGGCGGCGGAATCTGTAGTGAAGTGCGATTCCTATGAAACGAGCGCGTTACACGCGGTGATGACAGCGCTGCCGGTGAAGGATCCGGTGGATGGCGAGCAGGTGGTGTGCTACCGGGCTTACTGGCCAGTGGCGACGGCAGATGTGTACTGACGTCCACGCAAAGGTCGCAAAGGAGCAAAGAACGCAAAGTGAAACTGGAAATCGATAATTTCGATGGGGCCGGCGTGTGCGACTACACGGCGGCGCTGGATGTGGAACATCGGCCAAAGATCGTGAGGCGATTGAATCGTCCTGCGACCATGTCGTGCGCGCTGGTGGCGCTGGGCACGTTGTCACCGCCGGTGACAGGCGCACGGATCGCATGGCGGAACGACGCTGGCTCTGCGCTGTTTACGGGATACCTGGCGCAGGCGGCGGAGCGCGAGTACCTGGGATGGAACGAGGCGGGCGCCGTGTATCGGTATGTGCTGACGGCGACTGGCGACGAGGCGTTGCTCGACAGGCAGGTGGTGGAGGAGCGTCCGCTGACGGTGCAGAAGCCTGCGGGGGCGGTGGTGCGCGAACTCACTCCGACGGGAACGGATGTGAGCGGCGTGGAAGATTGTGGGACGATCGCGGAATTGGATGCGTCGTTGCGGAAGTGGTCAGAATGCGCGGCAGAAGCGGCAGATCAGGCGCGCGCGGCGTACTCGGCAATCGACGGAAAGGTCGTGCTACGACCGATTGGCGAGCACGCGGTAACGATCGATGAGACCGATCCGAACTTTTCGCCGGACGGATTGAAGTTGCAGTCGCCCGATCGCCTGCTGAACGACGTCACGGCGCTGGGCAAAACGGAATGCGACGCGTACGTGAAGGACTATTTCCTGGGCGATGGGTCGAAGCTGGGATTCGATCTGTCGCAGTCACCGTTTGGAAGCAAGGCAACGACGGTGTTCGAGGAGGAGTACACGGCGCCGCTCGATTCGGCGTGGTGGACGGTAAACGACCCGAACGGCGCGGTGTCGGTGAATGGCGGGAGCGTGTGGGTGCAGGGCGGTGCGGCGTCGGTGCAGTTTGCGGAGTCGATCGAACTAGGTGGGGCGCTGCAATTCCAGCACGGCGATGTGAGTTTCCAGGCGGCATCGGATGGGGTGATTGGCGGGCTGTACAACGGCGCGACATGCCTGGCGGGATTCCAGATCGCGAAAGCGGGCAGCCAAAGCACGATTTCGGCGCTGGTGAACGGAAGCGTTACAGGCACATCGCTGGCGACACAGACGAATCATCGCTACCTGTTTATCACGCGGGTGTATGCGACGGAGGCGGTGCGGCGAGCGGGGTGGTACCGGTCGTCGAAAGAGGTTGCGGGCGGGCAGGATCGCACGGCGGACTTGCGCGTGGTGCTGGTGGTGCAGGATGTGGATCCGAACAATCCGGAGTCACTGGTGTCGGCGGGAACGGTGCTGTACGACGACGTAATTGCGAATGGGCCGGCGTTCTGCTCGTACGCGTTGCTGAATGCGAATGATATGCACTGCTCGCTGGCGTATACGCAGTTGGTCGCGATGCCGAACGTGCTGGTGCGCAGCGCGCTGCCGGGACAGGCGTTTCGGACGCGACTGGTGGGGGCGCTGATCAATGGCGGCGAGTGTAACGTTGGCGGTAGGTCATTGACGTTCTATTCGGCGGAAGCGCCGGCGTCGAACGAGCAGATCGTGGCGGAGTATCGCAACGCGAGGGCGATGGGCGGGAGAGTGACGGTGGCATCGCCGAGTGTGCGCAGTGCGGCGGTGGAGATGGAGATGCCGCTCACGAGGACGTCGGACGATTGTGCGAACGCGGCGCAGGCGATCCTCGATGATTCGACGCAGACGGCGTGGTGTGGCGAATACCAGGGCTGGTCGGACTTTTTGCCGGACGATATCTGGCCGGGCGATGTGCTGCATGTGAATGCGCCGTCGCGAGGATGCGTGGCCGATGTGATTGTGCGCGAGGTGCAGGTAGAGTCGGTGGATCCGGCGAACGATCGAAGCCGGTACGCGATCACGTTTGCGAACGAGGCTGCGGACCCGGTGGCGATCAAGAGCAAGGCGGTGACGCAGACGCAGGTGGAGAAGTCGGCGCTGCGCGATCCGACGATCTACGCGCTGGCAGGATTGCAACAGGCTGAGGTGACGAACATCACGTCGACGTCGGTCACGATGGATATGGGTTGCGATCCGATGTCGGGGGGCGGATTCGAGATCCGGTGGAGCGATTCGGGCTGGGGGCCGCAGATCGACCGGAACCTGGCGGGGCGGTATAACACGCGCGTTATCGCGATGCCGAGGCTGACGCGGGTGATGAGTTACTGGATTCGGCAGTATGACGCGACGAACCGCTACTCGCGGTCGGCGACGCTGCTGCACGTGGATTGTCCGTTATGAACGATTTCGAAACGAGAGTACTGGAAGATTTGGCGGAGTTGAAGACCGACATGAAATGGATTACGGGCGGGGACGGCCACTTGGGGCGACTGCAGGAGGTGGCTGAGCAGGTGGAACGGCACGAGCAGTTTCTGCAGCGGGCTCGCGGGCTGAGCGCGGCGTTCGCATGCGTGCTGGCGCTGGTGCATTTGGGCTTCGAGCTCATAAGGATGCGATTGGAAAGGTAGTCACACAGCCAGCAATGGCTGTGCCACATAGATTCGCAAAAAGGGAGAGCAGGATGAAGACAGGGTTCGAGAATTGGAAGACGACGTTAATTGGCGCCGTGATTGCCGGGCTGTATGCGTTGCAGAACGCGGGCGAGATGACGGCCAAGAAGGCGATTGTAACGTTCGCGATAGCGGCGTTCGGGTTCGTGTGCGCGGACGGAAACTCGGCCGCCAAGGCGAAGGAGTAGGCGGTGGACCCGATGGGCGCGCTGGCCGATTTCGTGCTCGGCAAGCTGAAGCAATCGGCGATAGCGCTGTGGCTGAAGCTGCTGTTCACGATGGCGTTCAGCGCGGTGGTGTCGTTCCTGTTCGTGTGCGGATCGATGCTCGCGCTGGGACAGCCGGCGGGGTTCGCGATCGGCAGCGGCATGGTGATGTCGGCAATGGCGATGGCGGTGTTGTTCCGGCGGTCACCGCTAACGAAAGGGTTAATGGTGGTGCTGCCGGAGTCGGAGGCGACAAAGGAAATGGGCACTAATTTTCAAATCATAGAGAAATCGAGGTAATCGAATGACAAGCAAATTTCTTACCGTGATGGAGACGATCGGCAAGGATGCGAAGGTGGTGTTGACGGATATCGAGAAGTATTTGCCGTCGGCGGCTACGCTTGCCGCATTACTGTTTCCGGCGCAGACGGCGACGGTGGCGGGTGTGGTGAACTCGGTGGGACTGATCGAGCAGGCGGTGACGGTGATCGAGCAGAAGTATGCGGCTCTCGGAGCCGCGACCGGCACGGGCGCGCAAAAGCTGGCGGAAGCGCTGGCGATTGTCACTCCGACTGTAACGCAACTGTTATCGGCAGAGGGATTGCCGGTGAATTCGGCGTACATCCAGAAGATCGTGGATGCGGTGGTGGCGATCCTGAATGTGCAGATGACGCAAGTCAGTGGCTAGTGGTTAGTGGTTGGTGGGTAGCGGGCAGCGGTTGGAAAACCACACAGAGAAACAGGGGCGCTAAATAAGAGGGCACAGGCAGGAATGCCTGTGCCACATTTTCTTTGTTACTAAATCACTACAGCAGTTCTTCGTTCCAGCCTTCCAGGAACTTGGCGACGGAGCGGAGGAACTGGTCGGCGACGGCGCCATCGATGATGCGGTGGTCATAGCCGAGCGAGACGTGGCAAATCTGGCGGATGGCGATCGAGTCGGTGCCCGCGTCGTCGGTGAGGACGACCGGCATTTTCTTGATCGACCCGATACCCATGATGGCGACCTGCGGCTGGTTGATGATGGGCAGGCCGAACATCTGGCCAAACTGGCCGGGGTTGGTGATGGTGAACGTTCCACCCTGCACGTCTTCGGGCTTTAACTTCTTCGTTCGAGCGCGGTCGCCGAGATCGGTGATGGCGCGCTGCAATCCGACGATGTTCTTCTCTTCCGCGTTCTTGATGACGGGCACGATCAATCCCCAATCGAGCGCGACCGCGATCCCAATATTGATGTTGCGGTGATAGCGGATGCTTTCGCCTTCGACGCTGGAGTTGATGATGGGGAAATCGCGGATGGCCTTGACGGCGGCGCGCGCGAAGAACGTGGTGGGCGTGAGCTTGACGCCGTTCTTCTGCTCGAACTGCTTCTTGATCTTTTCGCGCAGATTCATGACGCGCGTCATGTCGATTTCGTACACGGTGTGCACGTGCGCGGAAGTGTGCTTGGACTCGACCATGCGCTGCGCGATGATCGACCGCATCTTCGACATGGGCACGACTTCGCCGGGGAGCGGCGCGGGCGGAGGCACGGGAGCTTTCGGCGCGGACACTTCGGCCGGTCGAGGGCGACCGGCGTCCGCAACTGCCGGTTGTGGCCGGGATCCCCGACCTGCGACGTAAGCCTGGATGTCTTCTTTGGTGACGCGACCGCCGAGTCCGGTACCTTTGACGTTGGCGAGATTGACGCCGTGTTCCTTTGCGAGCTTGCGGACGAGCGGCGAGGAACGGACTTTCTGGCCGTCGCCGGAGACCTCTTCTGTTTCCTCTTCGATGGCGGGCGCGGTGTGGGCAAGTTCCTCGGCTTCGGAGATGGTTTTTCCACCTTCGCCAACCGAAGGCGTGAATGGTGCGGCAGCGACTTGAGTTTGCGCCGGTCGAGGGCGACCGGCCTCCATCGCTCCGCCGATGACGCCGACGACGGAATTAACTTGAACGGTAGTTCCGGCGGGAGCCTTGATTTCGGTGAGAATGCCTTCAGCGGGCGCGGGGATTTCGGCGTCGACCTTGTCGGTGGAGATCTCGAAGAGCGGCTCGTCGCGCTGGACCTTGTCTCCGACGTTCTTTAACCATTTCGTTATGGTGCCTTCGAAGATGGACTCGCCCATCTGAGGCATGACGACGTCGGTGGCCGGACCGGAAGGGATCTGAGTATCTGGCTTACCGGCAGCGGGCGCGGCGTTGGCGACCGGATTCACCTCGGCTGAGGGGGCGGTGGTCTTCGCGGCAGCGGCCGGCGGAGCGCCGGCGCCGTTGGCGTCGATGATGCCGACGACGGTGTTGACCTGGACGGTGGCGCCTTCGGCGGCCTTGATTTCCTTGAGCACGCCGCTGGCGGGTGCGGGGATCTCGGCGTCGACCTTGTCGGTGGAGATCTCAAAGAGCGGTTCGTCGCGCTGGACCTGCTCGCCGGGTTTCTTAAGCCACTTGGTGATGGTGCCTTCGAAGATTGACTCGCCCATCTGGGGCATGACTACGTCGGTCGGCATTCTGTCCTCTATCTATGGATCGAAAATGGAGCCAGGGGCAAACAAGAAATTATATCGAAAGGGAGCGAACGTAAGGTGATCTGGATATCTGGTCATCTGGTGAACTGATCATCTGACGATCGCAATCTCGTGAGCGTTCGTGGAAGCTTGGACGACACGAGATCAACACAGAGATCGCGGAGAAACAAAGCAATGGCTGTGAACCTAAGGGGCGGAGTTTCGTCTAAACAAGCGGTTTGGTGTGCTCGGAATCTGATTGCGAGGCACGGCCCGGATCTGGTGCATTGAGCGCATTTGGCCCGCGGAAGGCGTGTAGCGCGAGCAACATCGCGGCGGAAGCGGGGTTCAATCTGGGTAATCTGAAGAGTCGGCGGTATCCCCATGTCTAAGGTTCAATCGGTGTCGTGGCGCAGGTGGCTGGCGATCGCACTGGCGGTTTCGGCGGCGGCAGTAGTGGCGCAAGACATTCCCACTTACAAGGTCAACGTGAAGGTCGTGAACGTGCTGGCGACGGTGCGCGACAAGAAGGGCAAGATCGTCAACAACCTGTCGCAGCAGGATTTCACGCTGGAAGAAGACGGGCGCCCACAGACGATCAAGTATTTCACGCGCGACACGGATCTGCCGCTGACGTTAGGCCTGCTGGTGGATACGAGCGCGAGCCAGCGGCAGGTGCTCGATCAAGAGCGTTCGGCGAGCGGCACATTCGTGAGCAGCGTGTTGCGCGAGAACACCGACCAGGCGTTCCTGATTCATTTCGACCGGCAGGTGGAACTGCTGCAGGATCTGACGAAGTCTCCGCAGAAGGTGAGCGAGGCGCTTTCGAACGTGGAAGAGAGTCCGCCGGATGACAGCCAGGACAATAATGGCAATTCGGGCGGCCAGAATGGCGGCTCCAATGGCGGAGGGCAGAACGGCGGCGGGTATCCGGGCGGTGGTGGTCGCGGCGGGCGTGGCGGTCACGGTGGGTATGGCGGACACCACTTTGGTGGCGGCACGCACCTCTACGATTCGATCTTCCTGGCGTCGGACGAATTGATGGGAAAGCAACAGGGACGCAAGGCCATCGTGGTGCTGACGGATGGCGTCGATCGCGGCAGCAAGGAGTCGATCGAGAGCGCGATTGAGTCGGCGCAGCGGGCGAACACGATCGTGTATTCGATCTACTTTGCGGGACAGGAAGGCGGCTACGGCGGTCGTGGCGGCGGCATGGGCGGCGGACATCGTGGCGGGATCGGCTTCCCCGGGGGCGGAGGCTGGCCTGGCGGTGGAGGCGGATGGCCCGGTGGCGGGCGCGGTGGCAATGGCGGTGGTCAGCAGCCACGCGAAGAGCACGTGGACGGCAAGAAGATCATGGAGCGCATTTCGAAAGAGACCGGCGGACGGATGTTCGAGGTGAGCAAGAAGGAAACCGTCGGCGATATCTATAAAGAGATCCAGGACGAGCTGCGCAACCAGTACAACATCGGCTACACGCCCGACAAGGCGGAAGGCGAGGACTATCGCAAGATCACGCTGCAGGCGAAGAACAAGGATTACTCGGTGCAGGCGCGTGAAGGGTACTATCCGTCGAAGCCGATCGAGGCTAAGCCCACGGAAGCGAAGAGCGAAGGGAATTAGTAAATGGGTAAGTTGGTAAGTTAGTAAGTTGAAAGGCGGCGGCGCTCGGGGAGACTCGGGCGCCGTTTGTATTTGAAACGGTGAGAGTAGGGGTATCTCCGGGTTCGCTGCGCGAACCCTCGACATGACAAAAGAAAAGGCACCCAGGTTCGGGTGCCTTGTTTATTCTCACTCTGGAGTTACAGCAACTCAGCGGCGGAAGCCGCCACCACCGTGGAAGCCCATGGCGGCGTGCATCGGAGGCCCACCGTGGAAGCCTGCCGGTCCACCGAATCGAGGTCCGGCGAAATGAGGTCCGCCAACAAAGCCATGCGGAGCGATCGGATGGTCATAACGGAAGCCGAGTCCTGGATGGACGTATGGTCCGCGCCAGTAAACCGGTCCACCGTAGAAGCCGAACGCCGGGCCATAACTATAGATGAACGCCGGCGAATAGTATCCCCAAGGTCCGAAGGGGCTGTAGAACAGTCCTGCTCCGGGCAGGAACGTGTAATCGGCGAAGTACGGGCTCCAGTACCAGCCTGGGCCGTTCCAGCCGGCTCCGCCGATATAAACCTGGGCGGCGTTGGCGCTGGCGTCGGAGAGGTACTGCGAGCGCAACGAGCTCCAGTTGTAGAAGTCGTTCTCGTCAGCCTTTTTGTCAAAGCTGGTGGCCTTCAGTTTGGGCTCGTTCAGCGTGAGTTCGTGACCTTCCTTCACCTTAATGTCTTTGTCACCAGTGGTGACTAACGCTTCGCCCTTGAAGACGCGGACCTGATTGTCGTCGGCCGAGAAGTCGTAGAGTCCGACTTTGTCGAGGCGCGTCTTGGCGTTGTCCTGCAGAACCTGAATGTCGTTCTGCTTGTAAAGCTGGGCGACCTCCACTTCGGCACGTCCTTTTTCCAGCTGAACCTGGGTATCGGTCAGGCTGGGCGAGATCATCTTGACGGCCGAGTTGTGGTCAAGCCGCAGGAAGACGCCGGGCGTAAGCAGAACTTCGGCGCGGCCGTCGGCGCTGGTGGTCAGGGTCTGGCCGGGCTGAAGATCGGCGGTGCCGACCGACTTGGACGTGAGTTGCTGAACGTTAGCCTGCAGGTCGTTCGATTGCACATCGTTCGACTGCAGACCTTGGATGGAGGCTTGTCCCTCGATGAAATTCAAGGTTCCTGGCTGAGCCGTGTTGGCAGCCATCGCTGGCGCCGTAAGTGCGGCTGCCAGGATAAAGCCTGTAAGTGCTTTCAACCATGACAGCTTCATATGCTATTCACTCCTAAGAAATTAGATGGACGGGAGGGCGAAAAGTCTCGGATGGAGAGTTGCGGTTCGGTAAAGGTTTGTAACGGTCACGCTCACAAAATCACTACTTATGTGCTCAAGAGCTTCTGGGGCCCGAAGAGTGCCTGGCGCAAGCAGACCGGAGCTGCGGTCCCAAGCAGCTGGACAGAGTAGTTGGCTGGATGCGTACCGTGTTCCGGAATTTGGAAATCGAGAAGAGCTTCCGTACGGACGGAGGGAATCGGCGTAGGCTGTCAAAGGACCCCGGGGACTGTGGAATTCAAGAAGAGGTGAACGACCGTGAAACTGGGGAAGAAACCACCGAAATTCGACCATCGCACATTGATGTTCGGGAAGTACACGCTCGCGGGACTGCCGGCGCCGCCGGTGACCGCGGACTACTACGACAAAGTGAAAACCTGGCCCATGATGGGCAACGACAAGTATGGCGACTGCACCTGCGCGGCCGCCGGACACATGATCGAGGAATGGACGGCGAACACGCAGGCGAAGGCCAAGGTGTTGGGCGACCCGCAGATTATCAAAGCTTACGATCATTTTTCGGGAGGCGATCCGGACGCGGGCGCGAACATGCTCGACGTGCTGAACTACTGGCGGCATACGGGGATCGGCGGAGACAAGATCGAGGCGTACACGCAACTGGAGCCGAAGAACACGACACAGGCGAAAGACGCGGTGTACCTCTTCGGCTCGTGCTACATCGGCGTGTCGCTGCCGGACTCGGTGGTGCCGCAGGACGGGACGGACTGGAACACGATTCCGTGGGTGGTGCCGCCGCAAGGTCCAGTGGGAAATGCGAAACCGAATCCGAATAACGGGCACTGCATTCCGGCGGTGGGTTACGACAGCCGGAACCTGTATATCGTGACGTGGGGCGCGCTGAAGCCGATGAGCTGGGGCTTCTACCAGACGTACATGGATGAAGCGTACGCGGTGTTGAGCGCGGACTGGATCAGCAAGAAGCTGAAGAAGGCGCCTCCGGGATTCGATATCAAGACGCTGAATGCGGACCTGTCGGCGCTGGTGGGCCAGAAGATGACGCTGATTGCCGGCAGCAATGGCGGAGCCGCAAAGAAAGCGAAGGCGGCACGGGCGAAATGAAGGACCTGGGATAAGCGGCCTCGAGTGGAAAGCTCGGGGCCGCGAAGCATACAGGTCGGCGATTTCCGAGTAGCATCGGAATCAATGGAATTCCTGCTCTGCGTGTGTAACGACGACTACCAGGCTTCTTTGGAAGTCAGGAAACTCTATCCGGCGGTACCCGATCCGAAGGCGGAGAAGCTGGAGATGGTGCGCGTGGTTGACGAGACGGGAAGCGACTATCTCTATCCCGCAGACTATTTTGTTGCGCTTCGATTGCCGCAAAGCGTAAAGAAGGCACTGGCAAAAGCGCCTTAGCAGTCTTCGTCGATTCCTCTCCCGATCTTTGATCATGCATTTCACATAAAACCTCTCGCCGTGGGTTGACTTCCTGTCGCCACTTCAGCCGGCGAACATTTCCGCATCGGCGTGGGCGAGACGCCCACGTTACAGCCGGCGAGACGCCGGCGCTACGGTTCTGCCTTCCGTGTAGCGCAACTCTTACGGCGAGACGCCGGCGCTACGGTTCTGCCTTGCGTGTAGCGCAACTCTTACGACGAGACGTCGACGCTACTCGTATGTAACATGATGGTTACAATCAGGCGGTCTTTTCGCGGAGCCGGGCTTCGTCGAGGTCGAGTTCGCGCTCGAGCTTGCGCAGGAGTTCGTCGCTGATGCGTCCGTGATTGCGCAGTTCGACGGCGGTGCGGCGTTCGAGCTGGAGCAGGTCGCGCAAGAGTTCGAGACGCCGGTGGTGTTGCTTCGGGCTGAAACGGCCATCATGCGACGCGCCTTCGTCAAGCACGGCAAGACGGTGGCGGTAGTGTTCCTCGAGGTCGTCGAAGATCGCGGAAAAGTCGGACTGATCTTCGGCTTTTCGGGTCGTGGAAAGGAACGCCAGCACCGCCTGGAAAATGGTTTTGCGGGCCTCTTTCTCTTCACCGTCGGAATCGCCTGCGCCGCTGAGTCCGAGAGCGCGGATCAGCGGCGGCAGGGTGAGTCCTTGTAACACAAGAGTTACGAATATCACCGCAAACGCAAGGAAGATGATGATGTTGCGCTGCAGGAAGGGCTGGTCGCCGATCATCTGCGGCAAGCTGAGAGCCGCGGCGAGGGAGATGACGCCGCGCATGCCGGTCCAGCCGATGACAAAGATCGAGGACGCCGGTGGCGTGTTCTCGTGCTGATGAAAGACCTGCCGCCTGACGGCGTAGCCAAGATGCGCGCCGGGGAAAACCCAGAGCAGACGCAGCAGGATGAGGAACGCGGAAAAACTGGCGGCGTAGAAGAACAGGTGCAGGCGGCTGTTGCCGCGAATGGCATCGAGGACGTGCGGGAGCTGGAGTCCGACGAGCACGAAGACGAGGCCGTTGAGCACGTAGGTGAGCGATCCCCAGACGGCCCAGGCTTGCAAGCGCACGTCGGGGGAGAAGAAGTGCGAGCTTTTGCGGCTGAGATAGAGTCCGCAGGTGACGACGGCCAGCACACCCGACGCGTGCAGCTGTTCGGCGGCGAGATAAGCCGCGTAGGGCGTGAGGATGCTGAGCGCGATCTCGATGGGGCCGTTGTCGATGAGGTGCTCGATCCAATGGACGATTTCGGCGATGACCAGTCCGACGATGATCCCGACGACAATCAGGAAGAGCAGACGGTAAACGCCCAGGCCGACGCTGGGGACCGGACCGCCGCGGAGCATGGCCAATCCGAATTCGAGCGCGAGGAGCGCGGAGGCGTCGTTGACGAGGCTTTCGCCTTCGAGGATGTCGACCACGCGCTTGGGGAGGCCGACACGGCGAGCGATGGAGGTGGCGGCGATGGCGTCGGTGGGCGCGACGACGGCTCCGAGTACGATGCCCATACGCCAGTCGAAATCAGGCAGTAACCATGGCGTTACGGTGGCGACGGCGAGCACGGTGAAGGCGACGAGCCCGAAGGCCAGCGAGAAGATGCTGACCATGTTGTAGCGGAAGTCGCGCCAGGAGGTGGTCCATGCGCTGGAGTAGAGCAGCGGCGGCAGGACGACGAGAAAGATGAGATCGGGATTGAGCGTTACACGTGGGGCGGCGTGGAAGAAGCTGAGCGCGAGTCCGGCGATGACGAGCACGATCGGATAGGGCATCTTCAACTTCTCGGCGAGGGCTCCGAAGAGCACCACGAAGAGAAGAAGCAGCAGGAAGACGAGTTCGATCGCGTGGATTTCGCCGCCCATCAAATCCTCAGGGGAACAGGATACGCGAGAGCGGGTACCTCGCTCCGCTCAGCATGACAGATCGGTATTGCTGCGGTTCCTGAGATGTTGTGGTTCTGGGAGGGGGTATCTCGGCGCTTCGCGCCTCGACATGACAAAGAGGGGCTAGTGGTCCATGCGCTCGAGTAGACGAGCGGCGAGATACAAAAGGCTAGGTAGTGGGTGTTTCGCGCATTTGCCAAAGGCCGATGGGAGGAGTCACAGCGGGGTGTGAGATTAGTGGGTAGTGGGTAGTGGGTAGTGGTTAGTGATGCGCACGGTAATCAGAGACAAAGGTTCAAGGTCAAACGAGTGTCGGCTGAAATAAGGCTGGGGCTGCTTGCCAGGGCGTCGTAAAAGTTGTGCCGATAAGTCGCTCAGCACCAGGAGTTTAGCGGCGTGTTCCAGCACGGTTTTCCGCTCTCGCGTGGTATAATTCGTAGTGGCTCTTCCATCGACTAACTTCCTGTAAATGCAAGCATTTACGTAGAATTCGAGCGGCTCGGGAAACAGCGCCGCGAGTGCTTGATGTGTGTGAGGAAGTTTGGTTCCCACATCTCCAAAAGAAGGGAGATATGGGGCACCAATTGCGTGGAAGAACTGCAGATCCCTCGGCGACTTATGTCGCCTCGTGATGACAAAGGTCGTATGCGTTGGGCCGGTCGAGGGCGACTGGCGTCCATAACGCAGCGACCGGCGTCCATCACGCGGCGTCGCTCGAAGTCGGATAGACAAAGAGCTGAAAGCTGATAGCTGATTTTTATGGCAGACGAACAGAATCCGAATTCACAACTTCCCCTGGGCGGTGACGGGACCGGCGGTTTTGGTCCCGGTGCGGCGAACATTCAGCCGATCAACATTGAAGACGAGATGCGGCGATCGTATCTCGACTACTCGATGTCGGTCATCATCGGGCGCGCGCTGCCCGACATTCGCGACGGATTGAAGCCGGTACACCGACGAATCCTGTACGCGATGCACGACATGGGTGTGCTGCACAACCGCAAGTACATGAAGTGCGCCGGCGTCGTCGGCGAGTGTTTGAAGAAGTATCACCCACACGGTGACTCGGCGGTGTACGACTCGCTGGTGCGGCTGGCGCAACCGTGGTCACTGCGGTATCCGCTGATCGACGGGCAAGGCAACTTCGGGTCGGTAGATGGCGATCCACCGGCGGCGTACCGGTACACCGAGTGCCGGCTGATGGCGATTGCCGAAGAGTTGATGGCCGACATCGAGAAGGAAACCGTCGACCTGGTCGAGAACTTCGACAACTCGACGGTGGAACCGGTGGTGCTGCCGACGAAGGTCCCCAATCTGTTGATTAACGGATCGGACGGGATCGCGGTGGGCATGGCTACGAAGATTCCGCCGCACAACCTGACCGAGATCGTGAACGCGACGATCACGCTGGTGAACAATCCCAAGTCCGGATTGCTCGATCTGTTGAAAGACGTGCAGGGGCCGGACTTTCCGACGGGCGGGTTCATCCACGGCAAGGGCGGGATCGTGGAAGCCTACAAGACCGGGCGTGGCCGCTTCCAGATGCGCGCCAAGGCGGCGATTGAGAACATCTCAGGCGGACGGCAGGCGATCATTGTCACCGAGATTCCGTACCAGGTGAACAAGTCGACGCTGATCAAGCGCATCGCCGAGCTGGTTAACGATAAAGTTATCGACGACGTGAGCGACGTGCGCGACGAGAGCGATCGCGAGGGCATGCGCATCGTGGTGGAGCTGAAGCGCGGCGCCGAGGCGCAGATCGTGCTGAACCAGCTGTACAAGCACACCGACATGCAGACCGGCTTCTCGATGATCTTCCTGGCCGTGGTAAATGGCGCGCCCAAGGAAATGGGGCTGGTGGAGGCGATCCAGCACTTCATCAATCACCGCATCGACGTAGTGCGGCGGCGCACGGCGTTCCTGCTGCAGAAGGCGAAAGACCGCGAGCACATCTTGGAAGGCTACAAGGTGGCGCTCGATCACATCGACAACGTGATTGCGATCATTCGCGGCAGCGCGGATCGCGCCAACGCTCGCGAGAATTTGGTCAACTACTTCGCCGGGAAGAAGATCGACATTAACACCACCGGGAGGGCTCCGAAGCTCGATCCGGAGAAGCCGTTCACGACGAAGCAAGCCGACGCGATCCTCGAACTGCAATTGCACCGCCTGACGCGGCTTTCCATCGACGAAATTATCAAGGAATTGACGGCGATCAAGGACGAGATTGCGGAGTACGAATCCATCCTGGGATCGGAATCGAAGCTGCGTAAAGTTATCGTTAAAGAGCTGGAAGAGATCAAGAAGCAGTACGGCGACGAACGACGGACGCAGATTGTCGATGAGACGACGGAGATCCAGCTGGAAGACCTGATCGCCGACGAGTCGGTGGCGGTGACGATCAGCCACAACGGCTACCTGAAGCGCACGGCGATCACCACGTACCGCTCGCAGCGGCGCGGAGGCACGGGACGCAAGGGCATGAGCACGCGCGAAGAAGATTTCGTGGAGCACATGTACATTCCGTCGACCCACGATTACCTGCTGGTGTTTACCAACACCGGACGCGTGTACTGGTTGAAGGTGTACGAGATTCCCGATGTGGGCGCCGCGGGCAAGGGCAAACACGTCGGCAACCTGGTGGCCTTGCAGCCGGGCGAGAGCGTGAAGGCGTTCCTGCCGGTGCGAAACCTGGAATCGGAGACGGAATTTGTTTTCTTCGTTACGCGCAAGGGCACGGTGAAGAAGACGCCGCTGAAGGATTTCTGCAACGTGATGTCGCGCGGCATTATCGCGATCGGCATCGACAAGGACGACGAACTGGTGGCGGCTTTCTTGACGGATGGCAACCAGATCATCTTCCTGGCGTCGCATGAGGGGATGGCGATCCGGTTCGACGAAGAGGATGTTCGTCCGATGGGACGCCCGGCCTACGGCGTGCGCGGCATGGACCTGGAAGACAAGGACTACATCGTGGGAATGGCCGTTACGCCCAAGCCGACGAAGAAGAAGAACGGCGACGGCAACGAGGTGTTCCGTATCCTTTCGGTTACAGAGAACGCGTACGGCAAGCGCACGGATGTGGACGAGTACCGTTTGCAGTCGCGTGGCGGCAAGGGCGTGATCAACGTGAAGACCACGACGCGAAACGGCAAGGTGGTGTCGATCATGCTGGTGACGGAGAAGTCGGAAGTGATGGTGATCAGCCAGTTCGGCAAGATCCTGCGCACCGACACGGAACAGATCCGCGCCGCGGGACGCTCGACCCAGGGCGTGCGGTTGCTGAACCTGGAAGAAGGCGATCGGGTGGCGGCGGCGGTGGTGATTCCGGAGGAAGAGGAAGGGCCGGAGCCGGCGTTGATTCAGTGATCAGTGGATCGTGGGTAGTGGTTAGTAGCGGGGCGGCCGAGTGGCTGCCCCGTTTTTGTTTTGGGCTGCATTCGGTTTGGCACTCGTGAGCAGAGGTCACGAGGGTGAACGCCAATTTGCGACGGTGCAAACGACTGCTTTCATTTCGTGTCAGAATTATTGCCGCAGGGCAGAATTCAAAGGTGCATGTTGATGGCGAAACGAACAGCAGCTAAAAAGGCCATTCCGATTGGGCAGCTGAAGAAAGAGACGGACAGGCTGGCCGTGCAATCGGAAAAGGCTAAGCAGCAGATGGATAAAGTGCAGGAAGTTGCCGACACCGTTGTGCACAAGGCCGTAAAGGTGAAGAAAGCTAAGTCTCGGTGAACGGTGGACAGTTGAATAGCAGGGCGGCCGAGTGGTCGCCCGGTTTTGTTTTGGGGACTTCGTTTGGGCTTGCTAGAAGACCACTCTGAGTCCGGCAGTCTCGGCTCAACACAGAGAACGCCGAGAGAAAGAGAGTGCTTGCCTCAGTGTCGTTGTTCCAAAACAACGATTGGGCCGGCGACTGCTTCGCTGCGCCACTCAAAGGCCAAGTAGCAATACACGCCATCGTTCGCAAGCTTAGCCGCCGGCTCGGCGAAGTGGTGCTGGACTTCGTCCATCCAGAAGCGATAGCAATCATCGAGGGGGATCCATCGAGGCTTGAGGCCAACGTTGACCACGACGAATTGCACTGTGTTCTTCCGCAGCAAATCTCGAACGTCCGACGAAGACAAAGCGCGAACGCGGGAAGCGGGGAGAGGTCCTTGATCGGTCCAGAGGCCGCGAAGAGGGAGTTGGGTGACGATTTTTAACTTCGGGTCCACGGAATAATGTACACCGTGATGGGCTGGGCCGATCCTTACGATGGTACTAGTGGTGGACGGCGGAGGTGAAGAGTGGACGGTGAAGAGTGGCTCGGAGTTGGAATGTAACAATTTCGTTACAGAGCGATTCCTTCGGCGGAGGATGGCTATTTCCCAGCCAAGAATGGCTGGGCTACCTCAAGGCTACAAAGACAAAGCCGCTCCTTGCCGAGCGGCTCTCAGGGCCCTTGAGTTTTACGAATCACTATTCCGCTATTTCGCTTTGGCTGCCTTGCGACGCTCAGCCCAGCGCTTCTTCATCATTTCGGAAAGACGCCTACGGCCAGCGGGGGTAATGCCACCACCACTCTTGCGTTTTTTTGCAGCGGGGGAACTAGCTGCGCGCGATGTTGCTGCTCCGCCTCCTTCGAGTGCATCGATGGCGCGGGTAAGACGATCGCGTTCTTCCCTGAGTTGTTTTACGATCTGTTCTCTGTTCACGAATCATCCTTCCAGATAAGTTAACCGCAGATGAATGACAGTGTAACTCGCAAAACGTCGCGAGTGGTAGGACTTAGAGAACAATGGGAGAAGAAAGGATGTTTTGAGAGCTAAAGACTGCCTGGAGAGCCCTAAGTTGACCCATCTGCGTTAAACGTTCAGCAGTAAGTGTTAAACATGCCGCAACTACTTTTTCTCCAGTGTAGAAGACCCTTTTGGGACTTTTACGGATTGGGCTTCGAGATAAACTCCCTGAGCTTTGACAGCCTTCTGGTCGTCTTTGCTGAGCTTCCACTTCTTAAGAAGCTCGGCACTTACGGGTCGCAAGGTTCCCATGACATTGGCGACGGCTTCGTCGGCGGGAGCGCCTGATCCGTGGGCGACGACGAGCAGCTTCTGCGATTCGTCTCCGGCATAGTAAACGTTGCTTGCGTCACCGGCGGGAGAGAGCTTCACGCGGTTGAGGAAGACGATGTCGTTGATGAGCTGGTTGGGTTGGTGCCCTTCGAAGAGCAGCGCGACCTGCGAAGGCGTGTTGGTGGAGCGTTGAGCCGCGACCTGGTTGTCGTCCATGGCGTGCGTAACGAGCATGTAACCGCCGGCGAGAGTGACGACGCAGAAGGCGAGCAGGAAGAGACCGAGTCCGACGAGCAGACGCCGGTGCTTCAAAATATCTCCATTCAGCAGGTCTTGCTTGAGTTGTTCGAGCCGGGCGACATCCATGACGAGTAATTAAGATGCAGATTATGGCCATGGTGGCGGAGGACCGGAAACTCGGAGGGATGAGTTTCCGCCGACGCTCAGCAGGCTACAGGCAAAGCGGAAACACAAACACCTTAGTCAAGAGCCGGTATTGGTAACAAAACGTTACTTTACGGAGACCGGGAAACAAAGCTGCGGGACCGCGCGAGTCAGCCTCTGGGAGTTACAAAGTGGTATATAATCGCGCCTCTCCCCCAGAGTCGTGGGATTCGTGTGACTCGCAATCTGCCTGCCTTCTTTCGGCAAGGAAAGGAGGCGGTACGACACGTGTCCCGCAACCGGTTGGCTTCCGCCGGGTCCGTCGCAGGAGATACGAATGGCCACTTCTCTGAACGAAACACTATCTGGCGTAAACACAGGACACGCGGCCGGAGCCGCAACCGCGACGGCACCGGAGCATCCGGCGGCCCACGCCGAGCCGCAACACTTTCTGCAGCGCATCAAGCTGTTTAGCGCGCTCTCGGCTGACGAATGCCAGCAGGTGGTGAAGCGCATGAAGCGCCGCGACTTTGCGCCGCAGATGATCATCGTGCGCGAAGGCCAGCCGGGCAATTCCATGTTCTTCATGACATCGGGGCTGGTGGAGATTCGCAAGAAAGATCCCAATACCGGCATCGATTTCCTGCTGTCGGAGATGGGGCCGGGGCAGAACTTTGGCGAGATGTCGCTGCTGACCGGCAAGCCGCGTACCGCTACCGTTACAGCGATGCAGCCGACGACGTGTGCGGTGCTGGAACAACCGGATTTCCAGAACGTGCTGATGCAGTATCCGAAGATCGGACTGGCGCTGACGCAGATACTGGCTGAGCGACTGGAAGAGGCAAACAAGCAGGCGGGAATTGAGTTCATCAACCTGGGGAAGATGCAATTCGATCCGCGGGTGCTCGCCCTGTTGCCGCAACAGCTGATCCTGCAGCACAAGGTGATTCCGGTGGCGTTCATCAACAACCGGCTGAGCCTGGCGATGGTGAATCCGAACAACATCATTGCGCTCGACGATATTCGCCGCATCATCAAGGGCGTGATGATCGAGCCGGTGGTGACCACCGAGGAAGATTTCAAGAAGTTCATGAGCACGACCTATCCGCAGCTGATGAAGAAAGACGTTCCGCCGGAACTCAAGGCACCGGAACCGGCAGGCGCGAATGGCGCGGCGAGTATGTCGGTTGCGGCGCCGACGCTGAGCGCGGAGGGCATGTTCGATCTGCAATCAGACCTGATTCGAGACCTGCAGATGTCGGAAGAGACATCGGCCACGGCTAACGATAATAAGCAGGATTTGATGAACGCCTCGGAAGATGCGCCGATCATCCGGCTGGCGAATTCGGTGCTGGGGCTGGCGATTAAGAAGGGCGCGAGCGATATCCACGTTGAGCCGATGGAGAAGGATGTCCAGATCCGCTATCGGCTGGACGGCGTGCTGCAGACCGTGCAGAACCTGCCGAAAAAAGTGCAGCTCGGGCTGGTGTCGCGACTCAAAATATTGAGCAAGCTCGATATCTCGGAAAAGCGAATGCCGCAAGACGGGCGCATCTCGGTGATGATGGAAGGGCGGCCGATCGACTTCCGCGTTTCGACGGTGCCGGCGAAATGGGGCGAGAAGGTTTGCATGCGTATCCTGGACAAGCAGAACACCACGCTTGGCCTGGATAAACTGGTTTCGCACGAACCGACGCTGAAGCTGATCCGCGAACTGATCAACCAGCCGTACGGAATCATGTATGTGACCGGCCCGACGGGCTCCGGCAAAACGACTACGCTGTATTCGGCGCTGGCAGAGATTAACGATCCCGGTATCAATATTTCGACCGCGGAAGATCCGATTGAATACGACCTGGCCGGTGTGGTGCAGATCCAGGCGAACAAAGACATCGGGCTGGATTTTGCGCGCATTCTGCGGGCCTTCCTGCGGCAGGATCCGGACGTGATCCTGGTGGGCGAAACGCGCGACAAGGAGACGGCCCACATCTCGGTGGAAGCCGCGCTCACTGGACACCTGGTGTTCACCACGCTGCACACCAACAGCGCTGCCGGCGCATTTACCCGTTTGAATGAAATGGGAGTGGAACCGTTCCTGATCTCGTCGTCGACGATCAGCGTGATGGCCCAACGGCTCGCGCGGCGGTTGTGTAAGGCCTGCAAGGAGCCTTACCAGGCCGACGATCAGACGTGTGAGTACATGGGCCTGCCGAAGGGATCGACCTTATACAAAACTAAAGGTTGCGATATCTGCGGCGGCAAGGGGTTGAAGGGGCGGGTGGGGATTTACGAAGTGATGAAGATGAATCCCGAACTGCGGCAGATGGTAGCCAAGGGCGCCAACACCGACGACATCCACGCGGCGGCGCTGAGGCACGGCATGCTCGACCTGAAGATGTATTCGGCATACCTGCTGCTCAACGGGGATACGTCGGTGGAAGAGGTGCTGCAGGTGGTAAGTGTGCAGGAGTGAGCGGTAGCCGGTATCCAGTATCCAGTACAAGCAGAGACCCGCGAGGAGCGGGTCTTTGTTCTTTATGAGGCGCTGGTGTCATTTGACGGCGAATTCTCAGCAGCTATGGGCTGAATGCCGAGTGTTGAGTGCTAATTGCTCTTTCGCAGCTCTAACAGCTTGCAACACGGCGAGCAATCAGCGGCTCTTCTTTGGGAGAATTTCGGGGCTGCCGCTGGGCTGCACTGCAACGGGTTCTTCCGGGAGTTTCTCGTTCGATGGGCCGCGCATCTCACGACTCAGGCGCATGCGCCGGCGATAGGTCTGGATGGTAGGGTCCTGCGCCAGAATCCAGAGCGCCAGCAGCAGGGCCGGAACACCAATTAGAAATACGAGTGACACAAGCCTTCCTCGCCGAGGAATAGCATATATCTATCTTTGCCTTTAAGGCTGTTAACTCCCGCGGTGATGCTGCATTGTGCATCGCGGGAGCCGGCTGGGCATCGAATGACGCATTCGAGGTTAGGTATGACGACGATCGCAATCATCGTGTTGGTGGTGATAGTCGCGGCGGGGATCGGCTTCTATGTTCGCAGCAATGCTCTCGAGCGTGAGAGCGAGGGATTGCGCCTGTCGGTCGCGGAGTTAAATGGACGGATCGAACGTGGCGAGAAGATGAGTATCGTGGACCTGCGACATCCGCTGGACGTGCTCGCGGCACCGCAACTGATTCCGGGTGCGACCTGTATCAGTCCGCAGGACGTGGAGCAGCGCACGGCGGAGATTCCGCGAGAGGCACAGGTGGTGTTGTACTGCACTTGTCCGAACGAAGAGAGCAGCCTGGAGGCCTACCGCAAGATGAAGAACCATGGTTTCCGGAATGTGAAAGTCTTGACCGGCGGATTGCCTGCGTGGAAAAAAGCAAACTTGCCACTGCAGGACTTGTATCCGGAACTGGAGCAGCAGGTGCGGCAAAGGGCGAGCCGGAGCTGAGCTGAGCCTATAATTTGGATTCCCGGTGCTTTGCCTGGCGGGAACAGGCTGCAGCTTTTCTATTTCAATCAGCAAGGGTGATGAGCATGGCAGACGTGGTGGCAACAAAAGAGGCGCCGCAGGCGATTGGTCCGTATTCGCAGGCGATCAAGGCGGGTGGATTCGTTTTTAGCTCTGGGCAGATTGCGATCGATCCGGCGACGGGAAACGTTGTCAGTGGCGACATTGCGGCGCAGACTGAGCGCGTGATGAAGAACCTGGAAGCGGTGTTGACGGCGGCGGGATCGGGTATGCATCGCGTGGTGAAGACGACGGTCTTCCTGAAGAGCATGGGCGACTTCGCAACGATGAATGAAGTGTATGGCAAGCATTTTGGGAATCATCGTCCCGCGCGATCGACGGTCGAAGTGGCGCGCCTGCCCAAGGACGTGCTGGTGGAGATCGAGGTCGTGGCGGAGGGCTAAAAGAGAAGTTAGAAGGCCGAGGTACGAACTCGGCGATCCTGGCTGTGAGATAAGCGCAGGTCTACTGCCGCATCTAGTACGGGTAAGGTTCGACCTTCCACTTGTCGAAGACCCGGGCGTCGACGAAAAGCTGGAACAGGTTGGGATCGATTTCGCCGTCCTTCACGGCGAAGCCAAGAATCTGCAGCGCACGGTCGGTGGTGACCGCTTTCTTGTAAGGGCGGTCGGAGGCGGCGAGCGCGTCGAAGATATCGGAGATGGTCATCATCCGCGTCTGGAGCGGGATTTCGGGCGCCGACAACTTGTATGGATAGCCCTGGCCGTTGAGCTTTTCGTGATGGCCACGGGCGATGTCGGGAATGGCGCGAATTTCGGTTGTCCACGGAATCTGATCGAGGAAGTTGTAGGTGTGGACGACATGAGATTCGATCTGGCGGCGCTCAGCGTCGTCGAGCGAGCCCTTGCGGATCGACAGCAGGCGAATTTCGTCGTCCTGCAGCATGGCCAGGTTGCTGCCATCCATGTCGTGGACAGCGCGGCGGGCGATCTCGTGAAGGCGGTCGAAGCTGCCTTCGGGGAGAACCGTCGGCTCGTTGGAATCGGCGACAGTCTTGAATTCCTCGTCGAGTCGCGCGAGTTCGGCGGCAAGTTCGCTTTCGAAACCTGGGGAGAGCTTCTCGAACTCCGAGCGGCCTTTCTCCAGCAGCAGCTGCAACTGGCGGCGGAGAGACTCGGTTTCCGCGGTGCGCTTGGCGAACTGAAAACGGCGGAAGATAAGATCGAGCTGCAACGGATAAAGCTTCTTCGCCTTCACCAGCACTTCTTCGCGTACGCCGACCTTGCCGAAATCGTGCAGCAGCGAGGCGTAGCGGATCTCCTTCATCTGATCGCGGGTGAATTTCACGTCGCGATAGAGACCGTCGGGCGCGCGATCCGCAGCTTCGGCCAAGGCAACCGTCAGATTGGCTACGCGGAACGAATGACCGGAGGTGGTAGGATCGCGAGCTTCAATTGCGGTGACGGAAGCTTTTACGAATCCTTCGAACAGCTTTTGAATGGCCTGATAAAGGCGGCTGTTTTCGAGCGCCACGGCCGCTTGACTCGCGAGCGAGACGACCATCTCCTGCAGGCGAAGCGGGAACGGAATGACTGAGGCGGCGACGGCCTTGCCGTTGATGAGCTTGGTTTCGAACTCGCGCTTGGCGTTAATGAGCTGGACGACACCCACGACCTCGCCCTTCTGATTGCGCATGGGCACGGCGAGGATCGATTTGGTGCGATAACCGGAATCGTCGTCGAACTTGCGGTTTACCTGATAAGGAATGCCGTCGGGAATGTGATAGGCATCTTCGAGGTTGACCGGCTCTCCGGTGAGAGCGACATAGCCGGCGATGGACTTGTCGCTGATATCGACCACGACTTCGCGGAACGGGATGGTGATGCTGTCGTTCTGCGCGAGCTTGAAGCGCAGGACCTTGCGGGTATTTTCCTTTTTACGGGCCGCGACTTTGACACCATCGATGACAACTTCGGGCTGCGGCTTGGCAGGCTCGCCCGAGTCGACCACCTGCTCTTCCACCAGATAGAGCGAGCCGGCGTCGGCACGGGTGATCTCGCGCGACTTGGTGAGAATCATCTCCAGCAGCTTTTCAGTATCGTGCTCGGCGGAAAGAGCAGCGCCGATGGCGTTGAGCTCGTGGATTTCCTTGGTGGCGCCGGCGAGCCGTTCGTTCACATCGCGGCGGGTGGCGAGCAGGTGAATATGGTCGAGCGCGTTGTCGATGGTGCGCTCCACCAGGCCGGGCGGAGTATTCACCGGCAGGTAAGCGTAGACAACACCGTCGAGACGCGGATCGCGGAAGCGCTCGTCGGCGAGGGCGATCACACGAACGTTAGGCGCGCGAAGGATGGCGACCTTCTCGGCGATCATCCGCTCGAACGAGGTCACAAGGATGGTTTCGGATTCGCGTCCCTTGGCGAAGTCGTCGAAATTGAGGCGCAGGTAGTGTTGCAGGCCGGCAATGGAAGCGCGAGCGACATCGTCGCCCGGAAAAAGCACGACGGCAGGAAGATTGCGGAAAGCCGGATTGGCAGGACTGCGGGGTGGCGCTACCTTCGCGGTCGAGCTCATGTGTCGTAACCTGCTCAGTGCCCAAGGTCGCTGGGTGAGGACCAGACCTGGGTGAGCCTTTCCCGCGGGGAACAGGTCGGCTCCGTAGCCGGTAACTATAGCTCAGGCGGGACGGAAAACAAACTGGGTTCCACTCGATCGGCCGCTTCCAGACAGCGGAACTGGCATATTTACTGATCCAAAATGGCGTCGACCTCGATTTCGACCAGCATTTCCGGGTCGACGAGTGCGGTCACGCCGACCATGGTCGCGGCCGGGCGGATATCGCGAAAGAACTCGCCGTGCGCCTTGCCGACCTTCTGCCAGTTGTCGGCGATGTTAACCACGAACATGCGTGTGCGAACCACGTGCTGGAGGCCGGCACCGGCTTTTGCCAAAGCGGATTCGATGTTGCGCACCGTCTGCACGGACTGAGCATAGGCATCGCCGTGTCCCATGACCTGGCCGTCGGGACCGGTCGCGGTAGTTCCGGCAACGTGAATGATGTTGCCGACCTTAACGGCGCGCGAGTATCCGACGCGAGGCTCATAGGCAGACCCGCCGGAAATGTTTTGTCGAGGCATAGTTGTTCGATGAGAGTAGAAGCCGAAAGTATTCAGGTTTGCCACTCGTTACAGGTGGCGATTTCGGTTCGAAGAAGCCGCTTCTTTGGCGGGGAAAACAGTCACGAAAGCGATCTCGCATGGCATAATGGATCACCAAAGGCAAAAGAGATAAAATACCGCTCCTCACGGTGGGGTGTTCGGTCATGGGCCGGACCTAACGATGGCAATCGCAGTCGGCGATGTAATAGGCGAATACGAGGTAATCGGCGAGATCGGGGCCGGTGGAATCGGCAAGGTGTACAAGGTGCGTCACAGCATCTCACACCGCGTCGAGGCGATGAAACTGCTGCGCCAGGACCAGCTCGGTCATCCGGAGATGGCCGACCGGTTCGTGAAAGAGATTCGTGTACTCGCCAGCCTGAACCATCCGAACATTGCAGCACTGCATGCGGCGTTTCGTCATGGCGACGTTCTACTGATGACGATGGAATACGTCGAAGGGCAGACGCTGAGTCACAAGTTGAGGACGAACTCGGTCGATTTGTGGCAGGGGTTGAGTTACATCTCGCAGGTGCTGCGGGCACTGATGTACGCGCATGAGCGGGGCGTGGTGCATCGCGACATCAAGCCGTCGAACATCATGATTACCGCAGAGGAGAAGGCGGTGCTGCTCGATTTCGGACTGGCGGTGAGCGAACTGGACGCGGAGCGGTCGCGCTCGGGATCGATCGTGGGATCGCTGCACTACATGTCGCCGGAACAGGTGCGCGGACAAAAGGTGGATGCGAGGTCGGACCTGTACTCTCTGGGAATCACCTTGTACGAGATCCTTACCGGGCAACTGCCGATCAAAGGAAATTCGCAGTACGAGATCATGGATGGGCACCTGAGGCAGCAGCCGGCGCCGCCGCGGGAAATAAATCCGATGCTTCCGCCCGACCTGGCGGGACTGGTGATGTACGCGCTGCAGAAGGATCCGACGATGCGGATACCGACGGCGCAGGAATTTCTGCGCGGCCTGGAAACGATGCAACTGGAGAAGACAATCACGCTGCCGGCTTCGGGACGGGCGACGAGCTCGTTCACTTCGCCGACATCTCCGACGATGCAAACGATGCCGAAGTTTCCCAGCGGTGCGGGAACATCAACGTCTCCGAGCAACCGTGTCGCAGCCGTTGGCGTGAAAACGGATTCGTCGTCGGTGACAGGGTTTGCCCCCGAAATCATCGACCAGATCGCGAAAGAGCTGGCGCACTACGTTGGGCCGATCGCGCGTGTGCTGGTGAAGAAAGCTGCCAAGCGCTGCAACAACGTCCGCGACATCTACGAAGCGGTGGCACTGGAGATCGACTCGATTCCCGATCGGCAGAAATTCCTTTCGCACAAACCGCGCGGCTAATTCCTTTTAACTTTTCTGTGAACGCTGGCGTTAGTTCGCTATTTTTCCGCCTCGACCGGAATCGGCTCGGCCGGCAGCTCGGCGCGCGAGCGTTTGACGTTCCAGATTTCAAATGCCGGCAAGCCCAGCAGGACGACCGGAATGGTGGTGACCATGGCGCCGACCACCACGCGCGCCAGCGGTTGCTGCGCCTGTGCGCCGATACCGTGCGAAACTGCGGCGGGGAGTAATCCGAACGCGGCGGCGAGACAAGCCATCAAGATGGGACGCATCTCTTCCATCGCGCCGTCGCGGATGGCGTGAACCTGCGAAAGGCCGACACTCTGTTCGTGGCGGATCGCGCTGAGGACAACCAACGCTCCGAGGGTAGCGACGCCAATGGCCGAGGCGAATCCGACGGCCGCGGAGATGCTGAACGGTGTATGGGTGATGACCAGGCAGAGCATGCCTCCGGTGAGGCTGAGCGGCAGGCTGGCGAGAACGATAACGGCATCGCGTACGGAGTTAAACGCGAGGTAGAGCAGCAGGAAGACTACCGCCAGCGTCACAGGCATGATAATCACCAGCCGGCGCTGCTCTTTCTGCAGGCTGTCGTACTCGCCGGCCCACTCGTAGTGGTATCCGCGCGGAAGCTGGACATCGTGTTCGAGACGGTTCTCGAGGTCCTGCATGGTAGAGGAGAGATCGCGTCCGCGGACGCTGAACTTGATGGGGATGTAGCGGCGATCGTTCTCGCGGTAGATCATGAACGCGCCGTTGCGCATGGTGACGTTGGCGATCTGCGACAGCGGGATCTTTGATCCGTCGGGCGTGGCGATCAGGATATTCTTGATCACCTCGGGGTCCTGCCGGTATTCGGGCTTGTAACGCACGAGGAAGTCGAAACGGCGATCGCCCTCGAGGACTTGAGTCGCCGTGATTCCGCCGACGGCACCCAGCACCACGGAGTTCACATCGTTGGCCATCAGGCCATAACGCGCTGCGGCGGCGCGATCAATCGAAATAAGAAGATTAGGCTGACCGTTAACGCGAAAGACACCGAGGTCGGCGACACCGGGCACCTTGCTCATGATATTGGCGATCTGGTCGGCCTTTTCGGTCAGCACGTCGAAGTCATCTCCGAACAGCTTGAGCGAGTTCTCACCTTTTACGCCTGACATCGCTTCTTCCACGTTGTCCTGAATGTTCTGCGAAAAATTGAAGACCGCGCCCGGATACTTTTGCATGGCGGTGTTCATCTGGTCGACCAACTTGTCTTTGGTCAAGCCCGAGGGCCAGGCGGAGAACGGCTTCAATTGCACGGAGAATTCCAGATTGTTGAAGCTGGCGGCGTCGGTGCCGTCGTCGGGGCGCCCGGTCTGGGATATCACCCGCGTTACAACTGGAAATCTGCCGAGATCTTCGCGAATGTGGTCGGCGAGCGAAGCGGCGGTCTCGAAGGAAACGTCCTGCGGCAGCGTGGCGCGCACCCAGAGATTGCCTTCTTCCAGCTTGGGCATGAATTCTCCGCCGAGCAACGGGAACAAGGCAGCGCACAGCACGAGGGGAATCAGGCAGAGTCCGATGACGACCGCCGGTCGATTTTGCGCGAAGCGGAGTATCGAAGTGTAGCGGCGTGCCAACCAGCGCACCAGCGGAGTGCGTTTGTGTTTCGGTTGCGTGTTGCCATAGGAGGCGAGCACGGGCGTAAAGATGAAGGCGAAACATTGCGCGCCGGCAAGAGCGAATCCGTAGGCGATCGACATCGGCCCGAAGATTTGTCCGGGAACCCCGCTCATGGTGAAGAGCGGAAAGAGCGCGACGATGATGATGATCACGGAAAATAGCACCGGGCGTGCGGTTTCCGCGCTCGCGTCGGCGATGACATCAAAGACGGACTGGCCTTCGGGACGATCCTGCAATCGACGATTGATCTGGTCGAGGCCGATGATGACCGCGTCGACGAGGATGCCGAAGTCGATGGAACCGAGCGAAATGAGGTTCGCGGAGCGACCGGTGACTTCCATCATGCCGAAGGCGAAGAGCAACGCCACCGGAATGCTGAGAGCGGCGATCAGCGCCATGCGCCAGTCGCCGAGGAAGGCGATGAGCAACAACAGCACCAGCCCGATTCCCATCAGCACCAGGTGTTGCACGGTGTGCGTGGTGATGTCGATCAGTTGCGTGCGATCGTAGAGCGTCTTCAGCCTCATGCCCGGTGGCAGAAGCTTGTCGTTGAGTTCCTTGATCTTCTGGTGCAGTCCCGCGAGAGCCGGCAACGACTGCTCGTTCTTCTGTAACAGGATGATTCCCTGCACGACGTCGGGCTCGTGATCGACACCAATCTTGCCCAGGCGTTGCTGGAATCCTTCGCGAACTTCACCCAGATCGCTGAGATTGACGGGAGCGCCGTTGCGTTCGGCCACGACGATGTTGCGCATGTCGTTGAGGTTCTTCAGCAGACCGATGCCGCGAACGTTGACGTCCTGGCTGCCCAGCGAAAGATAACTACCGCCAGCGTTAGAGTTGCTGTTCTGGACCGCCGTGACCACCTGTGGCAACGTTACGTTGAACTGGAGCAGCTTCTGCGGATCGATCTCCGCCTGGTACTGGCGAGTGGTGCCGCCGAACACGGTGAGATCGATGATGCCGGGCACCTGCTTGACTTCGCGGCGGACGAGCCAATCGGCAGTAGCTTTCAGTTCGTTCAGGCTGTAGCCCTGTCCGGTGAGTTGGAAGCGATAAATTTCCCCGGTCGGCGACCATGGCGAAAGCTGCGGCTGCAGCTGGTTCGGCAGCGTCAGGCTCTGGAGACGGTTGAGGACCTCCTGGCGATCCTGAATGTAGTCGCTGCCGAAAGCGAAGTACATCTTCACGTCGCTGAGGCCGAAAATGCTGACGGAGCGGATGTACTGCAGCCGCGGCACGCCGTTAAGAGTGGTTTCGATCGGGACCGTGACCTGCTGCTCCATCTCCTCGGCCGACCACGACGGATTTTGCGTGATCACTTCCACCAGCGGCGGCGAGGGATCGGGATAGGCTTCGACGTCGAGACGCAGAAACAGGTAAGTGCCGGCGATGAGCCACACCGCGAGCGCAATGAGAACCAGCGTCCGATAACGAAGCAGGAAGTGGACGAACGATCGCATGCTAGTCTCCGTTGCTGCGCAGCAGCGCCGCGCCCTCAGTGACAACGGTCTCGCCAGGCTTCAGTCCCGAGGTGACGATGGCATCGGTGCCGAGCGGACGGAAAGCGATCAGCCGGCGCTCGTAGTTGTTGTCGCCGTTTTTCACCATCACCGTGGTGTCTCCGCCTTCATGCAGCAGTGCCGAGGCAGGGATGACGAGGGCGGTTGTGGCGGGCCGGAGCACTTCCAGGGTCGCAAACATCTCGGGCTTCAATTCACGTTTCGGATTCGGCGAGACGACGCGAACTTTCAGCGTGCGGGTGGTGGGATCGATGGCGTCGGAGATCAGCGCGATCTTTCCGTTCCACTTGCGATTCGGATAAGCCTTCACGTTCAGCGTGATGGGGTCACCGACGCGCACATCGGGAAGATCTTTCTCGAAGACGTCTCCGAGGATCCAGACGGTGCTGAGGTCGGCAATGGTGCAGATGGGATTGGCGTTGTCGGTGGATTTCGACAACTCACCTGAGCTGGCACCAATATCGAGAACCGTGCCCGACAACGGCGCACGCACCGAGACTTCATTTTCTCCACCGTTGGGCGAAGCGCCAAGCACTGCGAGCCGAGCCCTGGCGCGCGAAAGTTCGCTGGCATCTTCAATCTGCTGCGCCCTCGCGTCTTCGTACTCACGTTCACTGAGAACCTTGTGATCGAGCAAAAGCTTTGAACGTTCCAATGTGCGTTGAGATTTGTCGGCCTCGGCCTGCGCTTTGGTCAAATCTGACCGCGCCTGCGAAACGTCGCTGCTCTCTAGCACCGCTACGACCTGACCCTTGTTGACCGTGTCGCCGGGGCGAACCGTGACCCGAATGAGGCGCCCACCGGCAGGCGGGAATACACGAACCACGCGCGCGGGATCAGCTTGGACTTTCGCGGGAATTTCCAGCGTGTCAGAAACCTTGCGCTCCTGCGCGACGGCGGTCTTCAGATCGAGCGGGCGCGGATTGGCGTCAGGCTTGTTTGCATGGCCGGCGCTGCACGCTGCGGCCGCAAGCAAGGAAACAGTGATGGCAATGAGAGACAGACGGTTCATGGCAACAACTCCGTCGCGGTAACAAAGCTCAGTTGATGAATGGCGTCGAGGGCCTGGGCATCGGCACCGAGCGCGCCCAGTTGCACGTCGCGATGACTGCGAATGGCGTCGAGATAATCGAGCAGGCTGGTGGCGCCGTGCTGATAGCTGAACGTCAGGCGCTCGAGTACGGTTTGCGATCGCTGCAGGTAATCCTGCGTGTAAAGACGATGGCGCTCGAGCGCGGCCTGGTAGGCGTCCCAGGCCTGCTGGACATCGCTCAGCACTTGCACGCGCGCGGCTTCCTCGGCGAGGCGGCTGCTTTCCAGCTCGCGCGAGGTGCGCAGCTTCTCTCCCTGGTTGCGGTCGAAAACGCGCAGCGGCACGACGAAGGTAATGCCAATGGTATTGTCTGGACCGTTGCGCTTGTATTCTGGCGCGACGCCGAAGTCGGTGGCGCCGTTGGCGCGTGCGAGCACCAGGTCGGCGTTGGCCTTGGCCACACCTTTCTGGGCGGCGATGTAATCTGGCCGATGTTGCAGGGCGGACTGCTGCAATGCTGCGAGAGAGTCTGGCAATTGGGCAGGGATTAACTCTCCAGTTACACTGAGCTTGGCGGCGTCGGTGATACCGAGTAGTGCCGCCAGTTGTGACCGCGCCTGCAACATCGATGTACGAGCGGCGAGAACGTCGCTCTGAAAACTTGCTTCTTCGATCTTGATGCGATCGAAATCGGTTTGACTGATATCGCCGGAATTCAGGCGAACCTGGTTGGCCTCGATGACCTGCGAGTATCCGTGAAGATTCTCGTTCGCCAGCTTCAGCGTTTCGGAACTGAGCAGAAGGTTCACGAACGCAAGCTTCACCTGAAGATCGAGTTGACGTTCGATGTCGCTGAGGGTCGCCTGCGCCACCGAGGTAGTGAGTCGAGCATCGTCAACGCGGGCCCGGCGCTTGCCTCCGCGCTCGATCAGGAACGCGACGCTCTGGGTGTACTCCTGCGTATCGGCCGGGTCGAACTTATCGGGATTGAAAACATTAAAGTCTTCATTGGCCGAGGTGAAGACGGGATTGGGGCGCAGGGCGGCGGTGACTTCTCCGGCCTGCACTGCCTGGGTATGCGCACGTGCGGCCCGCAGCGTGGGATTGTCTCGATGGGCCAGCGTCAGCGCCTCCGAAAGCGTGACCGGATGACCCGGTGGATCGGCCGCCCACACGCTTGCCGTAGCAAACAATGCAATGAGCAGCGTTAACGAACGCTTCATCATGATTCTCAGTAAGGTTGTTGCCCTCAGGGCGTTCAGAATGGAGATCGCCCGCTGCAAGCGGACGAAGAACTACGCGAGGGTGAGATGCGGAGGCGGGCGCGTGAAGGACGAGAGCCGGATTCCTTCGATCGGTTGTGGCAGTTGAACTTCCGTGGAACGTGACCAGGTGACACGTGCTGGCACGAACACTAGAGCAGCCAGTCGCGCGATGAACGTATTCGGGCTGAGCAGTTGGTGTGTGTGCACTACCACGACGCGGTGCTTACCGCTTTCCTCGGCGGTGAAGACCTCGGCGTGCAGGTCGTCGGTCATGGAAATTACCGGGAACAGCAGCACCACGATGCAAACTGCGGCGGTGATGAACAGCCAGATGTTCGCAGCGTTCGGTTCCCGTTTGGCGCGGCAGAACAGCCCGATCGCACAGACCAACGCCACCGAGAGCCACGTCAAATTGAGCAGTAGTTCCATGAGGACTTGGGACAGTATACAACGGTTGACAAAGTAGTCGCCGAAGGGCCTGTCTTGAGGTGAAACCCGACTTCTAGAATTCTGTCGCGGAGATCACTTTGCCCGCAGCAGCAGCACCGGAACACTGAGGTTGTGCTGGACGCGGGTGGCTGTAGTTCCTAGAAAGAGGTCGGCGAGGAAACGATGGCCGTGAGTGCTCATCGCCACCAGGTCGCAGCGACGTTGTTGCGCGCACTTGACGATTTCGCGAGCCGGATCTCCGAAGGCGAGTTGGATATCGGTCTCGATTCCGGCGGAGACGAACTCGGCGCGGATCCTGGTGAGATATTCGGTGTCTTCCGTGATCTCAGGACTCACAGCGTCGGACCCGTAAGTGCGCGCTGCCCATCCGTCGGCCACGTGGAGCAGAACCACGTGGCTATGCGCGAATCGCGCGAGTTGTTTTACGTGCTCGATGATGGCGCGGTCGGTGGCCCTGCCATCGAGCGTGACGAGAATGGTGTCGTACATCGTGTTGCGGGTTGGAGTTGGACTGGTCATGTGCCTGCGATCACTCGCCATGCCGCGCGCAAAGAGTCGGGCAGGCCGTAAATGTCCATCACGGTGATGAGGATAGCGCTGGTCCATCCCGCGATCAGCAGCAGCGGCGGGTTTTTCCAGCGCCCCATCCGCTTGCGCGAACTGGTGAAATGCAACAGAGGAAACATTGCAAACGGAAGTTGTAACGCCAGGATTACCTGGCTCAGCACCAGCAGGTCGGTGACGCTGCTGTCGCCGCGCAGCCCGATGATGATTACCGCCGGCAGGATCGCCATCGTGCGAGTGATCAACCTGCGCACCCACGGCTGCATGCGCCAGTGCATGAAGCCTTCCATGACCACCTGGCCGGCGAGGGTTCCGGTGATGGTGCTGCTTTGGCCGCTGGCGAGCAGGGCAATGGCGAATAGCGAACTCGCCAGGGTCGTACCAAGCAGCGGCGCCAACGTGAGATACGCGACGCGGATCCAGTCGCTGTCAGCGTTGAAGGCGACCACGTGGCCGCCGGAAATGGTCACGCTTTGCTTGCCGTAAAAAACCAGCGCGGCAAGGACGAGGATCGCCGCGTTCACGAAGAACGCAATCGTTAACGCCACGGTGGAGTCGATGGTGTTAAAGAGGATTGCGCTGCGAATCGACGGCTCGTCTTTCTGCAGTTTGCGGCTCTGCACCAGCGCCGAATGCAGATAAAGGTTATGCGGCATCACCGTCGCACCGATGATGCCGATGGCAATGAACAGCATCCCTGCCTGGCCGAGATGCGGCGACAGGAATGCATGCCCCATCTCAAGGAAACTGGGCCGCGTTTCGGGCAGGATGAACAACTCTACGAAATAGCAGACGGCGATGGTGCCAATCAGAACGAGCACCACCGACTCCATGCCGCGAATGCCGAATCGCTGCATGCCGAGCAGCAACAAGACATCGACGCCGGTGATGATCACCGCCCACAGCAGTGGAATATGGAAGAGAAGGTTGAGGGCGACCGCGCTGCCGAGCACCTCGGCGAGGTCGCACGCGCCGACGGCGAGTTCGCTCAGGATCCAGTTCGGCCAACGTGTCCACGCGGGATACCAGTCGCGGCAGCATTGCGCCAGGTCTTTTCCGGTCACTACGCCGAGCCTCGCTGAGATGACCTGCATGAAAATCGCCATCAGGCTGGCGACGCCGATCACCCACAACAGACCATACTTAAATTGCGCACCGCCTTGCAGGTCGGTGCCCCAGTTGCCGGGGTCCATGTAGCCGACGCTGATGAGGATCGCCGGGCCCACGAACGCGCGCCACTTCTCCCAGAAGCCTGCCTCGTGATGCGGCACGGCGACCGTACTGTGTACGCCCTCGAGCGAAACGTGGGTTTGTTCGCCGGCATTCATGGTGCTGGATGTAACTATAGTGAATTCGGGAGAAGGAGTCAGCAGGGCCGGAAATCTTACGTCAACGGCGCCCTACGCGGGAACGTGTTCGCCCGGCTTCACCACGCGAATCTGGTGGTCGGTGAATTTATGGTGAACGTCGGGGAACTCGTACTTCGGCATGTGGCAGCCGGCGCAATCTTTGGTCGCCGTTGGGCACGCTTTGCCTGGATGCACGGCGTCCGGTTTGGCGCTCACGCTCGACTGGTGGCAGGCGAAACACTTCTCGTCGTAAGAGGCTGATCCGCGCTGCAGCGGTTTGTGCGGATCGTGACACGCCGTGCACTGGATGCGCGCGTCGTTGCTCCAGCAGGTGCTGTTTTGCAGGCGGTAGGCGGGGAAGCGCACCGATGGCAGTCCCATGCTGCCGGATAGCTGAACATCGATCGAAGTCGCATGGCACGACCCGCAGTAGTCCACCTGATCGACGGGGCGAAGCCGCCCGGGGTTCATAATCAGAGCTCCTGCCTGAGGCAAGCCGGCACGTTCGGCTGCGACGTGATCGCCGACCGGACCGTGACAGGCCTCACATGTAACGCCAGCGATAATGTTGGTGATCGGTCCCTCGGCGGGAACGTTCGCCGCGTGACAACTGAAGCAGCGACGCGTCTCGGGCATCGGCACAATGCGTCCGGCTTCCTTGTGGCTGGTGTCGGAATCCTGTCCGGGAGCGCGGTTGGGCACGCGCAACGCCGGTTGCGCCGGCGTGACATCGAATCCGGGAATGCCTTCGAAGTAGCTGAAGTGGCTCTCGTTCGAAGTTGTGGCGCCGGGAGTGAAGTACACCTGGCTGATTGCGCCTGACCCGAAGGCCCATGTCAGCGAATGCTGCGTCGCGTCTTTTGAATCTGGCAGCGTGTAAGCGATGCCCGACGGTGCGCTGAGGAATTCGTAAACAAAGCCATCGACGGTCACGCGCTTCCCGGCAAAGTCGGCGGCCTTCGACTGCGCGGCGGGCATCAGGGTCTGGCCCATTTCCGACTTCTGCTGCTCGCGCGTGATCTCGGCGTGGCACTCGGCGCAGGAGGCGGTTCCGGAATACTTGTCGTTGGCGCTGCCAAACTTCGTCGGCCACCAGGGCGAACGCGCCAGGCGTTCTTCGGTAGTCATCTCATCGGCAAGCGTGTCCTTGGCCTGGTCCTTGCCCTGCGAGATTCCGCGCGCCGCAGCTAACACCAAAAGAGCTGTTACGAGCACTGCGAGTTGGAGGCGGCGAGACACTCTCAACGTGATCAGTGACCCTGGGATGCCGAGGTCGCGTCCGGCTTGGCGAAGCGAGACTCGTCAACCGGCACATTCACCTGGATGGCGTTGAGTTGGACGCTGTACCGGCCTTGCGGCTGGGCGACGGTCCAGTGGAACGGCTGCATGATTCCAGCGACATTGCGGTAATCGGAGTAGTCAATCTGCGTGGGATTGCGGCCAAGCGGCGAATCGACATAGCGGACCATCCTCACCAGCAGGCCGGATTGCTTGTCGAAATAAAGTCGAAGCGGCGGCATGTTAGGGTTGCTGGCCCGAATGGCAGTGACAGCCCGCCCGTCGATCATGATGTCGGGACGGATCTGGAACTCCGTGAACGAGCTCTTAACGCGCGCGATAAATCCGGGGTCGGCGCCCATCTTTGCGGCCTGTACTTCTGCTGCGCTCATAGGATGAAGCGGGCGTCCCGGTACCTGCGACCATCCTGCATCGCCGTTCAGGACTTCCACGCTTTGCCCAGTCGAGAACTTGATTGCCACGCTGCGCTTGCCGGGATTCTTGAGCGACACCTGAATTGGGTACTGGCTGCCGGTAGCCAGTTCCATCACGCCGTCCTCGGTTTGCGTGCTGACCTTGATAAGCGCCTCGACGCCACCGACTGCCTGCTGATAGCGGTCGAGGATGGCGGTAGCGTCTGCAGAGGGCTGGACGGCCTGAACCGAAGCGCTGATGGCTCGGACCGGTTCGTTCGTTACCGGGGGAGTGCGTCGAGGACGCAAAGCTCCGCGATGGCAGGAATAGCAGGTGATGCCGCGCTGGCCGGAGAAGTCATCGTGGTTGAGTTCGGCCATCATCTTGATCATCTGGCGGGCTTGCTGCTTCGGCTTTTTGTCGTCCTTGTCGAAGGCTCCTTCCACGTGGCAGTGTTCGCAGTGAACCCCAAGCGCAGTGCTGATGAACTGCATGGATGGCATCAACTGGTCGGCGGGAGTGCCTTTCAACACCTGGATGTTCTTGTAAACCTGCTCGGCGGTCTGGCCGTTCGAAACGCTGGCCGGACCCGGCTGAGCCACGACAAAGCCAGCCGTCAGCAGACAGGCAACTGCGAAGAAAGCCGCAAAGCGAACAAAATGCACCGGAACCCCTACTTATGTGCTTTCCGTGAAATGTATTTGCCCCGTGGTTGAAAACGGTGCCGGGCCCGAAGGATGTTCTCTTCCGCCAAACCCAGCCTACCGCCTTAAGTTTTCGAACTTGTCAAAATTTTGTGAGTATTTGTTACATCCCCGCTTACGGTGCCTAACTCGATTGTAACCGGCATCGTACGATTTTAGCGTCTGGCAGCGGGTTTTGGCTGAAGCACGGGCGAAGCCGGCAGGGACGAGAAATTTCGGGCAAACCAGAGCGGCAGTTTCTGCAATCAAAGCTAGTTCAAAGGGGTGACCAACAAACTATGCGAAAGCTATTCGTGGTATTGCTGATAGCGGGTCTGTCGAGCTTTTGCTGGGGCGAACAAACGAAGACGGATGTTGACGAGCGTTTGCAGTCTGCGGCAAAGGTTCTGCGGGAAATCGAAAACGCGCCTGATAAGGGCATTCCGAACGAGGTGTTTACCGGCGCCAAGTGCGTGGCGGTCGTGCCCAGCATGATCAAGGGCGGATTCGTCTTTGGCGGACGTCATGGCCGGGGCGTGGCGACATGCCGCTTGGCAAATGGCCGCTGGAGCGCACCGGCGTTCTTTACCGTCACCGGTGGAAGCTGGGGAGCGCAGATTGGCGTGGAAGACGTTCAGCTGGTGATGATGATTATGAACGATGAAGGCATGCGTCACCTGTTGAACGACAAGTTCCAGATTGGCGGCGAAGCTTCGGCGAGCGCCGGTCCCGTGGGCCGCGAGGCCTCGGCGGGAACCAGCTGGAAGATGAACACGGAAATCCTGACTTATTCGCGCTCGAAGGGCCTGTTTGCCGGCCTGGACCTGGGTGGGACCCAGGTGGAGCGCGATGGCGATTCGACCAAGGCGTTCTACGGTAAGGACCTGGCCAACAAGACGGTGCTCGATGGCCACGTTCCGGTTCCGGCCGATGCGCGTGTCTTCATCGGCGCCGTTTCCCGGACGAAGGGCGAAGCAGTGGCCAGGAAGGATGAGAAGAAGGCGGAATCAGGCAATCAGCAGTAACGTTTCTTAGTTTCGTTAAAGTACGCGGACCACGTCAAAATGGTCCGCCTTTTTTTTTGACGGTTGGGCGACTGGGGTTCGGTGCCCTGAAATGCATGGGTCATTCGTCGCCAATGAAGCGATGTTTGACATTTGGAATCCCCCGCACCTACCCTGATGCGTCGAGCCAAAGATGAAAGTTCTGGTGATCGGGAGTGGCGGCCGCGAACACGCCATCATCTGGAAACTGAAGCAGTCGCCCAGCGTGCGCGAGGTGTTCTGCGTGCCGGGGAACGCCGGCATCTGCGACGAAGCCGAATGCATTTTCGGCGACCTGAAAAGCATCGACTCGCTGTTGCAGGTGGCGAGCAAACTCCAGCCCGACATGACGGTGGTCGGTCCGGAACTGCCTCTGTCGCTCGGCGTGGTGGACGAATTCCGGCGGCGCGGCATGCGCATCTTCGGCCCCACGGCGGCGGCGGCACGGCTCGAATCGAGCAAGATCTTCTCCAAAGAGTTCATGCAGCGCCATCACATCCCGACGGCGCACTACGCAATCTGCACCAGTACGAGCGAGTTGAAAGACGCGCTTCCGCACTTCAGTCCGCCGATCGTGGTAAAGGCCGACGGCCTCGCCGCTGGCAAAGGCGTGATCATCGCCAAGACTCGCGAGGAAGCGGGCATCGCGGCGGTCGACATGCTCAGCGGCAAAATGCTGGGCGAGGCGGGCAAGCGGATCGTTCTGGAAGAGCACCTCGAAGGGGATGAAGTGTCGTTCCTCGCCATCTGCGACGGGGAGCGCGCCATCCCATTGGTGGCCGCGCAGGACCACAAGCGCATCGGCGACGGGGATACCGGCCCGAACACCGGTGGCATGGGCGCGTATTCGAGCCCGAATGTGCTCGACGCGAACATGAGCGACTGGATCCTGACGCACATTGCACGACCCGTGGTGCAGGCGATGAAGAGCGAGGGCTCGGAGTATCGCGGCGTGCTCTACTGCGGCCTGATGATGACAGCCCGCGGCCCGATGGTGCTGGAGTTCAACTGTCGCTTCGGCGATCCCGAAACGCAGCCGATCCTGATGCGGCTCGACAGCGATCTGCTCGGAGCGTTCATCGCGTCGGCCGAAGGACGGCTGAGCGAAGGCGACATGAAGTGGTCGAACGAATCGACCGCGTGCGTGGTGATGGCGTCGAAGGGATACCCGGATACGCCCGAACTGGGCAAGGTAATTCACGGATTGCCGGAGGCGGAGCAGGTTCACGGCGTGAAGGTCTTTCACGCCGGCACCCGCAAGATGGGCGACGAGTACGTCACCAACGGAGGCCGCGTCCTGGGTGTGACCGCCAAGGCTACGGACCTAAAAACCGCGGTGGCGCGGGCGTACGAGGCCGTGGACAAGATCAGCTTCGAGGGCATGCAGTTCCGCCGCGATATCGCCAAACGCGGGCTGAAGGAATGACCCTGGGGATCAGCTTCGAAGATCTGTTGCGTTACGAAGAAGAGCAGACGGAGCAGTGGCGCGAGTTGTTTGCGAAGCGTCCTCACCTGCTACAACTGGAAGCTTCGCCCACCGACACCATCGCCAGCCTGCTGTTGCACACCTTTGCGGCGGAGTATCGGAGCGCGCAACGATTGATCGGCGAACCGATGACACCCGACTCGGAACTCCAGCACGCGACGGTGGACGAGCTGTTTTCGATCGCCGCGGAGGCCCACCGCAAGTTCAGGCGGTATCTGGCGACGGCGACGACGCATTCGATCGAGGAACTGCGCACTTTTCCAAGCCATACCCTCGGCGAGTTCAGCGCGACCTCAAAGAAGTTGATGACACATGCGTTGGTGCACAGCATCCGGCACTGGGCACAGGTGGCGCGCATTCTGCGCGAAAACGGGCAGCGCGCAGGCTTCAGCCACGATGTGCTGTTTTCAAAAGTGATTTCGTAACGGTGAAGTTACGCGGTAGCCGCGAGGGCTTCGACGCGAGCCAGGAAGTATTCCAGGGGCTCGCCCTTCCACAACAAACGATCGCACGGCAGCGGGGGAATTGCCTTCTTGCAGTCGGCCAGACAGGCGATCATGGCGTTAGGATTTCGTTTCTGAATGCGCGCCGCCAGTCCGGCGATCCCGGGTGTTCCCGGGTCGAGGGCCAGCACCACCACATCGTACGAGTGCGTACGAGCCAGGCTGAGTGCGGGCTCGGAACCGGTAGCGCAATCCACTTCATAACCGTTGCGGCGAAGATACTCGGAGCGCTGGTTCGCGTCCGCGCACGTGCTGGTGACGATCAGTAACCGCTTCCGAGCGGTATAAGAGTGGATCGCCAAGCAGGGTTTGTGATTCATTCCGACTACTCCTGGGCCAGTCAGGAGACTGAGCGGTTGCGACCGGGGGTGTCGCAAAACTTTGCACAGTATATGCCTGTTCTTTCCCAAAGCAAGTAGATTCTCCATTTTTTACGAATTATTTATAATTCGTTGGAAATGCTAGGGTTAGTCGCAGGAACGGGAGTCGCGCTGGTGGTGGCCGGTTACAACACAATGGCTCCCAAGTCGCAGTTTTATGGCCGAACCTTCACCGGAACAGATCGTGCCACGAAGGAAATTGCACTCACCTTCGACGACGGGCCGAACGATCCTTATACGTTTCAATTGCTGGAAATCCTGGAAAAACGGAACATTCGCGCGACGTTTTTCATGATCGGAAAGTATGTTGATCTCCGTCCTGATATTGCGCGAACTGTCGCGGAAGCAGGGCACTCGGTCGGCAATCACACCTACACCCATCCCAACCTGATTTTCCAGACCGGCTGGCAGCTGCGCGACGAAATAGCACGTTGCGACCGAGCGTTGAACGACGCGATTGGCGAGCGGCGCACGAAATTGTTTCGTCCGCCGTTTGGCGGAAGGCGTCCGGCGACACTGCGAACCATTCGCGCCATGGGATTTACTCCCATAATGTGGAATGTCACCGGCTTTGACTGGGACGCGAAGTCTTCGGCTACGATCGAACAAAAAGTCACACGGCGGATTCGTGGCGGCAACGTGGTGCTGCTTCACGACGGCGGTCATCTTCGCTTCGGCGCCGACCGCTCGTGTACGGTGGCGGCGGTGGAACATTTGCTGGAGAGGTATCTCGGCGAAGGTTACACGTTTAAAACCATCCCTGAAATGATGCGTATGTAACGAGGCAGTTATAGACGGATGCGATCGCCTTTAGCCGTTCATCGCCCCTCCCAGGCGCATTATGCAAGCGACATCCCGCCGTGTATCCGGGACATCGGGCGCATCGGGTGGCGACCGCATCCGCAAGAAGCCGACGCATAGCGAATAAACCGGTCTCCCCCTGAAAACTGGTTGCCATCGGCGGCTATTCCACATCTGCCGTCAGCGGCCGTTGACCGGCTCTGTGCCCGCGAGGGTTACCATCGTCGATTTCGGCGATTGGGTTCCTGTGCCGGTACAGCCGCTGACGACAAACTTGTTTATCCCCGGACCGTCAACACGGGGCACTTCGCATGGCTCACCACCATCTGGGCGATCGTCCACGGTAAATGAGCGGAGGTCTTCGCACCCACTTCGCCAGACTTATGCACTCCCATCACGATCAAGTCGGCGTCTCTCCTATCGGCCGTGCGCAAGATTTCATCCGCGGGATAGCCACTAACGACAGCGATCTCAGGCTGCGGTGACACGTCGATGGCATGCTGAATCACCAATTCTTTAAGCCGTTGACGAGCATCCGCCAACATTCGCTCGTGGAGATAGAGCGCCATCACTGAGCCCTCCTCTACGACATGCATCAGTGTCAACATTGACCGGCTCTCCTTCGCCAATCCTACGGCGTACGGCAAAGCGCGCAATGAGCCCTGCGAGAAATCCGTCGCAAACAGAATCGACTGAAAGCAACCGTGCGAGCGCAGCGCGGGAGATTCCGCCGGGCCGACGGTCAACACCGGACATTGAGCGATCCGGAAGATCTCTTCCGCTACTGATCCGAGCAGCAACTTTTTGAAACCACCGCGACCTCGGGTTCCGAGCACCAGCATCGAAATGTTACGATCTTCGATCACTCGGGCGAGCACGGATTCCAACGGGCCTTGTTCGACCAGCAACTCGTGAGAAATGCCATCGAGCACTTCCGAGGTTTCCGCGACCTCCATTTGCGATTGCGCTTTGCGAACGATGTCCTGGTATTCCCAAAGTGGGGGCTCGAGCGCTTGCTGCAGCATCGCCTCGGCCGGAATGGCATGCACCACCAGGATGTCGGAACCGTGCAGGCGAGCGATCGCTGCGGCCTGCATAAGGGCATGATTGGAGCAATCGGAGAAGTCGGTGGCGACAAGAATGTGTTTGATTTCTAGTTTTTCGCTGGAGGAGAGAGAGACGGGTTGAAATGCGGCCATCGCACACCTCCCACGAAGGCCATACTTTCAACTCTTATTACATTCCACCGGGCCGGCCCTTGCAGTGATAAGAATCACGAGTTTTTGTGCTCGACGAGCCGTTAAAAAGACGTGAGTGGCGTCTGTTGGCCAAGTGCTCCCTTCAGTAAAGCGCGCCACCGGCCTGAGTGGAACTGATGACACCATTGGTGACATCCAGTCGATACGCTAAGCCGCCCGTGCCTTCCCAGCGGACGAGATTGAACGTCGCGCCCGGCGGTGCCTTGTAAACCTCGATTCCCCTGTACGTAAGCGGCTGGCCCGCCTTGCAGAGTTCCGGGCCTTGCGTCGGCCGCATGAAGTAGGCGGCGATTCCGCGGCCAACCACTTTGATACTGCCGTTCGATTCCATCAATGCCGCAACCTTTTCATCGATGGGAATGCCGCGAATGTCAGAGCCGTTGCCATCGGAAGCGATGCGGGCCATGAAGACGAGGAAGCGCCCAAGGCGGTCGCGCTTGGCGAAGTGCGTGTCAGTGATGGTGCGCTCAAGATGCGGAATGCGGACGAAGCCGGAGGCGATCGTAACGCGATCGTTAAACGGATCGGCGAGGGTATCTTTGGAATAGGCCGAGTCGTTCATCGCCGAAAAAATGAACTGCCCGAGCACTGCCAGCCCGGCGCTCGTGCCGCCCAGCGGAACGCCGTGCCCAATCAGAGAATTGATCGCAGCCTGCACCGGCGTGCCTTGCCAGTACTTGATGTAATTCGACTGGTCGCCGCCGGAGATAAAGATCGCCTCCGCCTTGCGAATGATGGCCGCAACTTCAGGATCTTCCGCAGCCGTCTTGTCGGGAATGATCAGCGTGGCGACGGAATTCAGCTTGCAAAGTTTGGCGATGTAAGGGTTGTAGTCATCGTTGCCGGTGGCGCGCACCACCAGGAAGTCGCCGCCGTCAGCTTTGTCGCAGAGCCACTGGAAGGCTTCATCGAGATCGACGCCGCCGCCCATCAAAGCGAATCCCGACACCGGATTCGTGGAAACGTCGGCCGTGTTTCCGGTGCGGAAGTACTGGTATGACTTGGCGTGGGCCGTCGGTAGGACCGCGAGTGTCGCAAGGATGAGGATTGCCAGGCGGAAAATGTGTCGTATCACGATAAAGGTGCCGATCCGGTCGCGACAGTATCTCACAATCTGCGAAAAATCGGCGAGGCGGCAATCATCGTCCTTCTGCCTGGTGCGATTGCAGACCCGCCTCGCGCAGAAGGCTCCGCAATCTGCGCTCACCACCGGCGCCATTCATTTGGTCGGCAATGTTTCCGTCACGGTCGATCACCACGTAGATGGGATAACTGGTGGCGGCGTACATGGCGGCCAGGTTGGTGTCTTCGGTGAGAACAATGCGAACGGCGCGCGGATTTTCCTGCAGGTACTGCTTGACCTTCTTCTTCGATTCTCCGACATCGATGGCAAGCACGATCAGGCCCTGGTCGGCGAATTCCTTCTGCATGCGGTCCACGATCTCCTGCTCACCGCGGCAGTAGGGACACCAGGTCGTCCAGAACTGCAACAGCACCACCTTGCCCTTAACCGATGCGTTATTGAAGGTCTCGCCGGATGTGGTCTTCGCATTGAATCGCGGAGCAGGCTTGCCGTTGTCGGAGGCGAAAGCGAGCCTCGGCAACGCAACGAGACAAAAGACCATTGCGGCACAGATCAGGCGCAATTTCATGCGCGAGACTATAGCACGCAACAGCTGATCGCAGAGCATACTCCCTATACCCTTGACGGTATATACTGTACGTAGTATTATTTTCGAGTGAGCTGGGAAGTTCTGCTGGAGGATGAATTTGCCCGGGAATTCGAGGACTTGCATGCCGACGTGCAAGCCGAGATTCTTGCTCTCTCACTTGTTCTGAGCAGGTTTGGTCCGCAGTTAGGCAGGCCGCGAGTGGATACGTTCCAGGGCTCGCGATACGCGAATATGAAGGAGTTACGTTTCGACGCGCGTGATGGCGTATGGCGCGTGGCTTTCGCGTTCGACCCGAAACGAAGGGCAATCCTGCTGGTGGCTGGCGACAAGTCGGGAGGCAGTCCCAAACGGTTTTACCGAGAGTTGATTCGCAAAGCCGATATGAGATTTGTCGCGCACCTTGAACGATTGAAACAGACCGACAGGAGAAAGAAGTAGAACATGGCAAAGAACATCAGGGAAATCATGAAAGCCCTGCCTGCCGCTCGTCGGAAGAAGATCGAGGCGCGGGCCGCAGAACTAATTGCCGAAGAAATGACCCTGCAGGAGTTACGGCGGGCGCGCAAGTTGACGCAGGAGAGGTTGGCGAGATCGCTTGGCATCAAGCAAAAGCAGATCTCGGCAATCGAGAAGCGTACAGATATGCATATCTCCACACTGCGCCGCGCCGTGGAAGCAATGGGCGGCAACCTAACGTTGGTGGTGGAGTTTCCCGACCGCAAGCCAATCGCGCTTGCAGGGATCGCGCCGTCGTCAGACGAAGGCCGGACGAATCGAACCCAGCGGCGATCGCGCACGGCTTAGCTGATTTCGAACATCGCGACACAATGTTCTCCCCTAAAGCAAACAGCCCGGCCGAAGCCGGGCTGGTGCGTGCATGAAGAGTGTTACTTCGTCGCTGGTTGCTGTTCCCCGACGCGATGGCTGACCTTGAAGTCGATCTGCCGCTTACCGAGATCGGCATCGACGACAACGTGATCGCCGGTCAACACTTCGCCGTCGAGGATCTTCATCGCCAGCGGGTCCTGAATGAGCCGCTGGATGGAGCGTTTCAGCGGACGCGCTCCGAACGCCACATCGTATCCTTCGGCGAAGACCAGTTCCTTAGCCTTCTCCGTCAGCTCGATCGAAATCTTGCGATCGGCCAGCAGCCGGCGCAAGTCTTCGAGCCGCAGGTCGACGATCTTCATCAGTTCCTTCCGGTCGAGCGGGTTGAAGATGATGATGTCGTCCACACGGTTCAGGAACTCGGGCTTGAAGTACTGGTGCACGACTTCCATCACCTGCTTGCGCTGTTCGGCCAGCCGGCTTGCGGTATCGGATTCTTCCACCCAGGTTCCGCTTTCGTTGAAGTGAACGTCCGACGGCTTCATGAATTGCGAACCGAGGTTCGAGGTCATGATGATCACCGTGTTCTGGAAGTTCACGGTTCGGCCCTGCCCGTCGGTCAACCGTCCGTCGTCAAGAATCTGCAGCAGGATGTTGAAGACATCCGGATGCGCCTTCTCGATTTCGTCGAGCAGCACCACCGCATACGGTCGGCGGCGTACCGCTTCCGTTAGCTGCCCGCCTTCCTCGTAGCCGACGTATCCCGGAGGAGCGCCGATCAACCGCGACACGGCGTGCTTCTCCATGTACTCCGACATGTCGATGCGAACCATGTTGTGCTCGTCGTCGAACAGGAATTCGGCGAGAGCGCGAGCGGTTTCGGTTTTGCCGACGCCCGTCGGACCAAGAAAGATGAATGAACCGATCGGCCGCTTGGGATCGCTCAGCCCGGCGCGCGAACGGCGAATCGCGTTCGCCAATCGCTCGAGTGCGGCGTCCTGGCCGATCACTCGCTCGCGCAGGCGCTCCTCCATGTGGACGAGCTTCTGCACTTCGCCTTCGAGCATCTTCGACACCGGAATGCCGGTCCAGCGCGAGATGATGCGCGCGATATCTTCTTCGTCCACTTCTTCCTTCAGCAGCCGCGAGCCGGAGGCATTTAACTGTGCCGTTAGCTTGTCGAGCTCAGCCTGCATCTGCGGAATGTCGCCGTACTGGATCTGCGACGCGCGGTTGTAGTCTCCCGCACGGGTGGCATTTTGCGCTTCCGTTTTCGAGCTCTCGATCTTCCCTTTCAACTCGCGAATGCGAGTGATGATCGATTTTTCCTGCTCCCAGCGCGCGCGCAGCGCATTAATTTTCTCGTTCAGCTCGGCCAACTGTTTCTCGACTTCGCCGAGACGCTCTTTCGAGTTGGGATCGTTCTCGCGCGTCAGCGCCTGCTTCTCGATTTCGAGCTGTGTGCGACGACGCTGCAACTGGTCGATCTCGGTGGGAACCGACCCGATCTGCGTCGCCAGCGAGGCGGCAGCTTCATCGACCAGGTCGATGGCCTTGTCCGGCAGAAAACGGTCGCTGATGTACCGGTGCGACAGCGTCGCAGCCGCAACCAGTGCCGAATCTTTAATCCGCACGCCGTGATGGACTTCGTACTTTTCTTTCAGTCCGCGCAGAATGGCGATGGTGTCTTCCACGCTGGGCTCGCCGACATACACCGGCTGGAAGCGGCGCTCGAGCGCGGCATCTTTCTCGATGTACTTGCGATATTCGTTCAGCGTGGTGGCGCCAATCGCGCGTAGCTCGCCACGAGCCAGCGCAGGCTTCAGCATATTGCTGGCATCCATGGAGCCTTCGGCGGCTCCGGCGCCGACGAGCGTGTGCAGCTCGTCGATGAACAGGATCACCTGGCCGTTCGACTCTTCCACTTCCTTCAGCAGGGCCTTCAGGCGCTCTTCAAATTCGCCGCGATACTTTGCTCCGGCAACCATTGCGCCAAGATCGAGCCCGGCCACGCGCTTGTTGCGCAACACGTCCGGAACGTCGCCGGCGACAATGCGCTGCGCGAGTCCTTCCACGATGGCGGTCTTGCCAACTCCTGGCTCGCCGATCAGCACGGGGTTGTTCTTCGTGCGGCGGGCGAGCACCTGCACCACGCGCCGAATCTCTTCATCGCGTCCAATCACAGGATCGAGCTTTCCGCGGCGGGCCAGGTCGGTCAGGTCGCGAGCGTACCGCTCCAGCGCCTGGAACTTGCCTTCGGGATTCTGGTCTGTAACGCGCTGGTTACCGCGAACGGTGGTGAGCGCCTTCAGGATCGCGTCATAAGTGGCGCCTGAGCGGACGAGCGTCTGCTGCACTTCACCGCCAGACTTGGCCGCGGCGAGCAACAGGTGCTCGGTAGAGACGTAGTCGTCCTTAAAGTTGTCGGCTTCTTTGAAAGCCTGGTCGATCAGCTTGGCGGCCGTATTCGAAAGTTGTGGTTGCGCCGAAGCGCCCGACACTTTGGGCATCCGCTCAACGAGCTGATTGAATTGCGCCAGCACCTGCTGCGGCGGCGCGCCAACTTTTTCCAGGACAGGGAGAACAATGCCCTCTGGATCCTCGATGAGCGCGGTGACAATGTGCACCGGCAGCACTTCAGGGTTGCCGTTTTGCGACGCCAGTTCAACCGCGCGCTGGATCGCCTCCTGCGCCTTGACAGTTAATTTTTCCCAACGAATAGCCATAAAGAATCAGTTTCCAGTTTCAGGTTTCGAGTTTCCAGTAAGTCTTTCAGTCAATCAGGTTGTCAATCATTGAGTCGAGTTCAGTGTTCATCCTGGAGAGTGAAAGACCGATTCACCGACAGACTCGCACGCACAAACGATCGCGCGGGTTTTTCTCTTCTCAAAAATCCGTCTTGATCCGCGTCATCCGCATGAAAAGACCTTTTACAAAAGCAAGGGGAGCAGCACCAGCCGCTCCCCACCACAACATCACTTGGGATCAGCTTACGCCGCCTGTCCCTTGGATTCGAGCGTCTTGTCCGTCGATCCGACATTTACTTTGATCTGCTTTGGCTTTGCCTCGGCGCGCTTTCCCAGCGTCACCGTCAGGATGCCATTGTCATAGCCCGCAGTGACGTTCTCGGGGTTCACGGTGTTCGGCAACCCAAAGCTGCGCTGGAACGAGCCGTACCGGCGCTCCACGCGATGATAGTTCTCTTCCTTGGTTTCCTTTTCGAACTTACGCTCGCCGCGAATAGTGATGGTGTTGTTTTCGATACGAATGTCGAGATCCTTCTGCTCGACGCCGGGGACCTCCAACTTCAGAACGATGTTCTGCTCGTTCTCATAGATGTCTACCGGGGGAACGAACGAGGTGGTCGTCAGACCCTCTTCGCGGCCTGCAGCCGATTCCTGAAAGATCCGGTTGACGCGGTCCTGAAGCTGGGCCAGGTCGCGGAACGGGTCCCAACGAGTGATCAACGAAGACATGGTGCAATCCTCCTAAATCGTTTGCTTTTCGCCTAACCACTCAGGTTAGATGCTTGTTTAATGCATCAAGATCATAAAATATGAGTGTATTATTGTCAATACATTATAAGCCGTTAAATATCAATGAGATACGTCTACTATAGGCTAAGTCTCTTGTTTTTTATGATGTACGAACAACAACAGAAAATTCCCTCGTAAGTTGTTGATTCCTCGAAGGCGTCTGCCGCTAAGTGCTTTGTTTTCTTTGACGGACCGTAAGTTATTGATTCTATTCGAAGGGTAGGGTGCTTTTTTATTTTTCGGAGACCAGGAACGGACTTCCGGGATCGGCCAGCAGAGCACGAGCGTCCTCGGCTTGCTCCGGCCGGACCTGCAGGATGAACCGATGCTCGCCCGAAAAAAGCATCATGGCTCCCGCAATCCGGGCGGTGTGCTCGTTTGGCGAGAAGCAATCAATACCGGCGGACTCGAGGCGCGCCCGCGCCAGCAGATACTCGGGCTGGCTAGCGAGTTGAGCGACGGTAACCCAGGGTTCGGACATGACCAAGACTCGGACTCTAGTATGCCGCTAATCGCCGCGCTTCGCGAACCACGTCTTCCACTTTGGGCAGGTAGAACTCTTCCTGCGGAGGCGAAAACGGGACGGGCGAATCCTGAGCGGCGATCCGGACGATCGGTCCGTCGAGCGAATCGAAAGCTTCTTCGTTGACGATGGCGGCGATTTCGCCGGCGATTCCGGCGGTTTTGGGATGTTCGTGCAGCACGATCACCTTATTCGTTTTCCTCACCACATCAGCAATTGCCGCTCGGTCGAGTGGCGACAGCGTCCGCAAATCGAGAACTTCGAGCTCGATTCCCTCTTTTGCCAAAATCTCCGCTGCTTCGAGCGCCGTGTAAAGCATGGCCGCGTAAGTAATCACGCCAATCTGCTTCTTGCCCTTGGCTTCGCGCGCGATGCGCGCCTTCCCGATCGGGACGGTGTAATCCTCAGCCGGCAGTTCTTCCTTAATTCGCCGATATAGAAATTTGTGCTCGAAGAAAATGCACGGATTGTTGTCACGAATCGCCGACTTCATCAGTCCTTTGGCGTCGTAGGCCGTCGCCGGACAGATCACCTTCAGCCCCGGTGTCTGCACAAACGGCATCTCCGGATTCTGCGAGTGGAACGGTCCGCCATGCACGTTGCCGCCGCTCGGCCCGCGCAACACCAGCGGCGCCGGCGCGCCCCAGCGGTAATGCGATTTTGCCACCATGTTGGTGATCTGGTTGAAGGCGCAGCCGATGAAGTCCATGAACTGGAACTCCGCCACCGGGCGCATGCCGGTGAGCGCTGCGCCAAACGCCGCCCCGACAATCGCCGACTCGGCAATCGGCGTATCAATCACTCGCTCCGGCCCGAAGCGGTCGATGAAACCTTCGGTGACCTTAAACGCACCGCCATAAATGCCGATGTCTTCGCCGATGCAAAAGACGGTGGGGTCGCGCTCCATCTCTTCCCAGATGGCGGAGCGAATGGCTTCGAGATAAGTGACAGGCGGCATATGGAACGAAATAGGCTATCAGCTTTGATTCCGCGACACACTTTCGCTTTGCATTCGCCCAAGATCTGAGTTTAGGCTAGCGTATTACATGAGTTACGAACTCACATTTGTCGAGGATGACGGCATGTATTGCCGTGAGATTGGAGGGTGGGCCGAAGATAAGTATCGAATGTTAGGACTGTACGCGTCTCTCTTTTCTACTGGAATGAGGAAGAAATGGGAGAAACGCATCTACGTGGATTTGTATGCGGGAAGTGGCCACGGTAAGCTTCAGAATTCCGGCAAAATTGTGCTTGGCTCTCCCCTCATTGCGCTGACTGTGCGAGACCCATTCGACAAATATATTTTCTGTGACGAGGACAAAGAGAAACTCACGGCCTTGGAAACTCGATGTCGAAGGATTGCGCCGAACGCGGACATCGTTTTCATATGCGGAGACTGCAATGCGAAGGTGAACGACATCCTTCAAGAAATGCCGACAGGTTCCGCAGGACACGGCGTTCTGAGCTTGTGCTTCGTCGATCCTTTCAACCTAGTTGGCGTGAGGTTCGAAACATTGAAACGTTTGGCCTCCAGATGTGTCGATTTCTTGTGTCTACTCGCGCTTCATATGGACGCCAATCGAAACTATGCGCGATACATCGAGGATGATGCCGAGCAAGTTGATCAGTTTCTCGGTTTATCGGACTGGCGAGAGAAGTGGCACGTAGCTAAATGGGACGGTCTCAAGTTTCCTAAGTTCCTTGCGCAGGAGTTTTCCGAGCGAATGGCGTCGATCGAGTACTTGCCGGAATATGCGATGAAGGAGGTTCGATCCGACGAAAAGAACCTGCCCTTATACCATCTGGCGCTCTTCTCTCGCAGTCGATTAGCGTTTCAATACTGGGATCAAGTCCTGAAATATTCCACTGATACACCTTGGTTGTTCTAGGAACGTATGGCAATCTCTAGCCGAATCGAATGGACTGACGCAACGTGGAACCCCGTTCGCGGCTGCACGAAGATCAGCCCCGGATGCAAGCACTGCTATGCGGAGACGTTTGCAGAACGGTTCCGCGGCGTGAAAGGCCACCCATACGAGCAAGGCTTTGATCTACGTCTCGTGCCGGAAAAACTGCCCGAGCCCCTGCGCTGGCCGAACCCAAAGATGATCTTCGTGAATTCCATGAGCGATCTCTTCCACCAGCTCGTGCCCACTGACTACGTTCGAGCAGTCGCGGCAGTAATGCAGGCGGCAAACTGGCATACGTATCAAGTCCTCACGAAACGATCACCACGTCTTCGCAGTCTTCTCGACAGAGAACTCGCGCACGCGGCGCGCTGCAATCACATCTGGTGGGGTGTGAGTGTAGAGAACAGAAAGTATGGCTTGCCGCGGATCGACGACCTCTTAGCAACGAGCGCAGCCGTTAAGTTTCTTTCGATCGAACCGCTGCTCGAAGACCTTGGTCGTATTCCCCTTGACGGCATCAACTGGGTCATCGTCGGCGGAGAAAGCGGTCCGGGGGCGCGAGAGATGAAAGAAGAATGGGTAATTTCAATTCAAGAGCAGTGCGCAGAACGAAACGTACCGTTCTTCTTCAAGCAGTGGGGCGGCGTGCGAAAAAAAATGCGCGGCCGCTTATTGCAAGGGAAGACTTTTGACGAATATCCCGTTCAAGAGAGACGGGTGTCTCCGGATTCCAATGTGCGGATTGCTCTTTTGAATGCAATTGAGGACAAGCCTATTGATGAATTCGAAGCCGCGCTTGAGTCTGTCACCACTGCGAAGATGGCTGCTGACTGACGCTAGTTCAGTTCCTCAAACTCTTCTTCAATGATGCTGTTGATGCGCGCCGTTTCTTCTTTCAAATAGCTCAGGGCGCCTGCCCACCGCATCCTCGCCCTTCGCGATTGTTCCGGCGTGAGTGGTTCGGGGCCGAGCTTTTCCAGCAGCGCATCTGCCACCAATTGATGAACTGAGATTCGACGCCGCTTCGCCTCTCGCCTTAAGCGGCGAATGATCTGATCCGGAATTTGGAGAGTAACCTTCATCGAGGCTTCATTGTATCGCCCGTAATCGCCTTCCTCACGGCCGCGTCTGGCGCGTCGTCGTGAAACACTACTGTGTCGCCTTTCTTTTCGACGCCGAGATCGTGCCAGAGCTTTGGGAGATCAACCGTAACCGGCTTGTCTTTCCATTCGGCGTACAAATCTTCGAGCACATGCGTGCCGGTGGCCTGGTCGCCTTCCTTGAAGATCATCGCAATCGGCCACGTATATGCGATCGTGCCTTTGTCGTCCATGATGGCGCGGAAGGCGTCTTGCAGGCCCTTCTTGTTCTTCGTCGCGCGGCGGATTTCGACGTCGGCCACCATGCAGAAGAGCGCGCCTCCCCAGTAGGTTCGCCCCCAGGTCTGAGTGTTGTCGAGGCCCTCGTCACCGGGTTGCGGCTCGCCTTTCGGCATATCGTCGACAAACTCGTTCCACACGTATTCGGGCGTCAGATAGCCCATTTGCGCGCGCGCCACCGGCTCGATGTAAGTGGCCATGCCCTCGGCGATCCATTCGCGATCGTCTTCTCGCGTGGCGGGAAAAGCCAGGTGAGTCATCTCGTGGGTCAGCGTCCAGTCATCCATCAGCGTTGCCGCCGTGGCGTCGCGCCCGATCATCATCGTGATGGTGCCGCCATTCATGGGCGATGTATGCCCGAAGCGGACGCGGTTTCCTCCGACGGCGCGAATGTTGAGGTTGACGTGGTCCATGGGGAACTTGCCGAAGTAGCGGACAATGGCGTTCGCCCCGTGCTGAACGTAGGTGGTGAGATCGGCGTCGGTGGCCTTCAGTTCGTTATCGGGAACGGTAACGGTGAAGACGGCGTTCGAAACTTTGATCTCGATCTTGTGCTCGGCCACGCCCAAAGAAGAGAGTGCCAGGAGGGAAATGGCGATCGAAAAGACAGTCGGGGCGAGGCGCAGCATTCCAGATTAGACGCAGAGTTTGGCTCACAGTCGCGCACTGGCGAAGCTTTTTAACCGGGTGCGCCGGATAGCAAGAGTTACGGCTAATAATGCTGGTTGATTTGGACAGTTACAAAATGTACAATTTGTACAAATGGCGAAGAAATTGAATGCGACGCAAGCGAGACAGGAATTTGCCGACATCGTGAATCGTGCGGCGTATGGTGGAGAGCGCGTGATTCTGCATCGGCACAAGAAGCCGGTGGCCGCGGTGGTGCCGATCGAGGATCTGGAATTGATCGAACGGATGGAAGATGAAGTGGACATTGCTGCTGCCCGCAAAGCACTCAAAGAAAAAGGCCGCATTCCCTGGAGCAAAATCAAGGCTGAGCTGGGATTGTAGGCTTTTTTGACCTACTCTATCGACTTCCGACCGTCTGCGCTTAAAGCGCTGAGAAAGCTGCCCAAGAGTGTTCGCATAAGAGTTGCCGAGACTCTAGACAGTCTTGCATCCCAGCCGTTTCCTTCGGGAGTAAAGAAGCTCATCAACGAGGAAAATGTTTTTCGCGTGCGCGTTGGAGACTACAGAATTGTGTACCAGGTCATATCGGACAAGCTCTTGATTCTGGTGCTCCGGGTCGGGCACCGGAAGGACATTTACCGATAGTTGCTCCTCACTTCAAGTGCACCGCTGCTTCTTTTGTCGTCCGTGCAGCGTTCTTCTTCGACGCAAACTTTGGCATGGCGTACTTCGGCTTGATCTCGTGGCAGGATGGTTCGCAATACACGCCTCCGGCAGCGGATTCCGGCGTCGGCATCGGGGAATTCACGGCGATGTCGCGATCACGTTCAAGTTGCGCCTCGACATCGGCGATCAGCTTTTCATTTGCCTGCGGCGTGAGCCACTTCTTTACTTTCACCAGGTAGTTCTCAAAGCGCGCGATGGGATCGCGGCGCGTCCAATAATCGAAGAGGTCTTTCGGCACGTACTGGGCGGCGTCGTGGATGGCGTGGCCTTTCATGCGCATCATCTTGGCTTCGATGAGGGTGGGCCCTTCGCCGCGGCGGGCGCGAGCGCAGGCTTCGTGCGTTGCGTCATAAACCTGGCAGGCGTCGGTGCCATCGACGATCACGCCGGGGATGCCGTAGGCGATGGCACGCTCAGCGAGGTCTTTGACGAGGAATTGCTGGTCGTTAGGAGTCGAATAGGCCCAGATGTTGTTCTCGACAATCAGCACCAGACCCAGCTTTTGCACGGCGGCGAAGTTGAGACCCTCGTAGGTAACGCCGGTCGATTGGCCTCCATCGCCAATGTAGGTCATAACGGCGAGTTCGCGTCCCTGCATGCGCGCGCCGAGGGCCACGCCGCTGAGTACGGGAATGAGGTCGCCGAGGGTCGAGATGGGCGAGACCACGTTGCGGTCTTTGATATCGCCGAAGTGGGAGCTGGCGTCGCGGCCCTTGGTCGGCGATCCGGCTTTGGCCATGTACTGCATCATGATGTCGGCGGGAGAGAATCCTCGGACGAGCAGCGCGCCCTGATTGCGGATCATCGGCCCCATCCACTCGTCTTTCGTCAGCGCATAGGCCGAAGCGCACGAGCAAGCTTCCTGTCCCAATCCAAAGTAAACGCCGCCGACGACTTTGCCCTGCTTGTAGAGGTTTTCGAGCGCCGTCTCCATGCGGCGGTTGAGCAGCATCCAGCGATAGATCTCGATGCACTGCTCTTTCTTCAGATATTTGGAGTCGACGATGGGCGGCGAGGGGGCCGAGAGGTCGCCGTGAATCTTGTATTCGACTGTGTCACCATTGGTGACAGTTTCGATGGAGCAGTCGAAGCATTCGAGGCGGTGGTCTTCGATTCGGTACTTACGTTCGCTGGAGGGCAGCTTGGGCTTCCTGGCCATGAGCTTGAAGATTCTAACCCCGGCTTCACCACAATGGCCACGAAGGAACACAAAGGAAATCGTGAACCCTAGTGATTGTGTCCTTGGTAGTTAAACGAAAGCTGTATCGTCGCCGCGAATTGCGCGCAGATCCTCCGGAGCTTTTGCCGGAATATCCACCGAATGTCCCAACAACTCATCCACCGTGTTCACCGCCATCATTTGCCGCTCAAACACTCGGCCGAAGTTGCGGGAGACGCATTGCGCGACTTCGGTGAGCTCGACGTCGCGGCCGAGTTCGTTCGCCAGTGACGTAACCGGCTTGTCGGCGATGCCGCACGGAACGATGAGTTTGAAGTAGTCGAGATCGGTATTCACGTTGAGTGCGAAACCGTGCGAGGTGACGGAGCGCGAGATGTGTACGCCGATCGCCGCGAGCTTCGCCGCTTCTGTGCCGGTCGAGGGCGACCGGCCTCCATCCAAATTGGCCCAGTCGGTCCAGACTCCCGTCAGCCCGCTGATGCGCTTCGTGGGTACGCCAAATTCCAAACAAGTGCGAATGAGGACTTCTTCGAGGCGACGAACGAAATCGACCGCACCGAGGTACTTCAGCGCTGACCTGCCGCTGGAGGGGAATCCGCGAAGATCGAAAATCGGATAGCCGACCAGTTGGCCGGGGCCGTGGAAGGTGACGTCGCCGCCGCGGTCGGTCTCGAAAAGCTCGACGCCTTTCTCGGCGAGTAACTCTCGCGTTAGCAGAACGTTCTGCTCTTTGGCGTTGCGGCCCAGCGTGATGACAGGCTTGTGCTCAAGCAGCAGCAGCGTGTCGGGGATGCAGTTCTCTTTGCGCGCGGCGATCAGCTCAGCCTGGAGGCGCAGTCCAAGCGCGTAATCGACGGTTCCGAGTTGGACGACAGAGAGGACCAATTGGTAATTGTGTAATTTGTAATAGGTAACTGAAAAACCAAGCTAGCGTCTTAGATGAGCCCGTTGAGCCTCACGGCGCACGACTCTTAAATTACCAAATTACAAATTACCAAATTACGCAATGTTTCAAGGGTGTGCCAGTTCGATCGGCTGCGGAGCCTGGGTGCGTTGGGCTTCGATGTCGCGCTCACGGGTTTCCAGGTAGGTGTACCAGATGCGGTGGACGACAGTGATGTTTCCGATCACGGCAATCACCCACAGGATCGCCGCCATGCGGTTGAAGAGCGCGCCGATGATGACGAGCACGATGCGCTCAGGACGCTCCATGAATCCGACCTTGCACTGCTTGATCATGTTTTCAGATCGGGCCCGCGTGTAGCTGATCATGAGCGAAGTGCACATCACCAGCGCGGTCAGCACGACGTAGAAGAAGCGATTGGCGCGCGCGTAATAGACGAGCAGTCCAAAGTAGAGGGCGACATCGCTGTAGCGGTCGATGACGGAATCGAAGAAGCCGCCGAAGGATGTGACCTGGCCTGTGGCGCGGGCGACGCGGCCATCGACCATGTCGAAGATGCCGGCGCCGATGATCACGGCGGCGGCCCAGCGGAACATCGCTGCCTGATTGTCGGCATTGCCGTAGCCGAAGAGGACGGCGGCACCGATGTTGATCACAAGGCCGAGGAAAGTCAGCACATTGGGAGAAATCCTGGTGAGTGCGAGCCCGTGCACAATTCCGTGCAGGATTACCTTCGAAGTGCGCCCAACTGCGCTGGTCCAGGTCATCGCTAAGCTTGCGCCTCGGCTTCGGCTTCGTCGTGAATGGTGGTCAGCTTGAGGATTTCGAGTTCACGATTGCCGTTGGGCGTGATCACCGTGGTGTTATCGCCGACTTTCTTGCCCATCAGCGCGCGTCCGATCGGCGACGTGGTCGAGATCAGGCCTTTGCTGACGTCGGACTCCTCGCTGGTCACCAGCTTGTACTCGATTTCTTCGTCCTTGGTGGAATCGTAGACGGTGATGGTGGAACCGATGGCGGCTTTGTCCTTGGGGATATTGGACATGTTCACGAGTGAGAGCTCGGCCATGCGCTTCTTGAGTTGGCCCAGGCGGGCGCGGACGAACTCCTGCCGCTGCTTGGCCATATGGTACTCGGCGTTCTCGCTCAAGTCTCCCATGGCCACCGCCTTTTTCAGTTCCTTGGGCAGTTCATGACTTAGCTCGTGTTCGAGCGTGCGGATTTCGTCTTCCAGCTTTTTTCTAATATGTTCTGGCATCGGACATCGAAACTCTTAGGAACGACACTCTCTCTGGAACAATACTCATCACCGCCCGCATCAGGTGCGGGAGAATCCGGCGCGATTTTGGTCCTTAACCTTGGGCGATCAGCCGGCGGCTTCGATCGGTGGGCGCACGAAATTACGCCACCACCAGCAAAATATTATACCCCCGGCAAGCGTACTGGTGCCGGGCGTCGGCTGCAAAAGGCGACCTAACCTGTGATCCGGCAATTACTTAACCACTGTTAATGCATCGCAGTACGATGCCTTCGATGGTTCGGCTGCCGGGGTTGGCATCGCCCAAAGGTGCATTTTTTCAGGCTTTTTCAGCTCTTCTTGTGAGCTGCGCCATTGACAGAAGAGTTACGTCATAGTAGGATTAATTGTGTTCTCCCTCAGATGAGCCTGCACACACACGCGGGTGCCCTTCATGATAAATGCGACCATCGGTAGTTTCCAGATAGGCGACAAGGTTGTTTACCCTAATCATGGCGTCGGCGTGATCGAGCAAATCAGCAGCCGAACTCTCGGCAGCACCGTCCAACGCTTTTACCTGCTGAAAATCAAGGCCAGCAGTTTGAAAGTCGAAGTACCGTTTCACAGCGTGGGTGTCGTGGGCCTGCGCCGCGTGGTGAAGAATGGCGAGGTCGCCAAGATTCTCGAATTCCTCACCGATGGCGAGTGCCTCAACAACAACGATTGGAAGTACCGCTTCAAGGAAAACTCCGACAAAATGCGTACCGGTTCACTGATGGAAGTGGCAATCGTCCTGAAGGGATTGCTGCTGCTGGCGCAGTCGAAGCCGTTGTCGTTCCGCGAAAAGAAGATGCTGGAACGCGCTCGGTACCTGCTGGTAAGCGAACTCGCCATGGCCAAGAACTGGGACGAGCCCGAGATCGAAGACTTGCTCTCGAGAACACTGGCCAAGTCGAACCTGCGTTTCCCGGAGATCAGCGCCCTCGACTAGATAATTGGATCGAATTCTGCGGCGCGTCCGGTGGGCGCGCCGTTCGTTTTTTGGGGAATGAAGATCCGGCTTGAGCGATAAGAGCTGTTTGTATCGCTCAGAATATGACCAAACGTGAGCGATAGAAGCGGCCCTACGATCTGGCGATTTCTATTCGTCGAGCGCCTGGCGTGAAGATCGATGAGCGGGGACGGCGATAGAATCGCGGCGAAATTGACGCTTTTCTGCGCTGCACCCTAGAATCAATCAATAACCATTTTTCCTGGAACGGAGCGCGAGTCCATTGCCGCTGTACGAGTATCAGTGCACCAAGTGCAAACACACCTTTGAAAAGATCCAGAAGTTTTCCGATCCGCCGGTTACCAAGTGCCCGGAGTGCGGCGGAAAGGTACAGCAGTTGTTGTCTGCGCCCGCTATCCAGTTCAAGGGCGCGGGCTGGTATGTGACCGACTATGCCAAGAAGTCGGGATCGTCGGGCAAGGGCGGCTCGGAGGTCTCGGGCTCGTCGGAATCAAAGTCCGAGTCGAAGTCTGAATCAAAGAGCGAAACGAAGAGCGAGACTAAGACTACTTCGGACAAGAAGTAGGATTTTGTTTCGACTTCCCGGCTCTAAAGGACGCGACGCCTCAAAATTTCAATTCGTCCCTCTTAATTGTTTATTACTCGCCTGTAATACTTCACTCGCCGGTAACAGGTCGAATTTCGCCGGTAATTCCAACTTTGTAGCCGAATTTCCGGCGGCAACTCCTGCTCAGTTCTGGTAACGTTTCTGCATTCGCTATGGCTACTACTTTGGAACTGCGAAACGTCTCGAAGAGCTACGACAAGTTTGTCGCGGTTGACAATCTTTCGTTCGCTATCGAAAAGGGCAGTGTCTTCGGATTGCTTGGCCCCAACGGCGCCGGCAAGACCAGTTCGCTGCGCATGATGATCGGCATCACCATGCCCGACACGGGCCAGGTGATGGTCTTCGGCGAGAACTTCCGTCGCGAGCACCTTCAGCGCATCGGCTACCTGCCGGAAGAGCGCGGGCTCTACAAAAAGATGAAGCTCATCGACCAGGTGATCTTCCTCGCGCAGTTGAAAGGCGTGTCGGAGCCCGAGGCCCGCAGCCGCGCGATGAAGTGGTTCGATCGCCTGCAACTCACCGCGTGGATCAACAAGAAGACCGAAGAACTGTCGAAGGGCATGCAGCAGAAGGTGCAGTTCATCGCCGGTATCCTGCACGATCCGGAATTCCTTATCCTGGACGAGCCGTTCTCGGGGCTCGATCCCGCCAATGCCGACGAGTTGAAGAACATCCTGATTGAGCAACGCAAAGCAGGCAAGACGATCCTTTTCTCGACCCACCGCATGGACCAGGTGGAGAAACTCTGTGACTCCATCTGTCTTATCGATCACGGCCGCGCGGTGCTTCAGGGCGAATTACGCGAGGTGAAGTCGCGTTTCGGACGCAATCATGTGCAGATCGAATACGAAGGCGACGGCGACTTTTTGCAGACGGCGCCGGCGGTGCAGTCGTTCCATAATTTCGGAAACTACACCGAAGTCGAGCTGAAGCCCGGCGCCGACGCGCAGGAATTACTGAAGGCCGTGACGGCACGGGCGCGCGTGAATCGCTTTGAAATTGCCGAGCCTTCGCTGGAAAAGATCTTCATCGATACCGTGAACAATAAACAGCAGAACGAGAAGGTGCAGCATGCGTAATACCTGGCTGGTGATTCGCCGCGAATACCTCGAACGCGTACGCTCGAAGGGTTTCATTATCAGCACCATTCTGCTGCCGGCGTTCGTCTTTGGCATAACGGTACTGCCGTCGAAGCTGATGATGATGAAGAGCGGCGGATCGTTTCACATGGTTGTGGTTGCGTCGAGCGCTCCCGTTGCCGACGCGGTCAAGGAACAACTGGAGTCCCCCGACAGCGACCGCAAGTATCGGGTGGACGAGAAGATTACCGACAACTCCCAGGACCGGCAGGAACTCGATGCCTCGGTGAAGGCAAAGCAGATCGATGGGTATCTCTGGCTGACGAATCAGGCGATCGCCGACAACAAGGCCGAATTTGTTGCCCTCTCCACGTCGGACTTTGGCCAGAATGAAAACGTGCGCACCGCTGCCAATAAGGGCGTAACGCGCGTGCGACTGATGCAGCATGGGATCGCGGCAGGCGACGTCGACACGCTGGTAAAACCGGTAAATATTGAGACCCTGTCTCTTGCCGGCAAAAAGAGTGGCGGTGAAGTCGCCCGGTTCTTCGCCTGCTTCCTGGTAGCGATGATGATTTATATCTCGCTCATCATGTACGGGATGTCGGTGATGCGATCGGTGCTCGACGAGAAGACCTCTCGCGTGATGGAAGTATTGTTAGCGTCGATCAAGCCGAAAGAATTGATGGCGGGCAAACTGTTCGGGGTCGGCGCGGTTGGCCTGACGCAAGTCGCAATTTGGGCGATCTTCATGGCGTACCTGGGAATCGGCGCCGCTGCCTCGCCGCAAATTCGCGAATTGTTCAGCGGACAGCCGCTGCTCTTCATCTTCCTGCCTGTGTTCTTCGTGCTCGGCTTCATGCTTTACAGCAGCATGTACGCCGCGCTGGGAGCAACCGTCAACTCCGAACAGGAAGCGCAACAATGGCAGTGGTTCGTGACCATGCCGCTGATCGTGCCCATCATTCTGGTGAGCAAGGTGATCGCGACGCCCGACAGCGGTCTATCGGTTTGGCTGTCGATGGTGCCGTTCTTTGCGCCGATCCTGATGTACGTGCGCGTCGTTGCCAGCACGCCACCCTGGTGGCAGATCGGCCTTTCCATCGCGTTGATGCTGGTGACGACGTACTTCATCGTGCTGGTCGCGTCGCGCATCTACCGCGTGGGAATTCTCATGTACGGCAAGAGGCCGACGCTGCCGGAGATCGTGAAGTGGCTGAAGTACGCGTAGTCGTTTAGCCAGTGACGTTCCGGCAGGGAAGAGTCGATGCTACTGCCGGTACACGCGTGCTTCCCACGGCCTTAGCTTCAACGAAACCGTATTCTCCTCGGCTTTGCCGAGGTTCGAGAGCGCGAGCTTTCCGGTTTTTCCGCCGGAAGGCAATGTGTAAGCGATCTCGTCACCGGAGAAGTTCAGGACGACCAGGTACTTTTCATTTCCGAGCGTCCGCGTATAGGCAAAGATCTTTGGGTTTTGCGGGTCGAGATCTTCATAGGTTCCGTAGGCGAATGCCTTGGTCGTCTTGCGGAACTCCAGCATGCGGCGGAAGTAGTTGTAGACGGAATCAGGGTCGGCCGCTTCCTGCTTGGCATTGATCGTCTTAAAATTCGGATTCACGGCCAGCCATGTCTTTGGCCCGGTGCTAAATCCGCCGTTCGCGGAATCATCCCACTGGATCGGCGTGCGCGAATTGTCGCGTGCGACCTTCTGCGCCTGCGCCAGGAATTGCTCCGGCGTCACCTGCTTGGAGACGACCAGTTCCTTCCACGCATTCTTGATTTCGATGTCGTCGTAATCGTCCACGGTCTTGAACGGGTAGTTCGTCATTCCCAACTCATCGCCCTGGTAGATGAAGGGCGTGCCCTTGAGCGTCAGCAGCATGGTGGCGAGCAGCTTTGCCGAAGGCGCGCGATATTTCTCGGAATCGTCGCCGAACGCCGAGACCACGCGCGGATTATCGTGGTTCGACAGAAAAATCGTGTTCCAGCTGTGCGCGTCGAGGGCGTGATCCTGCTTCGTATAAATCGCTTTCAGATCGGGGAGCTTATAGCCAATCCATTGCCGGCCCGGATGAGCCAGCCGCACCGCATCGAAGTTAAAGATCATGTCCAGTTCGTGCCGGCGCTCGTCCACCAACTGCGGCGTCTGTTGGAGCGTGACGCCGAAGGCTTCGCCGACGGTCATCACGTCGTACTTCGACAGGACCTCTTTGTTCATCTCCTGCAGGTATTCATGCAGGTGCGGACCCTGCGTGTAGAAATATTCCGGCCGGTTTTTATACTCAGGCGGGATGTCAGGCAGGCCCGGCTGTTTCGAGATGAATGGGATCACGTCCATGCGGAAGCCGTCAACGCCCTTGTCGAGCCAGAATTTCATCAGGTCGTAGACTTCGTGCCTAACTTTGGGGTTATCCCAGTTCAAATCGGGCTGTTTCACGGCAAACCAGTGCAGGTAGTATTCGTTCGTTGCGGGATCGAACTGCCACGCCGAGCCCGAGAAAAATGACGTGTAGTTGTTCGGCTCGTGGCCTTCTTTCGCCGGACGCCAGATGTAATAGTCGCGATAGGGATTGTCTTTCGACTTTCGGCTCTCCACGAACCACCGGTGCTCGTCGCTGGTGTGGTTGACGACCAGGTCGAGCACCAGCCGCATGTGCCGCCGCTTCACTTCGCGCAAGAGTTCGTCGAAGTCGGCCATGGTGCCGAACTCAGTCATCACCTTGCGGTAGTCGCGAATGTCGTAGCCGTTGTCGGCGTTGGGTGAATCGTAATGCGGGCTTAGCCAGATGACGTCGACGCCGAGGTTCTGAAGGTAGTCGAGCTTCGAGGTGATCCCTTTCAGGTCGCCAATGCCATCGCCGTTCGAGTCTTTGAACGATCGCGGATAGACCTGGTAAACGACAGCTTCTTTCCACCACTTCGGTTCGTAGCCGTTGATTGTGTGATCTTGCGCGCAGGCCAATGAGCCCATCCCCATGCAGACAGCCAAAACACCCAGCACAACTCGCCTGAAATTCAAATTTGTCCTCAGGAAAAACAAATTCTAAATTGCGTCGCGATTCTACACCTGCGAGTGGTTAAGAGCGGTGCCGCCGGCATCGGGGAAAACTCTTATGCGAGAGAGCTGCCGGATGTTGTCTAATATCCCTTCCCCTATGCGCACTCTACGATCACGCGTCCTCATTCTTGCCGTCGTCCTCTTCGCTGTTTTCGCGGCGGCCGCCGATAAGATCACCGATCTGCGTCCCACGGTCCTGCTGATTTCGATCGACGGCTTTCGTCCTGACTATCTCGGAGCCGACACGCCGAACCTGAATTCGTTGGTCGAGCGCGGCGTGCGCGCGAAGTGGCTGATTCCTTCGTTCCCGACCAAGACGTTTCCGAATCACTACACGATTGTGACCGGGCTCTATCCCGAGCATCACGGCATCGTCGCCAACAACATATGGGACGACGCGATGGGGGTGAAGTTCACCACCTCGAACCGCGAGCAGGTGCAGAATCCGAAGTGGTGGGGCGGAGAACCGATCTGGGTCACGGCCGAAAAACAGGGCATCGAAACCGCGCCGCTTGACTGGCCGGGCTCTGAGGCGGCAATTGAAGACACGCATCCGACTTACTGGCGCGAATTTGATTCGAAGCTCACGGCGGAAGAACGCGTGGACAAACTGCTCCCTTATTTCGACAAGCCCGGGTCCGACCGTCCTCGGTTCTTAACGCTATACATGAGTGAAGTCGATGGGGCGGGACATGATTTCGGGCCTGGGTCGCCGGAGGTTCGCGAGGCTGTCACCAAAGTTGACACCGCGATCGGCAAGTTGCTCGCCGGGCTGCGCGATCGCGGGATCGACGATCAGGTGAACATCATTGTCGTTTCCGATCACGGGATGGCGCCGACGTCGCGCAAGCGGATGATCGTGCTCGACGACTACATCGATCTGAAGACGGTGAACATTGTCGATCAGGGACCACCGATGGCGATGCGTGCGCTCGATGGCAACAACGCCGCCGTTGTTCAGAAACTGGCGCGGGTTCCCCATGCCAAGGTTTACACCAATAGCGACGTGCCATCACGGCTGCATTTCGCCGATTCTCCTCGCATTCAGCCTGTTCTTCTGCTGGCTGACGAAGGCTGGACGATCACCACGAAAGACTGGGTCGACAAGCATCCTAAGTTCGACCATGGCGGGCAGCACGGTTACGACAACCAGGCGAAATCGATGCACGCGACGTTTATCGCGGCCGGGCCGGCGTTCGCCAACCACGTCACGCTTCCGGCATTCTCAAATGTGCACATCTATTCGCTGCTGGCGTACCTGCTGAACCTGAGTCCGGCGCACACGGATGGCTCGATCAATGTTTTCCGATCGGTACTGGTCAAGCGCAGCGAAGCACCGCGGCGGGTGGAACGTGCTCCCTGGCGGAAAGAGCGTGACGAAGTGGCTTTCGGAACCACCATAACTGGTTACGAAAGTGGCACTTCGAGATAACTTGGCAGCCTTCTTGACAAACCTTATCTAAGTCTTTGCATCAGAAACCGGATGGCAAGTACGAGCAAGCGGCCCCTTCGCATCCTGGTGGTGGACGACAATCGCGCTCACTGTTATGCGGTCGCCAAACGGCTGGTTCAGGTTGGATATCAGGTCCGTCAGGCGTATGACGGCTTCTCAGCGCTGCGCGGATCGCGCAGTTTTCCGGACCTGATCCTGATGGACGTCAATATGCCGGGCCTCGATGGATTCGAGGTCTGCCGCCGTGTGAAACAAGACCCTTCAAGTGCGCATATTCCGGTAATTCTTTTTTCGGCAACGGTCGATGTGGATGAGTGCCGAGCGTTGGCGCGCAAGGCAGGAGGGATCGACCTCTTTCCATCGGAGGATGCGATCAACCTGGTGCCGCTGATCCAGTCGTTGATTTCCGGAATCGCCAATTAAGCCAAAATCAAAAGCCCGGCACATGGCCGGGCTATGAGAAATCGCAAAAATTAGTAAAGCCGGAAGTTCACTTCCACGTTGATCTGCACGGCCACAGGCTGGCCATCTTTGCGGGCAGGCTCAAACTTCCAGGTACGGACAGCTTCCATCGCCTTTTCATCGAGACCGAGACCAAGCGAGCGCTGCACGCGGATATCGCGCGGACGGCCATCGGGTCCAACCACCACCCACAACACCACCGTTCCCTGATACTTCGCCTTGCGCGCTTCTTCGGAATATTCCGGATCAGGCGAGTACAGAATGCGCGGGGCAGAAACGCCACCGCCTACACGGTACGGGCCGCCACCGACTCCGCCGCCCCATCCAGGACCAACGCCAGGGCCGCGTCCGGAGCCAACACCACCGCCGCTACCGCTGCCAATGCCGCCACCCGAACCGGTTCCATTGGAAGGAGGACCGATGACCTTCGAAAGTGGATCACCCATATCTGCGGTTGGCATTGCAATTTGCGGCGCGACCACGGTCGGCGCCATCGGCAACTTCGGATCATCATTACGGCGAATCACCATCGGAGGCGTGAACTGTTCGCGCGCCTGCTTGGGTAAGCTGCCCTTCGAAGCGACCAGCTTGTCGCGATCGCCGCCACCACCACCACCGCCGGAATCGGTCTTCGACGGCTTCAGCACGTAGGGGCTGATATCGATCACGACATTCGATAGTTGCTTCTTGATTTCCTGATGATGAGAGGCCAGCCAGTAGCTTGAGTAAATGATGATGACCGTTGCCAGCGTGTTGATCAGGTACGACAGCAAAAAGCTACGGCGGTCGACACCGTACGTAGTGCTGCCGGAACCGAACAGGGTCGTTAGCTGATCCGACTGTTGCGGCCTGGGACGCTTTGCGACTGGTTTAGGAAGTACGGGACTAGCCATGTGAAACTTACCTACCAGTATAGACCTGAACTGCAGGTTAGGGTTTCAGAAATTATCGTTGCGAACCGAAAACTGCCCTGGACAGGAAATCGGGTCTATTTGAAAACGCCGGCAAAAAACGACCGCATTTTGCCGAAAAAGCCCTTTTTCTCCTGCGCTTTGGCCGTTTTGACTGGCGCTACTGTTGTCGACGCCGGTGTTGACGGAGGCGGTAATACTTCGCGATTCGCGAACGGGACGTCTTCCGTCATTCGCAGCCGCGCCACAGCAAATTCCATGTCCTGGTCGGGTTCGCCTGCCTGAAAAACTAGCGGCGCTTCCATCTCCATGTGTCGCGCCGCGGGCAGAGGCAGGTTCGCCGATTCATTTGGAGGAGGCGTTGGGGATTCAGGAGGCTTAGCCGCTGCCACGGCCGCTGGCGGAGGAGGCTCCGGTGCCTTTGCCGTTGCCACGGCCGCTGGCGGAGGAGGCTCCGGGCATCCGCAGTCCGGCGGCACAAACGGGCTCGGATTGGCGACGCTCCCATTCTTGAAGAGAACTTGCACGTTCGGCTTCACCTGATACGTTCCGTCGCCGTTCAGTTCGGTCACAATCAGTGAAGCCGTGTTTTGAGGCAGAGAGCGGACGCACGCATTTCCCGCCGAGTCGGCGCTGATGGCGAAATGAAAAATGCCCGGCCCGGGTAGCAGAATGCGGAAGTCGGGGGTCAGGATCGCGTCGGCGCTGGTTCCGAGCGTGTAATGCGCTTCGATCGCGCCGGTGTTCATCGCCAGCATGAGGTCGCGTCCGTTCGCCGAGGCTGTAACCGAAACGGTAGTCCGGGGACAGATACGCACTTCTCCGCCCCGCGTAAGTTTCAGGGCGGCAGCCGCGTCGCCGGCAGTCACTGACGATCCACTCTCGATCTTCGTTCCTCCGCCGGCGAACAGCACTGAACCCCGCACGCTGGCGTCGGTGGCGTACATTTCGCCAACCACGGCCTGCGCATAACCGCGAAGCGAGGCTGCCGCAAATGCGGCCAGCACAAGCAGAGTACGTAGGGAGACCATTCCTTACAGGATAACGACGAACAAGGGAAAAGCGAAATCAGCGGCTGTCAATGAAGAGGCTTTGGTAACGACGCGTTTGACGTAAGAACTTAGCTCTCCGCCAGGAACTCGTAGCGCTCGATTACCGCAGCGATTCCGACTCTGCCCGGTTGCTGTGGCTCTACGCGCACGACCTTCCCTGTGCAATGAACGCGAATGCTCTCGGTCAGCGTGATTTCCGGCGGCAAGGTGAGAGTGAACTCGATAGGCGAGCCCTCGGCAATGGAGCTATCAACGAAGAACGAAATACCGCGCGCGCTGACGTCGCGTGTCTGGGCTTCTTTCTGATCGCCCTGCGGGAACTTTACGGTGAGAGGCAGCCGAAGAGCAAAACGGCGTGTCGCTCGCTGCTCGCGTTGCGGCTCTGCCATTGAAGGGGTCTCCATATGCGCTGTAAGCATCGCGCCCGCAGCATAGAAATGTCAACCAATTCTGGTGCTGAAGCCACAGAAATTCCACGCCTAAGAGAGACCTGGCAGTTCAAACCTTAGTTCAACCTGCGACTACACCTCTAGAGGGTGAGGAAGTTACGGATCAGTTGCTTGCCATGCGAGGTCAAAACGCTCTCGGGGTGGAACTGGACCCCTTCAATCGGAAATTTCTTGTGCCGCAGTCCCATGATCACGCGCTGACCGGCAGCATCGGTGGTTTCGGCGCTGATTTCGAGGTCCTTGGGAAAATTCTTGTCGCTGACGATCAGCGAATGATAGCGCGTGGCTTCCATCGGAGACGGCACATCGCGGAAGATGGTCTGGCCGTCGTGCTTGATCTGGCTGGTCTTGCCGTGCATGAGTTGACGGGCGCGAATCACGTTGCCGCCGAATGCGGCGCCCATGGCCTGATGGCCCAGGCAGACTCCGAAGATGGGCAGCTTCCCGGCAAAGTGCTTGATGAGTTCGATCGAGATGCCGGCGTCCTGCGGCGTGCACGGTCCGGGGGAGATCAGGATGCGTTCCGGCCGCATGGCTTCGATTTCGTCCACTGTAATCTGATCGTTACGGCGCACCACGATCTCCTGCCCCATCTCGCCGAGATATTGGACGAGGTTGTAAGTGAAGGAATCGTAGTTGTCGAGAACGAAAACCATACACAGTGATGAGTGGTCAGTGGCTAGTTCCTGCTCATAGGTAGATTACTTCATTTGGCGTTATTTGGGAGAGCTACCGGAGCTGGATTTCCCATATCTTCCACTTGCCCGCCTCGGCCTTGTAAACCACTTCAAGAACAATCTTGCTGTGCTCGAACTTGACCACACTGCCAGGCGGACCGTGTTCGTAAATCCGAAGCTGGGTATCGGGGAGAAACTTCTCCGTAGTAAAGGCGGTTTTCAAACTATCCTTCTCGCCAAAGAGCAGCCGACTGATACGTGAATTTGGGTCCTCCAGTTCGGCGCGTGCCGACTTATCAAAGTCGTAGGTCTGATTTCCCCGTTGGATCTCAAGGTCGCCTGCCAGAATTTGCAACAAACTCCCTACATCGTTGCTAACGATGGCTTTTCGAAAGACTTCGATGTCGGGAACACCTGTATCTGGTTCTTTGGCAAAACCGTCATAACCCATAATCTGGATACTCGATAGCTTTCCCTTCCGATTGATCTCAACGGAATAGTTCCGTTGGGCGTATGTATACAGGTCGACGGGATAATCTTTCTCATGCTCGATTTTCTCGGGAGTGCCCAATGCTTCTTGAACCTTGGATCTGTCGTCACCCAACACAAGTCCGAGAAACGGCCTCATCGGCGTACCGGCGTCTCCAGCGATCTGGATGGTGAAGATGCGCTCTTTATCCCAGGAAGGGAATTTGAAGACCATGTACGCTTCGTGCTTCTGATCAAAAATGTAAGCGCGGTACGTCCAATGATCGTCTGTCGTTGTGACCTGCGTGGGCTTGCCAAATGTTCCATCGGCGGCCTTGACGTACTGGCCGATCAGAAAACCGTTGAGCTCTACCTGACTCGCCGGTGAAGGCTGCGCCACGCTCAGAATTGCGAGGAAATGAATTGTAAGAAACCATCTGAGCGTGTCCATGACCGTTTCGAGGATTGTTACTCTTAGAACCATTGGCTGTCGAGCAGAGACCTTTAGACATAGTCGAACAGCGTCATGAACCCAAAGTCCATATGCAATTGCTGATGACAGTGAAACAGCGTGTTGCCGGGGTTGTCGGCAACGAAATCGACACTCGCTTCCTGGTATCCTCCGATCATCAAAACATCTTTCATGACTCCGGCGGTTGCGTGACCCGCGATGCTTGTAACTTCAAAGGTATGCCGGTGCAGGTGAATGGGGTGGATGTCGTCGCTGGCGTTGCGCATGCGAATCCGGTAGCGCTTACCCTGGGTTAAGTGAAAACTCGGCGGCATCGGCATGTTCGACATCGGATAGGCCGCGCCATTGATGGTCCAGCGATTGAAACCTTCTTCCGCGGCATTGTCTTTCGCGAACAGCATCTCGAACGTCTCTTCGGGAGCGGCAGCCGTTGCACCCGGCTTCGCAAATCGCAGATAGCTCCACTTGAACGGAGGCGGGGCCAGCCATTGCGGCTTGGTTTTCTGTCCAGCGTACTCGACGACGATCCCCATGCCGTGACGGCGGTCGTCGTTGGCGGTATCGCCCAGGATCCACACTCCCGGATGATTCATTTCCACGATGGCGGAGATGCGTTCGGCGGTGCCGATCCAAAGCACCGGAACCGACGCCGGGTTCGGCACCGGATTGCCATCCGTTGCGACAACTTTGAACGTGTGGCCCGGAAGCGCCAGGCTACGAATCTCGGTGGCGCTGCCGTTCAATACATGAAACAGCACGCGCTCGCCTTGCTTCACGCGGACCGGTTCGCCGTGACCCAGCATGCGGCCATTGATGGTGAACGATCCGTATCCGACTTCGTATCCCTTCGGCATGCCCTTGGCGAGAGACGCTTTCATCGCCGATGCGCCGGCCTGCTTCAGTTTTGGGTCTGCTTGCGCGGGCGAAAGAAAATCCATAGCCATATCGCCGCCGCGGCTCAGAGTCGGCTCGAACTCCTTCAGCACCAGGAATACTTCGCGATCGTAGTTGCCGGGTTCATGTTTCGGCTCGATATAAACCGGCCCCACCTGTCCGCTGTACTGACCGGCGAACAGGTTCGCGCCCGCTCGATTGTGCGTGTGATAAAAGCGAAAGCCCGCAGGACCCGGCTTGAACGTGATACGCCGCTTGCCGTGCGCCGGGATGTATGGCGTGCCTTCTTCGGCCGCGCCGTCAACGTCGACCGGAATTTTCTGCCCGTGCCAATGCAGTTGTTCGGGCGAATCCGTGTCGTTCAAGATGTCGACCGTGACCGGCTGACCCTCCTTGAAACGCAACAGCGGCCCGGGGAATTGCCCGTCGTAGTTCGCCATCGAAAGAATCTTGTCCTTGGAAATCTCTACCGGGCTTACACCGATTTTGATGGTGTAGTCCGCTTTCGATTCGGCCTCCTTGGTCGCATTTTCAGCGTAGAACCGGATTGGTGAAAGCAGCGTACCGGCAGCAGCCGCAGCCGTCGTCTTCAGAAAATTGCGACGATGCATGGTGGAGAAAAACATGGACACCCCACAATAATCACGACGCGATTCTTTTCACATCCCTGTGATGAGATGCAGTTCTACTATATTGCCGACCTCATGAGTCACGCATTCGAACTATTGGTTGGACTCGCCGCGATGCTCGCCGGAGCGATTGCTTCCATCTCCGGATTCGGGATCGGCAGCATTCTCACACCGTTGCTTGCCAGCGTGCAGGGGACGAAGCTGGCGGTTGCCGTCGTGTCGGTGCCCCACCTCGTCGGAACTGCTTTGCGATTCTCATTTATCTATCGCCATGTGAACCGGAAGGTGTTGTTCAGCTTCGGCGTCGCGAGCGCGATCGGCGGGTTAACTGGTGCGTTACTACACGTGTGGCTGCGCAGCGTGTGGCTGGGCTACATTCTCGGACTCCTGCTGGTCTTTGCGGGAACCATGGGGCTGACCGGATGGGCGCAGCGAATGCGTTTCGGCGGCAAAGTGGCGTGGATCGCAGGCATTCTCTCTGGCGCATTCGGCGGACTGGTCGGCAACCAGGGCGGCATCCGATCGGCCGCCTTGCTCGGCTTCGATCTCGAGAAAGAATCGTTCGTCGCCACCGCGACCGGGATCGCGCTCGCGGTCGATTTCTTCCGCATGCCGGTTTACGCGGTAACACAGTGGCAGGAAGTCGCCGCCGAGTGGCCGATTCTCCTGATCGCTGTCGTCGGTATCGTCGTAGGAACGCTGGCGGGCCAACCGATCCTGCGCCGAATTCCGCCACCCACCTTTCGCGCCATCGTTTCGGCAATTATCCTTCTGCTCGGCATCTGGATGCTGATCCATCCCGGCGCGTAAACCAGTTTCGGGACCGGCGCTTCCAAGATGTAAAGAGAGAGTCATGGGCAGACTGTGGCGATTCCTCGTTGGTCCAACGGAAACTCCGAACGCCAGTGTCTTCTTTGTAAGGCTGGCCGTCGGACTGATCTTCTTCACCCAGGGCATCTTGAAGTACACCGATCCCAAGATGGGCGTGGATCGCTTCACGCGAATCGGTTTCCCGCATCCTTACTTCACGGCTCATTTCACGGGGACATTCGAGATCATCTGCGGAGCGCTGGTATTGATTGGGTTGTTGACGCGGCTGGCTGCCGTTCCGCTGCTGATCGTGATCTCGACCGCAATCGCAACAACAAAATTCCCTGAGCTTTCGCGGGTAAATCAGGGATTCTGGTTCATGGTGAGTGACGCGCGTACCGATCTCGCGATGTTCTGCTCGCTGATCTTCCTGATCGCCAGCGGACCAGGCAGGCTGTCGATCGACTGGGGAAGAAGAAGATAGTTTCGAGTTTCGAGTTTCGAGTTTCGAGTTTCGAGTTTCTAGTTTCGAGTTTCTAGTTTCTCGTTTCGAGTTTCGGGTTTCTAGTTTCTAGTTTCGGGTTTCGGGTTTCAAAACCCGAATAGTTTCACCTTGAGTTTCGGTTACAGCTTTTCTCTTTCCTGTCGTTTTCGCAGAGAACTGGAGAGACCGTTGAGCATGTTTAGAATCTCTCCCGTCTGATCGAGAAGGAGCCTTTCCTGATCAGGAGAAGCATACCCAAGTCTTCCGGCAATCAAGATCTGAGTTTCGACTTCCAAAAGTGAGCCGCGCGCAACTCCGAGGAATTGACGAAACTCTCCTGGCGTACTGCGGCCTTGTCCTTCCGCAATGTTGCTAGGGATTGAGACTGCGGCGCGCCTGAGTTGTGTGCGGAGTCCATATAGCTCATCCGCTGGAAAAGATGCCGTCCAGCGGTACACTTCGGCAACGAAATCAAGAGAACGTTGCCAGACGAGAAGATCGCGATAAGAGCAAGACATCTCGCGATCTTAAGAAACTTACCCCGCGAACAAAGTGAAAAATCGGCAATCCGAAACGCAAAAATATCGTTGCCGGTGACCGATTTGGCACACTAGCAAATTTGTGCCCACGGGCCTGGGTCTCCTGAATCTGAAACCCGAAACTCGAAGGCTCTTAAGCCTTTTGAAACTCGAAACTTGAAACCCGAAACTGCTCTTAGCTTTTGAAACTCGAAACTTGAAACTCGAAACTGCTCTTAAGGCGCTTGCACAATCTCCATTCCAAACGGTTTCAACTGATCCAGGACCACCGACTTCTCCCCCACCGCGATCACCGTCATGCGATCGGGATTGAAATACTTCGCCGCAGCCTGCGCGGCTTCTGTCGCGTTCGCCTTCTGGATTTCCGCCATCTCTTCGTCAAGATGATTGGCGGGCTGGCCGTCGATCCAGTACTTACCCAGGCGCGCCGCCACCTCGGTGCGCGATTGCAGATCGAGCGCCGTGTTCCCGATCAGGTACCGCTTGGCGTGCTCCATCTCGTCGGCTGAGGGGGGCTCCGTCGCAATCCGCTTCAACTCGAAGAACGTTTCTTTCAGCGCCGGACCCGTCACTTCGTTCCGCACGTCTTCATTCGTCGCGCAAACGCCACTCAGCCGATTGGCAACGATGTACGAATACGGGCTGTAGGTGTAGCCCTTGTCCTCGCGAATGTTGCGCGTCAAGCGCGAGCCGAAGCTTCCGCCGT
>Ga0335085_10000794_pt1 | contig 79946 bp, 63 predicted proteins | sample Lox_Sample_45_FD_206712 | JGI IMG/M metagenome (GOLD analysis project Ga0335085, IMG submission 206712) | Soil microbial communities from Loxahatchee National Wildlife Refuge, Florida, United States - Lox_Sample_4.5 | ecosystem: Environmental > Terrestrial > Soil > Wetlands | place: USA... | reverse complement strand
CTTCTTGCGGTGCTTCTCCCTGGTTGGTGGGCTCCATCGCCTCTCCTCTCGGGCCTTACTCAGGCCCTTTGTTGTACCAACCAGACCTGTTCCTGCTCAAATGTGCGAAAAATAGCGTACGTTATCGCTCGATCGTCAGCCGGGCCCCACCCCGCGGCAAAAACAGGGTGGGGCGAGAGATGCTTAGCCGAAGCGGAGCCTATGCCCGGCGTGCATCAATCTCTCAGTGGACTGCTAATCGTGAACAGTTACAGAAGGAAGAAAGTGTCGTCTTTCTCAACGGCACTCAGATTTTCAAGGGGAGAGCGGGGGGTAAGCTGTTGCTTTTCGGCATTGGCGCGTTTGACGACTTCCATTCTCTCCTGAAGCGCGGGGAAATTCTTGGGAAGTCGCTCTGTTTCGTTTATCTGACTCGCTCTAATCATCATCAGTTTCCTCTCCAAAGGTTATCGAGGATGGCGTTTTCTAGACCGAGCATAGCAGCCCGGCAGGAGAGGACAATGCTCTTTTCCCGTATTTTGGGGTGAGGGATTCCCTGTAGACGCGAATGAGTACGAGATAAGCCAAAGAGCTCGCAAGGTAAAGACTTGAGGCGAAGCTAATCGCGCAGTTGAGCGGCGATCTCGCGCGCGACGACGCGGGCACGGGCGATCTCCGAGGGATCAAGCGAGATCGCGGCAACGCGAGGATGGCCGCCGCCGCCGAAGCGTTCGGCAATGGAGGCAAGGTTTTTATCCACGGAGCCAGGATTCCAAGGATTGGAGCCTATGGAGATCTTCGCGCGGGTGGGGGAAGCGCTAACGCCCACCGAATAGCGGCACTGCGGAAACAGAACGTAGGGAATGAACTTATTGTAACCTTCCAGATCCAGGTCGCTTACGTCAAAGAAGACCACCGGACCGAGGGCCTCCGCACGCTCCTTCATGACTTCGATGGTCCGCCTGTGCCGCTCGAGCAAAGGACCGAGATGACGGGCGACAAGCGGCGACTTGACCACGTCAGCGATGGAGTGTTCCGCCAGATAGGGAATCAATCGCGGCACCAGGCCCGATTCCGGAGCCGCTTCAATCACCAGCGCCAGTTGCGTAGCGGGCTCGGTGAGCGCCACGGCCGATTCCGGAGTCGGGAACTGAGCTCCATCGATGATGTCGCCCCAGCGGACCAGTTCCGACAGGGGTTGAATGTTGAATCCGAATTTCGAACTGGTGATGTCGGCCAGCAGCTTGGTGCAGGATTTGTATTCGGGATCGTAAAACTTTTGGCCGGAGTGGTCGGCGCGGAAATGAGCGGCATCCGAGGCCGTCAAAAAGGCGCTCTGATGATGGTCGAACCACCAAGTAACCCGGGGCGAACTCGAGTACTTGAAATCGACGATGACGTTTTCATCCCCGTCAAACGTCTCCTCCTCAAAAGGAGGGACCGCCCGATGGGTCATCCCGGTGTAGCAAAAGACCGCCTGCGCATTGACTCGTTCCCGGTAGAATCGCGAGAAGATGGCCGCGGAGGCGGCACCGTCAAAACAGCGGTCATGAAAGCAGAGACGAACCTTCGTCGGTTCGGGCAAAAGCTCCTCGCAGGCGGCAAAAAAGCTGAAGAATTAGCGACAGCAAAGCCCCTTAAGATGGACGTGCGCCCTTCGATTGTCAAGAGAAAACCAACCCGGGAGAGCTCACACAATCTCTCGAGCCGCCGTCATCTTCGCAGCAGAAACGCCAATAAAAGCGCCCCGGGCGCGCGTTTCGGCAAAGCAAGCGTTCCTCAGGAGAAACGCACTTTCACGTCGGGGCGCCTCTCGAGATGGACGGAATCGATGAAGCGCACCTGGCGCTCTTCCAGATTCATGACCAGCGAATGGGTGCGGATGCCGTCGCCGAAAAAGCGCACGCCGCGGAGGAGGTTGCCGTCCGTTACTCCGGTACAGGCGAAGATGATTTGACGGCCGGGGGCGAGGTCTTCGGTCTGGTAGATCCGCTTGGGATCGGAGATGCCCATCTTGGCGAGACGCTCCTGATGTTCCGGCTTCGAGACCACCAGCCGAGCTTGCATCTCGCCATTCAAGCAGCGAAGCGCGGCCGCGGTGATGACGCCTTCCGGGGCGCCTCCTGTACCCATGACGGCATGAACGCCAGTGCCCAAGACAGCGGCGGAAATTCCGGCGGAGAGATCTCCATCGCCGATCAGGCGGATGCGGGCGCCCGTGGCGCGGATATCTTCGATGAGCTTCTGATGCCGAGGCCGGTCGAGGACAATGATCACGAGGTCCTCTTTGTCCCGGTTTAGGCGGCGGGCAATGGCGCGAATGTTGTCCACGACAGGCGCATCCAGGTCGATGGCGCCCTTACAACTTGGGCCGACCACGATTTTTTCCATGTACAGATCGGGGGCGTGGAGCAGACCGCCCTTTTCGCTGGCCGCAAGAACCGTGATCGCGTTCGGGGCGCCGGTGGCGCAGAGGTTCGTGCCCTCCAGGGGATCGACGGCGATGTCTACCGCCGGATATTCGAAACCTTGATTGTGGGCGGCGGCGCCTACCTTTTCGCCAATGAATAGCATGGGCGCTTCATCACGCTCGCCCTCGCCGATCACGATCGTGCCGTCCATGGGAACGTTGTCCATGACTTGCCGCATCGCTTCGGTGGCGGCTTGATCGGCTTGATGGCGGTCACCCGTGCCCATAGTGCGGGCCGAGGCAATGGCTGCCTGTTCGACGACGCGCAGCAGTTCGAGACTCAACTGAATTTGCATGAGAGCTCCCGTTTAGTTTGCGTAGACAAAGGGCTTAAATGATAAACAAGTTCAGCGCCGCGACAAAGAGATTCGCTGGAGCCGGCCGATCGTGAGTGTCTCTCCGGGTACTATGTCTTTATACGAAAGCGGAGATACCGGTGATGCGCTCGCCGATGATGAGGCGATGAATGTCATGCGTGCCCTCGTAGGTGGACACGGACTCCAGGTTGTTCATATGGCGCATGACGCAATAGTCGTCGACAATGCCACTCGCGCCGAGGATATCGCGAGCCTTGCGGGCGGTTTCGAGGGCCATCCAAACATTGTTCATCTTCAGCATGGAGATATGCTCCGGCGCAAGGCGATCTTGGTCCTTTAGCCGGCCGGCGTGCAGGGCCAGCAATTGCGCTTTACTGATTTCGGTAACCATCCAGACCAGCTTGTCCTGAACGAGCTGATGTGCGGCGATCGGCTTGTTTTCAAATTGCCGGCGCGTTCGGGCATAGTCGAGAGCGGTCTGGTAACAAGCCATCGCCGCGCCAATCGCGCCCCAGCCGATCCCATAGCGAGCTTGGCTAAGGCAAGAGAGCGGTCCGCGCAGGCCTTCCACGCCCGGCAACATATTTTCTTCGGGAATTTCGCAATCGGCGAACGAAAGGCCGGAAGTGATCGAGGCGCGCAGCGATAGCTTGTTATGTATATCCCAGGATTTGAATCCAGGCGCACCCTTTTCGACGAGAAAGCCACGAATGCGGCCGTCGTCGGCCTTGGCCCAAACGAGGGCGACATCGGCAAGCGAGCCGTTGGTGATCCACATCTTCTCGCCGTTGAGGACGTAACTGTGCCCGCGGCGCACGGCGCGAGTGAGCATGCCAGCGGGATTGGAGCCGAACTGCGGCTCGGTCAATCCAAAGCAGCCGATGGCGCGAGCGCTGTGCAGCGCTGGGAGCCATTTCTGCCTCTGCTCGGGAGAGCCGAACGCGTAAATGGGATACATGACGAGCGCGCTTTGCACCGAGACGAAGCTGCGCAAACCCGAGTCTCCGCGCTCGAGTTCCTGCATAACCTGGCCATAGGCGACATTGGACATCCCGGCGCAGTCGTAGCCGGTGAGATTCGCGCCAAAGAATCCCAGTTCGGCCATTGGCCCCACAAGTTGCGAGGGGAAAGTTCCCTCGCGATTGTGTTTTTCGATGATGGGGAGAACTTCGCGGTCCACGAACGCGCGCGTAGTCTGGCGAACGAGGCGCTCGTCGTCGTTTAGAAGCGAATCGATTTCCAGGAAATCGACGCCGGGAAAGCCAGGCATGTTATCTCCGCGGACTGACGAGCGATTCCCAAAGCGTGCGTAATACCGTAAGCAGGGCGGGCTAGCCCCATGCCGGTGCGGCGGCCTGTGCTTTGGCTAAATTTCCTTATCGGCCGAAAAGCCCGATATAAGCCGCTTTTCCGATGACGTGGCCATCCATCGCTTTCAGCAGGTCGGCGCGCGTCGACCCGGCGGGCAGGTCGAGCTTCGTATCGAGCGCGTAGACCTCAAAAGTGTAGTGATGAGGCACGGCGCCCGGAGGGGGGCACATCGGCTGATACCCGTTTACGCCGCGGACGTTTTTGCCCTGAGCGATTCCGTCCGGAGAGGCGTCCGGCTTTATGTCTGCCATCAGGGAAGTCGAATTCGCCGGGATATTCCAGAGGATCCAATGCGTGACGTCGCCCGAAGACTTCATTGGGGCGCCTTCTGGATCATGCATGATGAGGGCGAGACTCACGGTACCCTCCGGCGGGTTGCTCCACTCCAGTGCCGGCGAGGTGGCCTTGGGGTCCGCGCATGAAAACTCCGTGGGGACTTTGCCGCCATCGCTGAATGAGGGACTCATTACTTTGAACTTCGACGGAGGCGGTGCCGCGCCTCGCTGCGCCGAAGCGCTGCCAACGCCTGCTAAAACCAAACCCGAAAGGACTGCGAGCGAGCATATTGAATTCATTCTGCGCATTGTTTTCTCCTTGATTCGTCTGTCGTTTTTAGCAGTAAATGGCGGGCGGCGCAATATGGTGTCTCCGATGTCTGCCAAACCCCTCGCCGAACCATGTTACCGCGACTCGCAATTTACGGTCACCCTTGGCGGGCATAACGGCGCGATGCCGGAAACGCCGAAAGGCGATTCGGAGGCGTGACGCATGAAATACCGTTCTTGCTCTGGCGGTAAGCATAGCCGGCTATTCCGTTTTAAACTGAGACGCATGACAGAAAGGACACCATGGAGACTGCAGCCGCAATTCTTACCAAATTAGCTTTCGAGCAAAATGATGAGTTGAAATCGCGAATACAAGCCTTCAGGGTCAACACGCCGCAGGGAGCTGAAGCAATCATCCTTCCGGTGTACCGAGAGATTCTGGCGGCGTTAGAGGGCGGCGCATCGGTCCGTAGTGGACAGAACGCCAGCAGAGCTCTGTGAAAGCTGGCGAATATCGCCCAGTTTTCCGAAGCCATCATCGTCCCAGATAGGGGGAAATTCATGGCACGCCGGTTTACCGATGCCGATCGTGACAGAATTGATCGCCGCCAACTGCTCAAAGCGCTCGGACTGATCACAGCGGATGTGGTTTTGGCGGCGCCGGGGATGAAAGGCGCTGGCGAGTTTGGGGCGACGCTGGCGCAAGTCTCTATCACTGGCGGCATGACCTTCCCCGTCACGACGGTGAACCACCTCGCCTTGAGTTCAAACAATTACGCGAGGAGCCGTGACTTTTATGTGGACTTATTTGGGATGCGTGTCGCATGGGATGACGGAAGGGGGTGCGCCCTAGAATTCGGCAGCCTTACTTCGCCAAACGGGATCTATATCAGGCCCACGGCCACCCCAGGAGCCAAGCCCACGATTGGCCACATCGCCTTTGGCATTCCGAATTTTCTGTCGCAGAAGGCAGCCATGAAAGCCGAAATCGAGCGGCGCGGCCTGAAGGGGATCCGGGCGGACGGCGAGATGGGATGGAGTTGCTACGACGCAGCAGGTTTCCCGGTGGATATCTGGGTGCCTGAGAAGGACAAAGCGATGTTTCCGGGAGCGGCTGGACCCTGCAGAATCGCGGCGTCACCAAGCTGCCTGGCGGGATGGCAAGCCGGCCAGAAAAATGTGAGCGCTTCCACCAAGGCTGGCGGCAAAGGCTTCAGGGCCACCGCTTACAGTTTTATTGTCTTGAATGTGCCGGACGTTGCGAAGGAACGCGACTTTTATCGAGATTTACTGGGAATGAAGGTGATTTACGACAACTCGGACGCGCGGAACGGCGAATGCTTTTTGAGGTTTCGCGAAAATACGCTCCAACTGCGGCAAACGGCGGATCCGCACGCCAAGCCTTCCTGTAACCAATTTGGCTTAATCATCGAAAATTTCCAACCGGATACCGTGGACGCTGAGCTGAGGCGCCGCGGCCTGGAACCCAAGCCGGATTCTAAGTTGTCATGGACCATTGCCGATCCGGACGGCTATCAGATCGACGTTTCCGCGACGGGATTTTCAGAGCATATCGCCAACGATTGCCGCGGCAGCAAAGCGACGTGCCCCGGAGGGCCGACCGGCTGAAGCGGCAGAGTCACCACACGGGAAATGTTCAAATTTCAGCCAAGCACGCTACGCTCCGCGAGCCGGATGGCTTCAGCCTTTGGTCTCGTTGTGTGCTTCTGGCGAATTCTGGCGCAAGCTCAAGAGCCCATCCGCATCGACGTCAACCTGGTGATGGTGGACGCCACGGTAAAGACCAAGAGCGGGCAAATCATGAACGATTTGAAGAAAGACGACTTCGAGGTTCGCGAGGACGGCGTCGCCAAGAAAATCACCGTGTTCAGTCGTGACGAGTTGCCTCTTAACGTTGCCCTGGTGCTCGATCTAAGCGACTCCATCGGCCCATTCCTCGATCCGCTACGCGAAGCCGCGACGACAACTCTTGCGGCCCTGAAACCCGAAGACGAGGTGGCGCTGTTTACCTTTTCCACCGAAGCTCAGTTGAGCGTGCCACTGACGACAGACAAGAACAAAATTGCGGAACAGTTCCGCTCGTTCCATGCGGGCGGAGCCACAAACATTAACGATGGCATCTTCGTGGCCGCCAAGTATCTGCTGGAGATGGCGCCCAAGGGACGCCGGGTGATCATCCTGATCAGCGACGATGTGGGCACGGATGCGGGTGGGGAGGGCACGAAGGACATCATCACGGAGGTGACCGCCGCGGATACGGTTGTGTATAACCTGAAGGTGCCCGGGAACAATCCGCCGGCGCTGCGTTTCGCGGCAGGGATGATTCCGGGGCTGGTGGACATTAACAAGGTGACGGTACAGACAGGCGGGGAGATTTTCGACGTCCAAAGCATGGCGTCTTTAGGCGCGGTTTTTCAGGCGCTGATCGAGCGAATCAAGACGCGTTATACCCTGGGTTATTACACCTCGGCCAATGGGGCGGAAGGCAAACCGCACAAGCTGGACGTGCGTCTGGTGCGGTCCTTCGGAACAAAAGGGCGCAACTACGCGATTCTGGCAAAGAGCGGCTATTTCATTCCTTGATTTCGGCGATTCAGGCGCTCGAGCGGCCCGTGTAAAGAAGCGATCCACTCACCGGCCGGTAATCTCATACCACCCTTCTACAATTGAATTTTCGAGAAGAGATAACTGCCGATTGAAAGCAGAATAAGGGAGGCGACACAGAGCACGGCGAAATCCGTGAACACGTTGAAGGCATAGGCGTGACCCAAAGCGCCGCGCAGGCCGTCAATGCCGTAGGTGAGAGGATTCAGCCGCAGCGCAAACGTCAACATCCCCGGCAGTCCCTTTATGGGGAAGAGCGCATCGGAAAAGAAAAAAAGCGGCATCACCAGGAAATTCATCACCAGCGGGAATCCCTGCATGTCCTGCAGCACGGAGCCGATGGCGGTCCCAATGGAGGTGAACAGCAGCGAAATCAGAAACATGAAAATCAGGACCAGGGGCAGCAGCAGCAAACTGCCAAATCGAAAGCCCAGCGCCAGGCACACCAGCAAGACCACCGTGCCCTGAATCATGGCCACGATGGCGCCCCCCAAGACCCGCCCGAGCACGATCTCCAGCCGCGATACCGGCGCGACCAGCGTTTCCTTCAAGAAGCCGAATTGGCGGTCCCAGATGATCTCGATGCCTGAAAAGACGGCGGTGAAGAGGATGCCCATGGCCACAATTCCGGGCGTGACAAAATTGAAATAGTTGCCGGCGCCAGCCTTGGCAAAGGTGGCGCCGAACCCGAAGCCCAGCGCCAAAAGAAAAACGATGGGCTGGCCAAGCGATCCTACGATGCGCGCAGGCGAACGGCTGTAGCGCTTGAGCTGACGCACACAAAGAATGTAAATGGCTCTCATCGCCTGCGCCCCCACACTCTGGCCATTCTTCGCATGCGATCGGAGGCCGAGCCTTCCTCCTCGCGGATGCCGTGTCCCGTCAATGCAATGAAGGCGTCTTCGAGCGAAGAAGCTTCGGTCTGCTCTTTGAGCGATGCGGGCGTCCCCTGGGCGACAATTTTGCCCTGATCGATCACCGCAATCTCTCCGGCGACACGATCGGCCTCGTCCATATAGTGGGTGGTAAAGAAGACGGTCACGTTCTGTTCCTTGCTCAGCCTCTGGATATGACTCCAGATGTGGTTACGCGTCTGAGGGTCCAGGCCTATGGTGGGCTCGTCGAGAAAGAGAATGCGCGGCTGATGGAGCAACGCGCGAGCCACTTCGAGACGCCGCTTCATACCGCCGGAGTAGCGCTTCACGAAATCGTTTCTGCGGTCCCATAGTTCGACCAATTCGAGCAGCTCCTGGGACCGCCTGGCGCGCTCGCGGCTGGGCACGCCGTAAAGGCCGCCGTGCAGGTCCATATTCTCGGCGGCGGTCAGCTCATCGTCCAGGCTGGCGTCCTGGAAAACGATGCCAAACGAGCGCCGCACCTGCTTGCGTTCGCGGACCGGATCAAAGCCGTTTACGCGAAGGGTGCCGCTGGTGGGATCGAGTATGGTGGTCAGCATCTTTATGGTGGTGGTCTTGCCGGCGCCGTTCGGCCCCAGGAAGCCGAAGATCTGGCCTTCGGGCACGGTGAAGGAGATATGGTTCACCGCACAGAAATCTCCATAGTTTTTGACGAGATCCTGCACTGTGATTACGTCGCTCATCAGTGGATTGCGAGGCCCAGTAGAGTGCGAACACGCCGCCACACCGGGATTGGCTGAACAGCATACGCTCTACGCTAGACCCATGCAATTGGTCTTAGCGGAACATTAAAAATCGAAACCGCTCTCGCTCCGCCTTTGCTTGTGGATGAGGGACGGAATACTTCCACTTTAAAGCCGTCATCCCCTATCTCCTTGACCCGGGGAAGCCGTTGCCATAGCATCCCGCGAGAATCTTTGGGAGGTTGAAATGCGTCCAGTGATGGTTTGGCTTCGCGGATTAACGCTTTTCGTTGCGGGAATTGTCGTCGGCACATCGATGATGCAGCGGACCGCTGCGCAGGAAAACAGCAATGCCGGGCTCAGGCTCAACCATGTGGGAATCGCCGTTACGGATTTTCAGGAGTCCCTGAATTTCTATACCAAAGTCATGGGATTTCGGGTCGCCTACGCCATGCCCAGCCCGGATGGCAAGCCGACGACAACTTTTCTTCAGATCAATCGAGACACCTTCATCGAAATGGCGCCGGCCAGCGCGAACCTCCCCGCGGGGCTTACCCATATCGGGCTTCTGGCCGATGATGCCAATGCGGCCATCGCGCGGCTGCGAGAAGCGGGCGCGACGCTGCCTGACGCTCGTTCGGGCGGCGCAACTGGGTCGAAACTCTCAAACCTCAAGGATCCCAATGGAATTCGGTTAGAGATTGTCGAGCAGCCTTCCGGGTCGATGATGAGAAAAGCGATCGAATCCTGGAAGTAGCTTTCACGCCATACCCATTGCCCATGGCGCCGGCGCGGTAGCGAGGCGAGGTGGTACAAGCTTCAGCGGGACAAAAAAGCGCCGACCCCGCAGTGGTGCGGAGCCGGCGCCCTGCAATTTGGGATGCCGGACTTAGCTCAGAAGTACTGCCCAGGAATACCGAATCCAGCTTGACCCGCAGCCAAAGCGTGCCGTCGGTCACCTTCGGGCGTGCGAGCCGGATTTTACGAAGGAACGCCTAACGACGGCCCATCACTGCCGACTGCGGTCGTCGGGCCAGCGGCAACATCGGCTTCGGCGTAACCGGAGGCATGGTGCGCATCTGACCACTTGTGGAAACGTGATCGCTGATGGCCTGCAGCCTCTTTAGAATTCCCTGCCACTGTTCCCAATCGAGTTGGCGCAGGAATGGCCGGAGTCCTTGAATGAAGGGATCCTCGAGCAGCGCTTCGCCATTCGATTCCGGGATGAAGAAGCGGTTCAGACCTACGCTGAGCGCTTCCGAGATCTTCTCCAGGGTCCCCAGGCTCGGCGTCATCTGCCCGCTCTCGATGCGGGAGAGATAGGAACGCGAGACTCGTGACCTGGCCTGAAGCTGGCTCTGCGTCATCCCGCGGGATTCCCGCAGCTGGCGAATTCGGTGACCGATATTCTCCACGGTCTCCCGGTTCGGCCATTTCTCGAATAGTTGACGGTCGTCGCCCGGAAGCTCCTGTGTCACCGGCGGCGGAATCAGAAACTCCACCTTCGGCGGCAGCAGGCGCACGCAACGGCGGCAATTACCCGAACTCGTGCGGTATTGAACCAGCCCGCAGCTCTTGCAGCGGATTACTTCGCGATCCATATCTACTTCCTTAGCGTGGCCATTATTGTTGTTGTCCGACACCGGCGGCTCCTCATTGCGCGATTCCGGCAATCGGATTGGAGGACGGCGTACGTCTTCAGGGGGAAGGCAGAAGCTGGCGCGTCAGGGATATTGCGGGTGTGGCGCACCGGTTGTCAAGTACTTTCTGTACGGTTGCATCAGGAAAATACCCGTAATGCGCTAGAGTGCTACGGTTTTCTCCCGATGTTCGCCAAGAGGGCGAGAGGCGTCCAGGGTGGCAGCCGTTTTTGCGCTCGCAGCGAAGAGGCGATGCAATCGCGTGTAGAGGGCAGAAACAGCAGGAGTTAAGGAGCCGGCGTATACGCTACCGCGACCGACTGCTGGAGAATGAAAGTGAGCTTGGTTTCGGAGGCGATATGCACCTGAGGGCTCTTGGTGGCCTCCTCGGTGGCAGCGCCTCCAGCGCCTCCTACGCCTGCGCCAATGGCCGCACCCTTGCCATGACCGAGAATTCCGCCGATAACCGCACCGATGGCAGCGCCTGCGCCAACCGTTTCGGCGGTACGGGTAGTCCTCGACTTGCCGACATCATGATAATCGTCGCTGGAGAGGCTGTAAGACGCGCCTTGGAAGTCGAGGCGCGCGAGCTGCAAGGTCAGCTCGCTGCGGCCGGTCATATGGCCGGCCGAGCTCGAGTTGACGAGCTTCACGTAAACGTCACCGCCGCTGGGCACGATGGTTTCGTCATTGACGACGATCGGCGAAGCAAGGGAAGCGTGGAACATCTCGCCGGCGTGATTCGTTGCGGAGTCAACGCTGTCAATCATTTGAATATGCACAGGCGTTCCACTGGGGATGCTGACCTGCCGGACGGCCGGCTGCCTCGGAGGAGCGGGGCTTGGGACGGAAGCCGCGGCCGCTACCGGAGCTGAGGTCGAAGCTGGCTGTGATTCAGCCGGTTGCTGTTGCGCAAAGTTCTGGCCGCTCGCGCTCGAATCGTAGGGGGAGTTGTCCGCCGAGCCGGCCAGCGGTCGCCGAACGAGCAATTGCTCTTCGCGCTTGCGTACGCGCTTTGAAAGGGGCGAGGAAGTGGCGGCGGATTCACTGTTCTGGGCGGTTCGCGCTGGCGTGGCCGCCGGCGTTTGTGGCAAGGACATTTGATCTTCGACGTTCACCACGCCCGGCGTTTCCTTAGCGATTTTAAAGGCTTCGTAGCGTGCGTTCTCGTCGGGAACTTCGCCGGTCAAGGTGACGGCGCCATTCTTGACGACCACGCTAAGGCTGGCGGATTTTGTCCGGGGATCGGAAAACATACTGGCCTTGATGTCGTTGGAAATGGAGTCGTCTGTATGGGCTTTCGAGCAGCCCGAAAGCGATCCCATAAGGCCCACCGCCAGCACTGCGAGTAAAACGCTGCGCATTTTTCTCCGCCTCTCGAGTTCCTCAGGAGCCTAAATTCGCGGGCAAACGTCTTGCGTGCAACAAAAGGTAGCACAGATTCCACACGCAACCACACACGCCAGCCTCATCTGTTTTCTGGATTCGATGCCTAAGGGCAGGAAAACGCTGCGCGGGGTTAAATGCCGGGGAGACAAAGCGTCAGTGCAAAACCGGGCTCAGCTAACCGCATACCTCCGGCCAGTTTTTGCGCGGGAGCGAAATGGCCGTCATTCGATGCGATCGGCGACCAGGACGCGGCCGCGCGCGTGCACTTGAATGGCGATAGGGGGGCGAAGTCCACCGCCTCGTACAATTTCTCCGCGAACCCAGGAACCGTCCGGCAAAGTAGCCATTTTCAAAGGGTCGTAGAGCGTGCCGTCGCAATCGCTGACCAGCATGGGGTGCGCGACTGCATAGGCATAGCGCCGCGACAGCGCAGCCAGATCGGTTACGTATTGCAATTCGCATTGAGAAAACGGCGTGTTCATCGAAAATGCCCAGAACAGTTCGTGGCCCCCCGAAGAGGGGATGTGAATCACCATGGCCGGGACGCTTTCGTGCGTCTTGGGATCGACGAAAACGAACTTTTTGTACGCCCATGGCTTGGCAAGTTCGTCGAGCGTGCCGATCGCGTCGGAGTCAGCATTCACGCTTTTGTCGATGGGGGGCGGGGTCTGGATTGTTGGTTCGAGGGCGGCCTGCACCGGAACCGCTGCCTCTGGTTTCCTATGATGCTGGTGCCAAAACCAAACCGACAATACAGCGGCGCAAACGGCTAAGGCGAGGGCTGCGCCTATCAGTGGCTTGGGGTCGAACCGAGGAGCTTTGGGCGCATCACCGACGCCGGGAATGTGCGGCATCGCGGGCGCGAGTTTCCGCTGGGCGGGAGCAGGCGCAGGCGTCGCTTGTTGCGCTGGAGGGGGCGTCATGGCGATTGCGGCTTTAGGTCAGCGGTGTTGTTGTTGCGCCGTCGCAGGCATTCGTGAAGATTCGCCAGGCAGAGCAGCAACTCGAGTAAACGCGTACGTTCCTCGGAAGAAGTTGCTCCATCCCCGGAAAGCAATGTCACCGCGAGGTCCCCTTGCTGGCTGAGCCAATTGACCGTACGCGTATCGGGCGCCTCTCCCTGCTGGCAGCGTTCCTGAACGGCGGAAACGCGCGTAAAGATCTCATCCAAGTGGTGCGTGAGGCACACACCGTGGCGGTTGAGCGCAGTGGGAATGGGTCCCGAACAAGCACCGATGCGGCACACGCGAATTTGTGTCACGACAGCCACACGTACCCCTCAGTAGCGGAATGGCAGCTTTGGAGAGAGCACGCCCGTAGCCAGTTCAGCCGGTACGGATTTGTATGAAAAATATCGAGTTGAGGCGCGGCTTAGTGCCGGAACAGCACTCCGGGACGAAGACACGGATAGAAACTATCCGTTCTGGGAATAGCGGGGCTGAATGTCGAACGCAGCGACCTTGGGATACCTATATCCGCTGGCGCAGATCAGGCTGCGGTTCCGCAGCACTTCTTATATTTCTTGCCGCTGCCACAGGGGCAGGGATCATTGCGGCCGATCTTGGCGCCGGCTCGCACAGGCTTGGGAGCTTCGGCTTGTGCGGGACCGGTTTGATACTGCAACTGTTGTTGCTGGCGACGCTGCCGCCGTTCGATCTCGCGCGCTTCGTCTTCGGGCTTGGCAGGCTGGATCAGGAACAGATAGCGAATAGTCTCGCTATCGATGCGGTCCATCATCTCCTCGAAAAGAATGAAGGCTTCCTTCTTGAACTCGACCAGGGGATCCTTCTGCCCATAGCCGCGGAGCCCGATTCCTTCCTTGAGGTGATCGAGGCTGAGCAGGTGGTCCTTCCATTGAGTATCGACAATGTCAAGAATGATGCGGCGCTCGAGCCAGCGCATCATGGCAGGGCCAAAAAGGGCTTCTTTTTCTTCGTAACGCTTACGCACTTTTTCGACCAGAGCGTCACCTAACTGGTCGTGATTCAGCGCCAGGGGATCGAGGTCCACTGCCTTCAGGTCCAGGCCAAATTGTCCCAGAGCTTCTCCGGAAAATTGTGGGAGGTTCCATTTCTGCGGGTGCTCTTCTCGCGGACAGAACCTATTGACCAAGTCGCGAGCGAGGTCTTCGGCCATCCCGAGGGCGTACTCTTTTTGGTCTTTCCCTTCGAGAGCCGACCGGCGGATGGAGTAAATGGTTTCGCGCTGCTTATTCATTACATCGTCATATTCAAGGAGGTGCTTGCGGGCCTCGAAGTTCTGCGCTTCGACAGCCTTTTGAGCGTTTTCGATGCGGCGCGAAATGAGCTTCGACTCGATGGGCACGCCTTCCGTCATGCCCAGGCGGTACATCAGCGCCTTAACGCGTTCTCCGCCAAAGACGCGAAGCAGGTCGTCTTCCAAGGAAAGAAAGAAGCGCGAAGAGCCGGGATCGCCCTGCCTGCCGGCGCGCCCGCGAAGCTGGTTATCGATGCGGCGGGACTCATGGCGCTCCGTGCCGAGGATATGTAAGCCGCCCAGTGCGATCACTTCTTCACGCTCGGTGCGGCACTGCTCGACGAATTGGTTATAGATGGGCAGCCACTGGTCGCGAGGAACCTGGAAAATCTTGCCCTCGATCTGGAAAAGAACCATGGTTGCGGCAGGGGTTCCCGCGCCATCCCCGATCACTGCGGAAGCGGCGGCATAGGGCATGGCCAGGCGATTCTTGAGGCAATAATCGCGGGTCATCGCTTCAGGGTTGCCGCCGAGCAGGATATCGGTTCCACGGCCGGCCATATTGGTGGAGACGGTCACGGCCCCTTTGCGGCCCGCCTGCGCGATGATATGGGCTTCGCGCTCGTGCTGCTTAGCATTGAGCACTTGGTGCTGGATGCCGGCCTTTTTGAGCAACTCTGAAAGATGCTCGGATTTCTCGATGGAGATCGTGCCGACGAGCACCGGCTGTCCGCTCTCATGCAGTTGGCGGATTCCGTTGGCCTGCGAGCCATCTTCCAGAATCATGCCGTTGACGACAGCTTCGTATTTTTCGCCGCCTGTACGGTAAACGACGTCCGAATATTCGTGGCGCCGCAGGGGACGGTTGGTGGGAATAGCGACGACGTCCAGATTATAAATTTTGCCGAATTCGGCCGCTTCGGTCTCGGCGGTGCCGGTCATGCCCGAGAGCTTCTTGTACATGCGGAAATAGTTTTGAAACGTAACGGTTGCCAGCGTTTGGTTTTCCCGCTCGATCTTTACGGCTTCCTTGGCTTCCACCGCCTGGTGTAAGCCATCCGACCAGCGGCGGCCGGGCATTTCGCGGCCGGTGAACTCATCGACGATGATGACCTCACCATTTTTGACCACATAATCGACATCGCGTTTGTACAGCGTATGGGCGCGGAGGCCTTGGTAGACGTGGTGAATCGTCTCCATGTGGCCTGGATCGTATAGATTGCCGAGGCCCAGCAAGCGCTCCACCTTGGTAACCCCGTCCTCGGTGAGCGTGGCCGTGCGGTGCTTTTCGTCGATGGTGTAGTCGATCTCCTGGATGAGTTTGGGAACGATCTTATCGATGCGGTAATACTTGTCGGTCGATTCCTCGGCGGGACCGGAAATGATCAAGGGCGTGCGGGCTTCGTCGATCAGGATGGAGTCGACTTCATCAACGATGGCGAAGTGATGGCCGCGCTGCACGCAATCGCCCAGGTCATATTTCATGTTGTCGCGCAGATAATCGAAGCCGAACTCGTTGTTGGTGCCGTAGGTGATATCGGCGCCGTAGGCGGCGCGACGCTGCGCGTCATCGAGATCGTGAACGATCACGCCGACCGTGAGCCCCAGGGCGCGATAAAGCGGACCCATCCATTCGGCGTCGCGGCGGGCGAGATAGTCGTTTACGGTGACGATGTGGACGCCGCCGCCGGTGAGCGAGTTCAGGTAAGCGGGGAGCGTGGCGACGAGGGTTTTTCCTTCGCCGGTTTTCATCTCGGCGATCTTGCCCTCGTGCAGCACCAGACCGCCGATCAACTGCACGTCGAAATGGCGCATGGCCAGCGTGCGGCGGCCCACCTCGCGCGCCAGGGCAAACGCCGGTGCGATTGTGGGCTCGAGCGCATCGGCCAAGCGCTGCTTATACTCAGGTTCGGAAGGTTCGGCGCCCACCAATCGTTCGGACACCTGAGTTTTGAGCTGGGCGGATTTTTCGGTGATTTCGGAATCGCTTAGGCGTTCGTAGTCGCTGGCCAGGTCATTTATAGCGGCAATATGCGGGGCCAGCTTCTTGATGTCGCGCTCATGTTTGGTGCCGATGAACCGGGAAACAACCCGGTCGACCATATCTTCGATTCGCATGTCGTTCCTGGTTGGATGCTCCGATAGGGAATGGCGCTTCAGCAGGCGCCGCTACCCCCAAATGCGCGTGCAGCCAGATAGCTTCTGGCCTTCCTCAAGAGAAGTGTTTTTCCGCTGACTAAGCCCTAAGCCAAAAATGATTATAACTTCTGGGTTTATTCGGCGCAAAGGAAGCCGAAGATTGCGTTCGAAGCATCCGTTGGCTCCCATTCGCTTAGAAGAGGCTAAGAAGCGCCACAAGCGCAGGCTTGCTCTCTCACCACCAGCCGCCTATCATCGCTCTATGCCTCCTACCCCGCCAACAGCGCAACAAAGAACCATGGGACCGCCCGACAAGATGCCCATCCCTGGCGTAAAGACTTTGATCGCCGTTGCCAGTGGAAAAGGCGGGGTCGGGAAGACAACGGTCGCCGTAAATTTGGCCATCGCGCTGGCTCGTATGGGCGCGGCCGTCGGGCTGATGGACGCCGATGTTTATGGCCCCAATGTGCCATTGATGCTGGGAACCGATGAGCAGCCTCGTGCGCTGAGCGAGCGGCAGATCCTGCCTGTCGAGGCTTACGGGTTGAAGATGATCTCCATGGGACTGCTGACACCCGCCGATAAGCCGATGATCTGGCGCGGACCGATGCTTCACAGCGTGGTGCAGCAATTTTTACGCAGCGTGCAGTGGGGTGAATTGGATCATCTGATCGTGGATCTACCGCCCGGCACGGGAGACGTGCAGCTCAGCTTGATCCAAAACGTTCCTGTCACCGGCGCGGTGGTAGTTACGACGCCATCGGCGGTGGCTTTGGCGGATGTGCGAAAAGCGATTGAGATGTTCCGCCAGGTGAACGTGGAGGTGCTCGGAATCGTCGAGAACATGAGCTACTTCGCTTGTCCGCATTGCCATAACCGTGTGGACGTCTTCGGACATGGAGAAGGCCGGCGAATCGCGGAGGCCTATGGCGTGCCGCTGCTTGGCGAAATCGAAATTGATCCTGACATTCGCGCCGGGGGCGATGTGGGCAAGCCCGTTGCCGCGCAAGGCGAAGAGGAGCCCAAGGCCCGAAGCTTGTATGCCATGGCTCGGGCGGTCGCCGCACGGGTGAAGGAAGTAAGCGCGGTGGGCGCGGGGCCTCGCGTGGAAATCATCTAGCGAGCCGTTATTTCCTGTTCGAGCTGAGCTATTTTGCATTCTTCCTCTTTATGCTTCTATCGATCAATCCAACTTGACTTTCAAAGTAATGGAAACAGGCAACATAGCGAGCGACTCTGAAGCCGTGAGCGAATCCCCGCGCGGAAAGATTCGACGCAGAGAGGAGCCTGGGCGTTGACGGAATCCGGTTCGGATGCTATAAATTCCCTCCTTGTTTACGTGTGTCCAGGTTGACCGGCGGACTTCTGCCCCGCCTATCGAGTGCGGTAACTTTGCCAACAAGGATTTGGTGGACGGTCTGCGGCTTTCATGGAAATTCTGAGACAGCTGGGCGATCTTTTTCTCGCAGCGATACCCACGGCCATTATTGTCTTTTTGTTCTATCTCTTCCTGCGCTGGTCTTTTTTCGGACCCATTGAGCGGGTCGTTCGGGAGCGCGGAAAGCGCATGGAAGGCGCCCGGCGCGAGGCGGAAGAGCTGCGGCGGAACGCCAACGAAAAGAGCCGCGCGTATCAGGAAGCGTTGCGCAAGGCCCGCGGAGAGATTTTTCGCCAGCAGGAAGCGTTGCGGCGGGAGGCATTGGATGAACGGGGCGCCGCGCTCCAGCGAGCTCGCCAGAACGCCAATGAAGAGATACAGAGCGCCAAGCGGCGCATCCAGGCGGAAATCGAAACCGCCCGCGCGGAACTGGAAACCAGCAGCACTCGATTGGCCGACGAGATCGCTCGCGTCATTCTGGAGCCCCAACGGCAAATGCGTCCCCGCCCGGCAGGCGAGGTTCGATGAAGGCTTTTTCCGGCAGGTTATCCCTCAGTCGTTTCGCTGGGCTGATGATTACGGCGGCGCTTTTCGTTGCCTTCTCCCTTCCCGCGCTGGCTCAAGAGAGTGCCTCCGACGCGTCCAGTACGACCTTAGACACGACTTTTCGGTGGCTGAATTTCCTCCTGGTCTTCGGCGGCATCGCCTACGTCGTCGTAAAATTTGGGGCGCCGTACTTTCGAGCCCGTGCTGAGGAGACCGCCAAGTCCATAGATGAAGCAAGCCAAAGCCGTGCAGCAGCGGAGCGAGAGTTCCAACAGGCCGTCCATAAGTTGGCCACGATCGAGAGCGCAATCGAAGAAGAGCGGCGCACCGCAGTGCGTGAATCTGCCGCGGATCGCGAACGCATCAAGGCGCTCACCCTCACCGAGATCGAAAAAATCAACCAGGCCGCGCGTGCTGAGATTGCCGCCGCCGAGCGCGCCGGAGCGCAGGAACTTCGCGCCATAGCTGCAAGACTGGCCACGGAGCGAGCGGCGGCCTTGATTCGGGAACAGATGAACGATGCGGCGGAAGAGGCGCTCTTCGATGCCTTCGTGGGCGAACTGGAAAGAGCCGGCACATGAGAACGATCGCGCAACACTACGCCGATGCGCTCGCTGAGGTTGCCGTTGCGCAAGAGAACCCCGACAAGGTAAGGCGAGAATTCAGCGATTTTCTTGCCCTCCTCGAGGAGTCGCAGCAACTGGCCATTCTGCTCGCCAGTCCGGCGGTCTCTCGCGCCAACAAACATGCCATAGCGCAGGCGCTCGTAGAACGCATGAAGGCCGGCCGCACGGTGCGCAATTTCTTGTTCGTGGTGATCGATCAACGCCGCGTCGTTCTGCTGCCGGAGATCTATCGGGCCTTCGAGGCGCAACTCGACGAGCGGGAAGGCATTGCTCGCGCCAACGTCACTTCCGCGCATCCGTTGGACGAAGACGAAAAGAAACAGCTTGGGAAGGTGCTGGAGCGGCTGAGCGGAAGGCGCGTGGAAACGGAATACCGCCTCGATCCCGCACTCATTGCCGGCGCAGTAGTGCGCGTCGGTTCAACCATCTACGACGGATCGGTGCGCACGCAGCTCGAGCGGCTGCGAATGCGTCTCGAGTCCCAATAGGCAGTCAGGAGCAAAGCAGCAATGGCATCCATTAGAGCGGACGAAATAACAAAGATTCTTCGTGCACAGATTGCCAACTACGATCAATCCGTAGCCGTTGATGAGGTGGGCACGGTCATCTCCGTCGGCGACGGAATCGCGCGCATCTACGGCCTCGAAAAGGTTATGGCCGGCGAGATGTTGGAGTTCCCGCATGACGTTTTCGGCATCGCCCTCAACTTGGAAGAAGACCAGGTGGGCGCGGTTCTGCTTGGCGAATACACCCTCATTGAAGAGGGCGATACGGTCAAGCGCTCTCGTTCGATCATGTCCGCGCCCGTGGGAGATGCGCTGGTCGGCCGCGTGGTCAATCCTCTGGGAGTGCCTCTCGACGGGAAGGGCCCGATCGTCACCGAATTTCGCAACCACATCGAACGCATTGCTCCCGGTGTCATCGATCGCCAGCCGGTTCGTGAGCCATTGCAAACCGGCATCAAGGCGATCGACTCCATGATCCCGATCGGCCGCGGGCAGCGCGAGCTGATCATCGGCGATCGGCAAACCGGGAAAACCGCCATCATTTTGGACACCATCATCAACCAAAAGGGCGGCGACATGATCTGTATCTACTGCGCGATCGGGCAAAAGCGCTCGACCATCGCGCAAGTAGTGAAGATCCTGACCGACGCCGGGGCGATGGATTACACGATCGTTGTGGCCGCTTCAGCGACCGAGCCTGCCACCCTGCAATACATCGCGCCTTATGCTGCCTGCGCCATGGGCGAATTCTTCCGGGACTCCAGCCGCCATGCCGTCTGCTTCTATGACGATCTCTCCAAGCACGCGCAGGCCTACCGCGAGATTTCGCTGCTTCTGCGGCGTCCGCCGGGACGGGAAGCGTTTCCCGGGGACGTTTTCTACTTGCATTCACGCCTGCTGGAGAGAGCCGCCAAGCTGAACGACAAGAAGGGGGGCGGTTCGCTTACGGCGCTTCCGGTGATTGAAACCCAGGCCGGCGACGTTTCGGCTTACATTCCCACGAACGTCATCTCCATCACCGACGGCCAGATCTATCTGGAGGCCGACCTCTTCAATAGCGGCATTCGGCCGGCCATCAACGTGGGACTCTCAGTAAGCCGTGTAGGCGGCAACGCGCAGATCAAGGCTATGCGGCAGGTAGCCGGGACATTGCGCTTGGACTTGGCCCAATATCGCGAACTGGCCGCATTCGCGCAATTCGGCTCCGAGCTGGATAAAGCTACACAGGCGCAGCTCGCGCGCGGGCAGCGCCTTACCCTGCTGCTTAAGCAAGACCAGTTTTCGCCACTGCCCGTCGAAAAGCAGGTACTGGTGATCTTTGCGGGCACCAACGGCTACCTGGACGACATCGACGTTCTCGAAGTGGAGCGCTTCCAGCGCGACCTGCTGGCCTTTGCGGACGCTCATGGGGGCGCGCTGCTCAACCAGATTGCCACCAAGAAAGCCATCGACGACGAGATCCGCGAAAAGTTGAAGAAGATTCTTTCTGAATTCAAGGAGCGATTCGCGGCTGGAGCAGCCGCCGCACGTTAGCGGCAATTCACCGGCAGAACATTTCCGATGGCAACCCAGCTCGATATCAAGCGCCGCATTCGCTCCGTGAAGAATACGCAGCAGATTACGCGAGCGATGAAGTTTGTGGCCGCCGCCCGTCTTCGGCGCGCTCAGGAGAGGGCCGTTGCGGCGCGGCCATTCGCGCGCGCCATCACCCGCCTGGTTCGCTCCGCAGCCGCCCGCGCGCCGGAAAGCACCCATCCGCTGCTGCAGCGGCGTCCGGAAAATCACATTCTGCTGCTGGCCGTCAGCGGCGAACGCGGCCTTTGCGGCGCATTCAATGCCAACGTAATTCGCCGCACGCTGGAATTCGCGCGCGAGCATGCGCAGCAAAACCCTTCGCTGATCGTCCTGGGCCGCAAAATTCGCGATGCCATGCGCAAACAACGCTGGAAGATTGTGGGCGAACATGTGGACGTCACGATGCGTCCGGATCTCTCCAGGGCGGGGGAGATCGCGAGAGAAGTTATCTCGCTCTACGAAAGCGGAGAAGTGGATGCGGTTTATATCGTGTTCAACGAATTCAAATCCGTGCTGGCGCAAAATTTGAAGCTGGAGCGGCTCCTGCCGGTCGAGCGGGATTCCCCCAGCGCCGGCGACAAGACCGAGCCGAAGGCTGACGCCGGGATCGATTATCTCTACGAGCAGCCGCCGGCCGACATTTTGGGCCGTCTGCTGCCTCGTTACGTGCAAGTGCAGCTTTTCCGAGCCTTGGCTGAATCTGCCGCCGCGGAACACGCCGCGCGCATGACGGCCATGGATTCGGCGACCAACAATGCCGGCGAGCTGATCGATCAGCTCACGCTATATATGAACAAAGTCCGCCAAGCCGCGATTACCAAGGAGATCATCGAGGTTGTCAGCGGCGCGGCGTCGGCCGGATAGGTTCCGGCAAGAAGGATTTCGCAAGGAGCGAACATTATGTCTGTCGATTCTGACAAGGGCAAAAATATTGGCCGCGTCGTGCAAGTGATCGGCCCTGTAGTGGACGTGGAGTTTCAGGAACACCACCTCCCTGAAATCTATAACGCCGTGCGCATTACCAGCGAGGGTTTCGACGTGCCGGAACCCATCGATGTAGTGGCTGAGGTGCAGCAGCATCTCGGCGAGGGACGAGTTCGCACCGTGGCCATGAAGCCCACCGAAGGAATCGTGCGCGGGATGAAGGCCTTCGATTCCGAGGGACCTATTACCGTCCCCGTGGGCCGCGCAACTCTTGGGCGCGTGCTCAACGTGCTCGGCGAGCCCGTTGATAATCTCGGCCCGGTTCATGCCAAGATGCGCTATCCCATCCACCGCGCGGCGCCCTCGCTCGAAGACCAATCCACGCAACTCGAGATGTTCGAGACCGGCATCAAAGTCGTGGATTTGATGGAGCCATACCTCAAGGGAGGAAAGATCGGGCTTTTCGGAGGCGCCGGCGTAGGGAAGACGGTGCTCATTCAGGAACTCATTCACAACGTGGCCATGAAGCACGGTGGCGTTTCCGTTTTTGCCGGCGTGGGCGAGCGCACCCGTGAAGGCAACGATCTGTGGCTTGAAATGCAGGAATCCAAGGTCGTTGTCGCCGGCGACTCCGAGAAGTCGCGTGCAGCCCTGATCTACGGCCAAATGACGGAGCCGCCCGGAGCGCGCCTGCGCGTGGGCCTCACCGGGTTGACTGTGGCGGAATACTTCCGCGACGAAGAAGGCCTGGACGTGCTGCTCTTCATCGACAATATCTTCCGCTTCGTGCAGGCGGGATCGGAAGTGTCGGCCCTGCTGGGGCGCATGCCTTCCGCGGTGGGTTATCAGCCCAACCTGAATACGGAAATCGGCGAATTGCAGGAGCGCATCACCTCCACCAAGAAAGGCTCGATCACCTCCGTGCAAGCCATCTATGTGCCGGCCGACGATTATACCGATCCCGCACCGGCGGCCACGTTCGCGCATCTCGACGCGACCACCAATTTGAGCCGCCAGATCGTGGAGCGGGGAATTTATCCCGCCGTCGATCCGCTGGCCAGCTTCTCGCGCATTCTCGATCCGCGCATCGTGGGGCAGGAACATTACGACGTCGCTCGTTCGGTGAAGGGCGTGCTGCAGCGCTACAAGGACCTGCAGGACATCATCGCCATCCTAGGCATCGAAGAGCTTTCCGACGAAGACAAGCTCACGGTGGCGCGCGCCCGCAAGATCGAAAAGTTCTTCTCACAACCGATGTTCGTTGCGGCGCAATTCACCGGCCTCGAAGGCAAGTATGTGAAAATCGAGGACAGCATCCGCGGCTTCAAGGAGATCGTCGAAGGCAAGCACGACGAGGTTTCCGAGCAAGCCTTCTACATGGTGGGCACAATCGAAGAAGCTCTGCAAAAGGCGGAGAAGATGGCGGCGACCGCGTAACGCGGCCGGCCGAATCCGATTCCATCGTGGCTGACGCTCTCACTCTCGAAGTGGTTACGCCGGAACGCGAAGTCGTTCGCGAATCCGTGACGGAAGTTCAGGTGCCGGGGCTCTCCGGCTACCTCGGAATCCTTCCGGGCCATACGCCCTTGCTTACCGAATTGGGCATCGGCCCGCTCACTTACAAGAAAGGTTCCACGACCAGCTACGTCGCCATTATCGGCGGTCTTGCCGAAATTCTGCCCGAGCGCGTCACCGTTTTGGCGGAAGCGGCGGAACGGTCCGAAGATATTGACGCCGCGCGCGCCCGCGTCGACCTTGCCGAAGCAGAAAAAAGGCTCGCCTCCGGAAGCGCCGATCCGAAGACGGATTGGGATGCGGTGCTGAAGTCCGTGGCGAGCGCTCGAGCCCGCCTCGAGGCCGCGTCGCATGGCGAGAGAACCGCAACGCGGGAGATTTAGGGCAAGTTGGAAAACATTCGTCTCTACACGACGCGCTGGTGCGCCGATTGTTGGCGGGCCAAGCAATTCTTGAAAGAGCGCGGCGTTTCCTACGACGAAGTCGACGTGGACGAGGACGTCGAAGCCGAGGAACTCATTCTTCGCGTAAATGAGGGCCGGCGGAAAATTCCCACCATCGAGGTCGAGGGTCGTTATTTCGCTTGCAGTCCTTTCGATCCCGAACAGCTTGCCCAAGAGCTCAAGATCCCGCTGAATCCTTAGCCCGCGACTGATTGACCCAGACCCCGCGCGCCATTACTCCCGCCAATCGAAAGTGATCGTCGAGGAAAAGGAGATCGGCGTCGGCGCCCGCTTGCAACGATCCTTTCCGGCGCTCGAGGCCGAGCAGACGAGCCGGATTGGAAGTAATCATCGGCAGAACTTCGCGCAGTGGAATGCCGAGCCCAAGCAGATGACGCAACGCTCGGTCGAGTGTAAGCGTGCTGCCGGCTAACTTTCCCTCGCTCGTGCGCGCGATGCCCTCAGCGACGCGCACCTCCGATGTGCCCAGCTTATATTTGCCGTCAGGCATGCCTGTCGCGGCAATTCCGTCGCTCACAAGGACCACTTCTCGCGCGCCTTTCGTCGCCAACAGGACGCGAATCGCCGCATCGTCGACATGTACGCCGTCTGCGATCAATTCTGCCGTGACATTGGGGGAAGTGAGGACTGCGCCCACCACGCCGGTTTCGCGATGGGAGAACGGGCGCATGGCGTTGAAGACGTGGGTCGCGTGCCTCGCTCCGCGCGCTATTGCCGCCATCGCCTCGGCGTAGCTTGCGTCGGTGTGCCCGAGCGAAACGACCACTCCTGCTTTGCGAGCCTCGGCAATCAGGTCGGCCGCTCCGGGCAGTTCCGGAGCCAACGTCAGAATGCGCATGAAGCCCTTTGCTGCCTCGAGGTAACGCTGAAAGATCGCAACCGAAGGCGCGGCAATCCATTTGGCCGGATGTGCGCCGCGCCGAGCGGCGTTAATGAAGGGCCCCTCCAGGTGAACGCCTAGAATTTCGGCCGAAGCGGGCCCTGCAGCGGATTGGTCCTTGCGCTGCTCCATCCAAGCGGCAACGGCCTTGAGGGCTGTGCATGTGGCTTCCTCGCTGGCGCTGACGGTTGTTGCGACGAGCGCAGTCGTGCCTCTTGTTGCAACGCTTGCGGTGATGGCCGCGAACGCCTCATCGCTTGCTTCCATCACGTCATGCCCGGCGGCGCCATGAATATGGACATCGATAAAGCCGGGCACAATGGTGAGGTCGCGCTTGTGAATGCGGCTCGCGGAAGCCGGAACCGAAATCTCGTCTTGGCGGCCTATGGCGACGATCTTGTGCCCGTCCACCAATACAACAGGATCGGCAATTTCATCATGCGGCGTAAGGGCGCGGCTTGCAAAAATGGCTTCCAGACTCATGACCAAGTGATCGTACTGGAATTGGTGCGCGGCGCGCTAGCAACGAGACATTTGAGTGCGCGGATCGTTTTGTGGATCGGCGAAAAGGGTGCGGAAGACTGACGGGCCAATCGTGGAAGCGTCACGCCCGGGCGTCAAACTGCCCCCAAAAAAGGAAGAGGAGGGCCCCACCCGGCCCTCCTCTTCCTTTTTAGTTCGAGCCAAGCTGCGCGCTTGGCCCCCCGCCAAAGGCTCAATTATCTAGTCTGACTGCGGAGGCTTGGGTGGGCTGCGCTTTGGGGACGCTCATATATCCCACCACCTTGTCCTTCCCGATTTGGTTGACCACGAGTTCGAGAGGCACGCGGGTTCCCCGAGTGTAGAAATAGATCGGCTCATCGATGGCGCGATTCTTCTTCTCGAGCCGCATGTCGTCCACGTAGAGCGCGACCGTGAACTGATTCTTCTTTATGTTCGTGCCGCGCAGCTCAACCATGAGGTCGCCCACTTTGGACCGATTGCCTTTGCCGCTGAGCGTGAACTCGAAATAGTCGCGCTCGCCGATCCGGCGGAGTTGGTCGATCTCATCGTGGTTGCGGGCGATCAAGGTCCCAAATTCGCTGCGCGTCATACTCAAGTTGTTTTTCGCAGCTTCCAGATCCGTCCTCACACCTGTGACGTCGCCGCCCAGAGACTTCAGATCGTCGGCACTGGCTTTGCCGGCCAGCGCCGATTGAACGCTGGTCAGCTTCTGGGCGTAATCATTGCCAAGCTGGCTGTTCTGCCGGCGTTCCGTAACGATCTCGCCCTGGGTCATCTTCAGCTTGTCCGTCACAGCCAGCAGTTCATTTTGGAGATGGGTATTGACGTCCTCGGCTTGTACCAAGCGTTGATCCAGAGCCTCCAGGTTCCGCCCCAACTCTTTGCTCTGACTATTTTGGCTCGCGAGAGCCTGCTCTGTTTTCCTCGCCTGCGTGGTGGCATTCCAGCCGACGGCCAAACCTAAGATCGAAACGGCCGCTAGGACCCCTACGGCCATCCACACCCAGCGAGGCGTCCCGCCTACGACGGATTCTTCCGCGTGCCGTTCCTCTCGACCGCTGTATTCGGATGTGTCGCTCATCGAGGCTCTCCTTGTCTTCAGCGCAAGACGATGCACGTCCCCGGCCAAAACGTATCTTATTGAATGTGTGGGGATTAGTGTATTTCGGTGAGCTCAGGACATCTGATCCTGCCGTCAATACCCTGTAATATTTACGCGCTGATTCCGGAGTGAGTCAGAGCCTTGTGCGCGAGATAAATGATTTTCACAGCTCAAGGATGCGCTGAGGATTGTAAGCGATGGAAAGATAGGCTCTTATGCTACTTTTGGTATTTCCGGATGTCCATCGAAGTATGCTTCGAGTGTCTGCTGCGCGGCCTCGAGTACCAAGTGACAATTCTGACAGTGCCCAATGTGGCGCTTCACAACCTCAGCCACACTTGGCGAAAGCCTGCCCTCTAAGTATTCACAAATCAAGCGGACGGTCTCTCTGCAGGTCATCGTGCTTCCCCCTGAAAACCTTGCCCCCACTGGAATGCTATGCACGCAGTGCTCCAATTGAGCGGAAGTCTGACTCGCCGCTGTCGGCCTCTCAAAATCAACTATTTACGAATGAGTGACCGGGAAATGAGGCTCTGAGCGACTCGATTGAAGTGGGAACTTTTTTCCCGACTCGTTCATTCCGGCACGGTAAGATACCATGTTGGCGCACGAACTGGCGACTTAGCCTAGCGGGTGATGGTCATCCGCCGCAGCGCCTCGATGCGGTCGGGAAGAGGCGGGTGCGTGCCGAACAGGCCCTTGAAGACCTGTCCTGGGCTTAGAGGTGTAACGATGTACAGGGATGAGGTGGCCGGCGTGACATTGGTCATGGGTATCCGCTCATTATAGGCCCCCAACTTCTCAAGGGCGCTGATCAGCCCGTAAGGGTGGCCGACCAGGCGGGCCCCTGCTGCGTCGGCAGCATATTCTCGCTGCCTTGAAATGCCCAGTTGCACGAGTAGCGCGGCAAGAGGCGCTACGATCAACATTAAGAGAGCTTCCAGCCCGCCGCCGCGCCGGTCGCGGTCGCCGCCGAACCCTCCGAACAAGAGGGCCCAACGGCCCATAGATGCGACCCAGGTGATTGCTCCGGCCAGCGTAGCGGCGATCGAGGTGGTTAGGATGTCGTAATTACGAACGTGAGATAGCTCGTGAGCGATGACGCCTTCGAGTTCGTCGTCGTTCATCAGCTCTAGGAGGCCTTCCGTCGCCGCCACCGAGGCGTGTGAGGGGTTTCGCCCGGTAGCGAAGGCATTTGGCGCCGCCTGCGGAATTACATAGAGTTTAGGCATCGGCAGGTTGCCCTTAGATGCTAGCCGTTCCATCACCTGATACAGCCGTGGCGCCTGCTCACGTGTTACGGGGCGCGCTCCGCTGGAGGCCAAGGCGATCTTGTCCGAGAAAAAATAGGCTATCCCGTTCATAAATATGGCGATGACCAGCCCGAAGGTCATGCCTTGCCGTCCAGCGATAGCTTCTCCTCCGAACAGCAGGATTAGCGTAAGCGCCGTCAGTAGAAGTCCAGTCTTAAGTGCCCTCATGAGCTATACCTCTGCAATTCCGCGGATCCGCCCGCAAAATCAGTCTAGATGCGCAAAAACCTTGCGTCAATCAGCCTTCCACTTAGCCCTTGCGCGACGCGGTCCGAGCCGCTGCGGCTGCTGGTTCTTTCCCCCTCGACTTATCGGCCGGTACTCGCTCGAATTTCATCTTTCCTCCCGATGCGTCGATCCGAATCATGTCGCCTGGGAGAACCTTGCCCTCCAGGATCTCCTTAGCCAGCGGATCCTGCACCAGCCGTTGCACCGTGCGCCGCAAGGGCCGCGCGCCATATGCCGGGTCGTAGCCTTCGGCGAGTACTAAGTCGCGTGCAGCGGGCGTTAGTTCGATACGAACCTGGCGCTCGGCAAGCAACTTCGACACGGATGCGAGCTGCAAGTCCACGATCTTCTCCAGTTGCTCCCGCCCCAGAGGGTTAAAGAGCACAATATCGTCGATCCGATTCAGGAACTCGGGACGAAACGTCGCGCGCAAAGCTTCGGTGGCCTCTTTGCGAGCACGCTCAGGATCCTTGTCCGCAAGCTCGAACAGCGCCGCAGAACCCACGTTGCTGGTCATTACCAGCACCGTGTTGCGGAAGTCGACCTTGCGTCCCTTCCCATCGGTTAGACGGCCGTCTTCCAGAATCTGCAGAAGAACGTTGAAAACGTCCGGGTGGGCCTTCTCGATCTCGTCAAATAACACTACGGAATAAGGCCGCCGGCGCACTTGTTCGGTCAGCTGGCCCCCTTCCTCGTAGCCCACATAACCTGGAGGCGCGCCGATCATGCGCGAGACCGAGTGCTTCTCCATGTATTCCGACATGTCCAGCCGGATCATGGCGCGCTCGTCGTCGAATAGGAATTCCGCCAACGCCCGGGCCAGTTCCGTTTTTCCGACGCCTGTTGGGCCGAGGAAGATGAACGAACCAATCGGTCGATTGGGGTCGGAGAGCCCGGCGCGGTTGCGCCGTATGGCGTTCGAAACCCGATCGAGAGCGTCTTCCTGTCCGACTACACGCTGGCGCAACCGATCTTCCATGGTGACCAGTTTCCTGGCCTCGCCTTCGAGCAGCCGGCCGACGGGGATGCCGGTCCACTTGCTGACCAGCGCGGCGATATCCTCCTCGTCCACCTCTTCTTTGAGCATGCGGCCGCTCTTCTGCAGCTCTTCCAGCCGCTTCTGCGCCTCCTGCTGTGCGCGTTCGGCCTGGGCCAGCTTGCTGTAGCGAATCTCCGCGACTTTGGCCAAGTCGCCGGCCCGCTCGTAGCGTTGCTCCTCCGCTTTTAGGGCGTCAATCTGCTCTTTTTGTTTGCCGATGCCCGCAATGGCATCCTTCTCCACCTGCCAGCGCGCCTTGCGGGCGTTCGATTGCTCGCGCAGCTCGGCGAGCTGTTGATCGAGCTGCCCGAGTCGCTCGCGCGAATGCGCGTCATTTTCCTTGAGCAGCGCCTGGCGCTCGATCTCCAGTTGCATGATGCGCCGTTCGATCTCATCAATCTCCACGGGGAGCGAATCCAGCTGCATGCGCAAAGCCGCCGCCGATTCATCTATCAAATCAATAGCTTTATCAGGCAAAAATCGGTCCGTGATGTAACGGTTTGAAAGCGTGGCTGCGGCGATAATGGCAGCGTCTTTAATGCGGACGCCGTGGTGCAGCTCATAGCGGTCTTTCAAGCCTCGCAGAATGGCAATCGTATCTTCAACGGACGGCTCGGCGATCAGTACCGGCTGGAAGCGTCGTTCCAGCGCCGGATCCTTCTCGATATGCTTGCGGTATTCGTTTATAGTGGTGGCGCCGATGGCGCGAAGTTCGCCCCGGGCCAGCGCCGGCTTGAGCATGTTCGAAGCGTCCATCGAACCTTCCGCGGCGCCAGCACCCACCAGCGTGTGCAGTTCGTCGATAAACAAAATGACTTGGCCTTCCGCTTCTGTGATCTCTTTGAGGACGGCCTTCAGCCGGTCCTCGAATTCGCCTCGATATTTTGTGCCTGCCACGAGCGCGGCAAGGTCAAGCGCCACGATGCGTTTGGGCTTGAGTACTTCGGGCACGTCGCCAGCCACGATTCTCTGCGCCAGACCCTCCACCACGGCCGTTTTACCGACGCCCGGCTCTCCAATTAACACCGGATTGTTCTTGGTACGCCGCGCCAGGATCTGCATCACGCGGCGAATCTCCACATCGCGCCCGATAACGGGATCGAGCTTGCCTCGGCGCGCCAGTTCGGTCAGATCGCGCGCGTACTGCTCGAGCGCCCGAAACGTCGATTCGGGAGTTTGCGACGTTACCCGATGGCTGCCGCGCACCGCCGCGAGCGCTTGCAGAATGGCGTCGCGCGAAGCTCCATGGCGCGCCAGCAGCTGTCCCGCCAGGTCTTTGCCCCTCACCGCGATTGCCAGCAGGATATGTTCGGCTGAAACGTATTCGTCCTTGAATTTTTCCGCTTCCTCGAACGCCGCTTCGAGAACTTCGTTTGTCTCCTTGCTCAGGTATTGCTGCGAAACACCGCTCACTTTGGGCAGACGCTCGATTTGCGCGGCAATCTCCGCTTCCAGGGTCTGCGGGCGCACACCGAGGCGGTTCAAGAGCGGAGGCACAACTCCGTCCGGCTGGGCCACCAGAGCAGCCAGCAGGTGCAGCGGCTCCAGTTGCTGTTGACCAGCTTTTCCGGCAATGTCCTGCGCCTCTTGCAACGCCTCTTGAGCTTTTACTGTTAGTTTGTCGTATCGCAGCATGTTTGTTCCTTCTCGAACTTCGCCGTCGGTTCATCTTAGACCGAAAAGGGGCTGGGTGGGCCGGGCCTTTTCGAGTAACACCCCTTTGGTTATTTCTTCCATTTCCCGAGACACTACTTATTGTCACGCAGAGCATATAATATGAGTGTCTACATGTCAAGCACAAAAGAGGCGATATCCGTACGGCGTTAATCTGCCTTTATTTCAGCGCGTTAGATGACACTAATGTTATCATTGCCTCGTGGAGATTTCAGAATTCGACTACGCCCTCCCCGCTGATCGCATCGCGCAGACGCCTGCCGATGATCGCTCTGGTTCCCGCATGCTTCTGCTTGATCGAGCTTCTGGCCAGACTGAGGACGCCTATTTCAAGGAGTTGCCCTCGCAGCTTAAGGGCAACGAGTTGATGGTCGTGAACAATGTTCGAGTGATCCCGGCGAGGCTCTTCGGGCACCGGGCCGGGGTCCTTGCCGAAGCTCCGGGAAAGCATGGCCCGAAGGGACACCTCTCCTCGCGCATCGAGGTGCTGCTTACTCGCCGTATAGACTCCGATGTGTGGGAGGCTCTGGTCCGCCCTGGAAGGAAGGTCGGAATTGGAGAGAAGCTATTTTTCGAGGGGGCGGCGCTCGAAGCCGACGTTATCTGGCGCGGAGACTGCGGGCTTCGGCAGCTCCGATTCCGCGCCGAGAACGGGGCCGAGGTATCTGAAGCCATCAACCAAGCCGGTCATATGCCTTTGCCGCCATATATCCGCAGGTCGGACGAAGGCTTGGATCGCGAGCGCTATCAGACGGTGTTTGCAAAACATCCGGCCGCAGTTGCGGCGCCAACGGCCGGCCTTCATTTCACGCCCGCGATTCTCTCTGAATTGCGTCGGAAGGGAATCGAGATCGCTGAGATCACGCTTGAAGTTGGTCTCGGCACCTTTCAGCCCATTCGCTCGGAGACTTTGGAAGATCACGTTATGCACTCTGAGGCCTATGAGATTTCGGAGGGCGCAGCGACGGCGATAGCATCCGCAGGCCACCAGAACAGGCCGATTTTGGCTGTGGGCACCACGGTGGTTCGCGCGCTCGAGGATGCCGCTCAGAAATCGACGGCGGCTGGCCGCGCTCCCGAGGCGATTGCCGCCGGGCGTACTTTCGCGGATATTTTTATTCGCCCCGGGCATCGCTTCCTGGTAATCGATCAGCTTCTGACGAATTTCCACCTGCCTCGCTCCACTTTACTCGCGCTGGTTTGCGCGTTTGCGGGTCGCGAAACCGTGTTATCTGCCTACCGTCATGCTGTCGGCTCCGGCTACCGCTTTTACAGTTACGGTGATTGCATGCTCATCCGCTAAGCCCCCACGGCACGGTACATCGTCGCTGTTTGGCCAGTCTGTTCCGGAAAAACGCTGCAACGGTCATAAGGTGCCGGATTGGTACCTTGCAGTACGGAAGTACTATTACGCAAGTTTTAAAGCCACCGCAGAATTAGCGCCAAGGCAAAAGCCTTAGGTCAAGACGGAGCGCCCGTGGGCGCTGTAAAGGACCCTATAATGCCAAGCACTGCGAAGGACTCCCTCTTCGAGGCCACCACGGCTGAAGGCACGGCCAAGAGCGAAACACAGGGCTCCCAGCCCAGCGATGCCATCGGTGCCGAAGTGCCTGTGACGATTCACGCCTCGCGATATTCAGCGGCGTCAAAGGGCGCGGGCAAACTTCCGCCAGTGCATGAAGAGACGCGCACCGTGATTATTTTCCCGCAGGGCGCTGTGGTGCGCTTGTCGGCGATGGTAACCCCCGGCGAATTGGTCGTAGTCACGAATAACCGGACGGGGGCGGACGTAATTTGCCGCGTCACGAGCGTGAAAACGCAGCCTGGAATTCAGAACTACGTGAACCTGGAATTTACACAGCGGGCCCTGGGTTTTTGGGAGGAACCGCGGCCAGCCGAGCGCCCCCTTGCGAAAGAAAAAGCCCCCCTTGGCGTCGTTTCGTCAGCCCCGCTACCGCAGGCGCCCACGCCGATAACCGCAGTTCCCAAAGTGAGTATGCCGGCGGTACAGCCGGAATCCACCGCAAGGGCTTCGGAGCCGTCCATCGAAGCGAAGCCAGCTTCCACTCAGTCCCTAAAGGTGACTTCGTTGGCGGATGCGCCCGCCGGAAGATCGCGGGACGCCGTCCAGCAAATCCCTATCGCTGCGCCCTCGATTTCAGAGATTCCGTCCCCGCCGGCCATATCCACCAACCAGCCGCGCATCGTCCCGTCTCGTGTCCCACGATTGGAATCGTTCGACTTGGCGGACCTCCAAGAAGCCAAGGATCGGGAACATAAGGGCTCGAACAAGAGGATCGTCTTGATCCTGACAGCAGCACTCGTGCTGCTGGCTATTGGCGCCGTCGGCGGCGCGCTCTTTCTGCGCTGGAACCGGGCTCTTGCGACCACACAGCAGGCTTCAACCGCGTCGGTCTCAACCGCAACGTCCGAGCCGGTTGCGACGATGTCTACGCCGGGTCCAGCAACGGCAGAGGCTGTGCCGGCTGCCAACCCCTCCGCCAAGTCCAGTTCGGTCGCACCCGCCTTGAGTATTTCGACTCTACCGGGCAACACTGGGCCGGGAACTTCGAGTGTGCCTCAACCTACGCCCGCCCGCCTAAGCATTGAGACGCCCAAAGTCGAAGTGCGTTCCGAACCTCAACCGCAGCCCAAAGTCGAGGTGCGCCCGGAACCCGAACCGCAGCCCACGATGCGTGCGAATATAAACGTGGGCAAGATCTCGGCGCCAAACATGAAAACGGCGGCGAAAATCAGTGCCGTGGAACCTCCGCCAGTGCTAACGTCTGACCCTGCTGCGCTGCCCAAGGGAATCAATGTTGCGAGCACTTTCGGCGCCAGCAGTTCCATTGCCTCTCCCGGGGCGCCGCCGGAAGCCGTCAAAGGCGGACAACTCGTGCAGCCGAAGCTCATCACGTCCGTCGCGTCGGCATATCCTGCCGCCGCCAAGGCCGCTCATGCGCAAGGCGATGTGCTTATCGACGCGCTCATCGATAACACGGGAAAGGTTGTGGCCACAAAGGTCATTAGCGGCTCTCCGCTTCTGCAGCAAGCGGCCGTCGATTCGCTCCGCTTTTGGAAATACGAGCCCGCGCGGCTGAATGGGGAGGCGATTCCCATTCACATCAGGGTCAACGTCAGTTTCCGATTGCAGTAGTTGCCGCCTCACAAGCTCGCGCTCGCAGTTGGCGTCGCAAAAGCTTTAGGCCTCCTCTATAATCGATACTCTTCCGCTGCGTTTTCGGCGGTCTTCCCATGCGCTTGCTGGTGTTCAGCGACGTGCACGCGAACGCGACCGCGCTCGAAGCGGCGCTCGTAGCTTGCGCCGGGCAGTGGGAGAAGGCGGTATGTCTTGGGGACATCGTGGGCTACGGACCCGACCCGAACGAAGTTGTGAAGCGCGTGCGTTCACTGGTGAGCGCGGTTGTTCGCGGCAATCATGACAAAGCCGTCGGGGGCGCTACGGATCTCGAAGATTTCAATCCGGCTGCTCGGGCCGCCATTCAATGGACTCGCGCACAGCTTCTTCCCGAGAATCTGGAGTACTTGCGGAACCTGCCTGGCGGGCCTCTAGAGGCTGAAGGGGTGGCGCTGGTGCACGGCGCGGTAGAAGACGAGGATGAGTATGTTTTTACTCCCGATCGAGCGCTGGACGGTATACTCGCTTCGCCTCGGACAGTCACTTTCTTTGGCCACACCCACATTCAGGGTGGCTTTTCGTTTGACGGAGAAAGCATCCAGTCTATCGACCCGCAGCCGGATCCAAAGATGAATCGAAGCGTAATTCGCTTGCAGGCAGGAACACGTTACTTGTTGAATCCGGGGTCCATTGGGCAGCCGCGTGATGGCGATTCGCGAGCGGCTTTTGCTATCTTCGACCTCCGCCACCGGGAAGTGGAATTCTGGCGGACGCCTTACGACATTTCCTCCGTGCAGGAGCGCATGGAGCGGGCCGGCGCTCCGGAAACGCTGATTTTGCGGCTGGCCTTCGGACGATGAGCCATACTCCCAAGCCCTTGATGGACGACGAAAAGAGCAGAGCGCCGATGGTTTTACTCGTCGGCATAGCCGCGGCATTGGTGCTGCTCGGCGCGATCTATCTGGTGGGTCGGCTCACGCCGGCACCCGCCAAAGTCGTCGAGCAGCCCTTACCTATGGGGCCTGCGGAACAGGCTTACGCGCAGAATATTCAATTTTTAGAACCCAAGGTCGCTCGTGCCGCGAACTTCCTCAATCAAGAGGTGACATTCGTATTCGGAACGGTTTTGAACAATGGCCCTCGGGCGATTCGGCAGATCGAGATTACGCTCGAGTTCCATGACGTCTTCAACCAGGTGGTTTTACGGGATACGCAGCGTTTGTTCAGCCCGACAGCTGTGCCCTTCGGTCCCAATGATCGTCACGATTTTCAAATTGGCTATGAAACGCTTCCCGCGCAGTGGAACCAGGCCTACCCGACCATTCGCATAACTGGTTTGCAGCTTCAGTAAGCGCGTTAGGCGCTGTCATTTCGCCTACTGCGTGTCTTTTTTGGCCTATACTCGGCCACCATGGAGTTGAGGGAGGCGGTTAACGAGGCGCTTCAGCGCTTAATGGCAAGCGGCCGCGTAAAGGTTCGGGAAAACGGGTCTTGGGTAGCGTCGCTTGAAAACTTCCAGTACGAATTGCGCGAGAAGGCCGGAGCGGTCGTGCTGCATTTGTGGTCTCCGGAAAGTACGCTCGTCCGGCGCGTGGTCGGCATCGATAGCGATGCAGTGGGAGCTCTGGCGCTCAAAGTTACGCGCTTCGGCCGCACGCGGCCAGCGCGCCTTGAATTTCTATCCTGCGAGCGCGAGCCGGACCGAGGACAGATTCGGCGAGAGCAATTCCGTTCCCGTTTCCGGGAAATGCTCGCCCAGCAATATCCGGACGAGAGGGTCTCCTCTTTAACCTCGGCAGCCGACCTCGAACATTCTCTTTCCGGTAATTACGTTCGCGGCGTAACCTTCGCGGAAAATCATGGCGCGGCCATAATGGCCGCAGCTCCAGGCGAAACCCCCGCCACCTATGACGCTCTTCTTACGTTTGGTCTGCTTTGGCTTGACCATGTCCGGCATCGACAATCACGGAAACCTGTAGGCGTTCTTCGCCTGTTTTTTCCCGAAGAGACGGGCAGTGTTACAGCGCACCGCTTGAAAGCGGTTTCGTCTTCCACACATGTGGAAATCTATGCCTATGACGACCGATCGGGACGAGTACGCAATGTCGACCCGAAAGACAGCGGCAATCTCAAAACTTGGCTCGTGTCGCGCCGAGACGTCGAAGCCCTGATGAGCCAGGCGAGACCGGCAATTGAGCCCATTTGCCGGCTGAATCCCACCGCTATTACCGCGCAGCCGATCTCCGGCACATCTGAAGTTGCTCTGCGATTCCGCGGTCTGCTCTTTGCCCGCTGGGCGCAGGGAACCGTATTCTTCGGCATCGGTTCCGAGCAGCCACTCTCTTTGTCTAACCACCAGGAACTCGATCGCCTCATTCGGGAACTCCACACGCACCGATCCCCCACCTCCGGTTCGCCGCGGCATCGTTTATATCGGGCGCAGCCCGAACGCTGGCTGCAGTCTCTGGTGGTTGCAGACGCCGTGCGCATCGATCCCCGCATCGATCCCCGCTTTATTTATGCTCAAATCCCCATCTCCTCCTCCGCGGACCGCGGCATTATCGACCTCTTGTGCATTACGCTGGACGGCCGGCTCGCGATTATGGAGCTCAAGGCCTCCGAAGATGTACAGTTGGTTATGCAGGCGGTCGATTACTGGTTGCGGGTTCGCCATCATCAGGAGCAAGAGGATTTCCCCCGCTACGGCTATTTCCCAGGGCTGAACATCAGCTCTCGACCGCCTTTGCTTTTCTTGATAGCCCCCGCGCTCCAATTTCATCCGGCCGCCGATGCCTTGGCTCGCTATCTGATCCCGAATATCGAAATCTGTCGGGTGGGGCTGAATGAAGGGTGGCGTCGCGGCCTGCGCGTGGTTCTTCGGCAGAGTCTGCCGTAAAAAAATGGAAGCAGCCTTGGCTTTCGCCGTAGCTGCTTCCCGGGGTGTGTCCTAGAAGTGGTCTTAAAAGTTTAGATGCCGACTAACTTGAGGGCGTTGCACGTTTCACAAACGCCCGATTCTCTGACTCGCGCTTTGTAACCTTCAGTAAAAAAGGTACTTTCGCCACTTCTCGTCTCGATGGCCAATCAGGCGCATAAGCTGCCGAGAGGTGTAGAGGGTAAATGGGCGCGGCCGCCGAGCCAGCTTAATGCCTGCTTCCTCCGGCGTGCGGTCGCCCTTGCGATTATTACACTGGTAGCAGCAGGCCACGAGATTGTCCCATGAGGAGCGTCCGCCCCGCGAACGCGGAACTACGTGGTCCAAGGTCAGCTCCGAAGCGGGGAAAATCGCGCCGCAGAATTGGCACGTATTGCGGTCCCGTAGCAGAATATTCTTCCGCGAAAGGGCGCGCGTTTGTTGCGGAATGTGCCGATAGGCAAGCAAACGGATCACCGACGGCACCTTCATGGCCCGCGAAGTGGAATGCACCTCGTGGTGGTTCAACTCCTCGGCCTGGGCCACTCCTTTCAGCAACAGCACCATGGCCCTGCGGACCGCCGTCACGTTGATGGGTTCAAACGTTGCGTTCAGGACCAGCACTGGTTCCTGCATGATCGCTGGCTTGCGGCTGGCGTGTGGCGGAATAGAACGGGGAGGATGGCTTTCGCGATTCGCAACCGGCAGGACAGGCTTGTCCTGCCTACTTACACCTTCATCTGATGAGCCCGAGTTCATCCGTCTGGCCCCCTGCGCGGCGACTCTACGCCGGAATCTCCCAGCGCGGGATTGCGCGAGCCACGGTCAGAGCTACCACTTTAGATGCTCCGGCCTTTCGCAAGGCTCTAGAACAGGCATCGAGCGTTGCTCCGGTGGTTAGTACATCATCTACCAGTAAAACGCGAAGCTTGTCAACTCGCATGCCGTTACGCATCGTATACGCGCCGCGAACGCTCCGCCAGCGCTCCCTTAAACTGAGCCGCAGTTTATCCGGGCGCGGTCTACTGCGTACCAGCAGATAAGACTGGCAAGGAAGCCCCATAGATTGCGCCAGCGGCTTGGCGATGAGCTCAGCATGATTGTAACCGCGCTCGCGCAACCGCGCCACATGCGCTGGTACGGGCACAATTAGATCCACCGTACACATCTCGCGGTGACTCTCAAACGTTCTCCGCAGTGCCGCCGCGAACCACGCAGCTAATGGCGTTACCTGCTGGTACTTCAAGAGCATAATCGCTCCCGTCATGTTTTCCGTATACGCGCCATAGCTTCGGGCGAAATCGAAATCGTAAAGACCGCGGCGGCAAATATGGCATAGCGGCAAACCCTCGACCTCAACGGCTACGGACGAAGCGAAGGGCCGCCCGCAACGAGCGCAGCAGGGTCCTTCGAGTGAGCGCAAGGAGATGAGGCAGGTGCGGCAGAGAGGGATGCGGTTGGCGGAGTCCAGTACCTCGCCGCAGATCCGGCACGGCGCCGGAAAAAGAAGCGATGCGAGCGCCTCCCGCACTCCTTGCATACACGCGCGAACGCCTCGCAAGCTACCCTCGCCAGCGCAAGGTTATATGAAAACAGGGCTGGGACGCAAAGTCCCAGCCCCGGGAGCCATTAAAACCTTGTTGGAATAGGCTACAGAAGGCCTTGCTCGTGCTTTTCCTGGCAGGTTGTGCAATGGCTGGCCCAAGGCACAGCTTCCAGCCGTTTTTGCTGCAGCTCGGTCTCGCAGTTCATGCAGGTCCCAAAAGTATTGTTGCGGATGCGGGTGAGCGCTTCGTCGATTTGCTGCAAGGTGGTTCGATCCGTATTGTTCTGTCCGAACAGGAACTCTTTGGTATACGAATTCGCAGCCTTATCCGCGAGGTCTACCGTCGGATCGTCATCGGCCGAGCGGCCTTCCTCTTCGGTGCGCGCAATGCTCCGCACCAACTCCTCGCGCTTACTCTGCAGCTTCTTCTTATAGTATTCGAGACGCTTTTTATCCATGCTTGCAGCCCCACGGTGGGCTTTATCGGCAGTATTCAAAACGGTCATTGTACGTACCGCCTTTCCTAGTGTCAAGGAAGCCCCTCGCGGGCTTCGTCAGCTCCGTTACTAAGATTCGAAAGAACCCATTTGGATTCCCCTATCGGTAATTAATTTGCGAACGCTACAGTTCTACGCTCATCTCCTCGGCAGGCCGCTTTGCTAGCCCCCACCGAAGGTTGCGACCCCGGGTACGCGTTGCTAAAATCGGATTTTCGCGTCTTCGCGGGGTGTCACTCGCGGGTGCTCGCCCGGCTCAAGCAGGCAATTCCGGTGCGATCCTCCTCTCCCCGTCCGGATCCGCGTTCGGCGAAAATGGCCTCCGGAGCAAGTACTCTCGCGGCGGCGAAGTGTCGGAGGTTACCTTGGCTGCATACGATTTAGCAATCATCGGCAGCGGACCGGGCGGCTATGTTACAGCCATTCGCGCATCCCAATGGGGATTAAAGACGCTGGTCATCGAGAAGGACGGTTTTCTGGGCGGCACCTGCCTTCACGTCGGATGCATCCCAACCAAGGTTCTGCTTTACCACGCCGAACTCTACGAAGCCTTCCAGCACGCCAGCGAATTCGGCATTGAAGTTTCCGATGTCAAGGTCAATTGGCCCGCGATGCTGGCCCGTAAGGAGCGCATCGTCAACAAGCACGCCAAAGGCATCGAGTTCCTTTTTCGGAAGAATAAAGTGGAATCCCTGAAGGGCTGGGGGCGCTGGGCGGCGCCGCATCACGTACAGGTCGAGAACGCCGGCAATATCACCGACGTCGAAGCCAAACACATCATGTTTGCCACGGGCTCCGAAGCGCGTTCCATTCCCGGCGTCGCATTCGACGGCCAGGTGATTGTTGGCAACCGCGATATCTTGAAGCTGCCCCAAATTCCCGGGCGCCTCGTCGTGGTGGGCGCGGGCGCCGTTGGAGTTGAGTTCGCCTCCATTTTTCGCTCCTTCGGTGCGGAAGTGACGATTCTTGAGATGCTCCCGCGCGTGGCGCCTCTCGAGGATGAGGAAATTTCCGCGGAGTTGGAGAAGGCTTTTCGGAAGCGCGGGATTCGTATCTTCACGACAGCGACAGTGGAATCCGTAAAAAGGGACGGGGCCGGAGCGGCCGTCGTGTTTAAAGATAAATCGGGCGCCTCGCAAAATCTTGCTGCCGATGTCGTCCTCATCGCTGTGGGGCGGTCTCCGCTGACGCAAAACGTCGGCCTGGAGAAGACGCAGGCGAAGCTTGAGCGCGGCTTTGTGCATGTAGGACGTTATATGGAAACGGCCGAGCCACAGGTGTATGCGATCGGGGATATCGTGGCCGGGATGCCCCAACTGGCGCACGCCGCATCCATGGAAGGCATCATCGCCGTCGGGCGGATCGCCGGGATCCAGGTGCCTACGCTCGAAAGAAGCCGCATTCCCAACGCGACCTACTGCGAGCCGCAAATCGGATCCATCGGCCTCACCGAGAAGCAGGCTCGCGAAGCGGGATATGACGTAAAGACCGGAAAATTCCCCTTCCTGGCCAATAGCAAAGCTTCCATAATCAATCATCACGAAGGCTTCATCAAAGTAGTGGCGGACAACAAGACGTCTGAGATTTTGGGCGTGCATATCATCGGGCCACTGGCGACGGAAATTTTGTCCGAGTCCGTGACGGCGCTGCAGCTCGAAGCCACGATTGACGATATGCTCTTCACGGTGCATGCCCATCCCACGTTGTGGGAGGCCATGGGAGACGCCTTTGCCTCGGTGCGAGGCTTGGCCATAAATATCTAAGCGCTTGCCCTCGCGAATGCCTCAGGTTAGGGCTGCCGTGGTAGAAGAGGTTCGTAAGGAACTCCCGCCATGAAGAACTGCAAGACGATTGACCTGGGGCTCATCGGCTACCAAGCCGCCGCCGCCCTGCAGCAGCGGCTGGTTGCCGCGCGCAAGCTTGCCGCCGTACCCGACCTTTTGCTCTTTTGCGAACATCCCCACGTCATTACCCTCGGCCGCAATGGCAAGCGCGAAAACCTGCGCGTTTCCGAAGGTCTCCTCAGCCGTCAAGGCGTCGAATTTCATCACACCAATCGCGGCGGCGATATCACCTATCACGGCCCCGGCCAGATTGTCGGATACCCTATTTTGGACTTGAACGGAATTCGCCGCGACGTGGTCTGGTACGTGCGGCAGCTCGAGCAGTGCATGATCCAGGCAACCTCCTCGTTCGGGATCGAAGCGTTCCGTATTCCGGGATGCACCGGGGTGTGGGTTCGGGGCGGCGATCATTTCCCTAAAGAAAAGCTCGCCTCCATCGGCGTGCACATCAGCCGCTGGGTCACGTCTCACGGATTTGCCTACAATGTCTCCACGGATCTGCGCTTTTTCGATCTCATCACGCCTTGCGGCATCGCCGATTGCCGCGTCACTTCGCTCGAGAAGTTGCTCGGCCATTCCGTTTCGCGCGCAGAGGCAATGGCGCGTCTGAGCGACGGATTTAGCGAAGCCTTTGGTTTGGCGTTGACTTCGGCAACATCCGGCGATCTCGACGATTGGCTGCGGGAATCGATATCGGTAGGCACGGCGTGAAGGAGAACGCATGAAGTCGGAGGCAACGCGGCCCGATCTGACCAGGGAACGGTCGCTCGAGCTCTACTACTACATGCGGCTCAACCGCTCGCTCGAGGAACTGCTGGTACGCCTATTCCGGCAAAATAAAGTCGTCGGTGGCCTGTATGGAAGCCTGGGGCAGGAAGCCACGTCCGTAGGCACGGCCTACGCCTTGGCCGAGGGAGATTGGATCGCGCCTATGATCCGCAACGTGGGCGCACTTCTGGTCCGCGGCTACAAGCCGCGCGACATTCTCACCCAATACATGGCGCGGGTTACCTCGCCCACCCAGGGCAAGGATGGCACAAGCCACTTCGGCGATCTGAAGGGTCGGCATGTCGTTTCTCCCATCTCCATGTTGGGCGATCTGATCCCGGTGATGACCGGGGTGGCCATGGGCGGCCGCTACTTGGGCCAGAAAATCGTGTCCATGACTTGGATCGGCGACGGCGGCACGTCCACGGGTGCGTTTCACGAAGGCCTGAACCTGGCCGCCGTGCAGCGCGCGCCATTCGTCCTTATTGTCGAGAATAATCAATGGGCTTACTCCACTCCTGTTAGCCGGCAAGCTCCCTTGCGCGACTTTGCCGACCGAGCACGTGCTTACGGGATCGCCAGCTACATAGTGGATGGCAATGACGTCGTGGCCGTCTGGCGCACCGCGCGCGAAGCGGTCGAACAGGCGCGCCGGGGCGATGGCCCCGTGCTGATCGAATCCAAAACCATGCGCATGACCGGACATGCGCAGCACGACGCTGCTGAGTACGTCCCACGCGAAATGCTGGAGTATTGGAAAGCGCGCGATCCCCTAAGCCGGTATGAGAAATATCTTAGCCAGCATGAGCTCTGGAACGAAAAGGATAAAACCGAGATACACGAGCGCATCGAAAGGGAGTTGGCCGTCGATCTCGAGTTCGCCGAGAATTCTCCTTTTCCACCGCCGGAACTCGCCGAAGAAGGCATCTATTGTCAGGGTTGCCACACGGTGGAGGCGGAATGGCATCGCGCTAAAGAAGAACTGATGCCGCCGAAGTCCAGCGTGAAGCCGGAATGGACCATCCCCAGTTATGACGCCATGCAGGCTGCGGGCGCTGGTCCCCATGATCGTGCTAACGATCAGTGCGAGCAGCGGGATTCGGTCATCGAGCCAAAACCTGAGCAGCTGGCGCAAAAGGATGGCAAAAACAAAATGCCGGCCCGTGCGCCTCGCAGGGCGCGGAGATAGCCATGGCCCAGCTAACCTATCTCGATGCCATTCGCCAGGCCCTGCTCGAAGAGATGGACCGCGACCCGGCTGTCTTGTTGATCGGCGAAGATATTGGCGTTTACGGCGGCGCGTTCAAGGCTACCGCGGGCCTTCTCGAGCGCTTCGGCTGGGAACGCGTGATCGATACGCCCATCAGCGAGACTGCCATCGTAGGCGCAGCGGTGGGTATGAGCTATCTTGGCCTGCGTCCCGTAGCGGAGATGCAGTTTATCGACTTCATTGCCTGCGCCTTCAACCAGATAACCAACTTCGTGGCTAAATCGCACTATCGCTGGGGCGCTCCCGTGCCCATCGTCATTCGAGGACCTGCTGGCGGCGGCGTGCACGGCAGCGCGTTCCATTCCGCGAATCCGGAGATGTACTTTGTCCATACGCCTGGCCTGAAGGTGGTCTATCCCGCTACGCCTTACGATGCCAAAGGGCTGCTCAAATCGGCCATACGTGATAACAATCCCGTGCTTTTCTTTGAACACAAATTTCTCTATCGGCGCATCAAGGAAGAAGTGCCGGAAGGGGATTACACCGTACCCATCGGCCAAGCCATCGTGCGGCGGCCGGGGCGCGACTTGACTATCGTCACCTACGCTGCCATGGTGCACGCTTCGCTCGACGCAGCCGCGCAACTGGCGCAAGAAGGCATAGAAGCCGAAGTCGTCGATCTTCGCACGCTGCTGCCGCTCGATCGCGAGACCATCATCGAATCCGTCAGGCGCACGAGCAAGCTGCTCGTGGTGCACGAAGATACGCGTACCGGCGGCATCGCCGGCGAGATTGCCGCGGTGGTCACCGACTCGGCTTTCGAGGACTTGGACGGGCCCGTTCGGAGGGTGACCTCGCTCGATACGCCCGTGCCGTTTTCGCCGCCGCTCGAGGAGCATTTTCTGCCAAACGCGGAGCGCATCGCGGCAGCCGCGCGAGATCTGGCCCGCTATTGAACTTATCGAACCGTCGAGTGCATGCTTTAGATGGGTCCGGCTGCCCTCCCGCGGTTTATGGCGCAGCGAGTTCCACACGTGAAGTATAGGAGAGAGCCATGGCCGTCGAAGTCATCATGCCCCAGATGGGGGAAAGCATCTTCGAAGGCACCATCACGAAATGGCTGAAAAAGCCTGGAGATTCGATAGAACGCGATGAACCGCTTTTTGAAATCTCCACCGACAAGGTCGATGCCGAAATCCCATCACCCGCAGCCGGCGTCCTCAGGGAGATTCGCGTCGAAGAGGGCAAGACGGTTCCCATCCAGACCGTGGTAGCCGTCATCGATTCCGCAGGATCTCAGTCCGCAGCGAAGCCCGTGGCCGCTCGCCCGGCTGAAGCGCCAGCCATACCAGCCGCATCGGCGAAGGCGCAGGCTCCCCCCGCGCAGGCCCCATCATCACCTCGGCAACAGCCCGAAGTGCGCGCTGACCGGCGAGCCGCCCCGCCTCCGCAACAAAAGCCGATGCCGGATATTACGGCGCCTCAAGAAGCTCTGGCCTCCGAGGAAGAAGAGGAAGAGAGCGTTTCCGCGGACGGCAAACGCATTCGCAGCTCCCCGCTGGTGCGCCGCCTCGCCCGTGAAAACCAGATCGATCTAGCTACCATTCAAGGCAGCGGCGTCGGAGGACGCATCAGCAAGAAAGACGTGCTCGCGGCTATTTCCGCCGCCGAGCGGCCTGCCACGCCCGCCCTCCAAGCTGAACCTCGGCCTTCCGCCCCGCCGTCAATTCCGGCACCCTCGCCCTCTCCGCTGCTGGAGACGGCGGTGCCACGCGAGCGCATCTATTTCGGCCACTACGAAGTTCGGCCGATGAGTGTGATGCGCCAGCGCATTGCCGAGCATATGGTTCTTTCCAAACGTGTTTCGCCCCACGTCTACTCCATCGATGAGGCGGACATGACTCGCATCGCGCACGTGCGTGAGCAGGCTCGCGCCGAATTCGAGCGAAGGCACCAGATGAAGCTCACCTTCATGCCGTTTTTCGTGCGCGCCTGCGTGGACGCTCTTCGTGATTTCCCGATGGTGAACGCTTCCGTGGACGGCACCAACGTCGTCGTGCACGGCGAGATCAATATCGGTATTGCGGTGGCGCTCGATTGGGGCTTGATCGTTCCCGTGCTCAAGAATGCCGAAGAGAAGAATTTCCTCGGCCTGCAGCGGGGAATCAATGATTTGGCCGAGCGGGCCCGCGCGAAAAAATTGAAGCCCGAGGAGGTTCAGGAGAGCACTTTCTCCATCACCAATCCGGGTACCTTCGGCGGGTTGATGGGTCTGCCGGTGATTAATCAGCCCAACGTTGCCATTCTAGGTATCGGGGCGATTCAGAAGCGCCCAGTCGTCATTGATGATGCCATTGCCATCCGCTCCATGGTCTATCTCACCTTGAGTTACGACCACCGGGTCGTGGATGGCGCCATGGCGCATCAGTTCATGCGCCGCGTGAAGGAACGCCTGGAAAACTGGAGTGAAGAGGTAGTCTGAGAATCTCGGGCGGGTCGTTCGGATTATGAGCCGGTCGGCCGCACCAACAATCCGTTGTCATCGACGCTGGCGGTTGGTCAAAAGCGCGCCACGATAATCGTGATGTCGTCCATCTGCTCGACGGGCCCAGTCCATCGATCGACCACCTCGAGCACATTCTTTAGCACCGCCCGAGCTGTCTCCTGCCGCATGCGCAAAGCCACATCAAGCAGGCGCTGCTCGCCGAGTTCGCGGCCATCCGGATCTTCCGCCTCGGTTAGGCCGTCGCTGTAAGCAATCAGCAAGCTTCCGGGCGGCACTTCGATAACTTGCGATTCATAGCTGCGATCGTCGAAAAGGCCGAGCACCGTGCCGCCCACGCTCAGCCGCTGCACTTTTTCACCGGTGATGCAAAACGGCGGGGGATGGCCGGCATTGGTGTACTCCAGACGGCGCGTTTGCGCATCGTACACGCCATAAAAGAACGTCGCGTAGCGATCCGCTGACGTGCTGCGAAACAGGTGCTGGTTCAGGCGGGCCACAATTTCCGCGGTGCTGCCGGGCCCCCGACTGTTGAATAGCGCTTGGCTGCGCAGCGCCGCCTGCAGGCTGGCCATAATCAGCGCGGCCGAGATACCTTTGCCGCTGATATCGGCCAAGGCCAAACCCAAGCGTCCCGGGCCCAGCGGTAGGAAATCGTAATAATCCCCGCTCACCACCCGCGCCGGGCGGCAGACCGCCTCAATCTCCACACCCTGCACAGCGGGTTTCTCCGTGGGGAAAAGCTGTGCTTGCACTTCGCGAGCGATGGTCAGTTCGTGCTCCAGGCGTTGGAGCTGGCGCTGCTCGTCAATCAATGTCGCCACGGACGCGGTCATGGAGTTAAACGAGTTCGCCAGTGCGCCGAGCTGATCGCGCCGCCGGATTTCTATGCGATGGCTGAAGTCGCCCGATTCGACGTAGCGCGTGGCCTGATAAAGGTCGTCTACGGCGCGCGTCATCGAACGCGTCAGGGAGATGCTGCCGGCGAAGGCGGCAATTTCGATAGCCAGAAAAACTGCCCCTGCCACAAGCAGCGCCGTCACAGCTATGCCGCCCCATTCGCCGACCAGCGCGAGCAGCAGCCCATTGATCTGCGAAGCCCACGCCGTGTATCGCACGATCACCGGCACGGCCGGTCGCGGATTTGAGACGTCGGCCAGATTCACGGCATCGAAGCGAACGAAGCCAGTCACCCTGAAGTCGAACCAGTGCTGCCGGGGAGGCAGGGCGCGGTCTGCAGCTTGCACCTGCCGCACAGGAACGAGCATGCTGCCGCGGCTTCGATAAAAGAAGGGAGGCGGGCGCGCCTGCTGTACCGCACGTGCGATAACGACTACTACGGGACCAAGCTGCGGCCCGAGCGTGGCCACGAATTCCGGCGTTACCGGCACCTCGGCCGACAGGATGATCTCCTGGCCGTTCAGCAAACGCCGCGCGGTCACGGCGCGCAGTTTCAGCGTGCCGTGATCCTCCACTAGTCCCTCGAAGCGCGGCCGCCGCCCCCCGCTCCCTCTCGCCAGCAATTCCTGGCCGGCGCCCAATTCAATCTTCAACCCGGGGAAGTTTTCCTGGGCTGCGGCGAAAAACGCCTCACGACGGGGAGGCGGGGCCGTAACCGGACCGACCGGGGCTCCCGCGCCGCTCGCGGCGCTTTCGAGGGCATAGGCCGTGATCAGCGTGTCGGCCGTAGACTCGACCTGATCCATGCGTTTCTGCAGGTCCGCGTACAGAAGATAAGCCCCGAAATGCCAATAGAGGAGGTAAAGCGAAAGCGCGCCCATGGCCAGCAGCAGCACCAGAGGCACGACGGCCAGGAAAACATACAAGTCGATCAATTGGTTGCGCATGCTCCAGAGCCATTGAGCGCGCGTCCAGAGCAGCCCGCGAACTACGAGATAACCCGCCGCGGCGATGACGGCTATGCGCAACATCGCAATGCCCGGAACGCCCCTCTCGGCCAGTCCGAAAAGCGCCAGCAGGGCATAGATCAGCACGGCCGCCGAGGCCAGCCGATCCACAAGATTGAGGCGGCGCCAGAGGTCGCGCCCGAACTTGCTGACGTGTGACAAAATTGAATGCACGGTGCTTGGAAATTCTTGCTGTGCTGGTGGCATCGGAGGCACCATTTAGCGAAATCGCGAGCGCAGTTTACTCCTCAGGAGTCCTGAGTCAATCGGCCTTCGCCTTCGCGATGGAACTTCTCATCCGCCACCTTCTGTGATATTACTCGTTCCAGTCTTTTAGTTCTTCAACTCGTGCTGTCGGAGGCACGTGGATTGACAACATAGCTCAAGCGTTCGCCAAATCTCAGGGGAGTGGTGCGTGCGTGCTAATCGTGTGTTACGGGTGTTTTTCATTACCCTGGCGCCGCTAGCCGCCTGGATTCTTTTCTTTCGCACTGCGCGCGTACGTTAAAAAAGGGTTGCGAGAGTATATCGTTGCACGATATAGTCCCGCCACGCGCACCGATCCAGGTCATCGTTGCGCATTCCTTACCGCATTGACCATGCAGTTTCCTGACGGTCCATAGTCGGAGGCCCGTCGAACTGAAAAGTGCCGGTTTGCCGGTGTAGTTGGCAACACACGCGGGGCTGCGAGCTATTCGTTTGTAAAGTTCGCTTCCGGTACCTCTTTGTCATCCGACCGCATTTGTCTCCGTATGTATTTGCATTTTGTGAAGACCAAAGGAGGCCGGCGGACTGCCGGGCTGAAATGGCGCACAAACTTTCCCTTTTCCCCAGCTCGATGGAAGCTCCTGCACGTTTGAGTCGGACCTCGCAGCCTCCGTACGCATGGATCCATTGGATTTTCGGGGAAATCGCCACCGCAAAAACAATCCCACTGTCTCTATCGCTGGGGATCTTGATGGTCTATTTGTGTCTGCCCTCGAAGAGCTACTTCTATGACGGGATCGAATACGCTGCGGCGATCGAGGCTTCGCCGGGTTTCAGCACGTTACTCATTCACCCTAACCACCTGTTGTACAACTCCGCGGGATATTTGGCGTATAGAGCCGTGCTGGCGCTTGGATGGCCGGTTCGCGCTGTGGATGTTTTGATCGCGCTCGATAGCATCCTGAGCGCCCTCAGCTGCTTCGTTTTCTATCAGATCGCGCTGAAAATTCTTCGTTCCATCTATCTCAGCGCGGCATTGACCCTATGCCTCGCGTTTTCGGCCACCTGGTGGCTGTTTTCGACGGATGCTGCTCCGTATATTCCCAGCATCTTCTTCCTGCTCATCTCTTTTTATCTGCTGCTTCCGGAACGAAAAAGCAGGCCGATTTTGTTGGCGGCCACTCATTCCATGGGAATGCTGCTGCATCAACTGGCGTTCTGGTTTTGGCCGGTAGCGATCGCTGGGCTGTTGTTCCAGAGCGCCTCGCAGACCGTGCGCCGCAGGTGTTTCACTGCGTTGCAGTACGCCCTGACTGCCTCGGCGGTTGTCGGCTCGGCCTATTATGCCGCTTTTGTACTTCAGCACGGCGCCTTCCAGTTCGGGGTGTTTTCGCGCTGGCTGACTTCGTATTCCTCCGAAGCGCACTTTTCTTTCCACACGTGGCGCAATCTGTTTTTCAGCCTGCAGGGGAATATCCGCCTGTTTTTTGGCGGGCGACTGTCTCTCGTCCCGATCGACACATTCACGATTACTTCGGGCTTGCTGTTTGTGTGCTGTTTCAGCTTGCTTGTGGCGACATTATTCCGGCAGCGCGCGAATCTTGACTTATCGCGCTACCGAACGCCGCGTTGCAGGCAGTGTGGTCCTTTAACGCTAATGGCGCTGGTGTGGCTCGGCACCTACCTCGTGTTTCTGTTCTTTTGGCTGCCCTATAACACCTACTACAGGCTCTTCTACTTTCCCGCCATCCTTCTGTTTGGCGCGTCGGCGCTTGGATTGGTCAGAGATCTGGAGCCGGACAGTTGGAAGCGCCCGGCATTGCTGCTTGCGTCTGTGATTGCAACCTGCAACCTGACATTTTGCATTTATCCGTACTCGCGTGAAGACGCCAATCGGCCTCTCACCTCGGCCCTGACCATGAATCCAGTTTGGCCTAAAGGGACCGTCGTTTACTACCACGTCTTCAATACCGACGACTGGACCTTGAAATATTTCAATCCACAGACCGTCTGGCGCGAGTTAAAGGAGGAAGACCTCCCGCAGTTTGAACATGAGATGCTAAAGACATGTGAGCGCGGAACAAGAGTATGGGTGGAAACGACGGCGATTGACGTCCTGAAGAGTCAGCGCGGACCCTGGTTCCAGGTCCATACCAAGGCCGCAACGAACTACCAGTGGAATAGCCGCAGGGCCAGAATTCAGCTGTCTGAAATTCATCTTGCAACGTGTCACGATTGATTGCTCGATTCACCCTAAGTCGGAGTTTCGGGCCGGCGATGGTTGCGGCTCTCCTCGCGCGAGGGAGGTTCCGTCTTCTTGGTCGAAGGTGCTTACGCAGCGCCAGTGATCGAGGTGCTGACGCCGGCGCAAGGGTGGAGCGGCTTTACCAGATCCTTGGCGTGAACTTCTAGGCTACCTGCGTATTGGCGGCGGGTCTGCTGAGGGCTTGGTTCGAATGGCGCGAGGCGTTCGGATCCGGGGTAATATGTGTGGAAGTTGCGTTGGATGATCGCCATGAACTCCTGCCGAAGCGCCGAGTTTTTGCCGCTCACGTAGCACGGCCGAGTTCAAGCAGCGAGGAATGACGCAGAAAGATGACGGGCAAGCTGTACGCAGGCACGTCCGGTTGGGCTTACCCGCAGTGGAAGCCCGATTTTTATCCCCCCAAGCTCGCCGCCGCTAAATTCCTCGGCTACTACGGCTCCCGCTTGAACTCGGTTGAGCTCAACTACACATTTCGCCGTTTCCCAACGGACAAATTGCTCTCAGGATGGATTGCCGCTACACCCGCGGATTTTAAATTCGCGGTGAAAGCCAACCAGGCGATCACTCATATCAAGCGGTTGAAGGAGGCCGAAGACGTAACTTCCCGCTTCCTCGCATCGCTCGGCCTTTTGCGCGAAGCCGGCAAGCTGGGACCCGTGCTCTTTCAGTTGCCGCCGTTCTTGCGCTGCGATTTGCCGCGGCTCAAGGATTTCCTCGCGCAACTTCCGCGCGATACCCGCGCGGCGTTTGAATTCCGGCACGACTCCTGGTTCACCGATGAAGTCTTCGCCCTTCTGCGCGAGGCCAACGCCGCTCTCTGCGAGGCGGAAAGCGAAAAATTAGAGACCCCGCATGTCCGTACCGCCGACTTCACTTATTTTCGGCTGCGCAAGCAAAGTTATTCCGCGCAAGAACGCTCCGAGCTGGCCACAAGAGTTCATGAACTTGCGCAATTGGGCGACGTCTTCACCTATTTCAAGCACGAAGACACGCCGGAAGGCGCTCTATACGCCGAAGATCTGTTGTCCGTGTCTAAACCCAATTAAGCGGTACTGGCGAGACCGTAAGCGGGACCGGGCCGGAAATCACTTTCTTTTTCTTGACTCCTTATTCCAGGCGCGTGGCTTCGCGCTCTGTTCGCCGGCGCGCTACAATTATTAAATGGCCGCGAACGCCTCCGAAAAACTTTCTTTCGTTGAGGGCTCGAACGGCGCGCCCGATGGACCGCCTACTCAGTCACTTGACTGGGCGCATCCTACCGTCCGCGAGTGGTTCCTGGAGCGCTTCGCCTCGCCTACCGAGCCTCAGGAACTGGGCTGGCCTCACATACTGGCCCGCCGCACCACGGTAATTGCAGCGCCCACCGGCTCGGGCAAGACCCTTGCTGCCTTTCTCGCTTGCATCGATCGGTTGGTTCGCAAAGCCCTGGCTGGAGAACTGCTAGATACCACCGAGGTGCTTTACGTCTCGCCGCTTAAGGCCCTGAGCAACGATATCCAGAAGAATCTCGAGGTCCCGCTCGGCGAAATTCTTCAGAAAGCCGCCCAGCGCGGGCTGCTGATGCCCGAAATCCGCGTCGGCGTTCGCACTGGCGATACGCTGATGCATGAGCGCCGCAAGATGCTGATGCGGCCGCCGCATATTCTGGTGACCACTCCAGAATCGCTCTACATTTTGCTTACGGCCGAAAAGAGCCGGGCTATCCTGCGCAATATCGAAACGGTGATCGTGGACGAGATCCACGCCGTCGCCGACGATAAGCGTGGCGCGCACCTGGCCCTTTCGCTCGAACGGCTCGAAGCTTTGCTCCCGCGCCCGCCGGTGCGCATCGGCCTTTCCGCCACGCAGAAGCCGATCGATTCGATCGCGCAATTCCTTGCCGGGAACAATCGGCCTGCGCCCGTGATTGTTGATACCGGCCACGGCCGCCGCATGGATATCGCTATCGAGGTGCCCCCCAGCGAACTCGGCCCGGTGGCCTCCAACGAAATGTGGGGCGAGATTTACGACCGCATCGCGGCCCTGGTACTGCAGCACCGTTCCACGCTGGTGTTTGTCAATACGCGGCGGCTTTCCGAGCGCGTGGCCCATCATCTGGCCGAGCGGCTTGGCAAAGAAGCCGTGGCGGCGCACCACGGCAGCCTCTCGCGCAAGCTTCGCCTCGCGGCCGAACGCAAGCTGAAAGCTGGCGAAGTGCGCGTGCTCGTGGCTACCGCGTCGCTCGAGTTGGGCATCGATATCGGCTTTGTGGATTTGGTCTGCCAGATCGGTTCGCCCCGTGCGATTTCCGTAGCCCTGCAGCGCATCGGCCGCTCCGGCCATTGGCGTGGCGCGATCCCCAAGGGCCGCATCTTCGCCACGACTCTCGACGAGTTGGTGGAATGTGCTGCCCTGGTCCGCTGCGTGCGCTCGGGCGATCTCGACAAGTTGGAAATTCCCGGCAATCCGCTTGACGTTTTGGCTCAGCAGATCGTGGCCGCTTGTGCCGCTGAGGAATGGCGTGAGGATGATCTCTACCAACTGGTTCGCCGCGCCTATCCCTACCGCGATCTGCCCCGCGCGGATTTCGATGCCATCCTGGAGATGCTTTCCGAAGGCATTGCCGCCCGCCGCGGCCGCTATAGCGCCTTTCTTTTCCGCGACCGCGTCAATCATCGCCTCAAGGGCCGCCGGGGAAGCCGGCTCGCCGCCATCACCAGCGGCGGAGCCATTCCCGAAAATTCGCTCTATACCGTTGTCGCTGCTCCGGACGACACGCCCGTCGGCACCGTGGACGAGGACTTCGCCGTGGAGAGCATGGCCGGCGACATCATGCTGCTCGGCAACTCGTCTTGGCGCATCCGACGCGTGCAGTTGGGCCGCGTGCTGGTCGAAGACGCGCAAGGCGCGGCGCCCAGCGTCCCGTTTTGGCGCGGCGAAGCGCCGGCGCGCACGGCTGAGCTCTCCGCACAGGTTTCCTGGCTACGAGAAGAGATCGCCTCACGCACTGCCGCACAAGACTGCCTTCCAAGCGACAACAGTGCCGCAACCCGGGGCTGGCTCAAGCAGGAATGCGGTCTCGACGATGGCGGTGCCGAGCAAATCATCAAGTACATCGCCACCGGAATCTCGGTGCTCGGCGCCGTGCCCTCTCAGGAATTGATTATTGCCGAGCGCTTTTTTGACGAAGGCGGCGGCATGCAGCTTGTGATCCATGCGCCCTTCGGCGCGCGGATCAATAAAGCCTGGGGCCTGGCGCTCAGGAAAAAGTTCTGCCGCTCGTTCAATTTTGAGTTGCAAGCCGCGGCGACGGACAACGGCTTGAACATTTCGCTCAGCGAACAGCATAGTTTTCCGCTCGCCGATGTCTTCCGCTATCTGCTTCCGGCTAGTGTGCAGCAGATTCTGGAGCAGGCTGTGCTGGCCGCGCCGCTTTTTGGCGTGCGCTGGCGCTGGGCCGCGGGGCGCGCCCTGGCGCTCTTGCGTTTTCAGGGCGGGAAGAAGGTCGCCCCGCAGATTCAGCGCATGCGCGCCGAGGATTTGCTCGGCGCGGTCTTTCCGCAAGCGCTCGCCTGTCAGGAGAATATCGTCGGCGATATCGCCATTCCCGATCATTCCCTCGTGCGCGAAACGATGAAGGATGTGCTCACCGAAGCCCTCGATGTGGATGGCTTGAAGCGCCTCCTGTCCGGCTTGGTGGAGGGCCGGATCAAATGCCTGGCTGTGGACACGCCGGTGCCTTCCGCCTTCGCGCACGAGATACTGAACGCCAATCCCTACGCTTATCTCGACGACGCGCCCCTCGAGGAGCGCAGAGCGCGCGCCGTGGATATGCGCCGTGCTCTCCCCGAGGCGCTGGCCTCGGAGTTGGGGCGTCTTGATCCCGCTGCCATCGAAGAGGTAAGGCGCGACGCATGGCCGGACGTGCGCGATGCCGATGAATTGCACGACGCGCTCCTCACCTTTGTGGCTTTGCCGGAGGTAATGCCGCCGGAGGCCTCGTTTGACGCCGCTCCTTTGCCTGCGCTGCGTCAACCGCTGGCCGAATCGCTTCCTCGATGGCAAACGCATTTCGATGAACTGACTCGACAGAATCGTGCCGCCCGCGCCACGCAAGACGGCCGCACGTATTGGGTATGCGCGGAGACAGCGCCCGCATTCCGGCGGATTTTTGGCGCGGCTTCCTTTGTTCAAGCTCTACCCGATATCGGCGCTGGGGTGCCGTCGCAAGAGGATGCTGTAGCGGCGATGGTCACGGGTTGGATGTCGCACGCCGGCCCGGCCACCGCCGCGGAATTGTGTGACCTCCTCGGCGTTCCTCCCTCGGAGGTAGACAAGGCCCTGTTGCGGCTGGAAGCGAGCGGTTCGATCCTCAGGGGAAATTTCACTGGCGCCTCTGCACAGGTGACCGAGTGGTGCGACCGGCGCTTGCTCGCCCGCATTCACCGGTTGACCGTGGGCGAATTGCGAAAGCAAGTGCAGCCGGTCACCCCCGCGCAATTCATGCGCTGGCTTCTGCGCTGGCAGCACGCCGCGCCGGGCACGCAACTCATTGGCGAACGTGGCTTGCTGGAGACCTTGCGCCAGTTGCAGGGTTTCGAGGCGCCCGCGAACTCCTGGGAACGGCAGATTCTGCGGCAGCGCGTCGCCGATTATTCACCGCAGGTTCTCGAACAGCTTTGCCTTACGGGCGCCGCGGGTTGGGCACGTTTGTCACCGCATCCCGCGACCCTCGAAGCGGTCACTTCTGGCGGACGCCGCGTGATTCCCACCAGCGTCGCCCCTATCGCCTTTTTCGTGCGCGACGACGCCGATTGGATGGCCGCCCGCCGTCACGATAATGCTGGGCACCAGGGTCTTGGCCTAAGTGCTGCGGCGCGCGAGGTACACGCATTTTTGCGCGAACGTGGAGCTTCGTTTTTCCCCGACATTGTGCGCGGCACGCGGCGGCTCAAGGCCGAAGTCGAAACCGGCCTCTGGGAACTGGTCACGGCCGGTCTGATTACTGCGGATGGTTTCGATAATCTGCGCGCCCTGATCGATCGCAAACGCCGCGCTGGACACGGTTCTGGGCGCGCCGCCCGCCCGCGTCACAGCAGTGGGCGATGGTCTTTGCTCTACACCGAGCCACCTGCCACTCAGGCTGCCGACCGGGACCGCGCCCTCGAAGCCATTTGCAACGTGCTCTTGCGCCGCTATGGCGTGGTCTTTCGCGAGGTGCTGTCCCGCGAGAGTATTCTGCCGCCCTGGCGCGAACTCTTGGGCATGCTGCGCCGCCTGGAGGGGCGCGGCGAAGTCCGCGGCGGTCGATTCGTCAGCGATTTTCTTGGCGAGCAATTCGCGTTGCCGATCGCCGTGGAGTCTCTTCGGGCTATGCGCCGCGAACCTACGGTAGGCGAGAGAGTGACCATTGCGGCCGCGGATCCGCTCAATCTGGCCGGGATTATCGTGCCGGGCGACCGCGTCGCCGCCAATTCCGGCACGTTTGTCACCTTCCGCGACGGCGCGGTGGCGGAGGATGCGCTTCCGATAACGGAACTCTCCGCGGCGCTCTAGCGCGCTGGTCCTGGCGGTGTCCTTCCCACGTTGATGCACCGATTCACTCAAACCTGCAACGCCGTCGCCGCAACCGCTAAGAAGACGGAAAAAATCCGGCTGGTGAGCGGCCTCTTCCAAACCCTTCCCGTTGAAGATGCCGTGCGCGCCGCGATTTTTCTCACCGGTCGCCCTTTTCCCCGATGGGACGAACGTGTCCTTGGCATTGGCGGCATGCTGCTCGCTCGCTTGCTTGGCGAAATTTCCGGGAAGAGCGGTGAAGCGATGAGCGGCGCTTATCGCCAGCACGGTGATCTCGGAGAGATGGCCGAAGAGCTTTTGGCCGGGCGCAGTGCGCCGGGCGTGTCGCTGGCTGAAGTCGCGGAATGTTTTAACGAATTGGCAGCCCTTCGAGGTCAGAGCGGAAAAAGCGAATTGGTCTGCAAGCTCCTTGTGCGGGCCCAGCCGGCGGAAGTGAAGTACATCGTCAAGGTCATGACCGGCGATCTGCGAATCGGCTTACGCGAGAGCTTGGTCGAAGAGGCCGTCGCCTGGGCTTACGAGCGCCCCATCGCCGCCGTGCGGCGCGCCAATATGCTGCTCGGGGATATTGGCGAGACGTTGCGATGCGCGTTTCGCAATGAACTCGAGACGGTCCGTTTCCGCCTGTTTCATCCCATCGACTTCATGCTCGCGACTCCGGCGGAAAATGCCGCCGAGATTTTCAAGAACGCGCCCGAAGCCATGGTGGTCGAAGAAAAGTATGACGGCATTCGCGCCCAGGCCCACAAGAGAGGCAGCCGCGTGAAGATTTTTTCGAGGACCTTGGACGAGGTAGTCGAATTTCCGGAACTAAGCGAACCACTGGCTGCCCTTCCCGGCGAGTATATTGTCGATGGCGAAATCCTGGCCTGGCACGGCGACCAACCTCTGCCTTTCACGCAGCTTCAGAAGCGGCTGGGCCGCAAGAGGCCGAATCTCGCACTGGTCCAGGAGATTCCGGTCAAGTTCGTGCTCTTCGATCTGCTTTATTTCAATGGCGAACTGCTGCTGGACGTGCCCCTTCTTGAAAGACGCTCCCGACTTAAGCAGTTTCTCAGTTCCGCGCAGCCAAACGAGCTTCAACTGGCGCCCGAGCGACTGTGCCAGACGCGCGAGGCGCTCCAGGATGCGTTTCAGGCTGCTCTATCCGCAGGTCACGAAGGAATCGTGGCCAAAGCCCCCGACTCCCTCTACACCCCAGGACGCCGGGGCCGGTTTTGGTTCAAGCTCAAGGAGCCGTTCGCTACGCTCGACGTCGTCGTCACTGCCGTCGAATATGGCCACGGCAAGCGCCACGGCGTTCTCTCGGACTACACGTTTGCAGTGCGCGGCGGCGATCGTTTGCTCAACATCGGCAAGGCTTATTCGGGCCTCACCGACGCCGAGATCCGCGAATTCACTGACTATTTCCTCACCCATACCCTCGAGGACCGTGGTTTCCGGCGCATCGTAGAGCCCAAAGTCGTGCTGGAGGTAGCCTTCAACAACATACAGCGCTCCAGCCGGCATGAGAGCGGCTTCGCTCTTCGCTTTCCCCGAATCCTGCGCCTGCGTCCGGATAAGACGCCCGAGCAGATCGATACGCTCGACCGGGTGGCTCAACTCTACGCCAAGCAAGTCACCCTGCCGCGTTCGTCAGGCCTTACTCCTGAGCGCGATCGCGTGATGGAACGATGAAGCAAAGGCCTGCTCGTCAGAGCCGGAGGTTGTTAACCAATCGGTGTCGTCCCTTTAGCTTTAATACACTAAACCTTGTATTGCCCGTTTCCGCTGACTAAACTCCCTTCGTGCGCAACTCGATCAGGCGCGGGGTACGTTCCGAGTGAATCCGAACCTTCGGATTAAGGTTCTCCTTCTCGTCGGCAATCACCTTCTTTGCAAGTCATTAGTTCGCATCATCCAACAAAAAACAGACATCCTCGTCATCCGGCAATCCGTGGATTTGTCGGATATAGCTGTCCTGATTGCCAAGTTGGCAAGCGACGTGGTGCTGCTGGATTCGGTTGGCGCGAATGCCTTGAATCGTCAGTGTGTTGGCCGAATGAAGGATTTGAATCCCAACACGCAGATACTCATGATTGGCATGGATGCCGACGAGAGCGCTTTCCTGCGAGCAGTTCGGGCTGGCGTGAGCGGGTATTTGTTACACGAAGCCTCGGCGACAGACGTAGTTACGGCAATTCGCGCTGTGGCGCGGCGCGAGGCTGTCTGTCCTCCGCAATTTTGTAAGGCCCTGTTCGAAGTTGTTGCGGGCGTGCGAGGATTCGCTCCTGGCATCCGTAGAGCGGCACCGAGGCTCACGCGCCGCCAGCAGGAACTCCTCCCGATGGTTGCGCGCGGGCTTACCAATAAAGAGATCGCTTCGCACTTGAACTTGTCCGAACAAACCATTAAAAACCACATACATAGAATGCTCCGCAGAATGGGCGCAAATGACCGTTCAGAAGCGGTCGAAATCGCCCTCGCCGATAGTCTCCCCACTTGAGAGGCGCGCTGACGTTTGCCTATCAGCAACAGATTTTTCGTCACATTTCTTGCCATTGATCATCGCTTAGCCTCTTCTCCGAGCCCGTAGCATCCGCTGCAACTCGCACTACTCGCGTTGGCGCGAATCTTCTCGTCGATTCGTAAGGCCACGCGGACGGTGAGATGGGCAGTTAATGGAACGGTCTTTCCGGTTGTCCGCGAATTCACTTCATGTACCATCTGGCGAACGAGAATGCCAAGCGAGGACGTAAGATACCAGTGCTGCGGAAAAGGTAATGGCGGAGATTGTAGATATCAGTCTTTCGCTTGCGTTTCCTGGGGTGGTTGGACTCAACGATAGAGTCTTCGGCCATTTGGACCCCGTGTCCTATTGTACGAGGAGAGGGAGAGGATGAACTGGGAGAACACGCGAGTGCTCGTGACCGGAGGCGCTTCGTTCATTGGATCAACCTTAGTCGATGCTCTTGCAGAACGAGGGGCGAAGATCCGCGTTGCCGATAATCTGAGCAGCGGAAAGATCGACAACCTTCAGTCTCACCGAAAAGACGTCGAGTTTATCGAATGCGACCTCTTGGATGCCAAATCAGTCTTGGCGGCGGTGGTGGGTATGGATATTGTGTTCCACTTGGCAGCGGATCACGGCGGCCGGGGGTACGTGGATCTGCACCAAACTGCCTGTTCCACAAATTTTATTCTGGATGGCTTGGTCTTTCGGGCCTGTTGTGACTCTGGTGTGCAAAAGGTTGTGTACGCCTCGTCTGGCTGCGTTTACCCCAACGATCTACAAACAGACCCCAGACAAGTCCTTTACCTGACGGAAGACAAAGCTGGGCCGCCTTACGACGCCGACAACATGTATGGTTGGGCCAAACTGATGGCGGAAATGACCCTGCAGGCGTACTACCGCGAGCGGGGAATGAAGTGCGTCTCGTGCCGCTATTTCACAGTGTATGGAGAACGCGGGCACGAAAATCACGCGGTGATTGCGATGATTGCGCGAGCGTTCGTGAAGCAAGATCCCTTCGTGGTGTGGGGAAATGGCGAACAGATTCGTAATTGGACCTATGTTGGTGACATCGTTTCCGGGACGATCCGCGCGGCCGAGGTGATCGACGATGGAACACCGGTCAATTTAGGAACAATGGAACGTACGCGGGTGTTGGATGCGGTGAACGAAGTGTGTCGTTACACGGGGCACAAGCCGAGGATTGAGCTACATCCGGAGATGCCGACTGGCCCGATGAACCGTGTGGCCGACAATTCCCGGGCTAAAAAGCTTCTGGGCTGGGAGCCGCAGATGAAATTCAGGGATGGTCTGCACCGGACCATTGACTGGTATTTCCGGACAAAGAACCGGCGCCAGGTGCAGCAAATGCTGGAGCAAATCTTGATTGAGAGGACGGTAAAAGACCCGGGTCTCGTGAAAAAGGCCCGACCTTTGGACTGACGGAGGTGCCGACTCGGGCATATGCGGCGGTCCTCATCTTTTCTCCCCCTCGCCGATAACCAACCTCTGGAGGATAGCGCTCCCGCTGGAATCTCTCCACTTAGACCCAACCACCGCCTGTCCTTAACTAAGAAACTAAGATCTGCGCTGGCGCGGCTTGGTACTTTTCTTGGTACTTCTGTAGGTACCGACTAGGTACTTTATGTGAGATCGCCTAGGTATCGCCGCGATACCAGAGTAGGTACCGCACTTGGTACCTCTTTGAATCCTTTTGGGCCCTTCCATTCCGGTACATGTGCCTCTATGGTACGCACGGCAGATGCCTTCAGTGATTCGAGTGATTCGCGTGGCCGTAGCCAATCAACCCCGAATGATGCGGGACTTGATAGCAACGAGCCTGGCTCAGGAAGAAGATATCGAGGTCGTTGCCCAAATTAGCGATGAAGCGGAGATCCCCCGGCTGATCGAAGAGATTAAGCCGGAATTTCTGATTGTATCGATTGACGCGCGCCGGTTTGGTCCGTGGGCCCGAGAAGACATGTTGCAGAGGCATCCCGAGCTCCAAATCATAGCGCTGGCTAACGACGGTAATTCATTCACTCTCTTTTCAGCGTCAGATGGCGTTCGATCCATGACCTATAGAGAAGCCGAAGCGGAGATTTTGGATGTTCTGCGTAGCAATTGTCGGACGAAGGAAGGTGGGTAGGTGCAGGCTCGGGTGATTGTGGTCGGCGCTCGCGAACGCAGCTTTAGAATGGCGGCTGTCTCGATATGCTTTTGCGCATCGCTTCTGTTCGTCGGCACGCATGTCTTCGCGCGACAGGCCGCCCAAGACTCGGTGATTTCCGCTTCGGAGCTTGCGAAAGATAACCTCGATAGAGTCGCGGCTTCGGAATCGCAAATCACCGCGGTATTAAGCGCGAACCCTGGTCTGTTTGTAGAGCTGAAGCGTTGGGTCGCCAAGGATGCCGCCGATCGCGGACAGATCGTCAAAGACTTCGACCTGACGGACGCGGCCATTCTCACGCGCCTCACGAACGACATCCACTTCCGGGCCGCCGCGACTTTGCTATTGCAACGCTACGGCTATCTGCTGCCCAAGATAAATCCCGATTCCGAAGTGGGACGTGAGCAGGCTGCCCTTGAACAGGAACGCATTCGGGAACTCGTATCAACGCGGCAAGCCCAGTCCCAAAAAGCGCAACAGAACCAATTAGCGAAATGCGGTCTTTCTTCGGGACATACTGATTCAAATTGCCCAACTGCGCCAACGTCGCCGCAAAAGGCCACTGTTCAAACGGGAACTTCAAATCCTAGTGAGTTGCCGAGGGACAGAGATTTTGGCCAGCTTCTGACGAATCCGGCTCCCCAACCGACTCCTGGCAATGGCTCCCTTCTTAGAACCAGCGCGAATCCGCTCGAGTCCGGCGGTGCTGCCGCTATACCAGGTGGGACCGAGAGCGACTTGACGCTTATGCCGATTTCGTATGACCGGATGACGTTGCCAGATCCAGATCCTCCGCCGCAGCCTTCTCCTGCCACGCCGGCGCCCGCAAGCCTGAAAGCGGCCTATTCCGGAGAGGAGTCCCTGCTGGACACAAACCCGCCGGAAACCAACGGTCATCGGTCTCCCTATTCCGATATTCCGTCTGTCTACGACATTTTCGCTCACTCGGTAGCGGCTACAAATTCCGTAGAGCGCTTCGGAGAGGAGGTCTTTCAAAATCCAACCTCAGCTTCAGGGACGATCCCCATCGATTTCCCGGCCTCGCCGGATTATGTCGTGGGCCCGGGTGATGGTCTCACCATCGATCTCTGGGGTGGTGTTTCGCAGCGGTTGGTGCGCACCGTCGATCATGAGGGGCGCATTGCGCTTCCAGAAATCGGGCCGATGCTGGTCAACGGGCAGACCCTTGGCGACGTGCAGCAATCGGTTCAACGACTGTTACGCACACAGTTTCGCGACGTTTCAGCCGACGTATCGCTGTCACGGCTGCGTACTGTTCGGGTTTATGTGGTTGGCGATGTAAACCATCCTGGTCCCTACGACGTGAGTTCGCTTTCCACACCGCTCAACGCCTTACTTGCGGCGGGAGGACCGACCTCTGACGGATCGATGCGCATCGTGAAGCATTATCGCGGGGACACGCTCGTTCAGCAGGTGGACTTATATGACCTGTTCTTGCGCGGCGTTCGTACGGACCTTAAACGGCTAGAGCCGGGAGATACGTTGCTCGTCCCACCAGTGGGTGCTCTGGTTCAAATGGACGGTATGGTCCGGCGTCCAGCGATCTATGAGCTTCGTGGTGACATGACGCTTGCGCAAGCAATCGATATGGCGGGAGGGATTCTCCCGACGGCCGCGTTGAGCCACATAGAGGTGCAGCGGCTCGATGCCCACGAAAAGCGCACCATGTTAAGTCTGGACATCCCGGATGCCAGCGATACGAATGACGTGTCGACGAAGCTAGCCGCGTTTAAGGTCCAGGATCGCGACGAGATTCACATTTTTCCCATTGCTACGTTCAACCAGGACGCCGTCTATCTACAGGGGCATGTGCTGCGCGCTGGCCGCTACGCCTACAAGCCGGGCATGAAATTGACGGACCTGATTACGTCCTATAGCGACCTGATGCCGGAGCCGTCCACCAAATACGCGGAAATTATTCACCTGAACCAGCCGGATTATCACCCTACGGTTGAGAGTTTCGATCTCGCTGCTGTGCTTTCCAATCCAGCAGCAGGACCACAGCTGAAACCTCTCGATACGGTACGCATCTTCAGCCGGTTTGATTTTGAAGACGCTCCAACGGTTTCAGTGAGCGGAGCTGTGCGTCATCCTGGAACATTCCAAACGTCTGGGCAGATTCGCTTCCGCGACGCGGTCGAACTGGCCGGCGGAGTGACTCCGGATGCGGCCATCGACTCGGCCCAAGTCATCCGGATCATGTCGGACAGTTCCTTAAGGATGATGAGTGTTTCTCTCAAGGCTGCGCTCGAGGGAGATGCAGGCGGCAATATCTTACTAGAGCCGAGAGATCGCATTCTGATCCAGCAGAATTCATTCCATGTAGATACGCCAACGGTCCTTATCGCCGGTGAAGTTGTAAATCCTGGGCGATATCCACTAATCGGGAGTCTGCGGGCGGCGGACTTGGTTCGGCTCGCCGGCGGATTCAAGCGCAGCGCGTATACCGAAAGTGCGGATCTCACCCGGTTCAATCCAACGGCTGGCGAGAACAAACTAGGTGAGCATTTCGAGGTCGATCTGGCTTCGGCGCTGGCGAATGACATGGATAAGAATGTTCCGCTTCGCGACGGCGACGTGCTCACGATTCGGCAGTTGTCTGGCTGGAACGACATTGGGGCGGCGGTGAATCTTGAAGGCGAAGTCGAGCACCCCGGGAACTACGGAATCAAGCCTGGTGAGCGTCTCAGCTCTGTGCTCAAGCGAGCGGGAGGTTTTGCCCCGCAGTCTTACGTGTATGGTGCGGTGTTCACGCGTCCGGAAGTCCTCGAGATGGAGCAAAAATCTCGCGACGAACTCGTTCAGAGGATCCGAAGTGAGGAAGCAGAGCTGGCGCCACTGCCTACCGACGATACCGACAAGAAAATGGCCAAGCAGAATGGCACGCAGCAACTTGAGGCGGCGCTCGCCGAACTGCAATCTACGCCGCCAAGCGGCCGTATGGTCATTCGTATCTCACCCAATTTAAAGCAATGGGAAGGAACTCCCAACGATATCGTGCTGCGCAGCGGGGACACGCTTGTAATACCGAAGGCGCCTAACTTCGTCCTTGTGTCCGGCGCCGTTTACGACGAAACGGCGGTCACGTATCGGCCCGGCCGAAGTGCGAAATGGTACCTCTCGCAAGCGGGCGGGCCTACTCAGCTTGCGGATAAGAAATCCATCTTTGTCGTTCGTGCGGACGGATCGATCGTGGGCGGCGGCAGTTCCGATGGGTTGTTCACGGGTAGTCCGTTAAGTGCGGCTCTGCGGCCAGGCGATATGGTCGTGGTTCCGGAGAAGGCCACAGGGCAGAACCAAAAGTGGAAGACGCTAATGGCGACGGCCACAACGGTTTCTTCTGTGGCCACATCGGCCATACTCGCGGCTAAGTTCTGAAGAACGTGGGGTCAGTGCGCAAGTTTGGCGCGAAGCTTTTCCTCGGTTTGATTATTCTCGCAATGCGCGGGACGACTGTGCGGGCGCAAGACTCAACGCAGACTGAAAGGCAGCTCTTGCCAGGCCAAACGGACACCCGCCAACTGAACGATGCCGACAATTTCACCGAAAGCCGTGTCGGCCTTTCGTTGCTGAAGAATATTGGTCTCGATCAGAAGGCAATCTGGACAAGTCCTTTTCATCTTCGTTGGGCCGATGGCACTTGGCTTTTCCCTTTCGCCACCGTGACCGCACTCTCCGTCGCCACCGATCGATCTGTCGTTCACTCACTGTCCAGTGATTCCGACAAATGGAACTCGTATCGCAGCTTTTCCAATTATGGGTTGGGAGCGCTGATCGGGCTTGGTGCGAGCTCCTATATGTGGAGCTACATCTCGCATGACGAGCACCAAAGAGAGACGGGGATACTTGCTGGTGAGGCTGTGGTGGACAGCCTGCTCACAACGCAAGCTCTTAAGTACTCATTTGGTCGCGAGCGGCCTACGAGCAATCAGGGGCGGCTGAATTTCTTCAAGGGCGGGGATTCGTTCCCGTCGGATCATGCCGCAATGGCTTGGTCCGCTGCGACAGTAATCGCCCACGAGTATCCAGGTTTCCTAACCAAGACATTAGCGTACGGACTAGCCACAGCTGTGAGTGCGTCCGTTGTGATGGGCAAGGAGCACTCGCCTTCCGATGCCCTCGTCGGTAGCGCACTTGGCTGGCTGGTTGGCAGAGAGATCTACCGACTCCACCATGACCCTGATCTTGGCGGAGATACGGTCAACAATCTTCCCGGAAAAGAAGTCTTCGAAGGCGAACGCGATCGGCACGACATGGGATCTGCGTTCGTGCCGCTCGACAGCTGGGTCTATCCGGCTTTCGAACGGCTCGCGGCGCTCGGATTCGTGAATAGCGCAATTATGGGCCTGAAGCCCTGGACAAGAATGGAATGCGCTCGCCTCGCTGAAGAAGCCACCGAGTCAATACAAACCGCCAATTCACCGAATCAGGAGGGTTCAGGTCTCGTCGCAAGGCTGCAGCAAGAATTTGCTTATGAGACAGGCCTGCTTAGCGGCGGCCACAACCTTACCGCTAATCTCGACTCACTTTATGTGAGGACTGTTTCGATCAGCGGACCAGCGCTGACAAACAGCGATCACTTCGGGCAAACGGTTGCGTATGACTTCGGCCGGCCTTACGAGCGCGGAACAAACGGCCAAGCCGGTGGATCGTTTGAAGCTGCCGCAGGTCCGCTAGTCATCTATGTGCGGGCAGAGTATCAGCATGCACCCGCAACGCTAGGATATTCGGATACCGTTCGCGATGTGATGGCTCAGGCTGACGGAGTCCCCGTGACTGAAGTGCCGTCGGGGGCGTCTGCAACCGTAAATCGGCCGGAGCTACTCGATGCATATGCCGCTGTAGACATTCATAACTGGCAGCTTGAAGTTGGCAACCAGAGCCTCGATTGGTCTCCGGCAAACGATTCGATGATGTGGAGCGATAACGCCGAGCCTGTCACTATGGTCCGGCTAGTGAATCCAGAACCCTTCTCTCTGCCAGGCTTTCTCCGCCATATAGGCCCGGTGCGAATTGATGAACTCTTCGGCCGCCTGGAAGGGCATCCATACGTTCCCAATCCGTTCGTTTACGGGCAAAAGATCAGTGTCAAGCCGTTTTCCTTTCTGGAACTCGGTTTTGGACGACGAACAACCATCGGAGGCACCGGCAGCGATAGCCCGCTCACTTCGGAAAACTTGGGCCTTAGTTTTCTTGGCATCGTCAGGCCGTCGATCAACCACATACCAGGCGGCAGTGATTCGGAAATGGATTGGACATTTTACGTTCCCAAGGTCCGGCATTACATCGTTCTCTATGGGGACGCCTACGCGGAAGATGACATTTTGCCGATCGAGAACCCGCCAAGAAATCCTTGGCACCCGGGCATCTACATCACGCATATTCCTGGAATCCCCAAGCTCGATTTCCATATGGAAGGGGTCTCGACTGAATCTCCGTGCGGACTTATAGGTGCGAACGATCAGGGCTGCGGTGGGAATTTCGGACGTTATACGTACTACAAGTTTGACTATCCCGATCTGAATCAGAGCTACGGCTACCTGACCGGCAACACCGTTGGAAGGGATGGCCGCTCCATACAGGCTTGGCTCACCTATTGGTTCTCACCGCGCAACACTTTGCAACTGACATACAGGCACAATTCTGTGGCGGGCGATTTCATGCCTGGCGGCGGCGCTTGGCAGGACTACGCCTTGCAAAATTCGTTGTATCTGCGGAACGGCTTCTATGTGCGCAGCGAAGTCCAATATGAGCATATCTCTCGTTTCCCCGTGCTGTTCAGCGGAGTTCAAAGCAACGTGACGGCTGTTTTGGAAGTGGGTTTTATTCCCGAGAGAAAGAGATGAACAAATCTGCGGAGTCATAGCTTCAGAGTGAGCGGCGAGATAGAAAAATTCGATCAAGGAAGCAGCGCGGGCATCCGGGAGGATCGCCCGGTGGAGGCGTCTTCCAAAACAGAGATGGCCGAGACTCAGTGGGACCTTTTGCCGGATCTGCGGCTCCTTTGGGACCAGAGAGGATTCCTCTGGAAGACGGCAATATATGCGGTTCTCGCCAGTGCGGTTTTGGCGTTTCTCATTCCTGTGCGATTTCAGTCGGCCACGCGGCTCATGCCTCCAGATTCGTTGTCGGAATCGGGCATGGGGATGATGGCCGCTATCGCTGGGCGTGCCGGTGCGGCTGGGATCGGTGGTCTCGCGAGCGATCTCTTGGGCGTAAAAAGTTCCGGGGCTCTCTTCGTAGGAATTCTGAGCAGCGAAACGGTACAAAACGCGCTCATCGATGAATTCCAGTTGAAGAGGGTGTATCACGACTCGAAAATCGAGGATGCAAGAAAGGACCTTGCTGAGCACACCGATGTTTCCGAAGATCGCAAGAGCGGCATTATTACCATTGCGGTAACGGATCACGATGCGAAGCGAGCCGCGGCGATGGCGGGGGCGTATGTAGACGAACTGGATAAGCTCGTCGCGCAGGTTAGTACTTCGTCTGCCCGCCGCGAAAGGATTTTCCTCGAGGGACGGCTGCGGGACGTGAAGACGGATCTCGATTTGGCCGCCAAGAACTTCAGCGTTTTCGCCAGCAAGAACACAGCCATCGATATTCCCGAACAGGGTAAGGCGATGGTCGAAGCCGCGGCGGGTCTCCAGGGAGAGTTAATTGCCGCGCAGTCGGAACTGAGCGGTCTGCGTGCGATCTACTCGGACAACAACGTCCGAGTCCGTACGGTCGAGGCACGGGTCAATGAACTCGACAAGAAACTGAATGAGATCGGTGGTGACGGCACAATCGATGGCAAGACGGAGAACTCGCTGTATCCGTCGATACGGAAGCTGCCGCTGCTCGGGGTGACATATGCAGATTTGTACCGGCAAACCAAGATTCAGGAGACCGTGTACGAACTGCTGACCGAGCAGTATGAGTTGGCAAAGGTCGAAGAGGCGAAGGAGATTCCGACCGTGAAAGTGCTGGACGCGGCGATTGTGCCCACCAAAAAGACGTTTCCGCCGCGAACGGTGATCGTGGTTTTGGGAATGATGTTCGGGACGACGATGGCGATGACCTGGGTGGTTGCGAAAACGAAATGGGACGCGGTGGAGGCGAGCGATCCGCGGAAGGCGTTTGCGATGGAAGTGTATACGACGATGCGGGTGAAACTGCCTCAGTTTCAGCGCAATGGCAGCAATCGGAATGGTAATGGGTTGAATGGGCACCATCTGGGAAATGGGAATGGGGTGGGAAAGCCGCTCGAGCGCATGGAAGAGCAGCAGCCTGCGGAAGCGAAACAAGGCTCGATGTAAAACGGTTTCTAAGCTGTTAAGGCTAAATGCTTTAGCGTTGACTTTGCATTGTAGGCGACGGGGCGAAGCTGTGTCCGAATCCAGGGCCGAAGGTCATTGCCGAACGGCAAGCAGCAACGATGGAATCAAGTAGCAGTAAGGGACGAACAAGGATGGGCGAGGCGGCATTCGAGACACAGAGGGCAGGCGCTGAGGTGGTGGCGTATTCGGTGCCGCAGTGGTATGCGGCCTACACCTGCGCGAACCACGAGAAGCGCGTGTCTGAACAGCTGGGCGTAAGAGAGTTGGAGCATTTTCTGCCGCTGTATGCGTCGGTGCGGCGGTGGAAGGACAGGCGGGTGACGCTTGACCTGCCCCTGTTTCCCGGCTACGTCTTTGTGCGGATTGCGTTGCAGGACCGGCTGCGGGTGCAGCAAGTGCCGGGCGTCGCTCACCTGGTGGGGTTTGACGGAACGCCGGCGGCGCTGCCGGAGCAAGAGATCGATGCACTGAGGACCAGTTTTTCGAGCGGATTGCGGGCCGAGCCGCATCCGTTCCTGAGGGTAGGGCAGCGAGTAAGGGTGAAAAACGGAGTGCTGGCGGGGATGGAAGGCGTGATGTTGCGGCGGAAGGGGAGGTTTCGGCTGGTGATTTCCATCGAGCTGATCCAGCGGTCGGTGGCGGTAGATGCGGACGAATCGGACGTGGAAGCGGTTGGGCGCTGTGCGGGAGAGCCGGAGAGGTTTGGTATCTAGAATGCATCACACCGCCCCCCTCCCCCCCTTTTTTGTCAACGATGTCATTCCAAAGGGGTTGGAGTTCAGGGTTGGCAAACGATGTCATTCTAAAGGGTTTAGACCCATGCGCCTGGTGAGGTCGGTAGGCGCCGTATGGTGCAGATTCTAAGGGGGTTCCTTCGCAAGAGCACTGCGAGGAGCGACGCCGCTCCAGGCGCTCGCGCAACGGTATCATTCCATGGCGGTTAGATCGCATTCTGAAAGAGTTTCATTCTACAGGAGTTAACTTGGTCCGCCGCCAAAGAATGATTTCTTCCCTCCTGCCTTTGGGACCTGTGATTGACGGCAGGTGTTCGGCTTGCAGGATCCAGGACCCCAGCATTCTCTATTATACCGCGCGAGTAAATAGCAGAGCTTTTGAATGGCTTCTTTAGCGACAGCTTCTTTAGAAAACGATGTAAGCGTGCCAAAGGCGGGGCAAGCTCCGCGCTTTTCGCACACTGTGCTGCTCACCACATCGCAAGTGGCGAAATGGTGCCTGCGCCTGATCTTTGTTTTAGTGATCGCTCGAGCGATGGGGCCAGAGAAGTTCGGCGCATACGCCCTGATCTTCGCGATGATCGAATTATTAGCGGTGGCCTCGGGCGCAGGCTATGTCGATTATCTAACGCGAGAGGCTGCGAAAGACGAATGCCTGGGATGGGGCTTGGCGTTACAGCTCACACTGCTGCGGATCGGTATCGCGATTCCTGTGGCGGCGATCGAGGTCGGCGTCCTTTCGCTCACTCGATATCCCCATGCTGTGCTTGTCGGGACGGCGTGGATGGCGTTGACGATGATTCCCCGTTCGGTGAGCGAATCCGTGCAGGGCGTGCTTCGTGGCATTCACCGGTTTGGCAGCTTCCTGCTGATCGAACTAACCCTCGGCGGTTTTCTTGTGGCGGGAGCGATCCTGCTGTTTATGCGGCAGGGTGGTTTGGGGATGGCTATTTACACGGAACTTGTTGCCGCGACTGCGGCGGGCGTAGCGGGGCTCGCCTGCATGCTGAAGTTCAGGACTAAGGAGCGAATCTGGCTGAAACGTGCCCACTTGATAAGGCGAGGCGGGGTTTTCAACGCGTATTCCTTTGTGGCGACTCTGTGCGACCGCTTCGACGTAGTGCTGCTCTCGAAGTTGGCGGGAGACTATGCTACAGGAATCTATGCAGTCGCCTATCGGGCGCTGGCGATGACGCAAATTCTGCCTTATGGAGTGCTTTTCAGTCTACTACCAACGTTGTCTCGAAACTGGGGCAGTACGGCGGAGCGAGTGCGCCTGGAGAAGGCGATGGGGTTGTTGTTAAGCGCGGCGTTTGTAGTGGTTCTTGCCACAATTGTCTTTGCCAGCCCAGCCACGCGTCTCTTGTTAGGTCCGCAGTACGCCGAGTCGGCAGTGGCCCTGAAGATTCTAATCTGGGCCGTAATTCTTCGATACGCTAACTACGGGCTGACGATTGCTTTGCTCGCGGCGGGACAAGAACGAGTTTTCGTGAGGACTTTCCTCGTTTGCCTGGCGGTGAATTTCGTCGGGAATCTGATCTTCATCCCCATGTATTCGTGGCGGGCAGCTGCGTGGCTCACGATTATTACAGAACTGGTGCAGTTGGCTCAGAATGTGTATTGGATACGGCAAGTCGCAGGTAAGGTCGCAATTCCGTGGGGCATGGGGAAGATGTCCATAGCATTCGTGGCACTTCTGGCAGCCTCATTGTTCGGGGCCTACCTAGGATCGCCCGTTGGAGCGGGTGCTTTGTGCTTGCTGGCCTTCGCGGGCTATCTCTATTTCAGCGGCGCGCTTCGGGAGTTTACAACCGCCTGGGGGGCGGAAGAAGCGTGATAGGTACACTGCAATGAATTCCGACGGTCCAAGGCTCGATAACAAGGCCGCCGAGTATTCCGGCGTGCTCGCTTTTCTTTTGTGTTTGGCTACTCTCATTGTGCTGTTGGGAGCCGAGTTCCTTGGAGGGATGTCCGTCGTTGTCATTGTGGTGGCTCTTGCGTTGGCAGCGTTGGTGTGGCAGAGGCCGCAAGAGGCTCCCGGTGCAGCAATGCTTTATTTGTTTGGCTGCAACGTGTTCTTTCCCAGTTCCGCACGGTTCGATGCTACACAAAGCACCATTCAGATGTACTACTGGGCCGCTGGATTGCTGGTCATAACCCTAGCGGCGATTATGCGTTTAGGATTGCTGCGCGTGTCCTCGGTGCCGTGGTCTGCGAGGGCTTTCCTTGTAGTAGCTTTCGCGGCGGCACTCTATGGCCGCGCTCACGGGGCAGCGACCAGCTACGTGATTCGGCAGTTTTATGGCGCCGTCCTGTTGGTGGCATACATGGGAATCAGCTTTCACGTTGGAAATCTCTCCCTGCTTGTTCGGCGCATTAGCACATACGGTGTCCTCTGTGCTTTGGCGTTCTATGCATATTTCGCCGTCGAATTTGCGGAGCGTGGGTTCCACCGCGAAATGACCACGGTAGGCTCTCAGGCTGCGATGATGGCGGTAATCCTTTTAATTTTTGGTCTGGAGCACAGAAAGGTGTCGTGGCTGATCGGATCCGTAGCACTGATCCTCGTACCTTCACTGATTTTCCAGCGCCGGGATGTGTTGACGTTTCTTTTGGCACTCCCACTCACGCTTGCGGTAACCGTAAGGTCAAAGGGATTGAGATTCTTATGTTATGGGATTGTTGCATTCCTGCTGCTCCCAGGTTTTTTGCCTCCGGTGGCTCAATGGGTCGGCGAGGCGATCCAGAACACGCCTTATATTGGTAAGGTTCTGCCCGAGGGGGCAGCCGACTCCGATACCCTCTTGGAACGCGATATACAGCTCGGGGCGGCCGTAGAGACCGTACAGACACATCCCGTACTTGGCGCTGGTCTTGGTGGCGACATCGAGTGGCTTAGCCCGGTGGACGGTCTATACGATGGGGCGTATGTTGACAATGGCTGGGCGTACCTTTTGCAAAAGATGGGGTTATTGGGTGTTTTAGCTTTTCTTTGGTTTTCGATAACACTGGCCAGAAACTTCTCGCGTGAGTTGCTGGCTCCTTCGATTTGCCTGGTGTGCGTATTGCTCATGACGATGTTCAGCGAGCCGATATTTTTTCATTTCACGACCGCTCCTTTTGCGGGGAGCTTTGCTGGCCTGATCTTCGCGGTCAGCGATCGGAAGGTGTATTCAAGCATGGCTGCAATACAAGCTTAGTTGTTACAAAAAAGAGTTCGAAATTGGAGGACGAGATGGAGGCGCAGCGAATCGAGCGGGAGAGGGAGTTCCACAACTCATTGGCGGATGGAGAATTTGAAGATCGGCGGCTGATTAATCGGTTGTCATACAGCTTCTACAGCAAAGACGCAGCGAGTCCGCTGTGGGGGCCGGTGTGGTCGAGGTTGGAATTGTCGGAGAAGAGGGTCCTCGATTATGGGTGCGGCGACGGAAAATTTAGCATGGAGCTCGCTGGCCGGGGCGCTTTGGTCGAGGGGATCGATATCTCCGATTCGCTGGTGAAACTCGCGGCGAGTTCAATACCCCAGGGACTGCCGAAGCCGACTTTTTCAGTTCGGGATGCACATGCGACCGGTTTCCCGGACAATTCATTTGACTATGTGTTCGGAAATGGAATTTTGCACCACCTGGAATTAGAAAAGGCGTATCGCGAAGTTGTGCGCGTGCTAAAGCCGGAGGGAAGAGCGTTCTTCATGGAGCCGATGGAGCATCATCCACTATTACTGCTTTTGCGAAAGGCTACGCCGAAGGCGCGGTCGGTGGACGAGAAGCCTCTAGATTTAACCGAGATCAGAATGGCAGGACGTTTCTTTCATGAGGTGCGGTATACGGAACACTTCGTGTTTGCGGTACTCGCCGCACCGCTTCATTTGGCAAGTCAGAAGGCGGCTCTGTGGCTGATAAAGGCTCTGGACCGGATGGACCGCAGCATGATTGGTGTTTTTCCGGGCCTCGGACGGTACGCATGGCTCAGCATGCTTGAACTGGGAAAGGCATAGAACGTTCCTTGAAGGACTCAACTCAGTTCTCCTGTGTGTTCTGTGGCTCGCACGGCCTCGCTGGTAGTTTTGCGGAACATGGGGGATGGAATTACGTTCAGTGTGACAAATGCGGAGGAGTTTTTCTGAGTACCGTGCCGGGCGAGGAAGCTCTTAGGGCTTTTTATAACGAGGGATACATGGTGCCCGCGGAAGTGTATGCACGAGCGACCACCCGGGAATCTCCGATGATTTTGCGCGCCTTACATGAAAGCTTTCCAGAAAAGGGTCGGCTGCTGGAAGTGGGCTGTTCCTATGGCTTTCTCCTCGATAGAGCGCGGCGGGATGGTTGGCAGACGACAGGAATTGAGTTGGATGAGGGGGCGGCGTCGTATGGGCGGCAGAAGCTTGGGCTGAAGATTTTGTCCGGCGCGCTCGAAAACCAGTTTGCGCGGCTGGAACCGCCCTATGATGCGATTGCAACGTTTCACGTGATCGAACACCTGCGTGACCCGATGCGATTTTTGGCTCTGTGCCGCGGCCTGCTGAGAGAAGGCGGCATACTGATTCTGAAAACCCCTAATGTGACGAGCTGGATAGCGAGAAGAACGGGTTCCTGCTGGCAATGGCTGAGCGCGCCGGCACATATCCACCTGTTTGCACCACGAACGCTCGAATTGGCTCTGACGAAAAGTGGATTTCGAGTGGAGAAAATCTGGTCCCGGCGAGGGGATGCACACAACAATCTATTCGAATTGGTGTGTGCTGCCGGCAGATATTTTGTGAGGCGAAAAGAGCGAACCGCGGCGGGCGGCACCGGCCGAAAGAGTTGGTCGCAGGACTGGCGGGTGAATGCGGCCGAGGCGGCTGCTGAAGCTGTGTATTATCCGCTTGGCGCAGTGGTCGATCCTTGGCTCGAAAAGAAGGGACTTCAGCCGGAATTGGTGGCGATAGCACGAGCGTAAGCGGGTCATCTGAAGTAGTCGAATCCTCGAAAACGTGAAACTTCTTTACATTGTGCCGTTTGTGCCGTGGGAAGTGAAAGTGCGGTCGTTCAATCTGATCCCGCGGCTGGCGCGGAAGCACCAGATTTTTCTGGTGTGCGTGTCGGCGGCCGAGCCGAACGCGCGGGAGAGGGCCTGGCTGAGCCGATATTGTGCGAAAACCGTTCACGTGCTGCACGGCAAGGCAAAAGGAGCTGCCAATTGCGTGGCGGCCTTGCCAACGCGGACGCCGTTGCGGATTGCGTATTGCCGATCAAGCGCGGCGCAAGAGGCGGTGCGACGGTTGTACCGGGAAGCCCGGCCAGACGTTATTTACGTGGAGCGATGGAGGGCGTTGCAGTTCGTGCCCGAAGGACTCGACGCGCCCATCGTATGCGATCCGACCGATTCGATGACGCTCTACAACGGACGGCTGGCGAAGACGAGAGGGTCGTGGGAATGCCTGCTGGGCTGGCACGAACATCGCAAATTCTCGCAGTGCGAAGGGAAGCTGGCACAACGCGCGCAGGTATGCGTGTTCTGCTCGCGGGTGGACCTGGAGTGCGTGAAAAAGCAGGCGCCGCAGGTGCACTACGAAGTTGTGGGGAATGGCGTGGATGGCACGAAATACTACTTCAAGGATCCGCGCGAGGAAGAGCCGGCGACGATTGTATTCACCGGGAGGTTCGAGTACCGGCCGAATATGCGGGCCGCAGAGTACTTTCTGGAAAAGATTTTTCCTCGCGTGCAAGCCGCAGTGCCGGCGGCGAAGTTTGTGGCTGTGGGCAAGGGCGCGGTGAGGGCTTTTAGGAAATATCGCGAGCGGCCGGGAATCGAGGCCGTGGATTTTGTGGACGATCTGCGGCCGTTTTTGGCCAAGGCTACCGTAGCCGTGGCGCCGCTGACGGTGGGGGCGGGAGTGAGCAATAAGCTGGCGGAAGGATTCGCGGTAGGAACCGCCGTGGTCGCGACGCCGCTCGCATGCGGCGACCTGCCAGTGAAAAGCGAAGACCACCTGTTGATCGGAAAAGACGCGCGGGAATTCGCAGATCACGTGGTGAGGCTTCTGACCAATGAGAAGCTGCGCAGAAGTTTAACGGTAAGAGCCAGGGGTCTGGTGGACCGGCAATATGATTGGGAGATCGTCGCGCGAACGATGGAGCAGGTGTTGAGGAGTGCGGCTGCGGTGCCGAACGACGAGGCCGAGCTGGAGTTGGCTGCGTCGGGGGCTGCGAGTTCTTTGAACTCTTCGCGAATGCAAGTCTGAAAGAGCAATCGACTAAGACAACTAGAGGAGACACAGCCTTCCTGCGGGATTGATTCTTGCCGGCGGACTGGGGATGTTTGGATTTGTTACCGACGGCAACTTTCTGGATATAGGGGTCGAGAATGATTACGACAGAGCCCAAACAGAGCTTACTGAACGGTTCAGCAACAGCTATTCGGACTAAAGCACCGCTGCGGATAAGCTTTGCCGGAGGCGGAACCGACGTCCCTCCCTATCCCGAGCAAGAGGGAGGCTGCGTTTTGAACGCAACAATCGATCACTATGCGTGGGGAAGTCTGCGGCCGCGGAACGACGACAGAATTCGAATCGAATCGGTCGATTTGGGTCTAGCGCTGGATTTTAGTGTGGACAGCAAACTCGAGTTGGATGGGCAACTCGATCTAGTGAAAGCAACGATTTTGCGACTGCAGGCGCAGAGCGGCCGCGGGTTCGACATATTTTTACGCAGCGATGCGCCGCCAGGTTCGGGTTTGGGCTCTTCCTCCGCCCTGATCGTCGGTTTGGTGGGGCTCGTAAAAGAGCTCAAGGCACTGCCGCTAACGGACTACGAAGTTGCACAACTTGCTTATTCCATCGAAAGACAAGACCTACGCATCCAAGGGGGACACCAGGATCAGTACGCGTCCAGCTTTGGCGGATTCAATTTCATAGAATTTTATGCAGACCGCGTCATCGTTAACCCCCTGCGAATCCCGCAAGACACCATCAATGAGCTGGAACACAACTTGCTCCTTTGCTTTACGGGCACGACCCGCCGATCGGATCGCATCATAGAAGACCAAACGAAGAGGTTTGAGGAGCGGCAAGAGAACACATTGCGCGCGCTCCAGCAACAAAAGCAACTTGCTGTTGATATGAAAAACGCTCTGCTCCGGAAGCGGTTAGACGATTTCGGCGATCTATTGCATTCCGCTTGGGAATCGAAGAAACAATTTTCTCCTCGCATCAGCAATAGCTCGATCAACGAAATGTATCAAGTGGCGCGCGATCAGGGCGCGCTCGGCGGAAAAATTACGGGCGCCGGAGGAGGTGGCTACATGCTGTTTTATTGCCAGTTTGAACGGAAACATAAAGTAGCCGAGGCTCTCGAGCGCATGGGTGCGGTCCATACCGAATTTGCGTTTGAAGGACGTGGACTGCAGACCTGGAGGATTAATGAGAACCGCGGTGGATACCGCGCCATTGGTTGCGGAACGGGTTCGTGAGAGCGCCGCCGTCAAACAGGCGATGTTGGCAGACAGCAACCTTTTCGAGCTTGTAAGGGAACTAGGCGCAGCGTGTGTAAATTCTCGTTGGAGCAACGCCGCAAACTGTTGCTTTTCGGCAAGCGTCAATTTCCGAGGGGAATGGCATCTCTCTGCGATTTACTATCGCCCCCATGATACCAGCGAGGATTGCCCGTGCTGGAAGCCCCTCAATGCGTCCCGGGCCGGGGCCGAAACCGAGATTCGTAAGGAGTCCCTAACATTGGGACAAGATCCTGCAACTGGAAGAGATTGACCAGTTCAAGTTCCTGCGAGAAAAGTCCGTTCGCTAACAATCAGAAAACGCCTTCTGACCGCCAGTAACGCCTTGCAAAGAGTCGACTTTAATAGGTGATTCGCATCGATGATCCTGCGGCTTAAGCGATATCGGCTGTCGCTGAAGATTGCGATTTACGTGCTGCCCATCGCTGTGTTCGCACTCGGGTGGTGGGTTTGGATGTTTGTCTCGATGGTGTTGGGCCGACCGGCGCTTTACGATCCAGCGGGACATTCTACGCAAATCATTTTCGGGACCGTGGTGTGGGCGTTTATCGCGGAACATTACGGCGTGACGAGTTTCGATGAGCTCTTCCGGGAGAGGACAGGGGCGCGCGCCGGGTGGTCGGCGTGCATCGCTACGGTGTCTGTGCTGTTGGCGACACTTTATTTCAGCAGGAATGCCACTTTTCCCAGAGGGTTGCTGATCTGCGACGTGGTCCTTCTGCTTGCGTTCACGATTCTGTTGCACGCCGTGTTTAGAATTGTGTGCCGGAATCGGGCGAATTTTGTCAAACCCACGCGGCTGCTTGTGGTGGGCGCCGACAAATTTGCGCACGAGGCGGCGGCACGGCTGAAACGGTTGTCATTCGCGCCGTGCGCGATCGCAGGATATGTGCATCTGCCAGGGCAGGATACCTTTGTCAACGGCGACCGGATTTACGAACTGGAACAACTGGGGATGGTGAATTCCGACCACGGTATCGACGAAGCCGTGATCGCGATTCATCCGGCGCAGTTTTCGGAACTTCCGAAGATCCTCAAGGCGTTGGAGCATTTGTGTCTGCCGGCGAAGGCCGTGGTCGACCTCGGCGATGGTGTAGTGATACGGGAGAAACTGTTTCAACTCGGCAATGTGCAAATGCTGGACTTGACGTCCACGCCCGCGGAATTACTGGACTATGTTCTGCTCAAGCGCAGTTTCGATATTTGTTTTGCAGGAATTGTGCTGCTGCTCGCGGCTCCGCTCTTTGGACTAATTGCGGCGATCATTCGGTTGACATCACCAGGACCAATATTATTCACCCAGGAGCGCGTGGGACTCAACGGAAGGCCATTTCACATGTACAAGTTCCGAACGATGCATGTGGCCGCAAAAGCGGAGAGCGACACACTCTGGACGACTGCGGATGATTCGCGCAGAACGATATTTGGATCGATACTGCGAAAAACGAGCATTGATGAACTTCCACAGTTCATCAACGTTTTGAACGGAGACATGAGCGTGGTGGGACCCCGTCCAGAGCGACCGCATTTCGTGCAGAAGTTTCTGCATGAGGTGACGCGGTATAATAACCGGCACGCGCTCAAAGTGGGCATCACGGGATGGGCGCAAGTGAATGGGTTACGTGGAGATACGTCTATTGAAAAGCGCGTTGAGTACGACCTGTACTATCTGCAAAACTGGAGCCTCGCCTTCGACCTTCGCATTATCGCTATGACCATTGTCTCGGGGCTGATTAACAGGAATGCGTATTGAGGCGGGAGCTAGCGCTGAGATCGAATCCCCCAGCATCAGGAAGGGAAGATTGTTCTGGTCGACGGGATAGCGCCCGTTCGCGCTCGCCTTCGGCGGGAGGCCTGAGAGCGCCGTAATCGCGCTCGGCGTCCAGCTTCCCAGGTTCTGAAAGCCCGAACTCAGGCTGTCGGCCACGTCCACCGCCTGCATGTAGTGGTTCTTGGTCCCCGCGAACGCCGAGGAAAAGCTCAGCGCCAGGTTCACCGTGAGGTTGGTTCCCGCACCGCTTGCCGACGAAGCACCCACATCCAGAGTGCACTGGCTGTTCTGCAGCGTGCCCGGCTGCCCTATGGGCAGGGGCCCCATCCAACTGCTCCCGTCATCGCTCATCAGGTACAAGCTGCCGCCGCTGTACATCGTTCCGCACGACCCTGGCCAGCTCAGCGTGTCGTTCAGGATCGTCTGCACCGCGTTGATGTTTTGATAGCCGGCTGAGTCCGAGTACAGATAGGTGAAGGTCTGTGGCCCCGTGCCGGTACCGCTCGCCGGCGTCACCGACACCGCCGCCGGGATCGCAGTAACCGCGTTAGGCGTCCAGGTTCCCAGGTTCTGAAAGCCCGAACTGAGGTTGTCGGCAACGTCGAGCGCCTGCGTGTACTGGTTCTTCGTTCCCAGGAATCCCGAGGCAAAGCTCAGCACCAGGTTTACCGTGAGGTTGGTTCCCGCACCGTTTGCCGACGATGCCCCTGCATCCAGCGTGCACTGGCTGTTCTGCAGTGTTCCTGGCTGCCCGATCGGCAGGGGCCCCATCCAACTGCTTCCGTCATCGCTCATCAGGTACAAGCTACCGCCGCTGTACATCGTTCCGCACGACCCTGGCCAGCTCAGCGTGCTGTTGAGGATGGTTTGCACCGCGTTGATGTTCTGATAGCCGGCTGAGTCCGAGTACAGATAGGTGAAGGTCTGTGGCCCCGTGCCGGTACCGCTCGCCGGCGTCACCGACACCGCCGCCGGGACCGCCGTAATCGAGTTCGGCGTCCAGGTTCCCAGGTTTTGAAAGCCCGAACTCAGGTTGTCGGCAACGTCCACCGCCTGCATGTACTGGTTCTTGGTCCCCGCGAACGCCGAGGAAAAGCTCAGCGCCAGGTTCACCGTGAGGTTGGTTCCCGCACCGCTTGCCGACGAAGCACCCACATCCAGAGTGCACTGGCTGTTCTGCAGCGTGCCCGGCTGCCCTATGGGCAGTGGTCCCATCCAACTATTCCCATCGTCGCTCATCAGATATAGGCTGCCGCCGCTGTACATCGTTCCGCACGACCCCGGCCAGCTCAGCGTGTTGTTCAGGATCGTCTGCACCGCGTTAATGTTCTGATAGCTGGCTGAGTCCGAGTACAGATAGGTGAACGTCTGCGGCCCCGTGCCGGTACCGCTCGCCGGCGTCACCGATACCGCCGCCGGGACCGCTGTAATCGCGTTCGGCATCCAGCTTCCCAGGTTTTGAAAGCCCGAACTCAGGCTGTCAGCCACATCCACCGCCTGCATGTACTGGTTCTTGGTCCCCGCGAACGCCGAGGAAAAGCTCAGCGCCAGGGTCACCGTGAGGTTGGTTCCCGCACCGCTTGCCGACGAAGCACCCACATCCAGAGTGCACTGGCTGTTCTGCAGCGTGCCCGGCTGCCCTATGGGCAGTGGTCCCATCCAACTGTTCCCATCATCGCTCATCAGGTACAAGCTACCGCCGCTGTACATCGTTCCGCACGACCCTGGCCAGCTCAGCGTGCTGTTGAGGATGGTTTGCACCAGGTAGATGTTCTGATAGCCGGCTGAGTCCGAGTACAGATAGGTGAACGTCTGCGGCCCTAAGCCGCTGCCACTGTTCGGTGTCACCGAAACGGTTGTCGGAGGTTGAGGCGCAGCTGGCTGTATTGTATAGGTGGCGCTGGCCACCGCACTGTTGGGGAGTCCGCTGGCTACGGCAATAGCCTGAATCGTAGTGGTCGTGCTGACCACGATTGCCGTCCCGTCATAGAGAGTCGAAGCAGTGCTGGGAATACTCCCGTCTGTTGTGTAATAAATCTGCGCGCCAGCCGTTACGTCGGAAATTGTGACCGATTGAGCTATAGCATAAGTGCCGGCCGCCAGGCTGAAGGTCGGCGTTGCAGCCGGTTGCGAATTTTGGTTTCCGGCTGGCAGGAAGGCTACGGCCATCGAAGCCCAGCCTTCTGCCGGGAGACTGGTCGACAATTGGGACCAGGTGAAGCTCATCGCGCTCGTCGATGTAGAGATGACGTGCCCCCAGCCGTTGTTCTGGTCGACAGGCTCCGGACCGCTCAACGACTCACCGGAGAATGTGTTCGTATCGAAGTAGGAGGTCCCTGTGCTGGCGCTTAGCCCCATGGCTGTATTGAATTCCCACATGATATCAGTGAAGACCAGTTCACCCGACTGCGCGGGCGTGAGTGTGTAAGGTACAGTCAGTGTCCCGTCGGTTGAATCCTGGTTGCCGGTGGCTCCGGCGGCTGTGTCCAATGGTGATGTCGCAGCTCCGGCCACATCGTAAAAGAAGATGGTGAAATCTCCGCTGGAGCCGGTCCAATTCAGTGTAAGCCCCAGACTGCTGGAGGTGGTCGCATTTCCGGCATAGTAAGTTTGGACAGTATCGCTGACGGGTGCTACGAAGGTTGATCCCGCTTGGGTCCAGGTATTGTTGTTGTTGTCGGTCATACTGGTGATGGTTTCGGATGCGTCTCCTCCTCCGATCATGGCCACGAGAAGATTCCCGGAAGAAGGGAACTGAAGCGGCAGAGGATTGGGGAAGGGGTTACCGTTGCCGCCGGCACCAGTGGTATAGGGAATATTCTCGTGCAGCAAGTGCACGATCCGCATTCCCGAAGGGACGCTGCCCGCGCTTCCTTGTTGCAGGAGAATCGCCGCTGTCACCCAGTTTTGGCTTGTGCCCATGCTCATGGTGGGATTGATAACGCTTGTCGAGTCGTAGACGCCATATTGGCCCGCCCATCCATCCATCAGGTCGGCGCTCAGAAGATTCCAGCCAA
>Ga0335085_10000793_pt1 | contig 79974 bp, 67 predicted proteins | sample Lox_Sample_45_FD_206712 | JGI IMG/M metagenome (GOLD analysis project Ga0335085, IMG submission 206712) | Soil microbial communities from Loxahatchee National Wildlife Refuge, Florida, United States - Lox_Sample_4.5 | ecosystem: Environmental > Terrestrial > Soil > Wetlands | place: USA... | reverse complement strand
CACTCCAATAGCCTTTCGTTCGAGGGGAACTGAGTTGCAGACCATCAAACTGCTGCAGGTGCCGCGGCTGACAATTGGCAGCGGCTGCCTGGCGGAGTGCGGCAATTTTCTGCGCGAGCACGGCGTGCAACGCGCGCTGGCGGTTACATCGCCGTCGGGCAGTGAATTCGCTAAGCGGGTCCTGGACGGGTTTCCACGCGCGGAGATCGACGAGAGCACGCGCGGCGAGCCTTCGGCGAAGAGCTTCAAAGCAGTGCTGGAACGGGCCCAGGCCTACCGGCCGGACGCAGTGATTGGGGTTGGGGGCGGCAGCGCGCTGGACGTGGCGAAGCTGGTGGCGGCGCTGCTGGATGGGAAGCAGGAGATCGGCGAAGTGTTCGGCATCGGGTTGCTGAAAGGTAGAAGCACATTTCTTGTGTGTGTGCCGACCACGGCGGGAACGGGTAGCGAGGTTTCACCGAATGCAATTCTGCTGGACGATTCCGATGAAATGAAGAAGGGAGTGGTGAGCCCCTGGCTGGTGCCGGACGCGGCGTTTGTTGATGCGGAGTTGACGCTGAGCGTTCCGCCGAAAGTGACGGCGGCGACGGGGCTGGATGCGCTGACCCATTGCATTGAGGCGTACACGAACAGATTTGCGCATCCTGTGGTGGATACGTGGGCGATGGAGGGCGTGCGGCTGATTGCGAGCGGGCTGGTGGATGCGGTGTGGGAGCCGGGAAATCTTGAGGCGCGCGAAAAGCTGGCGCAGGGAAGCCTGTACGGCGGTTTGTGCCTGGGGCCCGTGAACACGGCGGCAGTGCACGCGCTTTCTTATCCGCTGGGCGGGCGATATCACGTGGCGCACGGGCATGCGAATGCGATTCTGCTGCCGCATGTGATGCGATTCAACATTCCGGCTGCAGTGGAACGCTATGCGACGGTTGCGACAGCACTGGGAGTGGCACCGGGAGCTTCGGCAAAGTCAACGGCTGAAGCGGGAATCGAGAGGTTATGGTCGTTGATTGACGATACAGGGCTGGAGATGAGCCTGAGCGCGATGGGCATCGACGAAAAAGAGACGGCACGATTGGCGGCGGCGGGACTGGGCGTGACGCGGCTGATGAAAAATAATCCACGCGTGATGACGCAGCAGGATGCAGAGACGATTTATCATGCGGCATTTCGTGGAGCGCGCCGGTGAACGCAGCGAGTTGTGAGCGAGATTGGCAGGAGATGCGGAACATTGCTGTCCCATATGTGAGTCATGAACGTTGATGGCGCATACAAATGGTTCGTGGTGGCGATGCTATGGTGCGTCTGTTTTCTGAATTATGCGGACCGCCAACTGATCTTTACCGTCTTTCCTGTACTGAGTAAAGAGTTTCACGTGAATGATGCGGCGCTGTCGGTGCTGACCGCATCGTTCATGTGCGCGTACGCATTGTTCGGGCCGGTGGCGGGGATGATCGCCGATCGTGTGCCGCGGCGAGGGCTGGTGCTGGGGGCGCTGGCATTCTGGTCGGCGACGACGGCGGCCATCGCGTATGTCCAGGAATATGGATGGCTGGTGGCAGGGGTCGCAGCGAGCGGACTGGCCGAGGCGTTCTATTTTCCATCGGCGCTCTCGATGATTGCCGATTATCACGGTGCGGAAACCCGTTCGCGAGCGATGGCTTTCCACCAGTCGAGCGTGTACGTGGGGAGCATCGCAGGAGGTGCCGCAGCCGGGTACATCGGGCAGTATTACGGATGGCGTATGGGATTCCGATCTTTCGGGCTGGCGGGAATGGCGCTGGGATGCGTGCTGTGGCTGCTGTTGAAGGAACCGATGCGCGGCATGTCTGACGGGGCGGTCAAAATGCAGGCGACGCGTGAGCGGTTGATCGCAGGATGGCGTGAGCTGGCGGGCAATTGCGCCGCGTGGCTGCTGGTGCTGGTTTTTATCGGCGCGAATTTTGTAGCGATGATTGTGACGGTGTGGATGCCGACGTATCTGTTTCGCGCGTTTCACATGAACCTGGCGATGGCGGGATTGAATGGCGCGGCGTACCTGCAACTCGCGTCGGTGGTGGGGACGGTGTGTGGCGGAGTTGCAGCTGACCAGTTGGCGAGGAGTCGGCAAGGCGATCGGGGCGCGAGGATGTATGTGCAGGCGCTGGGGCTGGCGTGCGGCGCGCCATTTCTTTTTCTGAGCGGCTGGGTGAGCGCACTGGCAGTGGTATTGGCGGCGATGATCGGCTTTGGACTGTTCAAGGGCGTGTACGACTCAAACATCTGGGCGGCTCTCTATGATGTGACGCCGATGGAGCGGCGTGGGTCCGCGCTGGGCATCATGAATTCGCTGGGGTGGTTGGGAGGCGCCGCGGCACAGGTGTGCATCGGGCTGGCATCCGAACGATTCGGGCTGGGCGAGTGCCTGAGCGCAACGGCGGTTATTTACCTGGCCATCGCGGGGATGCTGTGGAGGGGAGCGCGCCGCATCTCGCGAGGATCGGTAGTGGCGGCGGGCTAGGCTTCTGCTTCTGTGGCTGCGTGCTTTTCGCGGGTGCCGAGCAAGCGGCGAAGGATCACATAGAGCACAGGAATAAAGATGAGGTTGAGCACGGTGGACAGCAGCATGCCGCCGACGATCGTGGTTCCCACCGAGCGGCGGCCGAGTGCGCCGGCTCCCGTGGCGAAGACCAGCGGAAGGACACCGAGGATAAAGGCGAACGAAGTCATCAGGATCGGCCGCAGGCGCAACTCTGCAGCTTCGATGGCGGCTTCAGCGATGGTGCGGCCTTTGTGCCGCAACTGCTCGGCGAACTCGACGATCAAGATGGAATTTTTGGCCGAGAGGCCGATGAGCATGACAAGGCCGATCTGGCAATAGACGTCGTTGGCGTAGCCGCGCAGCGAAACCAGGCCCAGGGCTCCGAGCACGGCCATGGGCACCGCGAGCAGGATGATGAAGGGCAACGCGAAGCTTTCGTACTGCGCCGAAAGCGTGAGATACACGACAACCAGGCCGAGAGCGAAGATAATGATGGCTTCACCGCTGGATTCGATCTCATCAAGCGTGAGGCCGGTCCATTGGAAGCCCATGCCGCGCATCATTTTTTCCTGAGCCAATTTCTCCATGCCTGTGATGGCCTGGCCGGTGCTGTATCCCGGCGCGGCCGACCCGTCAATCTCAACGGAGCGAAAGAGGTTGTAGTGCGTAATGACGGGCGGGCCGGCGCTTTCGGCGACTGTGACCAAATTGTCGAGCGGCACCATCTGTCCGGAGTCGGAACGAACGTAATAGCTGTGCAGGTCGCTGGCGGTCATTCGGAATGGCCGATCGGCCTGTACATAGACGCGATAGGTGCGAGCGTTGTAATCGAAGTCGTTGATGTACTCCGAGCCCATGAAGACATTGAGCGTGGTGGCAATCTGGGCGATGGAGACGCCCATTGCCTTCGCTTTGTCGCGATCGATGGTGACCAGTTCCTCAGGGTCGTTCGCCGAGAAAGTGGTGAACAGATCCGTGAGCTCATTGTGTCCGCCGCCACCACCGACAATTTCATGCGCCACGCGGTCAAGATCGGTGAGTGAATTGCCGCCCTGGTCCTGCAGCTCGAATTGAAATCCGCCAAGGCTCCCCACGCCTTCAACGGCCGGCGGAGCGAATGCCTGCACCAATCCGCCATTCGGCATAAACATGAGCATCTGCAGCTTGGGACCGATCGCGCGCAAAATGTCTGCGGTCGACTGGCCCTTTCCGGGCTGCTGACCGGCTACCTGAGCGTTGACAAACATCATGCCCTGGTTGGAGGCACTGCCCGCGAAGCTGAAGCCGATGACCGAAAACAATCCGCCGACCTTCGCGTTCTGCTCAATGATAGCGGCGCCACGCTCAGCAAGGTTGGTGGTATAGGCAAGCGAAGAACCGGGAGGCGCCTGCACGATGACCATGAAGTAGCCCTGGTCCTCCTGCGGGATGAAACCGGTTGGAACTTTGCGATACGTCCAGACGGTTGCGGCAAGGCCGGCGAAAAACACAATCAGGAGGACAAAGCGCAGTTGCAATGCGAGGTGAATGATGCGCGCGTAGGTGGATGCCAACCAGTTGATCAATGCATCGGCGCCGTGGATAAAGGCGGCAAAGGCGCGAGAGATCAAGCGGATATGGAGGAAATCCAACTGGCGGGGACGGGCTTCTTCGCCGCGCAAAACCATGGCTGAGAGCGCGGGTGAGAGTGTGAGTGCGTTGAAAGCTGAGATCGCAATCGAAAATGCGATGGTAAGTGCGAACTGGCGATAGAGGATCCCGGTGGTTCCGGGGAAGAACGAGACCGGCACAAACACAGCGATCAGCACCAGCGAAGTGGCGATGACTGCGCTGGTGACCTCGCTCATGGCGCGCGACGTAGCCTCGTGCGGATCAGAATGCTCTATATGAATATGGCGCTGCACATTCTCAATGACGACGATCGCGTCGTCGACCACCAGGCCCGTGGCAAGCGTGATGCCAAAGAGCGTGAGTGAATTGATGGAGAAGTTGAAGATGCGGATGAAGGCGAAGGTCCCGATGAGAGACACCGGAATGGTGACAGCAGGAATGATGGTGGCGCGCCAATCGAGAAGGAAGAGGAAGATGACCGTGATGACAATAAAGATGGCTTCAGCCAGGGTGACGAGCACTTCGCGAATCGACTCGCCGACGGCAGTCGTGGAATCAAAGGCGATTGCGTATTGCAGGCCGGGCGGGAAATCTTTGGAGAGCTGCTCGAGAGCGGCCTTGGCCCTGCGGTCGACGTCAAGGGCGTTGGCGTTGGAAAGTTGCTCGACGCCGATGCCCATGGCCTGGTGGCCCTGGAATTCGAGCAGCGTGCTGTAGTTTTCAGCGCCGATCTCCGCGTGGCCGACATCCTTCAAGTGCACCAAGCCATTGGAAGAGTATTTGACGATGAGGTTGTTGAACTCGTCGGGATTGGTGAGGCGCCCGACGACGCGGACGGGGATTTGGAACTGTTGCTTTGGATTGGATGGGGGCTGGCCGAGCGCGCCGGCAGGAATTTCGATGTTCTGCTCAGAGAGTGCGCTGACGACATCGGCGGCGGTGAGACCGCGAGCCGCGAGGCGGACGGGGTCGAGCCACACACGCATGGCATACTTGCGTTCGCCGAAGATGATGACATCGCCGACGCCGGGCACGCGCTTGAGCGCGTCCTTGACGTAGATGTCGAGATAATTCGAGATGTACTCGCTGGAGTAACGTCCGTCGAGGGTATAGAAGCCGGCGCCGAAGACGAAGTTGTAATTCGACTTGAGGATGGTGATGCCGGTAGAAAGAACTTCGCCGGGGAGCCGGCCTTCTGCGCTGGCCACGCGATTCTGTACGTCGACTGCCGCGATATCGAGGTTATAGCCGGTCTGGAAGGTGATGTCGATCGATGCGACGCCGCTATTTGTGCTGGAGGACGTGATATAGCGCATCCCTTCGACGCCGTTAATGGCTTCTTCAAGGGGAATGGTGACGGCCTTCTCGACGGTCTGCGCATCGGCTCCGACGTAGATGGCATTCACTTCGACGACAGGCGGCGCCAGCGACGGATACATTGCGACCGGCAGATTGGGGATGCAGATTGCGCCGGCAAGAATGATGAGCAGGGCGCAAACCGTGGCGAACACCGGGCGGTGAATAAAGAAATCGACGAACAAGATCAGCCCTCTTCTTGGTTATGAAACCGTCTGATGCTTTGTCTGCCGGCTCTTTCGAGCCAAGGCCCTGCCATGCCGCCTGTGGTGGCGGTGAGAAACTGCCTTGTGTGGCGTTTCAGTTTTGGCCGCGGTGGCACTGGACTGCGGCGGGTCGGCGCCGGCGCTGGCGTGCGCACCGGAGCCTTGCCCCTGCGTAGGCGCTGCCTGCGGCGGGCCGCCCATGGGGATCACCGGCATGCCATCGACAAGGAATTGGGTTGCCGACACGATGACCTGATCGCCAGGCTTGAGTCCTGATGTGATGGAGTAGTTATTGCTGACGGTCACGCCCAGAGTAACGGGCACACGGTGGGCGACGGCCATTCCATTTTGCTGCTGCAGCAGAAAGACGAAGCTCTGCTCGCCCTGCTGCGTGACCGCCAGCACAGGGACGACGGCCATGGGCTTGGTGCTCCAGATGACGTTGGCCTTGACCATCTGCGCGTTGCGCACCATCTCCGGAGTCGCCTGAACGGAAGCCTTGGCCAGAATTTCCTGCAAGGAGCTGTCGACCTGGGGAGAAACGAAATCGATTTTGGTTTTCTCAAGCAGCTTGCCGTTGTTGTCGGTGAGGTCAACGGGAAGTCCCAGGCGCACGTCGGCGGAACGCTCGGTAGGGATGTAGATGTAGGCCTCGAGATCTTTGTTTTCATCCACGGTGGTGAGGACGGTAGGTGGCGATCCCCCGGTTGAGACGTAGTCACCTACATGGACAGGAATATCGCCGACAATGCCAGCAAAAGGCGCGCGCACCGTGTAGTAGGCGAGTAACTGCTCTTGCGTTTTGCGATTCCCGACGGCTGCTTCGTAGTCCGCTTTTGCGTTCTCGAATGCCTGCTGTGCCTGGTCAAATGCGTCGCGGCTGGTTACGCCCGCATCGAACAGCTTTTTCTGGCGGTCCTGCTCAATGGTGTCGAAGTCGTAGACAGCCTTTTTTTGCCGTTCGGTTGCCAATAATGCTGCGACGTTGGCTTGTTGCTGGCGTGGATCAATCTCCATCAAAACCTGGCCGGTCTTCACTTGATCGCCAGAGTGCACAAGGATCTGAGTGAGCTGTCCGCTGACCTGCGGGGAGATGGTAGCCGATCGGCGCGACTTGATGGTGGCAACGTACTGGCTGCTTTGCGGGACGGGCTGCAGCGCGACCGTGACGGTTTGCACGGGGAGGCCCTGCGGCTCTTGACCAGCCGGGGCGGCGGGCTTCTTTTGGCAGCCGACAGCTGCCATTCCTGCCAGAAGCAAACAACCTAGGGTAGGAATGCGTAAAAATCTGAATTGCGTCACTCGAGTCTTCCTCTGGCCATGTTGCAACGGAGTTCCCTGAACTCGTGTGCCCCATCGACGAATATGCCTTGCGACGATTACCCGGGTCGTTGTTAGACGCCCGGAGAAGGGTCACTGACGCAAAAATACGGTGCGGCGCCGCATGTTGCAAGGGCACAACTTGAATACGGCCCTCATCGAGGATAGCTCAGGATGCCTCTTTTTCGTCATAACATCCTTGGTTCCCAAGTCATGCGGTCGGCTGGGAGCAGGTAGGCGGAGCTGTCCGCCCGGGCTCGCGGGCCTGGTTGGCGGGAGGGGCAGCAGGTCTGGAGTTTTTGACACCCAGTTTTTGACACCCCTCGAGCGAGTTGATAGCCTTTAAATAGGCGCATCTTGCACGATAAATCTGGCCGGTCGTCCATCCGTATCCTGCCAGCCGCATTCTGCATTCCTTATCGTCCCCGTCGTCTAGCCCGGCCTAGGACACCGCCCTTTCACGGCGATAACACGGGTTCAAATCCCGTCGGGGACGCCAAATAGAATCAAGAGCTTACGCTCACTCCTTCCAATCCGATCGGCGTCCGTTAACGTCCAATAAGCCTGCATTACTTTTCCGCCTCGGCTTTCTTGCCAAAAACAAGCCGTGCCACTTTACTCTGCGCGTTTCGCTTGATGTCGGTGACAGCCTGCGCGTAGAGGTTGAGGGTTACGCTGCTGTTCGCGTGCCGCAGCAGCTCCTGCACCGTTTTCACATCCTCGCCGTGCGACTTGAGAATCGTCGCGAACGAGTGACGGAACGTGTGCCATCCGACCTTTCCGGTGATCCCGGCATCCTTCAAGGCTGGCCGGACATAAACACGGAAGAGGGAGAAGGACCAGTACGGCAACTTGCCTTTGCTGGCCGGGCTCGCAAAGACCCAATCGTCGTCGGTTGGATACGGCGACTGCCGTCGCCACATCAACAGCACTTCCGCCAGCTCGGGATCGAGCGGGACGGGTTTCTGCGATGCCTCGGTTTTGCAGGGGCCGACGTGCTGGAGCGCAATGGACCGAGTGACGTGCAATTCGAGATTCTCGAAATCAACATCGGACCATTTCAATGCAAGCAGTTCGCTCACGCGCAGGCCGGTGAGGATATCCACCAGCACCGCCGTCTTGCCCGGTTCCTTGAGATTGGCAACGAGCGAATGAATCTGGTCGATGCCTAGCACAACCGGAACCCTCTGCCGTTTGGCGCTTTGCCGCACGTGCGTGATGGGATTCCTGTCGTGCCATTCCCAACGGACCGCGTGATTGAAAATCGCGTGCATGAGATTGCGAATCTTTGCCCTACTCCCGTTTGCCAGCGGAAGAGACCGCAGCCATTCCTCAACGGAGACGGCCTTGATGTCTTTCAGCCGATACGTAGACCACCTTGGAAGAATCCACTTATCCAGGTAGCCTTCGTTCGTACGAATCGTTGCAAAAGTCTTTCCTGCTTCCTCGGACAATTCTCTTTCGCGATAGTGCTGCGCCAAAACTGCGAAGCCCATCGCATCGAGCTGCGTTCGAGGGGTTTCTGCGTTGATGTTTGCCCTGAGAGCGGCGACCGCTTTCTTCGCGGATGCCTCTGTCGGATACTCGTCGAATGATCCGATCAGATAGCCGCGCCGTTTGCGAGTGCCGTCAGGTTGAGTCTCGTACCAGCGGTACTCCCAGACGCGATCTCCTGCGGCGCGCTCATAGAGCCGTAAGGAACCGTCTTGATACCGAATCCGCTTCATGGAATTTCTCCTGTCGCGGAAACGGGTGGCTCATGTCCAGCGTATCCCATACTCGTCTCCTGAGCCATCGAAAGGAACGAAGTCTCAGCTCGCCATCCTGGAACTGATCCATTCGTCGATTGCTGACTTGCGAAATCGCCAGAGCCGCCCCATCTTCACCGCAGGGATCAGTCCCAACCGAGCCCAACGATGCAGGCTCTTCTCCGAGACCCCGCACTGCGTCGCGATCTCGCGGCTGTCATAGAGAGGTTCGAATTCGATCACACGATCACTCGCGGGCAGTTGCGCAGAGATGGGCGGTTTCTTCATGATCTGGACACCTCGCATCTCCGAGCTTGAAACGGCGATCCACAACTGTCCAAGACTTCTCGCCTATGGCGCCATAGGCCGGACCGATGACCGATCTGCGCCTGAGGCGCTCAGGTCACCAAAAAGTGACCTATTGACGGCGATGGTTCAAGAACAGAACCTGAGATCGATAGGCATTCAGGAACGGCGCACAGTAAGACTCCTTTTAAGACCTTCTGCCCCTTGGTTTCTCCTGGAGGTGACGGGCATGTCTGACTCGCTGGAGTTCCGCTTGCTGAAGTACATCGCGATGATCGCCGAGACCGGCAACTTCACGCGCGCCGCGGAGAGGCTGTACCTTGCCCAGCCTTCGCTCAGCGAGCAGATCAAGAACCTCGAAGAAGGTCTCGGTATTGAGATCTTCGAGCGTGGCCGGAACAGAGTTGAACCGACAGCGGCCGGCCTGATTCTCGTCAATTACGCCAAAGAGGCCGTCCGCACCCGCAACGAGATTGTCAAAGCCGCCCGCGCCATCCATCAGGGCGAAGTGCCGCCGCTGCGTCTCGGCTTTTGCTGTTTTGTGCCCACTGTGGCTCTTGAAGGATTTCAGCGGCTCTACGAGAGTGTCTTTCCCGCGTGTCCCGTGCACTTGGCTGGAGGCAATCCTGAGCAAATCGTGGACCGACTAACACGAAAGATGCTCGATTGCGCGCTGCTTCCTATGCCGGTGACCGGGGAGGACCTCACAGCATTGCAGATTGGAAGCACACCCTTGGTTGTTTGCATGAGAAGCGACGATCCTCTCGCGCAACTCACTGAGATTCACCCCGCAGAATTGGCCGACCGGCTTAAGATATTCCGCGATCCGGAGAGCCACCCATCAGCGCACAAGCGGCTACTCGAAATGCTTGCGGAATGCGGAGTCCGCCCTCAGGTCTCCTGTGGCGCCGCGACACCCGCAGACGTGCAATGGATGGTACGAAAGGGTTTCGGACTAGCGCTCATCGATGAGCAGATGAAACTGGAGACGTCGCTGACCACACGACCTGTTGCCGATGTCAAGTGGACTGCCGACACAGCGTTCGTTCATCATTCCGATGCAGACCATCTAGCGGTTCCGCTTCTCGTGCGTCATCTAGTGAGAGGCGGACACCGAAGGCCACGTAAACTGGAACAGCGCACCAAAACACAAGAACCGGTCCAACTAGAACTCCTGGATTAGGCCTGCCTCGCCACAGAACGCACGGCCCTGCGTAAGAGAAAATAGCAAGCGATTCAAAGAACGATTTTATTACCAGCTTTTACGGATTCGTCCGATATGACGTCCACCATTCGGGAGTTGAGTCCGAATATTTTACGAACTCGATAGTGCGCTGGTAGTACTCCGAAGCCTTTCCACTCGATGACAGATATTCGAGAATTGAGACAGCACTTGTTTTGCTCTCGTTGCGCCAAGTTCGTGGCCAATCAATCACCAGCTCAGCAGCTACATCCGCGAATCCTGGTTTGAGATGCCTGCTGTATGGCCTCGCAATATCAGCCCTGAAAGGGACATCTTTTCTAGCCGTGAATGACCGCCCAAAGCAGAGCCCGATCCACTGTTGGGCCTTCTCGGCTCTCGCAGCCTCGACAAGTGGCAACCCGATATATGTCCGCGTCGACTTATTCATAATGGCGTCACCCAAGCTGATCGCGCCACGCAAGGGGAGCTCTGCCCGCAGCGCCTCACACATCAAGTGGGAGCACATCTGCAAGAACGGATTAAACGTTCCAGATCTGAAGCGAGTCCACAATAAAATGGTGTCGCTGAAATAGTCTTGCTCGATCTCGACGAAGCCAAAGAATGGAACGTTCGTCCCGTCACCAGCCGGACGCGCATCAAAGAACGCATGGCTACTTTTGCTGGATGCAATTGAAATCAACTCCCTATATTGCTCGTGAATCTCTTCAAGGGAAAATCGTCCGAGTCGATCTTCGAAACCGAGAACATCGAATAGGGCAACGACAAGTTCCCGAGCCAAGCCTGAGGACGATGATGCGGAATTATTCGAGATCTCCAATCATTTCTCCGGCAAAGTGCAATAGGATCAAAGCGGTATTGTCTGGATCGGAGCGACTACTGCCGGCTTTGATCGAGAGAACTGTGGCCTCCAGATCTTGCATCAAGTCGAAAGAATGCGGAAAGGCCATGCGGAGGTCGGGCAAACTCCGAAAGCAAGAGGCCAATCCATCTACAGTCTCCTGAATCTTGAATTCGAAGTCAGGCGGTAGGGGGAAAGACCAGCCAGACTCGACGAAGGAGCGCTGGGCTACGTCCCTAGCACGCTCGACCAGCCCACGATTGACTGGCCCTGCCACGTCGATCGGGATTCTGCATTCAGTCTTGAGAAACAAGATGAACTTGAATGTTGCGAGTCGGACACCATCGCCGAGTGTGTCCGCCGCATGCCTTACTTGAAAACGTAGTGAGTATTTCTGGAGGAGGGTGCCAATCACAACTCCAATGGCCAGACCCAACGGCAGTACTAGTAAGCTCGCGATCACATTTTGAGCAAAGGCCTGTTGCCAAATGAGGCGAAATCCACCGAGTAGCACCGTAACTGCAAGGACAAACACACACCAGACAACAGTCAGACCGCACAACATGGCGAGCAGTGGAGCAAGATGGCGATAATGTCTGCGTTCAAAGAGTGCGCCCTCAAGCTTACGAGGTCGTTGGTGGCGCAAGAGCGACGCGACCCACGTGAAGAGACGATTTCTCATATCGCTATCACCAACCCAGTGACGAAACGTACACGCCTACACAAAAAGCCGCTGCGAACTTGCAACAACAGCAATCAACGTCTCCGCCGCTCACATTAGCTGCAAGCTACAGGGTGATTGTCGTCCGAGACTATCGAGCAGCTTTACGTCGAACTTCTACGGCTGATTCGCACCACAAATCGATGGTATCGCCTCGGGGTCCCGAGTATCTGGCCCTTGAAGCATTGTGGAACCCCATCATCGTACTTCAGGCTAGTCAGTATCGGTTGCGTCAGCGAGCAGCGCTCATATTCGGTCATCGGTTTTACCTATCGCGTCATCGGTATGAAGTCTTGGACTCGATTAGCGATGGGCGCTACTTTCGGCACATGACGGCAAATGACCCTGCCGCCGGAGGTGCCGATGAGGAATCCACTTACGTCAACGACGCGTCGTAGATCTTCCCTTTGGAAGTTCCAGCAAGATGTCCGCTCATCTCACAGACTCTCTAACCCTCAATTCCTTGCCCTCAACAGATCCCCGATATCGCACACATTCTCCCGCAAAGCATGGCGGCGAACACGACTGTTGTCCAGGCGAAAGCTTCTCCGTGGCGTTCATGTGATGGGTCCGACGCTGACTGCGCTCGTGTTCATGGGCGCCGGCAGCGCCATCGCCCATGCTCAGGGGACGATGGATTTCTCCGGGGCACAAACGCTCATGGGAACCTTTAAGACCTTCGCGATGTACGCAGGCGCGGTGATCTGTCTTGGCGGGCTGATTTTTGCAGGAATCCGCATGATGACAGGAAGGTTTCAGGATGCTATTCCCGGCCTCTTCGGCGCGCTGTTTGGCGCCGGAGTTCTGGGCTGGGGTGCGGGTTGGATCGGCAGTCTCACGGGTCAGTCAATGTGAGGCGCGTCCATGGCCCGGCGAGGAGAACCGTTACCGATCAATCAGGCGCTGAATCGGCCGAGAGCCAAGTTGGGTCTCGACCTCACAGCATGGATGACGATCATATTCGTCTGCGCAACGGTTTTCCTCGTTGGTTTCCGCCTTGTAGCGATGCTGGCTTTCCCCACGCTTGCAACGGCTGCATGGCTCATCGTTCGCAAACACCCAAAAATGTTTCAGCTCTGGGGCCTGAGCCTCAGCCAGAAGTCCTATTATGACCCGCGCAAATACTGAGCAGGCAAAATTCGTTCCATGGTTCGCAAAGGCCGGCGCTGCGTGCAGCATCGTTCCGATTGCGCGGTTCGTTAGCCCCAGCATCTTCGCTCTCAAAGGTGGCGGCTACGGATGCCTGTTTGCACTGAACGGCATCGATGAAGAGGGCCTGACCGATCAGGAGTTGGAGGTGCGGATGCGCTCGGTAGAAGGCGCGCTGCACGGCCTACCCGAAGGCTCCTGCCTCTACCAGTACACGCGTGTGATATCCGGTTTTGAGCTGCCCCGGCAGAAGCTGTACAGAAGCCCCGTGACACAGGTGTTTGCCGGTGATCGGCTCTCATACCTTGAGAAAACTGCAGGCTTTCGGCGGATTGACCTCCATTGGTGTCTGACCGTCGAGCCGTCAAAGATCCGACCATTCGAGCAGAAGCCGAAACAGCACGCCACTAGCACCTCCCGAATGCTGGCCGAACTTGATAAGACGGCCACGATTCTGGTGGGACATCTGGGAGCTTCGTTCGGCCTGCGTTTGCTCGACAAGGACGCCACGTTCCACTACTTCAGCTACCTCTTCAATCTTCAAGAGTGGGCCGCGGCCGGCGAGCTGCGCGGCGATAAAGGCGTAGACAGGCAGATCGTCAGGAACCCTATCAGTTGGCACAGCGATCACCTGCGCATGGGCAAACGCTATGTACAGATGTTCTCGCTCAAGACGACGCCGGAAGCGTCGCGTCCGTGCCTCTTTTCGGGCCTGCTTTCGCTCGACTGCGACAGCATCCTTTGCTCGACGTGGCGGCCCAGGTCCACAACGGCCGCTCGCACCGAGATCGACGCGCAGGAAAAGTTCATCTCTTTCTTCAAAGTGGGCGTGCTGACGCGCATCATGAGCGGGCGCGATTTTGCGTCGCTTGAGACCGGGGCAGGAGCCAGAGCGGCCAACAGCAGTGTGGACGACCTGAGCGAAGTCATCCGCTCGCTCGATAAGAAAGCACAGGGCGAATATTCCCTTCGGCTTCTGCTCGCGGCAAACAGTTTAGAGCAGTTGCGCGACACCATCCCCGCCGTGCATCGGATCTTCGTCGATGCGCAGGCGCAGATCATCGAGGAAACGCTCGGTAATCTCGCCGCGTTTTACGCGATGTTCCCCGGCAACGGAAAGTTCAATGTCTTCCCGCTGTGGCTTTCCGAGGAACATCATGCTCGCCTATCTTCTGTCTTCATTCCGCATCTCGGACACCAGCGCTCCGAGGACCTCGATGCGGAGTACCTGAACATCTTCGAGACGCGCACGCGGACGCCTTTCTTTCAGGACGTGTACGTGGATGGCGTGCGCGTCATGCTCATTCTGGGACCCACGGGAACCGGCAAGTCCGTGCATGGGAATCAACTCATCGCCCTCGAACAGAAGTATGGCGGCTTCAGCTACATCTTCGACATCGGCGGCAGCTATGAGAGTGTTGTCGAACTCTATGGCGGTCGCGTGGATCGAATCGGCAAGGATGGACCGCGCGTTAATCCTTTCGCGCTTGAGCCGACCGAGAGCAACCTGAAGTTCCTGTATTCCTTTGTCCGGCTGCTGCTCGCGAACGGGGGAGCCGAACTGGAGCCCGAAGACGACGACGTGATTCACCGGGCCGTGCAGGACATGTACCTGCTCGACCGGGAGAATCGCCGCCTTTCTAATCTCTATCTGCCAAAGAAGCTCGACCGTTATCTCTCGAAATGGGTCCGCGATGGCGTCTACCACGCGATCTTCGACAACGTAGAAGACAGCTTTTCGCTATCGCGCCTGCAGTGCTTCGACTTCCAGGGCGTCAACAACGAGCAGTACGCTGACCTGATCGAGCCGCTGATGGTCTGGCTCCTGCGGCGCATCAACGATGTCCTCTACGATCCAGCGAATCTCGGAGTTCCCAAGCACATTTTGATCGAGGAGATTTTCTCTTCGATGAAGAACCGGCAGTTGCTCGAAGGCGCGCTCGCTTCCATCAAGACCGTTCGCAAAAATCTCGGCGGAGTCACTCTAATCGGGCAGTCTGCGGAAGACCTTGGCGAGAACGCCGACTCGATCGTGAACTCCTGCACGTCGTTCCTGTTCCTGAAGGATGCGACCTTCAACCAGAAGCGTTATGCCGAGCTGTTCAAGATGAACGAGCAACAGATCGCCCTGTTCGAGAGTCTGCAGGACCGCGAAGCACTCTACATCAGGCGCGACGGCCTTACGAAAGTCGTGATCCTCAATCTCGACAGCCGCAGCTACGCCATCTTCTCCACCAAACCCAAGGACCGGGTACGCCGGTCGAAGCTGATCGCTAAATACGGGCTCACCGAGGGCATCGAGCGCTTTGCCCAGGGCGAGGCTGTGTAACCAGAAAGGACTGGCCGTGAAACCGCTCATTCCCATCGCCATGATTCTTGGCTCTGCCTTCTCTGCCGCATCCGCTGCTCATGCACAGCCGGCTCCGAAACACCTTGAGCCGAATGCACCGCGCACCATCGTGGTGTCCCAGAACTCCGCTCCCCCTGTGGTCCGGGCGGCGCTCCTGCAATCGACACTGATCGAGCTGCCCTCGGAAGAAAAAGTTGCCAATGTATTTGCCGGAGATACCGTGGATTGGGTTTTCGACGGCGGCCACGTTGCCAGCCGCTTCATCAGCATCAAGCCGAAGCTCGCCAACAGCACGACCGACGTTCACATCATCTCCGATCATGGCAATGAGTACACGCTTGAGCTTCAGGAGATCTCTTCCGATCCCGATTCCCACTTCGATTCCAAGGTGTTCATCACTCCTGGCGACCAGGCGGCCAAGGAGAGGCTGACCGAACTGCCGGTCTTTGTCCCCGCATCGGAACTTGACCAGGCGAAACAACAAATCGCCGCAGCTAAGGCCGCTGAAGCCGCCACGCTCAAGGCCGAGCAAACGAAAGAGGAGGAGTACCGAAGCCATTACCCTGGCACTCTCCAATTTGACTTCGCCTGGGACGAACCGAAGGGCAAAGAACTGGGCCTCAAGCAAATTTGGCATGACGACAAGTTCACGTATCTACGCGGGCAGTTCCAGGAGACCCCTGTACTCTACGAAGTCAAAGACGGCAAGCCATCTCTCATCAACTTCGACTTCAGCAACGGTCTCTACACCGTACCGAAGGAGCTTGACCGCGGCTACCTAGCCATTGGCAAGCAGAAGGTCGAGTTCCACCGGACGGATGAAAGGAACTAGCCATGCCGGAACTGAATGACAATCCGCCTGCCACTGTTCCCGACCAGCCTGAAGCGAAGGCGCCTGTGCGGAAGACGATGCCGGTGGTCATCGCGCTCGTAGTCATCATGGGGCTAATAGGAATCGCGAACCTTTCGAGCCTTCTCCGAGGTGGCAAGAGGGCCGCGCCAGTCGGCAGCCTGCCGATCACACGCCCCGCCGCGCCCAATGCCCAACAGGTGACGAGTTTCGAGACACAGCAGCAGTTGCAGGCTGAACGGGACGCTCAGGAACGTCAGCACCAGCAAGAGGTGTCGGCGGCGATGCAGCAGCTTGAGGCGGCGCAGGGAGTGCCGGGGCCGGAGGATGCCAATGCACCGCCGATGACTGCCGCGCAGCGTGCAGCCATCTACGGCGAGAGCCCCAACGCCCCCGTCATCACTTCGGACGCCTCCCAAGCCAGGGCGGAAGCGAAGCAACGTGAACTAGCCAAAGAAAAACTCCAGCAGGATGCCATCAACAGCGACACCGTGGCGATTGACTTTGAACATCCGAGCGCGCCGGTCCCGACGCCAACGGTGCATGAGACAGCTACGAATGCCGCCGAAGGTACGGTTCCGGCGCAACCATCGGACGCTCAGCCTGTTTCCGCAGGACAGAGCAAACCGAGCAACAGCACCGATCCGATGGCTCCCTACGGTTTCGACCAATATCAGGGTCGCCTCTACCGCATCTTCGAAGGCACGGTGCTGGAAGGTGTCGTGACGAACCACATCGACGGCGGTTTCAGCGGTCCCATTCTAGTTATGCTCACGACCGACTACTACTCCCACGACCATCAGAAACTCCTGATGCCGCAGGGTACGCGGCTGATCGGGACCGTACAGAGTGTCGGCAATGCGCAGCAGCGCAAGATGTTCGTCACCTTTCATCGCGGCATTTGTCCGGATGGGTTTTCGCTCGACTTCGACAAGTATGTGGGCCTCGACCAGATCGGGACGACCGGCCTCGCCACCAAAGTCAGTCACGGCTACTTCCAGGCGTTTGCCGCCGCCGCAGCGATCGGGGGGCTGGGAGGGCTGGCGCAGATCGGCAACAACGGCAGCATCCTCGATCCTTCCACACAGATTCGCAACGGCATCTCGGCGCAGTCCGCAGCCGAAGGCGAACAGGTGTTGAACCATTTTCTTGACCGCTTGCCGGTCATCACGCTTAAAGAAGGCTCTCGCGCCCGCATCTATGTGGGGCGCGACATCCTCATTCCGTCTTACGCGGAGCACCGCGTCGATCCAACGCTATGACTAGAAACCGCAAACTCGTTCTAACTTCGATCACGTTGCTCGCGCTCTCTACGGTCGTTATTCCAGAGGAGCGAATCGCAGCAGCCTGGGTGATCGTCCAGTGCGCGCAGATGATCGGGCGCGCACTCCCTCTGAAAACTTTTCCACTCCGTCAACTGGACCCCACATGTCCGCAGTGCCTTTAACCCGTCAACAGCAGGAGGTCTTATGAAGATTACTCAAAGGAATCGCAAATGGGTCATCGGCGGCGCAGCACTCTTGCTCACCGCCACGCCGAGCTTCGCGCTCTTCGGCATCGGTGACATCGTGTTTGATCCGACCAGCTATGCCAGCCTCGTATCGCAGCTTACAACGCTGGAAACGCAGTACAACATGCTCAAGAACAATATCGAACACTTCTCCTTCAAACAGCAGTGGCAGACTGCGCTCAACACGATGAAGAACGCCAACGTCCGGAACATGTTCGGCGAGACCAACGGCATGACCGCGGCGCTCAATACAAACTCGCCGGCGGCATCCTCGACGGCGTGGACTGCCGCCACCGTGCCCGTAAACGGAACGACCACGACATATCTGGCCGGACAGACGCCGGGGAGCATGCAGCTTTCGGAACTCGCCATGGTCGAAGCGTCGGACTCGGTTTCACCCGACTGCCTTACCGCCGTAGGCCAGTACCGCGGAGCAAGGACGCAGAGTGCGACAGCTAATAACAGCTTGACCTCAGAACAGCTTGACGGCGGCACGGCTACCAACAGCGAAGTCGAGCAGTTGAATCTCCTGAACGCTTCTGAAGCACAGAAGATGTCCGAGATGCAGTCGCAGGGCGTGCTCCAGGCGTGTCTTGCCTCCGAAATGGCCGTCTCGAATATGCAGCAGCGCAATGCGGCCGCTCTTGACCTGAATACGGCGGCCTACGTCGCGCAGCAGCGAACGGCCAACGATACCTGCGCGGCAAACGAGAGCAACACCTGGGACAGCTACCTGCCATGACCGGAAACACGATGCTCCAGGCGATGCAAACCAAGATCCTGCTGGCAATTCTGGCCGCGCTGCTGGCCATCGCCGGAGCCGTGGCTTACCAGCGGCACGAAGCGGCAAAGGCCGCTTTGGAACGCCAGCGGGAGTACGAGCAATTCCGGCAACAGGTGGAGAAAGACAAGCAGAAGCACAGCTCCGCCGCTGCGAACGAAGGCAAGACCTGGCAGAAGTACATTCCCTGAAGAGGGACGGGAGATTGGGACATGAATTCCGTAACCTTGCTGGCACAGGCATTACCGAGCGCAAGTTCCGGAGTCGATTGGCTGTACCAGTTCACCAACAACCTGACCAATCTCACCACGCAGAACGGCGGCGCGCTGACGCAGTTCGGGTTGACGGAATTGAGCTGCATTGCGCTCTTCACACTCATCAGCATGGTCATCAACTGGAATACGTCCGGGATGACGCTGCGCTTCCACACGCACCCCGTCCGGGCAGGCGATCTGACGAACTTCATGCTCCGCCTGATCGTCTGCTCCCTGCTTTTGAACTACTGGGTGAATCCGTTCCCCGGTGCGAGCTTCGGCATCAACCACTTTTTCAGTTACATCGCCCAGGCGATGGTTGCCGCCTTCGATCAGAATTCGCTCAACCAATTGCTGCAACTCATGAAAACCGCCGGTGACAACACGGCCATGCCCTCAATCATGGCGCCCACACAGATCCTCTGCTATTTCGTCGTTCAGGGACTGCTCGGAATCGCCTCCGCGATTCTCTTTGTGATCAATTGCAGCGCCTTCATTCTCTATGGAGTGACGGCGCTCTTCGGACCGGTCTTCATCCCGCTCTTGATGACGAGGACCTTTCGCGCGAAGTTCCTGCACTTCCTGGACGTGCTGATCAGCTTCGCGATGATTCGCGCCGTCGCCGCCGCGTTCATCTTCGTCTGGGCCGGCTTTATGAACGGATTTCTGCAACAGACATTCAACGGAAATTACTCGATTGAGATGTGGCTTGCAAACCTCATTCCATGCATCATGGTATTTGTGGCCTTTATCGTCAACATGCTCTTCATTCCGAGCATGACGCAGGCCATCTTCGGCGGCGCTGCTGGCCTCGTATCGGCGGCTCCAAGTGCAGTCGGCGGCGGAGCTGTATTGCTCGCGAAGAGTGGAGGTGGGTAATGAGAGATTGGTTCTGGTTGGCAATTCTCACCAGAGGCAGATTGCGGTGGCCTCGTTGGTATATCCCCGTGCTTGCGATCTTCTTGATCGGCGTTCTCGCAGCCGGATTGATCTATTCCATGGTCGTCTTCAAGGCCGTATCGGAAAGGAGTCAATCTCCCCATGTCCACGCGCACAGTACCCATTGAGCAAAGTTCGACTCCAGAGCAGGCTCTCCTTACCGATCAGATCGGCAACGAAGTCTATGCTTCCCACTACGCGGAGCGGAAGGCATACCGCCTCATCCTTGGCTGTGGAACCGTCCTGCTCTGCGGCTCGATGTGGCTGAACTTCTCTCTGGCTCATCGCCCCGTCGTCAACCGCTATATCCGCATCGACGAGATGGGACGAGCCCAGGCCATTCAGTACAGCGATCTTGACTACACCCCGCGCGAGGGCGAGGTCCGGACGTATCTCACGGACTGGGCCAATTATCGCTACACCATCAATCGGGATACGATCGCGACGAAGTACCCCTTGAACTACTATTTCCTCTCGCAGTCGCTGGCGTCACAACTGATGAACGAAGACAACCAAAATCACCTGGTCTCGCAGGTGGTCTCCGGACAGGTCGAGCAAAGCGATATCGAGGTAAAAGACGTCACCATTACCTCGATGTCCGTCCAGAAGATTCAGGGCACAAACATTGCCCGCGGAACGGCGCTGGTGGCCATCGACCGCGTCTATTCCCCGGATCACTCGCACCAGCCGAGAACCGAGCACTGGATGCTCAGTGTCACCTACTACCTGAATCCCAAACAGGTCAGTGACCAGGCGAAGATCTTTCCCCAGTTCGAGACCATCAATCCGCTGGGACTAACGATCACCGAGTTCCATGAAAACCGGGTCTCCGTCGATCCGATGACGCCTGGTTCGGCGGCCTCCATTCCACCGGGAGGCGTGCGATGAGCTTTGAGCTGATTCTTCCGTTCTTTCCAGAGGAACTACGCGCGCTCCTGCTCGATCCGTCGATCTCGGATCTCATGATCAACGGCACGAGCGGTGTTTACGCGGACCGCGGCGGCAGCATCGAGAAGATCGCTCTGACAACGCCGTACAGCAATGAACGCCTGCAGGCGGCCATTGAGCGTGTAGCGCGCATCCTGGGGCAGGACCTGACCAGCCAGAATCCCGTTCTCAATACGCGACTGCCGGACGGCTCCCGTGTCGCCGTCGTTGGCGCTCCCTCTTCGATCAGCGGCCCGACCTTCACCGTTCGGAAATTCAACCGCTGGTTCAGCTCCGATGAACTGATCCAATCGGGCAGTTTGCCGGCGTCGGTTCGGGACACGGTTGTCCGCTTCATCGGCCAGCGTAGGAACGGCCTCATCAGCGGCGGAACGGGATCTGGCAAGACAACGCTGATGAAGGCGCTGCTCGACCATATTCCCCTTCACGAACGCCTCATCGTGATCGAGCAGCCTGCGGAGTTAAAGATCGCTCATCCTAACGCCGTTCGCTGGGAAGCAGTGGAAGCGATTCCCGGTCAGGTCGCAGTGACCTCAAGCCAGCTTGTTGCCGCTGCTCTCCGCCATCGTCCCGACCGGATCATCATGGGTGAAATCCGCGACGAATGCGGCTACGACCTGCTGCAGGCCATGAACACAGGCCACGGCGGAACACTCTCGACGATTCATGCAAAGAGCGCGTGGGACGCGCTCAACCGGCTGTCCGATCTGGCCCTGAGTGCCAGACCGAACCTCAACCACAGCTTCATTCGTTCGGAGACGGCCGAGGCCATCGATTTTGTTCTGTATTGCGAACGCGATCATGCGGGGCGGCGCCGGGTCCGAGAGCTCATTACTGTCTCCGGCTACAGCCATGAGGAGCAATCCTTCCAGACGCAGGAGGTCTATCGTGCTTCCGACGCCTGAACGGCAAGCTGTGAGCTAGAGTCCCCAACCCGAAACCGAGGTCACTTCGATGTCCGATCATGCCGTCATTTCGGCTGCACAACCCAACTCGTCTCTGAAAGCGCCCGGCGTGGCAATCCCAGCTCGCATGACACCGCAGTACGTGCGCTCGATGCCGGCCCCTGGTGGAGTGATTGCCGCTTCGTTCAGGGCTGCATTTGTGGCGGCTTGGCATCGCCGGAATCCTGCCGGTGACTTCGTCGCGTGTGCGTGCCTTCCGTCTCGTATCCCTTCCTCTCCTCGGGGTCACGCTTCGGGCCTTTCCTGCGCCCTGCGGCAGGCTCGCTCTTCTGCTTCGCGTTCCGCGCCCTCCGGGTTACGGTTTCCGTCTGCGACGGACCCTCCGTAAATGCAGAGCTTCGGCCTTGGGAGCAGGGGCCACTCGCTGGCGTTCGCCAAGGGTGACCCGAGCAGGATACGGGAAATTCAACGAAACGGAGATCACCACCATGTATCAGAACAAAGTCACCCTCATCGGATTCCTTGGCAGCGATGCCGAAGTTCGCACCAACAACGACCGCAGCCTCACCACTCTCTCGCTGGCAACCAAGTCCTCCTACAAGAAAGACGGCAAGTACATCGAGCACACCGAATGGCACCGCTGCGTGGTCTTCGGCAAGCTCGGAGAGTTCGCCGCCACGCTGAAGAAAGGCGCGCATATCCAGGTCGAAGGCGAGTTGCGCAGCCGCAAATATGACAGCAAGAAGACCAACTCGGAGCAGACCATCTGGGAGATCCGGGTGAACTCGATCCTCAAACTCGACCGCGCCGCCAAAGCGGCTGCGGAAGACGAAGACTCCACCGAGGAAGAGGCCGCATAAGCCTCTTCCCCAATGGTTCAGGAGCCCGGTGGAAGCCGGGCTTCTCGACTGCTACCCCCCCGCACGATCGCATTCGCAAAAGGGTGCCACCCATGAACCAACCTGCGGTCCGCTTTCTCAACCGTTGCTTCGCTCCCGACGAGACCATTGCGCTCCTGCTGCGCCGGGAGAATCCTCTCTCCATCACGCAGCGAATCGCGCGACTGGAGCGTGCACTGGAGCCTCGCTATCAGGCATGGCTCTCTCACGAAAACGGCACCGGAGCCAATGTCTACGTGGCGGCAAATCCGCTGCTCCCCGGCACACGTAAGAGAACCAAAGAGAGCATCGCATCCGTACGACACCTATATATAGACATCGACACCGATGGAGATGCCATGCTGGCCGCACTACGGGCATCAGATTTGGTGCCGCCGCCGACTTCGATTCTGTCTACGTCGCCCGGCAAATACCAGGCTCTCTGGCGGGTTGAAGGTTTCGACTTCGACCGGCAGGAACAGACGCTCAAGCTGCTCGCCATGGCCTTCGGCGGCGATCCCGCTTGCACCGATTGCAACCGGGTGCTCCGCGTCCCCGGTTTTCTCAATCAGAAATACGATCCAGCCTTCAGGGTCGCTGTCGAATATCCCGACGACTCGATCTGGACTCCAGACGATTTCCGGCTGGATACGCGCACGATCGATGCACTGCTTTGCTGCCCGGCAATCCCTTCTCGCAAGTCACGAGCGAAACGCAGCAATTCCGAGAACGACTGGGAATGGGTATGCGATCAGCTTGCCCACGGTAAAGACGCCGTGAAGCTGACAAGAGAGCTCGCTTCACTGCGCTCCGACAAACCCAATCCGCTCTATTACGCACAGCGTACCGTCGATGTTGCTTCCGCCCGCTTATGGCTGCTCGAAGGCATCCCCATCGGAGACGTCATCACGATGCTTGAGAGCAGGCGACGCTTCGAGATTCCCACGACGCTTTGCTCCGCCCGTGCGCGAGAGATTGCCGCCACGGCCGAGCGCATGATTGTCCGCAGAAAGTCGGCCTGATTTCAGTTCTAAAGGAGAACACAATGCCACTACTTGAAGTCATCCAAACCCGTCACCTCAGCGCCTCGATTCGGCTGACTGATACGACCGCCGCACAGGTCGATCAGTATGCCGCCTTCATCCATGCATCTGCCGATGAAGTGGTGGAGCAGGCGCTGGCCTACGTCTTCTCCAAAGACCGCGACTTTCAGGAGTTCCTGAAGTCTGCTGAAGCGCAGAAAATCACCCCGACGTTGCGCGTCCGTCGAGTAGCTGCTTCTGACGCGGCGGAGCAGCCACCGAGGAAGCCTGCAAACGGTGCTGCCAATGGCAGCACTTTGGCTGCATCCGTGGCGGGATCAAGAGCATGATTCGCCCTCGAGAGTGGTGGCTGTGCCACAACGGTGCTTCGCACCGGAAGAATTTTGACACTCCACCCCTCGGAGGGTCGTGCAGGTGCACCACGGTGCACTTGATGCGGGCTCAATGACATAGCAATTTCAGGTGCACTTGGGTGCACCTGAAAAATGTGGGATCAAGATGGCGCTCTTGAAATCAAAAGCCGAACAGAAATCGAACGGTGTCCGCGAGGCACATCGAGTTTTCCCGGTTACTGCCAAACTCACGAGAGAAGAGCGTAAAGCCGTGACTGAGTTTGCCGAATCACAGGGCCTTGCAAGAGGGCAGTGGATACGCGATGTGATCCTGACTGAATTGCGCGGCGCTAGCCCGAATGAAGCGTCGCTGGCGGAGATTCTTGGCGTCCGGCTGCTGCTGGTCAACGTGCTTCGCCCGCTGGCCGCAGGGCAGAAGCTTACGCCTGAAGCGTTCGACAAACTGCTCGACGAGATCAGCACGGCCAAGCACGAGCTGGCCTCCAAGGTCGTGTCCGAGAAACGGAGGTAATGCGATGGCAAATACAACCTGGGGACGCAAGGAAACAATCATCTGGCCTCGGCACATACCCATCTATACCTACGGACTGGCCTTTGCCATAGTTACCTTAACGTTCGTTGCGAGCTGTATTCGCATCCATCTGGCTGCGCCGCTGCAGCGGTATTATTTGCCGATCTACGAGCGCACCTCGGCGATTGGCACATTCATGGCAAGCCACCGCAGCGACTATCGAATGCTCTTCGTTGGTGGCCGAGGAGTCACACCGCGACCCACCATGAATGGCGATGTGGTGTTGGGCAGAACGCCCGAGCTGGCCGGCAGACCGATTCCGTTGGCACTCTCCGCCGATGCGCGGCAGCACGGATATTCGCTGCTCTTGCGCGGCCAGGAGCGCAGCTATGTGGATGCGCGGCTGCGCGATTACCTGAAAACTGTCATCTACGGCGGAGCTTCGCTCCCCGGCTTCTTTCGCCCGCCGCTACTCGGCGGCGCCGCGATGTTTCTCATCCTGCTTCCGTTCACGACCGTAAAAGACGTGCAACGGCAAAAACAGTTGAAGTATGGGCGTAGGCTGAAAGGCCCGGAGATGCTGTCGCCGCGCCAATTCAACCGTACCGTGAAGGGCGACGGCATCGGTTTCAAAACCGACGACATGAAGCCTATGCTCCGCATTCCGGCGCGTGCCGAGGCCCAGCACATGCAGATCATCGGCGACACCGGAGCCGGGAAATCCGCGCTGCTGGCTCAGGTGCTCCGGCAGGTCCGCAGCCGCGGGGATTCGGCCATCGTGTACGACCCGGCGCGCGAGTTCGTGAAGCGGTTTTATGACCCGGAGCGCGGCGATGTCATTCTCAATCCCCTCGATAAACGATGCCCGTATTGGGGGCCAGCCGAGGAGTTGCGTAGCCGCTCCGAAGCGAAGGCGTTGGCGGCCTCGTTGTTCCAGCCGCCGCAGGACAAGAAGGGTGAGTTTTTTATCGAGTCGCCGCAGAAAATCTTCGCCTTCCTGATGGCCTATGGGCCGACGCCGGGTCAACTGGTCGAGTGGATGTCGAATCCTGAAGAGATCGACCGCAGGCTGAAGGGCACCGAACATGCGCACCTGATCGACTCGCGCGCGCACCAGCAGCGGGCCGGTGTTCTGGCATCACTCGGTCTGGTCGCAGACAGTCTTCGGCTGCTCCCGAAGCGAGACGCCGGCAATGGAGTCTGGACTGCCACTGAGTGGGCTGAAAAGCGCCGTGGGTGGATCTTCCTTACCTCACTCCCTGCCGAGCGAGAAGCGCTTCGTCCGTTGCAGAGTTTATGGATTGATTGGCTCGTGTTGCGGCTGCTCAATGAGCCGACAGAGGTGCAGCGGCGGGTGTGGTTTGTGATCGACGAACTGGCGAGTTTACAGAAGTTACCGCAACTCCACACAGCCATCTGCGAGGCTCGCAAGAGCCGGAATCCGGTGGTGCTTGGCTTTCAAGGCAAGGCCCAGCTTGAGTACCTTTACGGCCATCTGGCGGAGGTCATGCTGTCGCAGCCAGCGACAAGTATTTGGCTCACCACCAAGGAACCGAAGGCAGGCCAGTGGGTCAGCGAATTCATCGGCAAAGTCGAGGTGGAGAGGCTGCGCGAAACGCACTTCGACGGTACGCGCGCAGGGCGAAACTTCGCTCTCGACCGGCAGGTGGAACCGCTGGTACTGGAGTCCGAAATCTCCGGCCTCGCCGACCTCCACGCGTACATGAAATTTCAGAATTACGTCACGCGGTTTTCATTTCCATACTTCGATATGCCGGTTGTGGCGAATGGATTCGAGTTGCGTGAGCGGCCCGACGACAAGCTTCCCTACGATCTGCAACGGATACGGCCACCGGAGGCGTCCCCTGCTGAACTGCGGCAGGTGCCGGAAGCCTCCGCGTCCGCTCAGACCGATGGGATTGTAGAGGTCGAGCGGGTCGAGCCGGAGCCCGCCATCACGCCGGAGGCCGACGATACGCAAAACTTGATTTTGCGCGGGTGAGGTATTGTCATGCTGACTATCTCGAAACCGCTCTCAGCGACCCAGGCGCAGACCTATCATGCCAAAGAGTTCACCGCTGCCGAGCAGAACTATTGGAAACAGAGTGACACCGTTCCGGGGGAATGGCGGGGCAGGCTGGCCGAAAAGTTCGGGCTCGCAGGTGCCGTCGGAGCCGACGAGTTCGCCCGTCTCTCCGAAGGCCAGCACCCGCAAACCGGCGAGCAGTTGGTACGCCATCGGGCCGTCCATGAGTACAAAACAGAAGACGGCAGAACCGTTTCTCCGGTCGAACATCGGGCTGGTTGGGATGGTACTTTTAGCGCGCCCAAGTCCGTCTCGCTGACCGCGCTTGTCGGCGGTGACGACCGTGTGCGCGAGGCCCACCGCGAAGCGGTGAATGTGGCTCTCACCGAATTGGAGCGATACACGCAGGCCCGCATCGGAGGCAATCACGCCGCCGAGACCACCGGGCAGTTTGTTGCGGCTACGTTTGAGCATGACACCGCGCGCCCTGTAGATGGCTATGCCGCGCCGCAGCTCCACACTCACGCCGTCGTTTTTAATATGACCGAGCGCGAAAACGGGACCATGCGCGCCCTGCAGCCGCGTGGACTCTTCGAGACCCAGCAGTTCGCTACGGCTGTTTATCAGTCGCATCTCACCTATCGGTTGCGTTCCCTCGGATACGAAATCGAATCCGGCAAGAGCGGCGCGCCGGAGATCAGGGGCTACTCTCAGGAGTATCTTGATGCCTCCAGTCCGCGCAGGCAGCAGATCGTGGAAGCTGTTGCCCGGAGCGGATTCAGCGGGCCGGAGGCCGCGCAGATTGCCGCCCACAATACCCGCGATGGCAAGCAAATTCTCTCGCCCGCAAAGGTGATTGCGGCGCACCGGCAAATTGCCGCCGAGTTCGACAATCAGGCCGACAAGGTTGTGGCAGCAGCGCATCAGCGCCAGCGGAACCAAGCGCAAGAGAGACCGACAGCGGAGCGGACCCAGCAGGCGCATTCCGCCGTGACCTTTGCGCGCGATCGCAGCTTTGAGCGGGAGGCAGTCTTAGACGAGCGCGCCATCTTCGTCGACGCCATGCGCCGCGGGATGGGAGAGACGACGTACCCGGAGGTCCGCGCCACCTTCGAGGCGCGCGTCGCAAAAGGCGAGTTCCGCCTCGTTGCCACTGACAAACACGGTTCAGGTCGGCAATTCACCACAGCCGATACCATCAAGGCCGAGAAGGAAATCGTGCAGAGAGTGCTGGACGGCCAGGGCTGCGCTCCGCAACTGCTATCCATAGAGCACGCCATTCCATTGACTGAAGAGCGCCCGCAACTCAATCAAGCACAGCGCAAGATCATCGAACAGGTGCTCACATCGCGCGACCGGATACAAGGATTGCAGGGGGTAGCTGGGGCTGGGAAGACGACCACGCTGGTCAGCATTCGGCACGGAGCGGAGCAAGGCGGATATACAGTCGAGGGCTTCGCCCCGACTGGCCGGGCCGCGCGGCAGCTCCGCGATGCGGGCATTGCCGCCGATACCTTGCAGAGCTTCCTTGCCCGCAGTCGGAACATGGACTCGGCTGCCAAACATCTTTACCTGGTCGATGAATCCTCGCTCACATCGACGCAACAGATGCGGGAGTTTCTTCGCAGGATTGGCCCGCGGGACAAAGTGCTGCTTATCGGGGACATCCGACAGCATCAGGGCGTCGATGCCGGCAAACCCTTTGAGCAGTTGCAGCAGGCCGGGATGCAGACCGTACAGCTAGACCAAATTGTGCGTCAGCGAGATCCCCAGCTGTTGAAGGCGGTCGAGCATCTGTCAAAGAACGAAACTGAAATTGGAGTGAAGATGCTCCAGGAGCAGGGTCGCGTGACGGAGATTATCGACGCAGAACAACGCATCAAGGCGATTGCGAAGGCTTACGCTGCCCATCCTGAAAATACCATCATCGTGTCTCCCGACAACGCTTCCCGCCGCGCCATCAATCAGGCCGTGCGACAGGAATTACAGGCGCTTGGCACGCTCGACAAGGAAGACCATGCCATGAGCGTGCTCACGCCGCGCTCCGATATGACCGGCGCGGATCGCAAGTGGGCCGCACAGTATCAGGCCGGGGATGTGTTGCATTATGTCCGGGGGAGCAAGGAGCATGGCATCGAGCGCGGCAGCTATGCCCGAGTCGTTGCGAACGACCCGAAGGACAATCGTCTGACCGTGCAGAAAGAAAACGGGGAGCAAGTGACCTATGACCCGTCGCGGTTGCGTGGCATCTCCGCCTACCGCGAGATCGAGCGGGAATTTGCAGTCGGCGACCGGATTCAATGGACGGCGCCTAATCGAAAATTGGGCGTCGCCAATCGCGACCTCGGCACACTTCAACGGATCGACCAAAACGGCGCGATCACGGTCCGCATGGATGGAAGCATAGACAAATCCATTACGTTCAGTTCACGCGAGATGCGCCACTTCGATCATGGCTATGCCGTGACCTCGCACAGTTCGCAGGGGCTGACCTCGGAACGTGTCCTGGTAAACATGGACACCAACGTTCACCCAGAGCTAATCAACACGCGCTTTGCCTATGTCTCACTTTCACGGGCCTCGCATGACGCGCAGATCCTTACAAATGATGCAACAACCCTCACCCAACATCTTATTTGCGATGTATCCAAGGCTTCGGCGATCGACTTCAACAAGAATTGGAACCAGACCGCTCACTTGACATTAGAACCGCCCGGAACGCCTCCAAAACCCTCTACCGCGGGTCTCAGCTTGGCAATCTGACACGGCACGCTTCAATGCAAAATCTTGATATGTTTTCGCAGCGCCATAGCACGTCTCAACAAGAAAGCGGTGGAATGCAGCTGCCACTGTTCTCGGTGGAGTCGTCGCCGTGCTGAACATCCTGGGATAGGACTCACTCTTCGTTACCGTTATTTGGGCGGAGGTTGCGGTATCCCCGGAATCCGCGCGCGACCAGCAGCTCAATCATTTCTGCGGCCTCCTGCCGCGCCATCTCCCCATCGTCTAAGGCTTCCTTCAAAATCGTATCCAGATGCTCACTCCAGCCGTGAATGGCCCACCCATCCCGGTCCTCTTCAAAGAGCACATGGACGACGCGAACCGCTTCATAGGGATACTTCGAAGAAAGTCTGGCGAGGGCCTCGACCACCGCGAAGTCCGGGCGCAGTGAACGCACGCGCTCCAGGATCGGCAACGCTTGTTCGATGGCCCATGGGTCAGGAAATTTGCCGCAGGCCAGCCACCAACCGAAGGTCGCCAGCTCGTCAGCCTCTTCTTTCGAGCCGGTCCTGAGCAATTCCATCCTGCTCTCCCAGAGCCTCATGAATCGCACCCGCATCTCGTCACTCAGAAATGCGCCTTCCTGAATCAGGTTCCAGCCAATGTCGCCTACCGCCTGGGCCCGGAGCTTGATGCTCGCCGAGGCGAAGAACTGAACTAACAACTCGTCATCAAGTTCAATGACGCCGTAGCCGTAATACTGCATGAGATGGCTGGCCAGCGTCCGCTCGTTCTCGCCTATGGAATCTTCACCTTTTTGCAACGCCTTGATGGCCATCAGGTAACGCTTGCGCGTCGCCGGAAGGGTTTCGCGCACCGGCCCGCAGTACCCGAGATAGGAGTTCCAGGCGAAACGATCGAGGGTCTTCTCCTCTTTCGTCCCGTCTTTACCCGGAAAGAGTTTCGGAATGGCGGACAAAAACCACTCTAGGTCCAGCCACGCCACAGTTCGGAATTGCATCCCGAACATCTCGCGAACCGCAGCCGAAGGGTCTTTCGTAGCGTCGAGCTTCTGCTCCAGAACCTCGAAGACCGGGGCGAGCAAAGCCGGAGTAAACTCCGCCTCCGGGGTTGCTAGTTTGATCCACCGCCCGTAGCGGATCATGGCTTCCACTCCGACCGGGCGCGGCGTGTTCAAAGCATATGAGGCATGGCGGCTGGGCTCTTTCTTGTACTCGATCTCGTCTTCGACGGTCGGCCGCGGCAGGAAACAGACCGCGCGGGCGGCAGGAAACAGCTCGCTGGCGCGCGCCAAGTCCAGACGCTTCTCCTCAAGGAACAGGTCTGTCAAAAAGCGAGCCGCCGACATGTGAGCCCAGTTCCAGGTCGCTTCCCGGTTCCAACCCTCGCCCTCAACTTCCATGAGCGCATCGGTGTTCTCGGCTACCCACTGCGCCGCTCGGGCGACGGCATACTCGTCGAACGCTTTCTCGGCTTTGAGAGCACCGGCAAAGGCATCGAGAAGCGCGGTAATATAGGCCGGGTCGAGGTAGGTGGTCAGAAAGCTCTCCAGCACTTCACTTGCATGTTGCGGATCATCCGCGACCCATTGCCGAAGAGTATTCGCCATACCCGCCCGCGAGGGCTGCTCGAACGGTAGTTCGGTCGCGGGCGGTGTCCACTCCTTCAAATACTCGACCAGTTCCTCCGTAGACATGCCCCGAAACGAATCAAGATCAGTAGGGCTATGATCTTGCACCTGGCGCACGCCTCCGCTGCGGAAGCGTGGCCGCGGCGCATCATATTTTTCCAAAAGCCGATTCAACTCACGGCTATGCGCCTCATCGAGTACCTCGGCAAGAGGATGCAGCCAGTCCAACTGCCAGCGTTCGATAATGACCGTCTTTTCCAATTCCACATTTTCGGGACGGACGCGATGCTCGAGATGATAGGCGTACCATGCCGGGTCCGGGCCCCGGTCGATCCGTTCGACGACCTCTGCCAAAACGTCCTTGGGAAGCGCCGCTGCCTGCTTCGTTAAGAGTTCCGTGAACTCGGGATTCTGCGAGGCTCGCTTATAACGCTCCGGGTTGTTCAGAAGCCGCGCCACGAGATTCGGGTCTGGATTGGCCGCATGAAGCAAAGTGAAGGCGCGCACCCGGTCGAAGATCGGCCAAGTATAGGGTTCAAGCGCGTGAAGGATTTGCTCGGTATGATCGGCCGGTTGGCCGCTGAGAAATTTGATCGCCCCGGTGAGCGCACTCACCGTCTCGTTCAGCGCCTCGTAATGCGAGCTGTGTTCAAGGTGCGGCCGCCAGATGGTCGAGTAGTCATCGGACTTATCCTGCTGGTTGCTGCTGTGGATCGTGACGGCGCGATTGAGATTTTCGGCCAGCGAGGCCAAAAATCTGTCTGGAATAGCCAGGGACAACGGTTCGCTCACCGTGTTCAAGAACAGGCGCGACCAGACGGGTTCTAACTTGGCTTCGGGATCCGGCGAGGGCTTCCAATCGATGGTGCTGCCGTCTTCGGCTTCGATGGGCATGCCCTTCCGCGTGTCTTTGGGCGCTCGCACCTCCAGGATCGCGGACGCGAGTTCGAGGCCGGCCCGCGGCTCTCCGCCTGTTGCCAGATGGGCCACCAGAGCTGCCGCCTTTTCCGGGTAAAGCGGAATCAGCGATCCCTGCTCTCGCACCCAAGCAGTTTCTTGAACGGCGAAGTCTTTTGCCAGCGCTGGCGGCAGCTTGCGCGCAATTTCGACCAGCAGGCGATGAACGATATGGTTGTCGCTGGCAAAGCACACCGGCTTGATCGCTGTCGCGACTTGCTCGGGCGCAACATCTGCCATGCGGAGCAGGTACTCACCCTCCGGCCACGCAGGGAAGCGATACATATTCCCGATACGCTCGATGCCCGGAGGATGGTCGAAGCGCCCCCGTTTGGCCAGCGGCTCGATCCATGAGGGGCTGGTCAGCTTGTCGAAGAAATACTGGTAGTTGCCGCCGCTCTTCTGGATAAGTTCGAGGGCTTTGTCCACCTGTGCGTCAGTCGGCATTCTCGCCCTCCGCTATCAATCGATCGATCTCATCCAGATCGCTGACCGGACGCGGTTGCATCCGGCGCAGCAAAATATCCTCGACGGCAAACAGTTTGCCAACAAAGCCGTCTCTTTCGGCGCGCTGTTTGCTATGGGCTACCAGCTTGAAATATTCATCGGAGTCCATCCAGGCGGAGATTTCGTCGCCTACCACGTCGGAAGGCAGCGCCGGACCTGGCCCGGCGAGTTGCGTCAACATCACGCCGGTCCTTTTTCGGTTCTCCGGCCTGTTTTGATCCGACCACTCAAAGAAATCGCCGAGGGCCCCGATGAGGGTGTCGGAGACCCCCGAGGGACGGCCGGTGGAATCGGGGGCCAACTCACTGATCTTTTTCAATGCCAGATACGCATTCTTGACCGGGACCAGCCGCTGTCTCATTCCGTCCCCGAACACCACCTTTCCTCCGGTCATGCGGAGACAGTGAGCAATTAACTCGCGAAAGGCGTGGGCTGCCAGTTGAAAGCGATAGGGGTTGGTCTCGTCCGCGAAGGCGCGCAGGCCGCCGAAATAGATGTCGGCCATCAGGGGGTCGCGCCGCTTCAACTGTTCCAGAAGCGCGCCTTGTTCCTGCCGCAGAAACATATCCCATTCGCCCTCTGTCCTGCCCACACCTGCTTAGAAAACCCACTGGCAACTGCCCATCAATCTGCGATGGCCGGAGACACTGCAACGAAAACCGCTATGAATGCTGGTTGGAATCGCTCACAGAAATGATACTCCCGCCTATCTCGATGCCATCGTGACGCCATGCGCCAGCGAACAGTGGAACAATCACTTTCCAGGAAAATCGAGAATTGAATTTGAATCGGTCTTTAGGTCGAGGACCACACCCGGTCGAACAGTCAATAGGATGGATCGGCAGGATGGATCGGCTTTTCTAGCCGCCCGGCTTAACCGCGTCCTCACTCTGCCTGATCGTTCGGCGCAGAGCGTGCGAATGCGACAAATCAGCTCAACCCGAGGAAGTTACGTTGGCTCTTCGATAGCCCATGAAGGGCGCGAACGCATAATCTGAGAGCCATGGGAAATGTAAGAAAATCTCGCAATGGACCGAAAGCTGGTTCACTTCAGGAGGCGGTCGAGATCGGACTTGCTGGTCTGCCAACGGTTTTCCTCGAACATCATATTTCGAAGAAACTCAAAGAAAAGATGGGCGCGCCGCCCGAAGGTCTTGCTCGGAGGATGGCCGATCATCTACTGAGCGGCAGCGAGGAGCCCTTTATTGAGGCCAATTCCGACGAAAACCTTAAGATCACCATCGACGAATCGGACATCAACGAGATCGAAGGGGCGCTTCGCCGATTTCAGACCGATCAACTCCCCGACCTACTTCGCTCCATGAGTGAAAGCACTGCAAGAAAAACATTGCGGTCCCTGAAAGCTCGATGGCCCGAGGAGCACGAACTCCAAGAACGCGATCTTGCCGGCTTCCGCGACCGCCTGCAACGCCGGTGGGAGAAACCGCTGGGCCAACTAAGCATGCTGTTGACCATGGTCCGCGAATGGTGCCAGCAAATTCAGGTCAGAAGCCAAAGCCAGCCAAAAACTAAAGGCCATAAGACGCGCGATCTCACCATCCGAATGCTCGTCAGGGGATGCCAGGTTGCAGATGAGGTCCTATGCCTTCTTCAAAACGGTTTTGCAGACGGCGCTATGGCTCGCTGGCGGACTCTACATGAAATCGCAGTCGTGGCGGCGATACTCCTGCAATATGGCGATGAAATCACGGAACGCTACCTCGAACACCAATATGTGGAATCGAAGCGCGCGCTGGAAAAATACAACGCTTGCGCACCGAGCTTAGGATATCGAGCGATGAGTGCGGCCCAACAGAAAAAGATTCAAAAGCAGTACGAAAGAGTCATCGCGACCTATGGAAAGAGTTTTAAGTCCGATTACGGCTGGGCCGCGCATCATTTAGCAAAAGACAGACCTACCTTTGCCGATCTCGAAGTCGCGGCAGGTCGCGGCGAGATGCGTTCGCACTACCAGATGGGGAATGACAACATTCATACGGGCATAAAAAGCATGTATGTGCGATTGGGTCTGATTGGAGGCTATGGCGGGTTGCTTTCGGGAAGGAGCAACGCAGGACTCACGGAACCTGGTCAGAATACAGCGCACACTCTGACGCAGTTGGCAGTTCTGGTTTGCGGTTCTCAACCAACCTTCGACGACAATGTAGTGTCGATGATGCTGTGTGCGCTCAGGGACGAGATTCCAAAGTCGTTTGCGAGAATCGATGCAAGGATTGAAGCGGAAGAGAAGGAGATCAGGCGATCGGCACAGAAGAAGCAGCATAAACGTTGAGCTTCTTCGGCACCCGCCCGCACTTTGTAAGAGGGTCGATTTATTTTCCAACTGAATGATCAACGGGTTTGAACATCCATTGCCCAGCAGAGACCTGCACGAAATCGGGTGCTCGGAGCAGGACGCGCCGGAGATAGGTGCGAACATTTGAAGAACGCGGGATATAGCCGTCCTGCCGGACCCTGCGCTCGAATTCGTCGATGGACATGGGCCTTCTCGCCATGATGCTGACTGCGCGGGCGTGCATGATGAGCGTCGTCTTTGCCGGAGGAGGGAAGGCCGCTTCAAGCGTGCGCAAATGCCTGGTCGCATCCTCTGTCGCTTGCGCAGCTTCCAACATGATCGGAGTAAGGGCTTCCAGAGCAAGGTCGGTAATGACCGGAGCGATAGCCTGCCAGGCGCTGACAAATTTAGCGCGAGATTTGGGATGGATGATGAGAATCAAGGCTCCGCAGATCAGCACGAGCTGTGTGGTTGCAGACTGGCGTTTGATCCAGGCGGCCATTCCTTGAAGCGCTCGGAACAGCAGAGGGATCATTTCAAAGCTGATCGTGAACGCCACGCCCGATCCAAGGGCAACGCCAATTTTGACCGTTGAAGCGCGAGCATAGTCGCGGAGCACTGGATCGATCTGCTCCATGACAATGGGCTCCCCGATTTTTCGAAAGTGCGGATCGCGCGTCAGTATGGCCCTGGCACCGACTTGTTGTCTGACGACGCAGTACGGTTCGTCATCGTGATCCACGAGCTGCCGGACTTCGTCCGGAACCGCATCCATCGGATACAGTTGCAGGCTTTCCCGCATGACCAGCCACAACCTGCGAACCTCGGCAATGGGTACGCCGGAATCGCTGGCGATCTCCTCCTCATGCTCAAGGATTTCCCTCTCGATATAGCTTGGTGCGAATGCAACGACAACGCCGGAAACGATAGCTTCATGGATCGACGTAGTCGCAGAAGGGTTCGTGCGCTTGCCCAAAAGCCATCGAAGGTGCTCTTGCGCGATGGACGCGTCGAGCACGATTCTGAACTGGACGAAATCTCGCATGAAAGGCGAGAGAGCACCAAAACTCTGCACAAAGTTCAGCAGCGTCGGGAGCTTATCCGAGCGCAGCATGTCTTTGAGGTGAAATCCTTTCCTTTCCATGAGAAGCTCCGCCGTCGTCATGCGTTTTGATCAACCTTGTTCTGGCTTATTCTCTCTCTAAGCAGGTCCTCAATATTTTACTGGTGCGCACAGCATCGGCTGATGCAGCCAAACCAAACGGGGGCGACACGCAAGCGCATTCTGATGATTAAGGGGTTTTTCGTGCGTGACCACTCTTCTTAATCTCAAGAATCTGTTCCTCGGTGGTGCGGAGATTGACGTGGTTCTCTGGTCCGTCCGAGAAGAGACTCGATTCGTTGAAGTGCAGCAACAGCAGTTTGCACCCGTTGCGCCCGATGATCCGCCGCTCTAAAAGTGCGTAGGCTGGAAGTTTTTTGTCTCCGCCGTGGAATCTCCGGCAAATCTGAGCGCAGATGTCGGCGATTTGAACGCCAAACGATTGCTTGGAATCGACGAAGTTCATGTGATCGCGGAGCAGGTCGGCGAGGTTGGTGATGCCGGCTTCGACACGGTACTTCCGATTGTAGGGATGGTCGCGCAGCTTCCAGTCCTTGGGAACCATAAAGCCCTCCCCCTTTTTCGCACGGGTCAAATGCGACGCGCGATGGTACTCCTGCCAGAATCGGATGGGACCAGGCTCCTTGATGAACGAGCGGTCAATCGAAATTTCAATATTCTCGAATTCCTGATCGAACTGCTGTTCCATAAAGCCACAGATCATCAGTTGAATGGCTTCGACGATCGTCCGTTCCGCAGTCGCGATCCAAAGGAAATTGACTGCGCTCCGCTTCCTTGTCCAGCCCGATAGCTGCGTGCAATCCTCCGCCTGGGATTTGTTGGGTGGGTCATGTTCGAGGAGTCGCTTCGCCAGGTGAGCGTATTGTTGCGAAAGCTGATCCTTTGCCATGAGCACATGGCTCTCCAGTGTAGTCGCCGTGTCCGCCCCGACCACAGTGAGGTAGGGAACTCGTTCCGAGTGGGGCAGAACTTGCCGTACAAAGGATTCGAGTTGCGCGGAGGTCAGTTCGCTGCCCTTTACCTCGCGGGTACTCTTTCCCACAATCGAACTCTTCCAGACGCCGAAACGAGATGTCAGGCCGTCCATCGCCGCGTTCGGGATCACCAGAGCCGTCATCAGCGAGATCCCCGGCGTACTCCAGGAGAACGATCCTGACTCGTCCATAAAGATGCGCATGAATAACTCCCGCGATCTAGCCCTAGAATACGTTGGGGTCAGTGGCCGAATAAATCTCCCCGATGATCGTGTCGATCACGGGAATCCACTCCGTGCCACGGCGAGAAGGCGCATTTTGAAAGGCCAGCCGGATCAATCCGAGCAGGCGCAGCCCGTCCGCGCGCTTTACAAAAGCGCGGCAGATCATGGCAATGAGCCTGATTCTCGACTCCGCATCGAGGTCACGCTCCATTTCTGTGGCGATTGCTCCGATGGTCGCGAACAGCGCAGGATCGAGCGGAACATTGGCGAGTGGGTTCAACGCATCGGCCAACGGCGATTTCTCCCGGTCCCAGTTTGCCACTCGCGCGGCGTTGACCAGGACCGCCGGCGTAATGGCAACGGTCTCGTAACGATAGCCTAATAGCCGGGTTACGAAATCGACCGCGGTTGTGCGATCGACGCGTCCCCTGCCTTCAAGGTGTGCGGCGATCAGCTCGCTCCACGCAGCTCGTCCGCCATACTCTTTAATGGCGATGCTCGATTGAACAAAATCGTCCGTCCATAAAATGCGCCCGGGCTTTTTCGCAAGCAGAATTGATTGCGTCGCGTGGCGGCCGAAGATTTGGATGAGAGGGTTCCTTTTCTCGTGAGACATCTCCGCCAGTTCGCGGCATGGTTCCACAGTCGCGACCGCGCGGATTGCAGCGAATGCTTCCGCCAACAGCCGTTCCCGTTCCAGAGCAGCCTCTTCGGTGACCTCCAGCATAATCACGCGGTTGTCGTGCCAGGCGAATCGGCCTCCCGCACGCGAGGAACCGTCCGACAGACGGCCCGACAAACGATCCAATTCCTCGGCGCATCCTTGGGAAAGGATAATGGGCCGATCCAGTTTGGCGACAAAGTCAGTCCGTTCCGTCAGAACCAGAGTGGCAATCGCGGATAGATCGAGGACTACTTCCTGCGCTTCTTCGAGCGCCTTCGCCGAATTCTGCCTTTCGCGAGCGGCGCTCGGCGCACACCGGATGATCGAAGCCGGATCATTCGCCAGGTAAAAGACGGCCTCAAAGCAGGTGGCCTTCAGCAGAACGCCCACAAAATGGAGTGGGAGCGTCTGTGTCGAGTAGGCCGCAAGGGCTTCGTTCTTTCCCTGCAATTGGTTTTCGATTGTGGCCAAAAATCCCGTCAAGTCCGGCGTTCCGTCTGCTGCTTTCGGCAGGTGCATGACCTGCAACTCATCCGCATCGGGAAAGCGGATTTGCAACTCTTCCGAGCAGCGCTGCATTCGATAGACATACTTATTCAGAATTTGCCTGATCTCGGCAGGCCGGGGAGAGACCCGGGCCGGAGTGAGTTCGACGCGGTCGCCGACCACTTTCCCGGTGAGTGCCTTGGAAATCGGATGCGATGGGGGGAATTCGTTCAATCTGAGGTCGGCGAGGTTAGTCTCTTCAATCACATGCCAACTGGTCCCCGCCACACCGTCCTCCGCGTATTCGACTGCGGTGCCAGGTCCGGCGATGGTGGGTTGTGAGATGGCGATTTGCGGTCCGAGCGGAACAAAAAGCACCATGTACGCACGGTGGGCATCGACATCGTCGAAATGGCGATGCAGAACCTCGTACCCATAGCGCAACGCCTCGTCGCTCCGGCCGGCGCATTTAAGGTAGTACGTCACCGCTCGTGCGACGTAGGGAGTGACGGTCGCCGGGTCGGGAAGGGGTACGGAGTTGTCCTGAATGATCTCTGCCCGGCCATGTTCAAGACCGATATGGGTAAGGCGCAGGCGTACTTCGGCGTCGTCGGGGTGACGCGAGAGGTAATCCTGAAGAACCGCAATTGCTCCTGCCAGATCATCGTCTTGCAACAGGTCGGCTTCTAACTGGAGAGTATTGCGGTCGTCGATGCCGGATTCGCGGATCATTTTGCAGATGGCCAGAACTTCCGCGCTCTCTCCGAGCCGCTGCGCGCAGGCAAGGGTCTGCCGCATGGCCAGCGAATTGCCGATCTTCGCGATTCGCCTCCAGAGCGGAAGGGCGCGGCGATACTCTCCGAACGTAGTGAACGTAACTGCGACAATCTCCACTTCGGTATCGATGGATTGCTCGGTAAGCAATCTTTCAGCTTCGTCGAGAAGCCGCTTCGCCGCGTCCTCTTCGCCCCGATGCCAATGCAGTCTCCCCCGTATAGCGGCTGTGGCGGCAGGAGTGAGACTGTCGATCGGAACGGAGTCGATCAGATCCTCACCCTCAGAGATACGAGACGCGCGGGCCATAAGAGCCAGGGTCTCGCACAACAGGCTGTAGCGAAGGTGGGCAGTCAAAGCAGCCGATTGCTTCACTAGTTCTTTTTGCAGGTCGATGGCGCGGTCGAGATCGTTCTCTCGATCCCGCTGCGCCAGAAATTCGGCCAGTTGCTTGTAGTAGGCGAGGTCCTTGGTTTCGGCAACGATGCCGTCAACCAGCTGAATAGCCCGGTCGAGTTCATTTCGCCGCTGCAGAAGCGCGGCGTATGCGGCTCTGGCTACGGGCTCGTTGGGCGCATGGCGATACGCATCCTCGACGTGGATTCTGGCCTGATCCTCATTCCCGAGTCTCTCCGCGATTCCAGCGCGTTCAACCAGCGCCTGCGCCGCAATCTGCGATTCGCCCCTGCCAATCGCACTGGTTGCGCACTGTTCAAAAATCTCGTCGGCTTCCTTAAGCCGTGCGCGATCGGAGGGAGAGAAGGCATCGACCGGTCGTGAGCCGCTGCCCAACAGGACAGGATGCGAAATACATTCAGCCAGCAGGAGCAGGGCGACGGGCCAGTTTTCCAACGATTCAAGGGCTCGCCGGGCATACTGCTCGCCTTCTTCATAGAGCCGTTGGTTGTGCGCGCGCGAAGCGAGCGCCTGAAGGACCTCTTTATGAGTGAAATCGTCATCACTGAGTTCCGCGAGCAGATCGTGAAAGGTGACCGCCGGAGGGGCCGTGTAGAGTCTCAGCATGGCCGCCCGCCACGAATCCGGATGCTCCTGGCGAAGCGCCGTGGCAAGTTCGTAAGACTTCGCGTAATTTCCACGCAGCAGATAGGCATGAGCCTCGGTCTCACGAGCCTTGATGTGCTCGGGCGCATGGGTAATTGACTCGAAGAAGAGCTTCGCGGCGTCATCGACGGCTCCCTTAGCCGCTTCAATGTTTCCCAAATTCGCAAGCACCAGGAATCTCTGGTAGCCAGTCAGATCGTTCCATCGATCTGCGCGCAGCTTTGCCAGTCGCGCCTTGGCAAGGGGAAAGTCTCTTCTCTCGATCTCATCCTTGGCCAACGAAATCTGCTCTTCCATCTCATCCTGCTCGCTCACCCGATTTGCTGGCTCAGAGGCCAGGGAAAGAAGACGCTCCAATTTCTCATCGATACCTGCCAGGTGAGCATTGGTGATTGGGGTCAGATGGTCCTGGACGATGGTGGGATGATCGTCGAGCAGGCGCTCGATCAGATCCCATCCAAGAAATTCGACAATGAATTCGCCGGACGCGGCGTGCGCGGCGTTGATCTCTGCGATGGCGTTCTGGAGCTGGGTCGAAGTCTTGCCGGTGGACAAGATGACATAGTTCTTGAGTTTATGGGGAGCCTTCATCACGTCGGCTACGAGTTTGCGCAGCCGGTCTTCGGTAAACACCAGGTTCGGATCGTCGGCCTTGCATTGGGCGGAAAACCGAGGCGGAGGAGATACGAGATCAATGATGTCGATTCCGAATTGCCGTTGCCCGCGGCGCCCGTAGCGTTGGAGGCCCGACAACTTGAAGTGGGCGCGGAGAAAATCGAGGCAAAATTCCTCGAAGAGGTCGTCATTCTTCGGGGCCGGATAGCGAAGCGGACTGGTCATCAAGCCACACTTTCAGTTCACCCGTGGCGAACTATGCGGAGGTACATCGGTGCGCTAGGTTTATTGTCGCTCCGAATAGCGATCCTTTGCTCATTCGGGCACAATTGGTCGGATATTTCCGCACTGGCCAGAGTATCGAAATATGCCGTTGAGTCATGCAATGCGCTTCAGGGAGTTATAGCCTGCCACCAATCAGGCGGCGACTTCAGAAAGGCATCTGCTGACGAATACTCAAAGAACCGTGCCTTCAAGAAGAGCTTTCTCCATTTGTCTCTTGTCTCCGTATTCGGATCGATGACACAAAGATTCGTTAGATTCGGTCTGGCGAGGACGAACAACTGATACGCCTTCAAATCAGTTCTGGGAAGTGAATATCCCCACACGATGAGATTGGTGCATTTAGTGATGCGATTAAGCGCACTCCGCCAGACAGTGCGCCAGGGTGCCTCTTCTACGCGTTTATCCCAGAACGGAAGAAAAATAGGGAACCGGGTGCTCTCTGTTTTGAAACGGCGATATCGAGGGTAGTCTTCAAGATCGTCCCAGCTTTCGATTGCGATCGGGAAGTACTTGTCGCCGGGGGTGGGCACGTCCCAACTGAAGCTTCCGTGAAGCTTCAGAAGAGCAGGAGCATTCCAGCCTGGTGGTGCAGTGTCGAGCTTCCATCCATAGACCCAAGGCCCGAAATCAACGGAGCCTGCTTGAGCCACTGTCTTCAGTGCTCGTTCCGGGACCAGATCGTAGTTGAAAGTGCAGACCGCATCGCGCTTGGTAAGCTTCTCGAGCAAGGCGGCGTGGTGGGAACACGATTGCATTCCATGCGCCGCACGCAATAGGGCCCCCGTGGCATTCACGAATGCTGTAATGACTTCAGCATCCGTTGGAAAAGAACCATGAACGCTCAGCTTACGGGCCAAGTAAGACCTGGACTGCAGGGTATAGAAGCATTGCTCCATCGACCGCCAATACTCGAACGGTAGTTCCTGAGCCCATTGCAACACGGCGGAAACCGCACCATCATCTTTGGTCGAGTGTTCAAACCGCTGTAGCAGGTCAAAGTAGTCGCGATCCAGAGGAGAAGGGACGCTCGCCTTGCGAGCATAGCTGACGCCGCGACTGGCACCGGCGCCGAGAACTAAGATAACTCGCTCCGACATAAAGTTGTTTGCGCCCCCGCAGCGAAGATCTTTAACAAACCAGAATACTCAATCTGAAGGACGCTCCGCCGTTTTCATGGCGCAAACGCCGATGGTACTGACGCGCTTTCCGCTTCCCATCCATGCAGGGCGGTTCCCGCCCCAAAACACCTCCCTGTACGCCATTCGGAAGGGTTCCTAAATTTCTTCTTCGTTCACGTGCCCCCGCTTCAGGCGGCTTTTTGGCAGAGCCGGTCGGAACCTGTCAAGGTCCTTCCGCTTCGCTCCGGCCGCCGGGGCGGCGCCTGCGGCGACCTATGACAGAACCCTCCTCGCCCCTGCCGTGCCGCAAGAGCCATGAAGCGGGGGCACTCAAACAAAGAAATTTGGGTTGAGGCAGACGCCCTCCTTCAGATTCCGCCCCTCGCGGGCAGCGATAGGAGAGCAAACATCATGCCTTACGCAGTCAGCAGCACAGCCGCCAGCAGCGCGCCGCACAGGAAAAATGCGGCGCTCCCCAACCAATCGCCCTACCAGCAGCGCACTACGCAGAAAGACAACCCCACACAGCAAATCATCAAGCAGGCCGTAGACTTCCTGCTCCAGCAGCTTGCGGCGGGCAAGAGCGAAACCCTGACGGCCTACCTTGCCGCAATGGCCCGGTTCCATTCCTACTCCTTCGGGAACATTCTCGCCATTGCGCGGCAGCGCCCGACGGCGACCCGCGTAGCCGGGTTTTCGACGTGGAAGGAGTTGGGCCGGTTCGTCAAAAAAGGCGAGAAAGGCATCCAGATTCTCGCCCCGATGATGGGCCACCGGCGCAGGAAGGACGGCTCGGACCAGAGCAGCAGCCAGGACGACGCCAAGCCCGTGCCCGTTCTTATCGGCTTTCGCGCCGTGTACGTCTTCGATGCGGCGCAGACCGAGGGCGCGGACTTACCCGAGTTCGAGCACAACATCAGCGGCGACGTGGGCAGGCATCGGGACCGGCTCATGGCATTTCTCGCCGCGCAGAATATTGCGCTTGAATACAGCGAGAACATCGCGCCAGCACTCGGGGTGAGCTACGGCGGCAAGATCGCCTTGCTTCCGGGCCAGTCGAAGGCCGAAGAGTTTGTGACGCTGGTTCACGAGGTCGCGCACGAGCTTCTGCATAAGACCGACCGGCGCACCAAGACCACCGCGACGGTGCGGGAAACCGAAGCCGAGGCCGTGGCGTTCATCGTGGGCCAAGGCATCGGCCTTGAGATGGGCCGCGCGTCGAGCGATTACATCCAGATGTACGCGGGCAATGCGGCGCTTCTGGCCGAAAGCCTTGAGGTCGTGCAGCGTACCTCCGCCGTCATTCTCGGCGCAATCACTGTGCAGTCGGCTGTTTCAGAGGCCGAGGAGCCTGTCGCGGAGGTGGCCTGATGCAGACCCTCCTCCACATCCTTGAGCGGGCCGGTGGCTACCGGCCCACGCTCTACCTGAAAATCGAGAATCCGCCGCACATGGCTTTGGTCATCGAAGCAGTGCCGGAGCCGGGGCCGCTCGGAGTCCCTGCCATCTCCGTTGCTCATTACGGCGAACAGAACGGCGACCTGATGCGCGACCCGGAGATGTGCTTCGAGTCGTCCAAGCCGCCGCTCTGCTCGGCGGAACTCTCAGCCTACTACTTCCGCAACGATTACTTGGGGCTAGAGCAATACTCCCGCTTTCGGCAGGGCAACGACTACGTTTTTGTGCCCGAGCTTTACGAGCAACACCAGACGTTCGCGGAACTGTGGGACCGCAATCTCCGCGACCAGCATTTTCTCGAAGCGTTTTCGGACAAGTCGATTCGCGGCTAGTCCGCTCCCTGCGGAGCGGATCGTGCCGCAAGTGTCACCCGCTCCGTGCGCCTTCACCTATTTACCGCTCGAAAGGAGCAGATTCACATGGAAACCACCGTCATCAATGCCACCGAATACCGCGACGTGCCGCTGTCGCTGTTGAACGAGTCGAAGACCAACCCGCGCCACGTCTTTGAAGATGCCGCGCTCAAGGAACTGGCCGACAGCATCCGCAGCCAAGGCGTCTTGTCGCCTTTGCTTGTGCGCCCGCTGACCGAGAACGGCTTCGAGATCGTCTTCGGAGCGCGGCGCTATCGCGCCGCCCAGCTTGCCGAGCAGGAAACCTTGCCGGTTCGCATCAAGCACATGACCGACGCCGAAGTGATCGAGGCGCAGTTGGTTGAGAATTTGATCCGCGCCGAGATTCACCCGATGGAAGAGGCCGAGGGATTCGCCGCGCTCCTGCGTCTGGATGAGCCGAAGTACACCATCGAGCAGATCGCCGCCCGCGTAGGCAAGTCGCCCGCGTTTATCGCGCAGCGGTTGAAGCTGACCGACCTTGTGCCCGCCGTGGTCGAAGCCTTTTATGCGAACGACATCGGCGTGGGCCACGCGCTTTTGATTGCGAAGCTGCCCGCCGATGTGCAGCCGCAAGCGCTTTCGGCTTGCTTCAAGGAAGTCTACAGCGGCAGCAGCCAGAAGCCAGCGAGGATTCTGTTGCCTGTGCGCAACCTGCAATTCTGGATTGAATCGAACGTCTTGCTCGTCCTGAAAGATGCGCCCTTTGACAAGCGCGATGCCGAGCTTCTCCCCACAGCGGGTAGTTGCGCAGACTGCCCCAAGCGCACCGGACACAACAAACTCCTGTTCGGGGATGACCTCGGAAAGCAGGGTGACCGCTGTACCGATCCGGGTTGCTACCAGTCGAAACTCACGGCCCACGTAGCTAACACCGTTGCCGCTAAGCCCGAGATCGTTCAGATCAGCACGGCTTATGGCGGGCAAAAGGATGGCAGCCCGGTTTTGCCGCGCAACAAGTACACCGCGATTCGCGACGACAAGCCAAAGTCGAAGGACGACGCCAAGCGCCCGGAGTTCAAGATCTGCAAGTTCACGACAGAGGCCATCATCACCGAAGGCACCGACGTGGGCACGATCCACAAAGTCTGCGTCAATCCCGCCTGCCCCGTCCACCATCCGAAACAGCAAACCGGACGAGGCGCAGGCGACGCCCAATTCAAGGCTGAGCAGGAGAAGCGGCGCAGAGAGGAAGCCATCGCCAATGTCACCGGGCTTCGTGTTCTCTCTGCGATTGGCGCGGTGGTCCCGGTACGGCTGATGAAACGGGACCTCTTGTTTATCGTCGAGCGGCTGGCAAGCCTCTTGGAAGAACCCCGTCTTCAAACGCTGGCACGGCAGCATGGCGTCCGGGAGAAACGGGATGACGGCGGCATCGCCAAGACATTCGCCGCCTACCTTCGCCGCGCCGACGAGAACACCCTGGGGCGCGCTCTGGTTGAATCCGCGATTCTGCTGGCGGCATCGCGGGGCAATGCCTCGCAGGTTTTGCGCGAAGCAGCCACGGCCTACAAGGTGGACACTGACGCCATTGCTGCCAAGGTCAGACAGGAGTTCGCCGCCAAAGACAAGGCGAAGGCAGCGAAGCCGCCAGCCTCAAAGCAGCCTGCCAAGGCGCAGGACAAGGCTGCAAAACGAGCAGCCGCATAAGGCAAGCTCTCGCGCGGGGTCCCCAATCGGGGACCTCGCATTTTTGTATCTGCCTGCCCGTCTTCCCTCCCTTTGCGTGGCTCCTGCCTGAGCCGCAGAAGCGGCAATCTCCTCCCACCCGACGGTCAGGGCGCGCTGCGGAACGGCGCGCCAAGCGCCCATTGCAAGAATCTGTTGCAAGCTCAATATCAATCGTGCCTGAGGCTATTCTTTACACGGGAAAGTCCCGTGCGCGACACTTGCCTGTAAGCCATTTGAAATGTTGATCCGAGGGCTACCCCCTATCTGTCAGCGTGAAACCCCAAAGATGCGTGTATTCAGAATCTAAGGGACTCCGCCTCGGGTCGCACGTTGAGGAAGAATCTTGTCGAACTTCAGTGAGCGAGTCTCATTCATATGGTCAGTTGCCGACCTGCTCCGCGGCCCCTATAAACCGGCGCAATATGGCCGCGTCATTCTGCCCCTGACAGTCCTTCGCCGCCTCGATTGCGTTTTGGAACCCACGAAACAGAAAGTCCTGGACAAAGCGGCGGCGCTCAAAGCCAGCGGGATCAAGGACCCCGAACCAATCCTCAACAAAGCTGCCGGGCAAAGATTCCACAACACCAGCAAATGGGATTTCCAGCGTCTGAAGGGCGACCCCGACAAGATTGCCGCGAACCTGGCCTTTTACATCAAGCACTTTTCCTCGAAGGCTCGCCAGATCTTCGACTACTTCGAGTTTGAAAAGGAGATTGCGAAGTTGGCCGAGGCCAACCGGCTTTATTTGGTTGTCTCCAAGTTCGCCGAAATCGACCTCCACCCGTCCACCGTGCCCAATCACGAGATGGGGTTGATCTTTGAAGATCTGATCCGGCGGTTCAACGAAGCATCGAATGAGACTGCCGGCGACCACTTCACTCCACGCGAAGTGATTCGCCTCATGGTCAACCTGTTGTTTACGCCAGACTCGCAGGTTCTGCGCACTCCCGGCGCTGTGCGCACCCTGTACGATCCGGCATGCGGCACGGGCGGAATGCTCAGTGTCGCCGAGGAATTCCTACGCGAACTGAACCCCGATGCCAAGCTCGAAGTCTTTGGTCAGGACTACAACAATGAGGCGTTTGCCATTTGCTGCTCAGACATGATGATCAAAGGGCAGCATCCGGACAACATCAAGTTCGGTGACAGTTTCACCGATGACGGCCTCGCCGGCAAGAAATTCGACTACCTGCTCGCCAACCCGCCCTTCGGCGTCGAATGGAAACCCCAGGCAGACAAAATCATCGCCGAGCACGAGCAGCGTGGCTTCGATGGCCGCTTCGGCCCCGGCCTGCCACGGATCAATGACGGTTCGCTGCTCTTCATCATGCATATGATCTCGAAGATGAAGCCGGAAGGGTCGCGCCTGGCCATCGTCTTCAATGGCTCGCCGCTTTTCACTGGCGACGCCGGATCGGGCGAGAGCGAGATTCGCCGCTGGATCATCGAGTCCGATTGGCTTGAGGCCATCGTCGCCCTGCCGACCGAGATGTTCTACAACACTGGAATTGCCACCTATATATGGGTGCTCACCAACCGCAAGCGCCGCGACCGGCGGGGCAAGGTGCAACTCATCAATGCCACCGACCTCTACGTGAAGATGCGCAAAAATCTGGGCAATAAGCGCAACGAGCTTTCCGACAGCAATATTGCGGAGATTGTCGATCTCTACGGCGACCTGACCAAGAACGGGCGCTCCAAGCTCTTCGACAATACAGATTTCGGCTACAGCCAGATCACGGTCGAGCGTCCGCTCAAGCTCGCTTTCCAAGTCACGGCAGAGCGGATTGAGACGCTCAAGGAAGAAGGCGCCTTCCAAAAGCTGGCAACCTCCAAGAAGAAAGGCCGTGAGGGACAGCATGAAATCGAGGCAGGGCAAGCGCTTCAGCTCGAAATCGAACGGATGCTGAATGCAATCGACTCTTCGATCGTGGATAAGAGCCGTCCCGCATTCGAAGGGCGTTTTGCCTCCGCCATCGATCAAGCTGGGATCAAGATTCCGGCGCCGGTACGCAAAGCTATCTTCAGCGTCATCTCCGAGCGGGACGAATCCGCCGAGATTTGCCGCGACGCAGACGGCAACCCGGAACCTGACACGGAATTGCGCGACTACGAGAACGTGCCCTTGAAAGAGAACATCCACGACTACTTCAAGCGCGAGGTTCTCCCGCATGTTCCCGATGCGTGGATCGGCGAATCGAAAACGCGCGTTGGCTATGAAATCCCCTTCAATCGCCATTTCTACGTTTTCAAACCGCCTCGTCCGCTCGACGAGATCGACGCCGAGCTGAATGCTGTCGCCGGCCGCATTATGACCATGCTGGAGGGGCTGGCCGAATGAGCGAAATTCTCGATCCACGCAGCAGCGGGCCAGAAGAGCAGCAGGGCTTCGCTGAAATCGTGCAGCTGATCGACGCGTGCCAGGGCCGTGCGCTCCAAGCCGTTAACACTGTTCTCATCGATCTTTACTGGCAAATTGGCGAGTCCATCAGCCGCCGCCTGGCTGCGTCTGAGTGGGGCGAAGGCACCGTGGATCGGCTGGCCCAATTCATCGCGCGGGCGATACCCGGCGTGCGCGGCTTTTCCCGTCCTAACCTCTTCCGAATGAGGCAGTTCTATGAGGCTTACAAGGACAGCCAAATTGTCTCGCCACTGGTGAGACAATTGCCCTGGTCGCATCACCTCATCATTCTGGGGCAGAGCAAAAGGCTGGAAGAGCGCGAGTTTTACCTGCGCATGGCCGTTCAGGAGCACTGGACAAAACGCCAGCTCGAACGCCAGGTCAAAGCAGCACTCTTTGAGCAAGCAGTTCTCAATCCGCCGAAAGTCTCGCCAGCGGTGAGACAAACTCACCCCGAGGCACTCACAATTTTCCGCGACAGCTACACGCTCGAATTCCTGGGCCTGCCGCCGGGTCATTCCGAGGCCGATCTGCACCACGGCCTCGTCGCTCGCATGAAGGATTTCCTCCTGGAGCTCGGCCACGATTTCTGCTTTGCCGGTTCCGAGTATCCCCTACAGGTGGGCAAGCGGGACTTCGCCCTGGACCTGCTCTTCTATCACCGCGGATTAAATGCGCTCGTCGCCATCGAACTCAAGGTCGGCCCCTTTGAGCCCGAATACTTGGGTAAGCTCAATCTCTATCTGGAGGCGCTCGACCGCGACGTGCGCAAGTCGCACGAGCGGCCCTCGATTGGCGTTCTGCTCTGCGCCAGCAAGGATAACGAGGTGGTTGAGTACGCCCTCAGCCGGACCCTGAGCCCTGCGCTGGTGGCCGAATACCAGACCATGCTGCCCGACAAGCAACTTCTCCAGGCCAAGCTTCACGAGTTCTACCGGCTCAATGCCCCGGAAGGAGACGAGGTATGAAGCTGCCACGCTATCCGAAGTACAAAGACAGCGGAGTGAAGTGGCTGGGGCAGGTGCCGGAGCATTGGGAGGTCAGGCGCCTGAAAAGAGTTTTGGCAGAGCCTCTCATGTATGGCGCAAATGAATCCGCGGACGATGACACTCCCGGTAATCCGCGCTACGTGCGGATTACGGATATTGATTCCTCCGGCGAATTACGCGAAGACACATTCAAGTCGCTTCCGAAAAATATCGCTAAGCAATATTTATTACAGGGAGGGGACATCCTGTTAGCAAGAAGCGGAGCCACTGTTGGGAAGAGTTTTATGTATCTGGACTCCTGGGGGGAATGCTGCTTTGCCGGATATTTGATTAGGGCTCGTCTGAAAAAACAGAGCGCTTTGCCTGCTTTTGTGTATTCATACTTCCAATCGAGCATCTATTGGGAATTCATTTCGAGTGAACAGATTCAAGCTACCATTCAAAACGTAAGCGCCGAAAGGTATGCGACACTGCCCATCTGTTTTCCGCCGTTCAGTGAGCAGTTGAAGATGGAGCAGTTCCTCGCAGATCAGGTCGGCAAAATTAATGCATTGATTCGAGAGCAACAAAATCTGATCGAATTGCTGCAGGAAAAGCGGCAGGCCATCATTTCCCAGGCTGTGACCAAAGGCCTTAACCCAAATGCTGCTATGAAGTCATCCGGCGTTAAATGGGTCGGGGAAGTACCTGCGCATTGGGATGTCTTCCGGCTTGCGAGTCTCTATAGAGAAATCATCGAAGCCGGAAATGATGAGCTTCCGATTCTCAGCGTATCGATTCATGATGGCGTTTCCGATCGACAACTCGCTGAAGATGAGATGGAGCGGAAAGTCAACCGCAGCGAGGACGTTGCAAAGTACAAGCGCGTTCTGCCAGGCGATCTCGTTTACAACATGATGCGTGCGTGGCAAGGAGGATTCGGCACGGTGACAGTGCCGGGCCAGATTAGTCCTGCTTACGTTGTAGCGCGGCCCAAGGGAGACTTTTCCTCCCGCTTCATTGAACTGCTTTTGCGCACACCACAGGCCATCGAAGAGATCAGATGCCACTCATACGGCGTGACTGATTTTCGCCTGCGCCTTTACTGGGACAACTTCAAAATCATTCGAGTTGTTTTGCCCCCAAAAAATGAGCAAGAGGAGATTCTTGCGCGCATTGAAAAGATGAACCAGAAGTTTGACCAGCTTATTGACGCATCCAAGTCATCCATTGTGAGGCTACAGGAGCGCCGTAGCGCACTCATTACCGCTGCAGTCACCGGTCAAATTGATGTGCGCAATTATCGTCCTGAGGAGGCTGCTGCGGTATGCCAGTAGACCACAAGGAAAAAGCCTTCGAGTCGGCGATTGAGCATCACCTTGTCATGTGCGCAGGTTACGTCAAGGCCGAGCAGGGCAACTTCCACCAGGAACGGGCTCTCGACCCGACGCAGTTTCTTCCTTTTGTTCAGGAGACGCAGCCAAAGACCTGGGAGCGGCTGCGCAAGCTGCTAGCCGACCGCACCGAAGAGACGCTGCTCGACGATCTTGCGAAGGCGATGGACATGCGCGGCTCACTCGATGTGCTGCGCCACGGCTTTAAGTGTTATGGCGAGCCGGTGAAAGCCGCCTACTTCAAGCCCGCCACGCGCATGAATCCCGACGACCTGGCGCTATACGGAAAGAATCGACTGACCGTCGTGCGGCAACTACTCTTCAAAGCCACAAGTTCTCAGGCGCTTGATTTGACGCTTTGCCTGAATGGAATCCCGGTGGTCACTGCCGAGCTGAAGAATCCAATGACCAGCCAGGATGTTCAGCACGCGATGTGGCAGTACCGGAACGACCGCGACCCGAATGACCTGATCTTTCAGTTCAAAAAGCGCGCGCTAGTGCACTTCGCCGTCGATCCCGATCTCGCTTACATGACCACGCGGCTAGCTGGCAAATCGACCTATTTCCTTCCGTTCAACAGAGGCGACGGCATGGGCGCGGGCAATCCTCCGGCGGAGGAGGGTAAGTACAAGACCTCGTATCTGTGGGAAGAAGTCTGGCAGCGTGATAGCCTGCTCGACATTCTCGGTCGCTTCATCCACCTGGAGGTGACGGAAACCGAAGTCGGCGCCAGGAAGATCAAGAAGGAGACCATGATCTTCCCGCGCTACCACCAGCTCGACGCCGTGCGCAAGCTGGAGCGGGCAGCGCGCGATGAGGGCGCTGGCTCGAACTATCTGATTATGCATTCAGCCGGAAGCGGGAAGAGCAACAGCATCGCCTGGCTGGCCCATCGACTGGCAAACCTTCACAGCGAAAGCGATGAGAGAGTCTACGATACGGTGATCGTCGTGACCGACCGCCGCGTTCTCGATCAGCAATTGCAGAACACGATCTATCAGTTCGAGCACCAGAGCGGCGTTGTGCAGAAAATCGACGAAGACTCGACGCAGTTGGCCGATGCGTTGAAGTCCGGCGTTCCCATCATCATTACGACATTGCAGAAATTTCCATTTGTGACGGAGAAAGTTGGCGGCCTGCCCAATCGGAAATACGCGGTTATCGTGGACGAGGCGCACAGTTCGCAAACTGGCGAGGCGGCAGCGGAGTTGAAAGGCGTGCTGGCCGGGGATGCGCTCAAGGAAAGAGCGCGGCGGGAGGCCGAAGAGCGAGGGCTGCCCGATTACGAGGAAGAAATCGTTAGGGCGATGGCGAAGCGTGGCCCTCAGCCAAATTTGAGTTTCTTCGCCTTCACCGCGACGCCAAAATACAAGACGCTGGAAACCTTTGGCCGCAAAGACGCGGATGGAAAGCCGCAGCCGTTCCACGTCTATTCCATGCGTCAGGCTATCGAGGAAAAGTTCATCCTCGACGTGCTGAAGTATTACACGACTTACAAAACCTATTTCCGGTTGATCAAATCGATCGAAAACGATCCGAAGCTGGACAAGCGGAAGGCCGCGCGCGCTTTGGCGCGCTTCGTCAGCTTCCACCCCTACAATCTGGCGCAGAAGACCGAAGTCATGATCGAACACTTTCGTACGTTCACGAAGGCAAAGATCGGTGGCCGGGCAAAAGCGATGGTGGTGACCGGCTCCCGCGAGCATGCGGTTCGCTACAAGCATGAGTTCGACAAGTATCTTGCCGAGAAGGGGTACGACGACATCAAGGCGTTGGTGGCGTTTTCCGGCACCGTTGCGCTCGACACCGGCGACGAATACACCGAGGTCGGGATGAACAATGGCCTCCGCGAGAGTCAGTTGCCCAAGGAGTTTGCCAAGGATTTGTATCAGGTTTTGATCGTTGCGGAAAAATACCAAACCGGTTTCGATCAGCCGTTGCTGCACACCATGTATGTGGACAAGCGCCTCGATGGCGTGCAAGCCGTTCAGACTCTATCGCGCCTGAACCGAACCCAGGCCGGCAAGGAGGATACGTTCATCCTTGATTTCGTCAACGAGGCAGAGGACATTCGCGAAGCATTTAAGCCCTACTACGAGGTCCCGTGGATCGACCAGCAGGTCGATGTTCAGCAGCTCTACGGGCTCCAGAAGAGTCTGGCCGATGAGCAGGTTTACTGGGCAAACGAGGTCGAAGAGTTCGCAAAGGTCTTTTTCAGGCCAAAGCAGTTCCAGTCACAAACTGACCACGCTGCGATGCACCGCGTATTGAATGGCCCGGTTGAGCGGTTCGCGGCGCTCAGTGAAGAAAAGCACGAGCAGTTCCGCAGCAACCTGGTCGCCTATCGGAACCTGTATTCGTTCATGTCGCAGGTCATTCCGTTTCAAGATGCAGATCTTGAGAAACTCTACGCATTCATTCGGCTGCTGATCCCGCGGCTTCCGAAGCGCGGCATCGGCCCTACAGTCGTGATCGACGACGAGGTCGCTCTTCGCTACTACCGGTTGCAGCAAACCAGCGAAGGATCAATTGCGCTGTCAGCCGGGGAAAGGGGTTCCTTGCAGGCGCCGACAGCGGTTGGCACTGGTCAAGACCGGCGCGAAGAGGTTGAGCTTTCACGGCTGATCGATGTAATCAACGATCGCTTCGGGACGGATTTCAAACCGGCGGACCAGCTCTTTTTCGAGCAGCTCAAGGAAGAATCTGTTTCGGATACTTCCATCCAACAGGCCGCGAAGGCCAATACGCTGGAGAACTTCGGATACGTTTTCGACAAGGCGCTCGAAGACAAGTTCATTGACCGCATGGATCAGAATCAGGAGATCTTTACCCGCTATATGAACGACAAAGATTTCCAGCAGCTTGTCAGCGAATGGTTGCGAAAGCAAGTCTATGACCAAGTTCGCGCTCAGCCGTCGAGCGAATCATAGATTTCTGATAGACAACCATTACAATCCGCTGAAAACAAGCTATCGGACCCGCAATTCGGCTCGATTTATTGCACCAACGTTTGAACATTAAACGACAATCTGGCATGATGGATCACAAAGTGAACGGTCCGCCATGCGAATTGCACTTCCCCCAAGCCTTCGCATCGCTACCGGTTTGCTCTTGGCTGCCCTGCTGAGCATTGTCGGGTATCAAGTCTTCCTGCGCACTTCTCACTCTCCAGAGGCGCTGCTGAAGCGAGCCGACGATCTCTCGTGGCTCAATAGCTGGATCGCAGCCGAACCTGTCTACCGACAAGCCGAACTTGGATTCCTCGAAGAGCACGACCTCAGCAAGGCGCTTTATGCGCGCGTAAGCCAGATTCCCGCGCAGAGTGAGTCTTCGGCCACACTCCCCAATCAGATCGCAACATTGCGGCACGATCTTGAATTGCCGGAGGCCCGCGACCCTGAAACGCGCCTTCGCGTTCTGACGATCCTTGGGATGTTGGAAACCAACTACGATGCCGGCATGGCCCGTCAAACGTGGTCTGAGATCGAATCGCTGGCAATGCAGGGGCACCATTACCTGCTCGCGTCGCGTGCAGCTGGGGAACAAGGAATTGCCGCATTCTTGCTCGGCGACATCGCAACGGCGAAGAAAGATGTAGAAAAGGCTTGGCTGGTTGCGAAGGTTGCTGATCCTGCTGCCCACATCCGATATGCCAGCGTGTACGGCACCGGACTGGTTGAACTCCACAAGTATAAAGAGGCGATGGGCCCGCTCGATGAGGCAATCAAGGTGGCGACGAAGACCCGTGGTGCGGCGTACCCCTCAATCGCCATCGACGCAAAAATCGAAGCCCTTGCCGGTATCGGTCAAAATGACGAGGCGCTTGCACTGGCCGCAGATGCGTTGCAAAAGGTCACCGCTCTCCACCTGGCCGGTCATCTGTATGAACTTCACCAGACGCGGGCGAGCGTTTACGAAAAGATGAACGATTGGAACCCAGCGATTTCAGATCTAAATCAGGCAGTTCGATACGCAAAGCAGCTCTCGTATTGGCGCGGCATCACCCTGGCAGACGGCTTGCTGGCAGAAGCGTATCTGCACCAAGGCGCTTTAGAAGCTGCTTTAGAGACAATCGACGAAGCTATCGACGCGAACCGAAAGATTCCGGACGAGCTGTACTTGGTTCCGAAGAATTTGGGGATCAAAGCAGAGATTCTTGCACGCATGGGAGATGCGAAGGCGTCTAACAGCCTCTTTGACAAAAGCGCAGATATGCTCGATGCGCTCCTCAGCAAGGTTCCGACGCCCACGATAGAACGGCAGCTGTTGAGCGACCTGAGCACAGTCTATTCAGGGTATTTTGCTTCGCTCAACAAGCAGGGCAGGATTGCAGACGCATTTCGTGTAATCGAGCGGGCACGCGGGCGCGTGGAAGCACAGGGCCTTTCGGTTCACGAAGTCGTCTCGCCTCACGAGGACACACCCGCCGAATTGCACTTAACGAACTTGAATTTGCAGTTGCTCGATACTGACGACCCAGCCAAACGAAAAAGCATCTTGGATGCGATTTACGTAGCCGAGCAGCAGCTCAGCGGCGACCGTCCGAAGGGCGTTCCTGTACCTTTGGCTCTCGACAAGCTGCAGCGCGATCTGCGCCCATCCGACCTCTTCATCGAATATGTTCTGGATGATCCGGCATCCTACGCTCTGGCCGTGACCCAGAGTGATGTTCACTGCTACGAATTGCCTGCAAAAAGCCAACTGGAGCAACAGGCAACGCAGTACCGTTCCGAGATCATACAGAAAAAGGTAGATTTCCCACTTGCTCAAAGGCTGTTTGACGAACTGCTTGGCCGCATTCCCCATTACAAGGACAAGACGAACATCATCGTTATTCCTGACGGAGAGTTACATCTTCTACCATTTTCCGCGCTGGCCGATTCCGGGCAATACATCTTGGCGTCTCATCTCGTAACCGTGGCCCCATCCGGAACAGTGCTTGACATACTCCAGCACCGAGTCGATCAGCCAAGTCATGACGATCGTCCATATGTAGGGGTTGCCGCGTGGATCTCCAAACCGCCACCGACCACATTGCTTGCCACAATCCGCCGCGCCGTCTCAGGGCCCGACCGGCGAGACATGGTCGCTTTGCCTGAGAGCCGCGATGAAGTGGAGACCATTGCGACTGATCTCCCAAAGCCAAGTACGATTCTCCTCGGAAGTCATGCGACAAAGACAGCGTTCACGCACCTCCCACTCAATGAATACAAAGTCATACACCTCGCCCTGCATGGATACGCCGACCCCGAATTTCCTGATAGATCGGCCCTCGTTTTCGCGCCTCAATCTTCGCCTGCAGACGACGGTCTGCTCCAGGTCAGGGAGATTAGAGACCTGCCATTGAACTCTGCGCTCGTGACCCTTTCGGCGTGTGATACAGGCGTTGGCCCTGTCGGCGAGGAAGGCGTGGCAAACATTGTGAATGCGTTTATCGAAGCGGGGGCGCAGAGCGTGGTGTCTACGCTCTGGGAAATTGAAGACCGGAGGGCGGCGCAATTGATGATCGCTTTTTACCGGCACATCAGCCAGAGAGAGGGCAAGGCGGAAGCGCTACGCGAAGCACAACTCGAATTGCTGAAATCAGGAGCCCCGCCCTATTACTGGGCCGGATTCGAGCTTGACGGTGAGCCAAACGCAACTCTTTTTGCCGATTCGAAATCAACTGTCCCCCTAAGGAGTGGTCAATGAGCTCAACAACTGCCACAATGTCCGCGTTGCCCGTGCAGCTCTCAGAGAGAGCCCGGCACTCAATTCTTGAGAACGTGCTCTCTGCATTGCGAAAACGGTTCTATGCGCCCGAAAGGCTGAATGCGGATTGGCAGGCAGCCGTTGATCGTCGCCGGCCGATGATTGAATCTGCTGCTACTGGCGACGCCTTTGAACAGGCGGTCACCGAACTCTTGGGCGAATTGCATACCTCGCATCTCGGTTTCTTTCACGGCACAGCCCGACGGGCATCGAGCAAAGCGGCACTCAGCGCAACCTACCTTGAAGACGATACGCCGTATGGGAAGAGATGGATCTTTCAGGATGTCCACTCAGGCGGCGCCGCAGCCATCGCTGGCATTGAGCCGGGGAATATTTTGCTCCGCGTCGCTGATCGGGAGATTGTTCCTCCGGAGCATCCAGTTTTTCCGATGGGAAAGCTGATCAGCGTCGAGATCGTCTGCAATGACGACAGCCTACGGACTGTGTCCGTGGATGTGGCACGTCCAAATGGGAAGAAACTTCATTTCATCGAGCCAACGCTAGTCGAAGCGCGCCATATCGAAAACGGGATGGGCTACCTAAAGGTTGCCATGTTTCCCGGAATGGTGGGTGTTGTCGTAGCGAATCAGATCTCCAGCGGAGTCGCGAATCTAGGCGACATTGACCGGCTAATCGTTGACCTCCGCGGGAACACCGGCGGCGGGATCGGTGCCTTGCGCGTAATGAGCCTCCTGGCGCCAGGTAAGATTCCGGTCGGTTTCGCACTTGACCGCCGGCAAGCCACTGCGAATCTCGAATCGGAAAAGCTCGGATTTCCCCGCTTCTCTCGAATTCCGGCCTCGACAAAGAAGCTCTGGCCGCTTGCAGTGCGTTTCGCGGGCCCGATGCTGACAAAGAAGCCCATCGTTCTCGAAACCGAAGGGCTGGGCCCGAAGCCATTCCACGGAAAGATCATTTTGCTCGTCAATCGCCATACTGCCAGTGCGGCCGAAATGATTGTCGCCTTCGCAAGAGAGAACAATCTCGCAACCGTCATCGGAGAGAAGACTGCTGGCCGACTGCTCTCTGCCACTTCAGTCAAGGTGGGCAACGGCTTCCGCCTTGCCTTGCCAACAGGCGCATATCACACTTGGAGAGGCACAATCCTCGAAGGAACCCCAATGGAACCGGATCTGACCGTGGGGTTTGATTGGCGAACTCGACGGAGGGGCGGAGATCTACAGCTCGAATATGCGATCGAACCTTCCCGAAAAGCATCGACCGCCAGAGCGAGCTAACTTAACCGATCCTTAAGGCGGGTTTCCGCGAGTCAACTCGATGAGCGATTTGGGGATTTTGTGCTTTTTGACGATCCTTGAGGTCCATTGAAGCCTGCGACGCGTGCGTCCAGTTGCATCTCTCTTGGCAATTACGGCTCGCACTTCTCCTGGCCTGTATACGTCTTAACAACTTGGCTTTTCTTCCAGATCTCGATTTGTTCTCGGGCGTCTTTGACGAGCTTGGCGAACCTATGTGCAAGCTCCATGATGCGCTTGGACTGCCTCCGTTGAATCGCTTCCGTAGGAATCAATTCTGTGCCGATTCCGAGAGCTGTCGCACCCGACAAAATAAAGCTCGTTGCATTCTGCTGATTCACGCCTCCCGCAGCAATCAATGGCACGTCGGGCAACGACGCGTGCATCGCCTTGATGTACCTGTCCCCGCCGACCGGTCCACAAGGAAACACCTTGATGAGGTCGGCGCCGGCGCTCCATGCGGCGACTACCTCGGTAGGCGTCAATGCGCCGGGAAGGACAGCGACACTTTCTTTCGCTGCAAATTCCACGATCGCAGGATTGAATGACGGCGAGGTGATAAAGCTCGCACCGGCTCCGACGCACAAGCGTGCTGTCTTTGTGTCGAGCACTGAACCAGCTCCGACAATGACCTTGGGATCGGAATGGATCAAGTGGGCCATCAATTCCAAAGCTCCTGGCACCGTCATCGTAATTTCTACGATCGGAATTCCGCCGTGCATGACCGCCTCTGCCGCAAAATGGGCGTCATCTCCAGACAACACCCGAATGGCTGGAATGATGGCTATCTCCCGAATTCGGGAACAAACTTCATCCTTATTCATAGACCCCTCCAGTACATTTCAATTCACCGCCGAACTGTTCAATGTGATCCCTCACACAGCTTCGTTCGGGTCCGCTTCTGGCAGTCGATCGTCGCTGCCCGCGAACCAAACGTACAAGGTCGGCAATAACATAAGGCTGATAGCCAAGTCTGCGACCAATCCTCCTACGATCACGATTGCGAATGGACGTTGCGAATCCGAACCGATTCCGTGGGAGATGGCTGCGGGCAACAAGCCGAGAGTTGCAACCAACATGGTCATCATGATCGGCCGAAGGCGGAGCACTGCTCCTTCTACCGCTGCCTCTTCAATGTCATATCCTCGCACTCGAAGCTGGTTGATGTATTCCACCATGATCACACCCATTTGTACCGAGACTCCAAACAGGGCGAGAAAACCGACGCCAGATGACACGCTGAAGTTTGTGCCCGTCGCCAACAGCGCGAGCAATCCGCCGATGGGGGCCATCGCGATGTTGGTGAGAATCAGAAGAGTCCACTTTGCCGACTTGAACATCGTATAGAGAATGATGTAAATCAACAGGATCGACAGCGGCAGCACGATCAACAACCGATGCTGAGAGCGCTTTTCGCTCTCATATTCGCCTGCCCAATCAAGCGTGTATCCGGTGGGAAGTTTCACCGAAGCATTAACTTTTCTAATCGCTTCATTGACAGTGCTCCCCAAGTCCCTTCCACGCACGCTGAACTTCACAGCCACGTATCGGGAATTCCCCTCCCGGTAAATCTCAGAGCCTCCGTCGATCACATTCACCTTGGTCAGTTGCGCGAGTGACACTCGCTCACCCGATGGCGCCAATAGACGTATCTTCTCGATCGCTTCCGTGGTGTCCCTATATTTCGGGAGGTAACGCAAGACGAGGTCGTATCGCTGTTCTCCGATCAGTACCTGATTGAGCGCGTTGCCGCCGACCGCAGTCTGAATTGCGTCTTCAATATCGGAGACGTTGATGCCATAGCGGGCAGCCTGATCGCGATCGACCGTGAAGTTGAGGTTCGGCTGGCCCAGCACGCGAAAAACACCTAGGTCCTCTACACCGGGGATCGGCCGCATGACCTCCTCAATCTCGTCCGCCTTTTCTTCCAATGTCTTCAGATCGTCACCGTAGATCTTGACCGCAAGCGCCCCCTTCACGCCGCTAACCGCTTCCTCAAGATTGTCGGAAATGGGTTGCGAGAACCCCCAGAATACGCCGGGAATCTTTTCGAGCTCGCGATCCATGGCGGCAATGAGTTCTTCCTTGTTCTGATGAAATACAGGACGCCATTTATCCTTCGGAAGGAGATCGACGAAGAACTCCATGTCGAAGAAACCAGTGGTATCAGTTCCATCGTCGGGGCGGCCGATCTGGTTGACAACCCGCGGAACTTCCGGAAAGGCACAAAGAACTTCACGCGCCCGCCGGGCAACTTCCGCGCTCTCAGTAGGACCGGTACTCGGAGCGAGCGTGCCTCGAACCCAGAGCGCACCTTCATCCAAGTGAGGCAGAAATTCCGAACCGATGACACCGCTGAAGGCGAGGAATGCCGAGATCGCCAGGGCCAGAGCCGCTCCGCCCACTGTCACCCAACGATTGCGAATCGCCCAGCGAACGCCTGTTCTATAGTGCCGGGTGAGGAAGGTCATGACCGGGTTCTGCCATTGCTTAGCGTCCCTTCGAAATAGCAAGCTCGCTAGAGCGGGTGCAATCAGCATCGAGAAGATCAAAGCTCCAATTAGAGCGAAGGCCACAGTCCAGGCCATCGGCTTGAAGAGCTTTCCTTCAACGCGCTGCAAAGTGAAAATGGGAAGATATGCCGTAATGATGATTGCAATGGCATAGAACACCGGCCGTTGCACCTCGTGTGCCGCGGTGCGGATGCGGTCAACGATGGTGCGCGGCGCTTCCTCGGGGCGGTTCAGGTGGCGCACGATGTTTTCGACCATCACCACCGCTCCATCCACGACCATCCCGAAATCCAACGCTCCAAGGGAAAGCAGATTTGCGGAAATGTGGCGCAAGTCCAGACAGATCGACGCGAACAACAATGCAAATGGAATGGTCAGTGAAACGATAATCGCGCCGCGCACGTTGCCCAGAAAAAGGAACAAGATCACAATCACCAGGGCCATGCCTTCGGCGAGGTTGTGCAGCACGGTGTGGGTGGTGTAATGCACCAGGTCGTCCCGATCAAGATATGGAACGATCTTTACCCCCGGAGGCAATATATGGTCGTTGAGACGCTTAACCATGGCGTGGAGGGACTCCAGCATGGTCGCCGTGTCTGCGCCCTTGCGAAGAAAGACAATCCCTTCAACCACATCGTCATCGTCCTCGACAACGCCATCTGCGCGATGGTACGCCCTGCCGATCTGGCCTAATCGAATTTTGGGCCCCTGAGTTACAACTCCGATGTCTTTGATGCGCAGCGGTGTTCCGTTCTGGGTTTTGATGACGGTTTTTTCAATGTCTTTGACACTGGTTACAAGACCTACTCCCCGTACGTTGATTTGCTGCGAGCCTTGCTCAATAAAGCTGCCGCCTACGTTGGCGTTGCTGTTTGTGAGCTGCTGCTCAAGTTGCGAAAGGCTCAGACCGTAGGAGATCAGCTTCTCGGGATCGACACGGACCTGGTATTCGCGCGTAATGCCGCCAAACGAGGAATCATCGACAACATCCGGAACAGATCGAATGTATTTGGCGACCACCCAATCCTGCAGCGACTTCAGGTCCATTAAATCGTAGCCAGGATTCGTGCTTTTCAGCGTGTACCAGTACACGGAGCCGATGGGACTGAAGTCCGGACCGATGCCGCCCGAGACACCGGGCGGGAGCGTAACCTGCGAAAGCCGCTCCAGCGTTTTCTGGCGGTCCCAGTCGTTGTCAGAGTTGTCGTCGAAGATCAGATTCACAACAGACAATCCGGCCAGCGACGCCGAGCGCACATGCTGAAGGTGCGGAATGCCGTTCATCTGGATCTCGATGGGAATGGTGACCTGCTGTTCCACTTCTTCCGCGGCTCGTCCGGGCCATTGCGTAATAACCTGGACCCAGGTATTGGCAACATCCGGATAGGCTTCGACTGGCAGATTGTGGAAGGAAATCATCCCCCAAATGAAGAGCAGAATCGCCATGCTCAACACGACGAAGCGATTGTTCAGAGCGAAGTCGACGAGTGTGCGAATCATTGCTGCTCCGCCGAGTTCTGGAATTCAAGCGCGTTGTCCACGACCTGTTGTCCCGGCGCCAACCCTGAGACGATTTCCTGCATAGCACCAGGCAGCATGTCGCCGCCGACAACCTCAGTGCGTCGAAATTGATTGCCCTGCACCGGCACATATACCCAGTCTCGATCGTGAAGGTGCAGGATGGCGGTAGCCGGGACGGCTGCTCGCTTCTGTTTTTGCCGGCTCAGGAAAGTGGCGCTCACAAACATTCCAGGCCGCATTACTCCCGGATTGCGCATTTCTATGCGAACCTTGGCGGTGCGAATATTCGGGTCAAGTATGGGGCCAATGTTGTCAATCGTTCCCGTGAAGACTTTGCCGGGATAGGCATCCAGCCGGATCTCCGCTTTTTCTCCTAGGCCCACTGTGGCCAAATCATTTTCGTAGACATCGCAGAGAACCCAGACATAGCTCAAGTCTGAGATTGTGAAAGGGCTTGGCGAGCCCAGCCCCGCGACACCAGCCCCGTTGGTAACTTGTTGATCGGTGATGATGCCACTGATTGGCGCTCGAATCTCGACTATTCCGGTTGGCCGATCAAGTGCCGGATCGCCCAGCACCCGCAGTTTCTCCGCGGCCGTCGCAACGTCAACTTTGGCCTTGTCTTCCGTATTCTGTGCAATTTGCAAATCGTTCTGAGCAATCGCGCCCTTGCCGTAAAGGAAGGTTGCGCGGTCGAGCTGCGTCTGAGCCAGCTTTTCATCCGCAACGGCCTTCTGATAGTCGGAGAATGCGCCTGAGATGTCGGCGCTTTGCACCTTCAACAACAATTGGCCCTTCTTTACGGTATCGCCCAGGCGCGCACTAATCTCTACAACCCGGCCAGTAGCGATTGAGATGACGGGAACGGCCCTCGAAATGTCCGGAGCCACGGTGCCGTTGACGTTCAATTGTTGCGCAGCGATATGTTCCGTGGCTTGGACAAGCTGAAAACGTTCAGGATGGTCTACCGCAAACACCCTGCGGTCTTCAATCCGTTCCACTTTGAACGGTGGCGGCGCTTCCGCTTTTGGATCGCTCTTCCCGCCGTTGCACCCCGCTCCAAGTACAGAGACAATCGAAGCCAAGGCGAGCATTGCATATACCCCGAGTTTCATGGGATCACCTCACGTCCGACAGCAAGATTCAACTGGTCTGTGGCATTTAGATAGGAGCCCACAAGGTTCAGGTAGTTGACCTGTACGCTTCGGTAGTCGGCCTGAGCATTAAGAAAATCGAGAAGGGATGCGGCGCCATGCTGATACGAAATCGCGATCGTGTCCCGCACACTCGAAGCCTCTTCCAGATATTGCTCTTTATATGGCTTCAGCAGGATCACCGCGCTATTCACCGACGCATAGGCGGAATCGACATCGCTGAAGACTTGCGCCCTTGTCTCGGTCGCCAGTCGATTCTCTCGATCGATATCCAATTGCGTGCGCAATTTCTCTCCCTGATTGCGATCGAAGACGCGCAGCGGAATATTCACGCTGAACCCGATGTACTGGTCGATCGGCGGGTTGCGGCCGACATCGAAACCGAGGATTGGATCGGTCGATCCATTGGCTACGGCAAGTCGATGATCGGTTTGCGCCTTGTCAACAGCTTGCAGTGCCGCTCTCAGATCGGGCCGCGTGTCGAGAGCTGCCTGGCGGACCTCGCTGAGCGCAGGAATCTGTTCGGCGAAATCGAACGGCCCGGTGACGTCGAATTGCTCGACCGGGGTCTGATCATTCAGAAGCATCAAGAGCTGGATCTTTGCCAGGCGTAGATTCACTTCCGCCGTTTGCAGGTCCGACAGATATTGCACTCTCTGCAACTCGAGGCGCTTCAGGTCCACCTGAGCAATCGCACCGGAGGTGTAGCGATCGTGATTTACCGCCAACACGTGGTCGTAATAAGACAGGTTATCTTGGGCTAGAGTGAGGATCGCCTTCTCCTGAAGTATCTGCACGAATGCCTCGCGCAGATTGAATAGCAGGTTTCGTTCCAGGTCTGCTTGTTCGGAGATCGCAACGGTTGTCCCTTTTTGAGCACTCTCTAGTCGCAACCCACGCTTGTGTTGGCGCTCCCACAAGTAATTCACACTGCCCGAAGCCAGCAGGTAGGCGAATGGGCCGTGGGGCGGACCGCCATTGAACGGATCGATCTGATCGCCTAGGACAGTTACGTACGGGTTCGGCCGTAGATTCGCTGTAATCTCCTGGGCGCGTGATTCGTCGATACCGATTTGCCCGGCTTGAAGGGCAGGGTTTGCCCTCTCGAACCTGTCACGAACCTGCTGCCACGTGAGTGCCTTTTGGGCAAACCCGCTTCCAGCCGAGACCGCGACCAGCAATAATCCGAGACACAGCCGTTTGACGACTCGCTGCATGGAAACCTCCTTGGCTAATTTCCGACGGCGCCCGCATCGCCGTCCGCGAGCACACGTGTGGGGAACAAAGACTAAAAATCCCTACAAGACAGAATGGCGATTACAATCGGGTGAAATACCAAGGACTGGGCGAATCGAAGAGCTGGGGGGCCGTTCGAATGCAAATGCCGAATATCAGCTACCTGATCTTCACCTAACTTTAATGCCTCTTGCACAAGGTCATGTGAACGGACTGTAAAAGCAACCGCTTCACACACTAGGAGAACAACAATACTTGGCCGCTGATCTGCGAAAGCCACACCACGCGGCCATCAGCGTAGCTCCCGTTCGTCACTTCAGATAGGCACGCACTAAGTCAATCAGGTCCTCAGCCAGTTCTGGGGCAATTTGCTCCTTAGAGCCAGCAGTGAGATGAAAGCGGATGTGATCTTCCAGCACCTCGCCCATTAAGCTGTTAATGCCGCCACGCACCGCGGCGAGCAACATGAGTTGGTCGCCACAGTCTTGGTCGGAATCGAGCGACCGCTCGACCGCCTCCAACTGGCCGCGAAGACGCCTTACGCGTTGCAGCAATTTCACCTTCTCCCGCTCGTGGTGGGACATGCCAATCTCTCCTTGTGGTTCAACGAGTTTGTTCGTTCTCGCTCAAAAGTAGTTGGCTCTTCGCTCGATGGTGCATGGCACCGTTTCCGTTCCAGCAGCTTGCCTAGAAAATCCTATGTACAACGCCAGCCAGATCCAGCACGTGATAAAGCAGCATCGCACCCATTAGGATCAGGTACGCCCGCAACAGCGTAAGCGACGTGCGCACTGTTGGCGTCATCGCGATGGGGCCGAGGCCCTCGCTCGTGCACTTCTGTTCCGGCACATCGTCGAGCGGATGGATCACCCGGAAGTATTCGGGACCGTATGAATTCTGGATGGTTGCCATAGATCACCTCGTGCCCTTCAGGCAAAAAGATTGGGTAACATAACCTGCGCGGCAAGAAGCAGCGACAGGGCGAAGAGGACCACGATGATGGTCCAGTTGATGTAGTTGTTCCACGGTCGGTTAACCCAACGGTCTCCAAGCAGTTCATGATCGTTAAGCAACAGCTGCAGGAAGATGATGGCCGAAGGCAGGATCAATCCTGCGAACACCTGCACACTGATAATGACCAACTGCAGGGGCATGTGTGGAATGAGAACGACCGCAGCGGCCGCGCCTACGCAAGCAATGTAGGTAGCGTAGAAGCCCGGAGCCTCCCACAGTTTTTTATGGAGCGAGTGCTCCCATCCCTTCACCTCGCCATACGCCCAGGCGCTGGCGAGCGAGATGGCGGTAGTGCCGAGCACGGCTGCATTGACCATTAAGAGCAGCACACCGTTACGCGCGAAGTGGCCAGCCAGCGAGCCGAATGCAACAGCTAACTGCGCCGGATCTTCAAAGGTGATGCCGTGCTGGTATCCGTAATTGCCGACCAGCATCATGGCCCCGGCAACCAGAACAGTAAAGGTTGCGCCGATGAGCGTATCGAGTCGTGCCCATTTCAGATCGGTGAATCGCAGTCGCTTCTCTGCCACGCAGCTTTGTTGAAAGAAGAGCTGCCAGGGTGCAATCGTTGTACCCACAATCGCAATGACCAGAAAGATGAGGCTGCTTGTAATGCCCCCTGCTGGCATCGCCGGGATGATGATGGCGCGGCCTACGGCGGTCCAGTCAGGATGCACAACATAAGCCAGCGCAAACCAGGTCAGGTCCATCAGGCAAAGCGCAATGACCATGCGCTCCCATCGAAGGTAGCTGCCCGTGACGACCAGCAGTGTGAGCCCGAGCGCCGAGACGGGAACCGATATCCAGGGGTTCACTCCCAGTGCTCTCAGAGCAAGAGAGATGGCGGCGAATTCCGTAATCAGCGTGAGAAAGTTGACCAAAAGCAAATCAAAGAGCGAAAACCGACCCCACCACTTGCCGAATCGCTCGTAAATCATTGCCGCGTGGCCCTTGCCGGTCGCAATCCCCAACCGAGCCACCATCTCCTGTACGAAGTAGCAGATGGGCAAAAGCACAATTAGAGTCCACAGCAGATGCAGACCGTACTGTCCGCCGGCCTGCATGTATGTGGAGACTGCGCCTGCATCGTTGTCCGCCTCCATCACGATCAGGCCGGGTCCGAAGACCATGAGGAAGGTGAGAACATGTTTCTGCCAGGAGCTGCGCACCGAGACACCCTTGAGCGGTGCGGTCTCGGTGCGGGCTACAACAGCGTTCAGTTGAGTTTCCGCTAGGCGCACAGGTGGATCCTCCCGGTTTCGTCCGTGGAGGATGCGGTTGCAGCAACTGTCGGGGCTTTCGGTGCCATCCAAACGCAAGCCAGCGGCGTCTTCGGATCACCCGTTGCAATCCACTTGCAGGCAAGGCGGCCGGTCTTCTGGATCAAAAAGAGTTTGTTCATCATGGTTCCTCCTCGTTCAGTCCGAGCAGGCGCCCGCGATCCGGATGCGCCAGAACGCAATCCAGCTAGGTTGGGCACAAAGGACTGTCGGTTCGGGAGGGTGAGTCAGATACCAGCGGCTCACACGCTCAATTCACAGGTCGTATGTCGTGAAGAGCAGTGTGGGAACCATCGGTAGCCAGGCTAAAGGCGGTTTCCAGAGCGCTCATCACGGCACAGGTAAGAACTCCAGGTACTTGGGGGTTCTTGTGCGGATTCGATGCTCATATTTCTCCTGCAAAGCGGGGAATGCCCTGCAACTCTCTTTTACCATACCCCCATTGGGTATTGTCAAGCAGGAACCGTGAAATCGTCACTTTTTTTTACCGGCGCAAGCAGACGGGTCGAATTCAGAATGAACGTCAATTCGGATGCAACATGAATGAAAGCGGCGAGCAACGGATTGAGCAGTCCAGCCGCGGCCATACCGATACCTATGGTGTCCACAATCAGGGTGCCGTAAAAATTCTGGAAGATGATTGCCCGGCATCCGCGCGCGATGCGAACCGTTTCTACGAATTTCTCCAGGTCATTTCCAATCAGGACAACGTCGGCGCACTCGCGAGCGACATCCGTGCCGGAGCCCATGGCTACGCCGACTGTTGCCTTGCTGAGCGCGGGCGCATCATTGATCCCATCACCCAACATGGCCACCGTTCGTCCTCCTTTGGTATGAACCTCTACCTCGACAGCCTTTTGCTCTGGAAGAAGGTCCGAATGAACATGAAAGATTCCCATCTGATCAGCAACGGCCAATGCCGCGGCCTGCGAGTCGCCGGTCAGAAGAATAACCCGAATTTTCATTGCTTCGAGCGCCTTGACCGCTGCTACCGCGCTCTTGCGTATCTGATCCTCGATGGAAATTGCGCCGTAGTATCGATCTCCCACTGCCACCAGAACCGACATCCCGTGAAATGCAGATCCGTGTTCCGGTGTTTCAATTCCAAGAGAAAGAAGGTGGGCACGATTGCCCACTGCGATGCGCACGCCTTCAACCTGGGCAACGATCCCGCGGCCCACCTCATATCGGAATTGGTCAGGTTGAGAGAGCGGTATGTTCTTCCCCTCGGCGTAGCGAACGATGGCGCGACCAAGGGGATGTTCCGAACCGTGTTCCGCGCTTGCAGCGGCCTTGAGCAGAGTCTGCTCGGAGATACCGGGTTCAGGCTGCACCTGAGCGACGGACGGGACGCCGAACGTGATCGTTCCTGTCTTATCCAGGAAGACCGTATGCAAGCGACCTAATGCTTCGAGATAAACACCACCCTTGATAATCGAACCTTGCCGCGCAGCACGGCCGATCGCTCCCAAGACGGCCAATGGAGTGCCGGCGGCAATTCCGCAAGCACCTGCAACGATGATTACGGAGATTGTGGAACGAATGTTGTGCGTCAGCAGAAATGTGAGCAAAGCCGCACCAAGCGCGAAATAGACAAGGTATCCCGCCAGTTTGTCGGCGGTCTTTTGGATTGGTGCACGTGAGTGCTCTGCGCGTTCAACCGCCTCGATGATTTTGCCGAAAGCCGTATCCTTTCCCAATCGATTGGTTCGAACCTGAAGGACACCGGTCTGGTTGATTGTGCCGGCATAGACTTCGTTCCCCGGCAGTTTTTCGCTGGGCATCGACTCGCCGGTGATTGCTGCCTGTTCCACGAAAGAGTGGCCGTTGATCACTTCGCCATCGACAGGAATTCTGCTGCCCGGCCGAATGAGGACGACCTCCCCCGGAAGGATTGTCTGGGTGGGGACATCTACGGTTTGCCCATCGCGGAGCACACTGGCAGTTTGCGGAAGAAAGTCCAGCATGTCCTGAATCGCGCGCCGGCCGCGGCCTACGGTCAGTCCTTCAAGGATTTCGGCCCCTAGAACGAAGCCGGTGATAACCAGTGCGGTAAAGAATTCTCCAATGGCAAGCGCGGAGACGAGCGCGATGGTCATGGAAAGCTCCATCGTCATCCGCCGCTCGATGATGTTCTCAAACGCCTCTTTGAATATTGGATATCCGCCGATCAGAGTGGCCGCCAGGCCGATCACGCTGACGCGGTGGAACGGCTCCCATAGATGAAACCAGACCGCTGCCGCCGCCAATGCCACGAACAGAACACGGAGCACCTCGACCAGCTCGAATGGGTGCTCATGATCGTTTTCTTCTCCGTGGCCTTCTTCGTGACGCTGGTCAGGAGGGCGCGAATGCAGCTCGTGCTCGTGAAGGTAGGTTGCCGTTTCGTGGGTGACCGCCATGACCTCTCCTGACTTTTCAGTTGAAATAGCGCTTCACCACGGCGATCAGGTCGTCCGCCGCCGCTTGCTGCGCTGGGCGTGTTTTCTGCGCCGGGTCGAGCACATGGAAACGCAGGTGGCCTTCGATCAGTTCCGCCATCAGTCCGTTAAGGGCGCCGCGGCAGGAAGCAACCAGTTGCAGAACTTCCTCGCATTCGCCTTCCCCTTCAAGAGCCCGTTCGATAGCTTCCACCTGGCCCTTGATGCGCCGGACGCGCGTGAGAGTCTTCGCCTTGTTTTTCGAAATATGCGACAATTCGTTCTCCTGATGAGTAATATACTCCCCTATACTATGTAAAATGCAAGTGGGGAGCAGACCATGCTGGAGACTAAACGCCTCGTGATTGGCCAGATGATCGTGTGCCACGGCTGCTGCTGCGGGGCGACGCAGAAAGATCGCCCCGAAGTGCCGGCCGAGTGGCTGAAAGACGAGTGGCGGAAGCGTGGCCTCTTAAAGCGGTTTCAGCTCACAGTGAGTGGCTGCGTCGGCCCGTGCGACGTTCCAAACGTCGTGGTGGTGAATTCGGAGGCGGGTTCCCAATGGCTGGGCAGAATCACCAATTTCGACCAATATCGTTCGCTGATTGAGTGGGCGGTGCGCTCCGTCGATGCTGGACATTTGCTGGAGCTGCCGCGCGAATTCAAGGACCATCGGATCGAACCCTGGCGCTAAGTCTCAGTGTTCCCTCTTGATGGTTCAATCCGAGGGTTTGGACGACGCGTCACTACTTGGCGGGGATACACGCCGCACATGTGCCGTAAAAGTAAAATTCGTGTCCCGATGCACGAAAACCTCTGGGTAATTTTGGCCTGCTCTGCGCAACGCACCCTTCCAGGTCATACAGCTTCCCGCAGTCGTTGCATTGGAAGTGATGATGATGCTTTTTGCCGGCCACTTCGAAGCGGGTCGCGTCGCCAGGTACTTCGACGGGCTGCAGCCATCCTTCCTCAATCAGCGCCTGGATGTTTCGGTACACCGTGGCAATCCCAAGGCCAGGGTGGTGCTGCTGTGCCGACCGGAGAACTTCTTCAGGAGACAGCGGCCGGTTTCCTCTTGCAAAAGCCTCTCGAATGGCAGTCCTTTGTCTGGTATTTCGAATGTCCGTGATGCCCAATCGAATCTCCCCTCTGCTCGTTAAACCTTAGCCAGGAACCCGGAAGCTGGCACTTAACCACTGAAGATGAAGGTTATCCGGATGCGTCGCTCGGTGTCATGATAATGATATACCATTATCATTAGATAGACACGGCAACCCGGTCAGGAATGACCTTCAGAAGAATCATGGAGTCACACGATGAACCCTCTGCTTCTCACCTCGATGGCGGCCGTGTCAACCTCTGTTGGCGGCTACTGTGCCGTCCTTCTGCAGCGGAGAGTCCATCTGCTCATGTCTTTCGGCACGGGAGTGCTCGTTGGCGCTGCACTGCTGGATTTGTTCCCCTCCGCATTGTCGGCCGCGGAAAGCTCAGGTTCATCGAAGGTGCTGGTTTTTCCCATCGCTGCCTTTGGCGGCCTGCTCATCTTCTGCATCGGCGAGGCAGCGTCCCGTTATCGGGCTCATAGTGTCGGAAATCGTGCAGCCGGAAGAGTCAGTGCCTCCTTCCTCATTGTGCACAGCACTCTCGATGGAACGGCTATCTTCGCTGCGTCCACCATATCGCTGCAGTTGGGGCTAATTGTGGGGCTGGGAGTTGTAGCGCATGATATATGCGACGGATTGAACACGATCCTGCTGGCCACAGGCGCAGAAAAACCCGGATGGACCGACTACGGATTTCTGGCGCTTGATGCCCTGGCTCCCATCGCCGGCGGCCTCATCGCAGCTCATCTCTTCCGGGTCTCCAATGTGCTGGTCATGGTTTTTCTCAGCCTTGCAGCAGGATCGTTTCTCTTTACCGCGTTCTTCAGTCTGCTTCCAGACGCCTGGCGGCGCGCAAGCCGCAGTCTGGTGCTATGCCTTGGAGTCCTCGGCTTTTTGCTGATGCTGTGTCTCACAAGGCTGGTCGGCGCGCTCGGGTAGAAAGAGTGCCCCTGCGCCGCTGACAGGCTCGAACCCGGAGCCTGCTTCGCCGTGGATTATCCTTATAGCGTGGATCGGGCAACTACCATGCCGGCTCGCGTCATCGCATGGCTATTATGCGCGGTATTGGTGTGTCTGGTAGTTGATTCGCCGCACTGCGATCGATGCGATGGAGAGCTCATTGGGATTTCTTCTTCTCCGCAAACTGTTGTCAACCAGCAACAACCCGCTACTCCGGAACCTTGTAACGGCATCTGCTGGTGCTGTGGCTTTCACGGGCTTCCGAATCGAGGTCCTGTTCTGAGTCCGGTGAATACAGCGACCTCAAATATTTGGCCTGAGCCCCTCTCACCCGCTTTCGGGCCACGTTCTTCCATCTATCGGCCGCCTCGTACAGACGTCTCCTCTTAGCCTGGCCGTCCCGCGCCCTTAGCGCGGATGCTGGTATGCACAACTTAATGTGGAGGCATCTATGCGTCTATGCGTGTTCACGCTCACTGGAGCGTGCCTGTTTCTGTTCTTGTGTCTGCCTTCTCTCGGACAGACGTCCTCTGAGGCGTCTTCCGGCCATCCTCAAAAGGCCAGCGAAGACAAAGACCCCTCAGCCATTGTTGAGCTTGGCGCGGCAACAAGCTGGAATTTCAGCGGGGGCGCAGCAACGTTCGCGCCGAATCTTGCCGCGGAGGTGACACCCATCGAGAACTGGCTGGAGCTTGAGGCAGGGGTGTCGCCCTTCTTTACAGGTAAATCAACGGAATGGGACACCGATTTGCTTTTCAAGAAGCCGTGGACGATCTCTCGCAAGGCTGAGTTTATGCTGGGCGTCGGTCCGGAATGGGTTCACCTCAGAGAGAGCGGAAAAGTGACCAACTCGATCTCAGGTGAGCTGGCAGGAGACTTCATGTTCTGGCCCAGCGGCAAACACCGTTTCGGCTGGTTCCTCGAACCGGCTTACGACTACAGCTTTGCTGGAGGCCACCAGCAATCCATCGGTATGAGCGGTGGTCTCCTCATCGGAATTCCGTGATCGCTACGGAGCATGAGCGAATTGTCACCTGAGGACACCAGGCCGAGTCATTCATCGACGACAATGATGAATCATCATTTGATCTGAAGCGGATAGTAATATGCCGCCTGATCCTGCTCGTGCGTGGTTGAGAGGAAGTATGCGCCAGCCTTCACGCCGCGTAAATCGAGGTCGAGGACAACCTTCTCTTGCGCGCCGCTGCGGAGAGCCGCCGCAATCCCTTCTGCAGCCACACCATTCCCATTCTGGTCGCGAGTCACTGCTACGAGGTATTGGCCCGGCATGCTGAATTGCGGCAGGATGATTGTCATGTGAACGCGAGCGGCGGGCAGCTCTACTGATTGCAACTGCCCTGGTTGCTGGCCGCGATAGGTGGCCGCGTTCCAAAGATCGACGGTTTCGGCAACCGGAGCGGCATTCGCGAGCATCCGCTCCCGGCTCTGGTTTTGCCACCACCCAATCAGTCCGGCCACGAGAATGATGCAAGCTGCGCCCGCAAATGCCCAGGTCAGCTTTCGGCGCTGCGAACGGTGCTCCTGCCGGAGCGCAAGTAGGCGGTTCATGCAGTTTGCACACGTTGCCGCGTGATCGACCCGCGGGTCCGACAAAGCAATGCTGCTGGACCGCCGCGCAAGTGCCCGCAGAAAGGTCACATCCGGACACGGACCGGAAGGAGTCGTCTCCCCGGCGAGTACCCGTCGCTGATGCTGCTGCGTGATCCACTTGTCAATTCGGTCCTCGGCGCGAGAGGACCGACGCCAGCTCAACCACATTTTGAGGAATCTCCGTGCCGGGAGAGACTTTGCTGCAAAGAACCAAGCTCCCGGTAGTATGCATCGCGAACCGATGTGTGGTCCATCTCCAGCGATCGCGCGATCTTACGCCAGGAATACCCAAGCCAGCGCTCATGAGCGATCGATTGGGCGAATGGTGAAAGCTGCGCAAACAACTCGGTTGCGTAGATCTGCAGCTCGATCTCAGGCCGGGTCACAAGCAGATGTTCCAGATCAGCTATCGACCCATAGAGGATCTCGTGTTGCCGTTTGGCTGCAAGCTGCTTGGCCCGGCGTCGTAGCTCACTCTTTATGCGGACTGTGAGCTTGTGCAGGCTCACGTCAGGATGACGGGCAATATATTCAGAAGCGTTCTGGGCGGCGTGGTCCATTAGATCGTGTGCAGAGTCGTGATCGTAGAGGAATGTCCAAGCGCACAAGAGAGCGTGCGGCCATGCTGCCTTAGCAGCGGCCTCCAAGACCTGATCAGAAGCAGGGTGCCCGGTCGAGCAGGCCCAACTCCACGTCAGCACTTGCCAGCTGCGACCATTTGGCGGCATTCGCGAGCATTTGCCCGGAGGGGGAATTGACCACCAGTAACAGTAGTATAGCCAGCCCTGCAAAAAATCCCCACCCTGATGCCCCCAAACGACCTCAAGAAATGCCTTTAGAAGGTAGAGGAGGCTTTTGCGGATCGCTCTCTTTCGGTCTGGAACTCTCCGCAGCGGATGCAGGCCTTGGCTCACGCGCTCTCACCTCTGGCTCCAATCGCCCCGGTCCGGAACGCTCGCCGGACCGAGGGCAGGCGCATGGAGCGAAGTGGTGCCATGCTGTTTGGGTCGGGCCACGCTGAGCGCATCGCCCTTGAGATCAACTCCAACCAGGACCGGGCGAGGACTGCTGCATCAGCCCAATCAGCCTTATGCCTGGTCCGTGGCAAATGGAAGATCGCGATCCTCGTTCAGATGATTGATCGTCCGGTCCGTTTGGGGCAACTGCGCAGGCTGATTCCGGGCGCCAGCAAAAAGGTCCTGGTTCAGCAATTGCACCAGTTGGAGAGAGACGGCATTATCGTGCGGACCGACCTGAGCGTGCGGATCAGGCACGTCGAATACACGATTTCTGCACCTCTTGGCATGGCCGTCATAAATTTGGTCCGAATGCTCTCCGAGTGGAGCGCATTCACCCTTTCCTGTTCAGTCGCCCTCTAGCAAACCATGAGCGACAAGCAATGGATTGAAGCGCTCACTCACTCGGAAGCGGGCTGCCGAGGGTGGCGTCTCAATTCGTGTCGTTGATTCCCTCGACCTCACTCGGCTACGGCTTGTGAAGAAACGCAAAGGCCGCCCGAGTCACTCGCGATTTGATTCGCTCCTGGTCAGCGACAAGGTCGGCGATGGTCTTCGGCACCTCCATTCTCGGCTTCGCGAGCATCGCTAGGATGAAGGAAAGGGCAATGGTCTCAAAACTGATCCAAGCCACGTGCTGAAAGGCGGAGGGTACATAGATTGGACCGTTGCTCTCCCACATATGCCCATGTGTGTGCCCCGGGCGGGAGTGAGAATATTCGGAGATTCCGCTAAAGGCGCGGCGGAGAAAACCTCCATCGCACTTCGCCGTTTTCTGGGAAAAAAGATTGTCACCCACCGTGTTCTCGAGATGAGATTCAAGTGCAGCGGCCCCACGGATGAGCCCGTCGGAAGCCTGGCCCAGAGAGAGGGCGATCTTACCGTCCTGCCAGTCGGTAAACTTCTGCTTCTCTTGACAGACCTCGGACCAGCAGCCGATCGCCATCAGCTCAAGAACGTTGCGCATCCCGGCAATGGAGAAGCGGTACCAGCCAAAGAGAGCGTTGAAAATGGCGGCCTTCAAATCGTCAAAAGCATCGAGCATCACCGGATCGATGAGACGCGGATTGGTATGCATGTCCACCGATTCAATCCATGCTCCAGTCAGTTCCGTGAACTGCTGCAGTTCGGTTCCGTGGTGATTGGAGGTGCGAATGGCCACGTCGTCGGGAAGCACCATCAGATGGTGCCACGTATTCTGATCGATCCGGTCCGACGGCCGACGCGGCGGATTGGGCGCATACGCAAAATCGCTCCGCACTAAAACCTTGCGCCGAGCCCGAAAGTCTTGAAGGGGTAGTAGTCGCGACACAGAGAATATCCTTTCCATCAGCCTACCGACTGAGTACTATAGTTGACCGAACAAGTGGTGCTCACTTTGCCTTGTTGGAAGGACTTAGCGGTCCGTGCACCATCGTCATCTGTACTCTGCCTTCAGGCCCATTGGAATAGAGGAGCTGCAACTGATGCTGTCCGTTCGCCGCATCCTTCGCGAACTAGCGCACCGCGAAGGGGAAAGTGATCGAATCTTCTGGCAGCTTGTAAACACCTGGTTCGGTGGCAATGCCTTCTGCTGAAATCTCGTATTTTAGATCCTGCGTCTCGCAGACGAAGAGGCGTTCGGCCTTAGCGAACCCAACGGCTACCTGTCCCGCAGGGACCTTGGGAGGAATCCCTCGGTCGCCCTTGTGCACTGCCGTCTGAATCAGTTTGCCGATCAGTCGGGTTTCCCCGGGATAGATGACATCGTCGACTCCGCCGCGAAACACCATCCATTCAGGTTCGGATGGTCGTTGCGGAATGCCGAACCCGCCGTTGCCGTCAATCCCGTAATCGTCCGGTCGAAGGATCGGCAATCGCTGGAAGCGGATGCCGGGAAATTTCGCGATTCCGCGACCCTCGTTCTTCAAGCCGAAGGTCAAGCGCCGGATTGCACTCGTGTCATGCCCAGGCGGGTACATCATAAGATTCGAAATGGCGACATGAAGCGCGAGCCTGGCAACGGGTCTCCGACCAAATCGTTCTTCGATCTGGAAGTACTCCATGGGAAGAGTGCCGGAGGCGATGCGCACGTAAAAGCGCCCATCGACTTTCGACCGCCGGGGAGGTCCATCCGAGGGTGGCACGAAAATCACGACGAAACCCGACTTCTTGCCACGAGCCTCTGCGATCGTCCTGGTCTCAATGCCTTCGATACCCGGCTCGACCGATTGGAGAATAATCTCAAGGGCCGCGGATGCAATGGCATGGCGATCGGCCACAGGCGATAATGCACGGACCACGTCGGGCGTATTTGCTCCAGCCCCACTCGCCTTGACCCCGATCACAATGGTGCCGCCGGTCGCATTGGTGAAACCGCAAGCAGCCTTGGCGATGATCCGCCTGGCATCATCCATTCGCACCGGCCACTCTTTGCAGTCGAAGTTAGCGTCTTCAGACCTTCCGACGAGACCCTGCACTGCCGTGGCTGACGATAGCTGTTGATAAAACCGTTCCGCACTGGTGGGCACGGCGGATAGCATAACACCGCGAGCTTGCCATCCGAGGCAGGTTCCAACGACTCGGATTTCTCGCCGGACGTCTCGTTCATCGATCCATTGGGCGAGGAACACGGCTTCGACGCCATTGAGCAGCACGTCTTTCAGAATGTGATGGGTGGGATGTTCTCGGCGCGGGAGCTGAAGGTGCATGACGTGATCATCTATGTGAATGGCGACTTCGCGTGGTCAGAGTTTCACTGGGATTCTCACGCCACAATGCGTAAGGACGGCTCGGGAGTAACCACTCACGGCGTCGAGACTCAGATCTACCGCAAGGAAGATGGAGAGTGGCATATTGTCCACGTACACTACTCGGAAGACCGCCGGCCTTCTTGAGAAGACCTGCAATTCCGGCCGCAGCCGGCATCAGTCACTCACGTTTGACATCGGCATCCACCTGAGAAGAATCGGCACCACCTTGTAGCTTGGCCATGCGATTCGGGAACTCCAGCGTTGGCCACCCGGTGAGAACGGCAAGAAGATCGCCGGGTAAAAAACGAATGCCCTCGCCTTCGATTTCGAAGTAGGGAACCTCCAAAGCCAATCGTTAGATGTAGCCGCCCTTACGGCAACGGCGCAGATAGAGATCCAACTCGCTCAGAGGAATCATCACTTCACCCTCGATCACGTCCTCGACCTTCCGAAAGGGAGCAGTAGCTGCGTGGCTGATGTCCAGCCAAGAATTCCTTGCGGCTTCGCGCGCCCGCCTGGCGAACGGCGCTTTTCGGCTTGTGAGGATCTCGGCCGCCTCATCCAACGTGATCATCCGGCGGTACCGCTCCAGCCTTGCAATCGCATCCACAGTTTGAACTGGGCCGGGCATGGAAATTCCTCCGATTTCGTCTTGTGACGTACGGTATTGCTGAGAGGTTTGTCGTTGATTCACACCTCTCGCAGACAAACCGGTAGCGATACGCCAGTGCAAAGCGATACACAATGCCGTCCAATAGCCGTCCAATAACGTGAGCCGAGGGGGATTTTAAGGGACTGAGGGAGCCACCCGTTCCCTTTAGTTTCAATGAGTTACCTCAGTTGGGCAGACTTTCACGGCGATAACACGGGTTCAAATCCCGTCGGGGACGCCAATAAAACAAACAACTTACGCGATTCGCCCACTTGGAGGTGATTCCTTGGTGACTCTGTGGTGACTAAATGGAGCCCAGCGATTAAGCCGGCAGGTGTGTTTAGTAGCCATGTGTTTGCGTCCCACTGTTCGATTGTTGCCGCATGGCGCCGATCTGCGCGTGCCAGTCGTTCAACCGCAGCAACGGTTACGGCGCTGCGCAGGTGCAGAACGTATTGCACGAGCAGCCGTTCTCCGGCCACGTGTTTGTGTTTCGCGGGCGGAGAGGCGACATCGTAAAACTTCTCTGGTGGGACGGGGATGGTCTGTGTCTGTTTGCCAAGCGACTGGAGCGCGGCCGATTCATCTGGCCCAAGGCCGAGAGCGGAACGGTGCGGTTGAGTCGCGCACAGCTTTCCATGCTTCTCGAAGGCATTGACTGGCGCAGAGTAGAGAGAACATGGACGCCCGAAGTCGCGGTCTGATGACCATGCTGATTCCCCTGTGTTCATGCGGGTTTTGTCGATGTTTTCCACTTGCCTTCATGGCATACTGCGTCCATGGATCACGCTCCGCTGCCGGATCTGAACAACCTTGATCGTGAAGCGTTGCTCGAGCTGATCCGTGCGCAAGAGGAACAGTATGCATCGCTGATTGCGGTTCATGACGAAGAGATCCGGCGGTTGGAGGCGGAACTGGAGTTACAGCGCCAGGCGCTCTCCCAACAGGCCGATGATTTGCACTCGCGCAGCCAGCACATTGAGCACCTGAAGTTAATGGTCGACAAGTACCGCCAGACGCTCTTCGGCCGAAAGAGCGAGAAGCTGGTCCTGAAGCTTGAGCAACTGGAGTTTGAGCTGGAAGAGGACGAGGCCACACAGGCCGAGGCGGAAGCGCTTGCTGAACGCGTCTCACCGAGCAAGGAACCGAAGTCCCGTCCCGGGCGCAAGTCGCTGCCCGAACATCTTCAGCGCGAACTGGTCACGCACACGCCCCGCGCGACTGCTGCCCGGATTGCGGCGGCGAGCTGCGGCACTTCGGTGACGATGTCTCTGAACAACTGGAGTATGTTCCGGAGAGCTTCAAGGTGATCCGCCATGTGCGGCCGAAGTTCACCTGCAAGGGTTGTGATCGCGTGGTGGAAGCGCCGGCACCGTCGCGTCCGATTGAGCGCGGCCTGGCCGGACCGAGTCTGCTGGCCCATGTGATCGTCTCGAAGTATGCGGACCATCTGCCGTTATTCCGGCAGTCGGAGATCTATGCTCGTCAAGGAGTGGAGATCTCGCGCTCGACGCTGGCCGGTTGGGTTGGCGCAGCCAGCGATCTGCTGAGTCCGCTGGTGGAGGCCATTGGCAAGCACGTCTTTGCCGGCCGCAAGTTGCACGCTGACGATACGCCCATGCCGGTGCTGGCGCCCGGCAACGGCAAGACCAAGACCGGCCGCCTCTGGACTTATGTGCGCGACGACCGGCCGGCAGGCGAACCGGTTGCTCCTGCGGTGTGGTTCGCCTACTCGGAAGATCGCAGAGGAGAGCATCCGCGGCAGCACCTGAGGAACTTCAAGGGTGCCTTGCAGGCGGACGCGTATGCGGGCTTTCATCATTTGTACAGCGACCATCTATATGAAGCAGCGTGCTGGGCACATGCCCGCCGCAAGTTCCACGAAATCCATGTGGTTCACGCTTCGCCAACCACGACCGAAGCACTGGCCAGGATCGGCAGTCTTTATGCTATCGAGGACGAGATCCGTGGCAAGCCCATCGAAGTCAGGCTGAGTATCCGCCAGGCGCGAGCCAGGCCGCTGCTTGATGACTTGCGCAAGTGGATGGAGAAGGCACTCCGATCCCTGTCAGCGAAGAGCGAGACTGCAGGCGCAATTCGCTACGCGCTCTCACGCTGGCGTGCTCTTACGCGCTACACCGAAGACGGTCTGCTGGAGATCGATAACAGCGCCGCAGAACGGGCGCTGCGAGCCGTTGCTCTGGGCCGGAAGAACTTCCTTTTTGCGGGTTCCGATTACGGTGGCCAGCGTGCCGCCGCCATATACACGCTTCTCGGCTCGGCGAAACTCAGCGGGCTCGATCCGGAACTCTACCTGCGCACTGTGCTCGCGCAGATCGCTGATCATCCCATCAGCCAGATCCAGGATCTGCTGCCCTGGAACATGGCTGCATCACTCCAAATCGACTCTTCACAAGCCGCCTAAGACACACTCAACAAGTGTCCACTAAAAAACAAGTGGACACTTAATGGCTCATTCCACTTGTCAATAGGGACTGGCGGAACGCTTACACTGCTTGAGAAAGGCAGAGTGCACTTCCGGTCGATACAAACAGCTCGTTATTCATGTGGACGAGGAAGTACGGCAACGAGCACGTCTGCGAAATCAAGAGCCAGCTTTCTTCCGCTACCAGCGCAGCAGGAAAAAGATCGAGGCACTCTTTGGCGAGCTGAAGAATCGCATCTGTCTCCGCCGTGCTCGACTACGGAGGCTAAAGCACGTGCGCGAGCAGTTCCTTATGGCCGCCACTGCCCAGAACTTAAAGCGTCTGGTTCGATTTCTTGCATCGATGCCCCCCGCCAAGAAGCAACTCCGCAATCTCAAATCCGCGTCGAAGTCTCTTCGACCGTTTGAACCGTGCAGGATCGGAATCGCATTTCGCCGGCGGCGCCCGTTTTTCAACAGCTACCTAAACAAGCGGACACTTCATGACATACTCCACCGCTGTCAATCGGGACTGGCAGTACGCTTACAGAAGATCCAAAGAAAATGCGTGAAATCGGGGGATGCCGAGAGAAACTCGACGTGGCTTTAAGGCCGAGTGTTTCTCCAAGCATCCCCACCGATAGACCATCAAATCAATGAGTCACAGTTAGGGCGGCTTTGACCGTTGTGCCACACTTAGCAGAGATTGTGACGGATCGGTTCGAAGTCACCGCTTTGGTCGTAATCGCGAATGTTGCCACTGTCTGGCCGGCCGCCACAGTTATTGATGACGGCACCTGGGCCACCGCGGTATTGCTGCTGGTCAGCGTAACGACCACCCCACTCGAAGGCCCCGAGCCGTTCAACGTAACTGTACCTTGAGATTGATTTCCTCCCTGTACACTCGCTGGATTCAATGTCAGGGTTGAGACCGTGGGCGCCGTCAAAGTCAAAGCTGCGGTCTTGGTCACACCGGCGTACAGAGCCGTGATTGTTACGGCCGTATTGGCGGCCACGGGGCTCGTGGTGGCGATGAAGGTTGCAGTCGTTGCGCCTGCCGGCACGGTCACTGACATGGGCACTTGAGCGGCCGCGTTGTTCGACGTCAGGCTGATCACCGCGCCACCTGCAGGGGCTTGGCCGCTTAAAGTCACCGTTCCGGTTGACGACGCTCCTCCAAGAACCGATGTCGGGCTCAGGCTGACCTTGCTTAGCGCGGCTGGCGTGACGGTTAAGGTTGCTGATTTGCTGACACTATTGTAAAGAG
>Ga0335085_10000792_pt1 | contig 80017 bp, 59 predicted proteins | sample Lox_Sample_45_FD_206712 | JGI IMG/M metagenome (GOLD analysis project Ga0335085, IMG submission 206712) | Soil microbial communities from Loxahatchee National Wildlife Refuge, Florida, United States - Lox_Sample_4.5 | ecosystem: Environmental > Terrestrial > Soil > Wetlands | place: USA... | reverse complement strand
AGAGTTTGGGGCATAGGAAATACCTCCTGATCCTAGCGTATAATATACGCAAGGCAACATGCCACAAAAAAAGAAGGTCCGCCCTCCCCAACTTCTACGTCGCGCACCCCGCCCCCGCCACGCTCTTCCCAAGATCAACCAACTGTGAAACAATTGCTGATCACACTCACTGACTTAGTTGAACAGGCACGGCCGTCCTGCCCGTCGCGGTAGCGGCCTCAATCGCCATGGCATTGAGCTTTTCACCGGGGGGATTGGATGCGGTGTCGCTATCTAATTTTCATTCTTTCGACCGGGCTGATGTTTTCCAGCGCCGCGATATCTCAGAACGCTGCCGGCACTAGCACCGGGAACAGGTCTGAACGGCAGGAATCGGCAGCCCGGCAATCGACGGCGCAGCAGGCGGGGGCCCCGACCTCCAACTCCGCCTCGAACTCTACCTCGACGGCGACACCGACGGCGGGCACGTACGATGCGAGCTGGTTGAAGGGCATGGAGTGGCGCTTGGTCGGGCCCTTCCGCGGCGGCCGGGCCTTGGCCGTGACGGGCGTGCGGGGCCAGCCTGACGTTTTCTACATGGGCAGCGTGAGTGGGGGCGTGTGGAAGACCATCAATGCCGGCAACAGTTGGATGCCACTCACCGATCATCAGCCGATCGCCTCGATCGGCAGCATCGCCATACCAGATTCTGATCCCAACGTGATCTACGTCGGAACCGGCGAAGGCTGCCCGCGCGGCGACGTGACCTATGGCAACGGCGTCTGGAAGTCGCTCGACGCCGGCAAGACCTGGGTGCATCTCGGGCTGGATCAAACCGAGACCATCCCCAAGATCATCGTGAATCCGCGCAATCCGAATGAGGTATTTGTGGCGGCGCTCGGGCATGTCTTCGGACCGAACCCCGATCGCGGCGTCTACAAGTCAATGGACGGCGGCAAAACGTGGAAGAAGGTGCTTTACAAGGACGAGAGGACCGGCGCCGTGGACGTGGCCTTCGATCCTACGAATCCGCACGTGCTCTTTGCCGCTCTCTGGGAAGTGAATCGCACGCCCTATAGCCTCTCGAGCGGCGGCCCCGGCAGCGGCCTTTACCGGTCCACCGACGACGGCGAGACGTGGAAAGAACTGCGCGGCCATGGGCTGCCCTCGGGAATATGGGGGCGCGTCGGGGTTTCGGTGTCGCGCGCCGATTCCAATCGCGTCTACGCGCTGATCGAGGCCGTGCCGGGTGGGCTCTATCGCTCCGATGACGGCGGCGACAGCTGGACGCTGATCAACGGGGATCACAAGCTGTGGCAGCGCGCTTGGTACTACATGCACGTCTTCGCCGATCCCCGATTCGCGGACACGCTTTACGTGCTCGACGTCAGCATGTATCGCTCGAGCGATGGCGGCAAAACGTTTGCGGCGCTGCATCCGCCGCACGGCGACACGCACGGGCTGTGGATCGATCCTGACAATCCGCGGCGGCTGATCAACGGCGACGACGGCGGCGCCACGATCTCGGTCGACGGCGGATCAACCTGGTCCAGCCTGGACAATCAACCCACCGCGCAGTTCTATCACGTGATCGCCGACGACGCTTTTCCTTATCACATCTACGGCGCGCAGCAGGACAACAGCAGCATCGCCATCGCCACCAGCAGCGATGACGGCACGATCGATCGCCAGGACTACTACTCGGTGCGCGGCGGCGAGAGCGGGTACATCGCACCCTACCCGCCCGATCCTGCCATCGTCTATTCGGGCGACTACGAGGGCGGAATCGATCGTTTCAACAAGCACACGGAGGAGGTAGAGACCGTGTCGCCGTGGCCCATCATCACCGACGGGGGCGGAGCGGCCATTCTCAAATACCGCGCCCAGTGGACGGCGCCTATCGTGATTTCGCCGCACGATCCGAATGTGATCTATTTCGGCATGCAGGTGGTCATGAAGAGCAGCGACGCGGGCAAGAGCTGGAGCGCGATCAGTCCTGACCTCACCCGCAACGACAAGTCGAAGCAGCAGATTTCCGGCGGCCCCATCAGCAAAGATGACACGGGAACCGAATATTACGACACCGTCTTCACGATTGCGGAATCGCCGGTCGAGAAGGATCTCCTCTGGGCGGGCAGCGACGACGGCCTGGTCCACGTGACGCGCGATGGCGGCCGCAACTGGGCCGACGTCACGCCCAAGGAGATGCCGGAATGGAGCATGGTCAGCCTGATCGAGGCGTCGCCGCACGATTCCGGGACGGCCTATCTGGCCATTGACCGGCACCGTTTCGACGATCATCAGCCTTACATCTACCGGACGTCGGACCTCGGCAAGACCTGGACCAAGATCACCGACGGCATCCCGGCCGGCAGCTACGTTCACGCCGTTCGCGAGGACTCCGTCCGCAAAGGCCTGCTCTATGCCGGGACCGAGACCGGCGTCTTCGTATCTTTCGACGACGGTGCGCACTGGCAATCTCTGCAGTTGAACCTGCCCCGGGCGCCGGTTCACGACCTGGTGGTTCATGGCAGCGATCTCGCGATCGCGACGCATGGCCGCTCGTTCTGGGTGCTGGACGATGTTTCTCCGCTGCGTGAACTCTCGTCCGACATCACCGCGAAATCGGTGTATCTCTTCAAGCCGAGTACGGCGATTCAGAGTCAGATCCATCACCGGCCTTCGATGGGCCAGCCGGTTGGGGAGAATCCGCCAACGGGCGCCACGCTGTACTACTATCTGAAAGCCGCGCCCAAGGAAGGCCAGGAGATCACGCTCGAAGTCCTCGACGGCCAGGGTCACACGGTACGCAAGTATTCGAGCCGGAAAAAGACGTCGGCGCGGCCGCCCGAAGCGCAGGAAGAGGAGGAGGAAGCGGGTGAGCGGACCTCCAGCGAGCCCATGCCGGCCGCCGCCGGCTTGAATCGCTTCAGTTGGGACTTGCGCTACGAGCCGGCGGTCAAAGTGCCGGGATATTCGCTTTGGGATTACGAAGGAGGGACTGCGGGACCCCGGGCGCTGCCGGGGACGTATCAACTCCGGCTTACGGCGGGCGGGCAAACCCTCACGGAAACGCTCGACGTCAAGCTCGATCCGCGAGTCACGGCCTCAGCCGAGGACCTCAAGCAGCAATTCGATCTTGCCATGGCGATTCATCAGAAGCTGTCGCAGCTTGACCTGACGGTGAACCAGATTCGCAGTCTTCACTCGCAGCTTGAGCACCTCGATCGCGAACTGGGCGCCAGCGGGGGTGCACACGGGGTGCTGGCCGCTTCGCGGGATCTCGATGCGAAGCTCAGCGCGGTCCAGGACAAACTGATGAATTCCAAGATCACCGCGGACGAGGACTCGCTCAATTATCCGATCGAATTAGATGGCAAGCTGGGGGCGCTCGAAGAGGCTGTCGAGAGCGCCTTCGGCGCGCCGACCAACGGGCAGCGCCAGGCCTGGGCCGATCTGAGCCGGCAGCTCGAAGATCCATTGACCGCCTGGCAGAGCATCCAGGCGAAGGACGTGGTTGCGTTCAATGAGCTCGCCCGTCGCGAGAGAGTACAAGCGATCGTCATTCCGGCCATTCCTTCTGAAGGCGGTGCGGCCGCGCGGAGATAGCAGGGCGATTTTGCAGGGCTTGATAACCGGCCGCGGGGGAATTCGGTAGCGGTCTTCGGAGCCTCTCAGGTCTTGAGCCGCCCCTTGAGATTGAGGGTTCGGATCAGGCGGTGCAGGTAATTCACGTGCAACCCGAGCACCCGCGCCGCCTCCGTGTAGTTGCCGCGGGCCTGCTTAAAAGCCTTAATGATCGCCTGCTTCCTGGCTTCCCGCACCGTTTCGTGGAACAGCCCGAGCGAGCCTGCCTTCTCCCCGCAGTCGCGCACGTTTTCGGAAAGGTCTCCGAGTTCGATCACATCGCCGGAGGTCATTACCACAGCCTGCTCGATGGCGTTTTCGAGTTCGCGTACGTTTCCCGGCCAGTCGTATTCCTTCAAACAGGCCTCGGCCTCCGGCGAGAACTCCATCTCAGGGCGCCTCTCGCGCCGCCGCTCGCGATTCAGAAAGTAGCGCGCCAGGGGCACGATGTCTTCACGCCGCTCGCGCAGCGACGGGACCTGGACGGAAAGCACGTTGAATCGAAAATAGAGATCCTGACGAAAGCTTCCGGATCTGATCATTTCCTCGAGGTTCCGGTGCGTCGCCGCGACAATCCGAATGTCAACCTTCAGAGTTTCCGTGCCGCCGACGCGTTCGAATTGCCGCTCTTGAATCACGCGCAGTAGCTTGGGCTGCAAGCTAAGCGGCATGTCGCCGATTTCATCCAGAAACAGGGTGCCGCCGTTCGCAGCCTCCAGCAGTCCCTTCTGAGTGGCAACCGCGCCCGTGAACGCGCCCTTCTCGTGCCCGAAGAGTCCACTCTCCATCAGGTTCTCCGGCAGGGCCGTGCTGTTCACGGCCACAAACGGTCCGGACGCGCGCGGGCTGTTCAGGTGTAGAGCCCGCGCCACCAGTTCTTTGCCGGTCCCGCTCTCACCGGTGATGAGCACCGTCGCATCGCGGGGCGCCGCCTTTTCAATGAACCGGTACACCTGTTCCATGCCGGGGCTGTTGCCCACCATGCGGTGTTCGATCGCGATCTCCTCGTGAAGTCGCCGATTCTCCTCTTGCAAGCGCTCCAACTGGCGGGCACTCTCGAAGGCAGGGGCGGCCACGCCGGCGAGACCGGCTGCGAGCTGGAGATCGGCGGCTTCGAAAGGCCGAAGCGGATTGGATGCCGCCAGGTAAATGACGCCGGCCGATTGCTCGCGGGCCACGATCGGCGTTATCAGCAACGCGGTGACCGACGAGGCCACCATGCTCTCGGTGGGGTTGATACGGGCGTCCTGCAAGACGTCGTTGCACATCAGCGCCTTCTTATCCGCGAGCACATCCCTTACGAGTTGGCGGCTAACGATGACGGTGCCGGCATGATCTGCATCGCGCCAGCGCGCGTACGCCGGCCGAATTTCGCCGCTTGCCTCGCGCACCAGGACTGCTCCACGGTCCGCCTGAACCAGGTCCAGAATGAGATCCAACAGGCCCTTAGCCAGAGTGGCAAGATCATGACTCGAATCGAGCGCCTGGCAGACTTTGAGCAGCGCCTCGATATCGCGCGCCTCGCGTCCGCTGGGCTTTCTGGTCGCGAGAAAGTGCCGCGGCTGCAGGTAGACGGCGTCCTGCGGCTGCAATTGGACCGTTTGGCCGGAAATCACCCGAGAGTCATCCATCGCCACCGTTTCCGACGACGGATGGCCCCGCCGATCGTCCGCGACCAGGAATATGAAGTATGAATCGCCAATTGCAATTCGATCGGAGTGCTTCAGAGGGTGCTCGTGTACCGGCACGTTGTTCACGAAACATCCGTTGCGGCTTTCCAAGTCGATCAGCTTGAAAGTACCACCGTCGGCGCGGATCACGCAGTGGCGCCGCGAGACGGCTCTGTCTGGCACCATAAGGCTGTTCAACTCACTCCGTCCCATCGTGAATTCGCCGTCGCTCAGCCGAAATACGCCGCCACTAAGTGGCCCGGATACCGCGACCAGCCTTGGATTCATAGCTCCACCCTCAGCAACGCGCCGGCGCTGCTTCGCAAGCTCAAAGAATTTCACATCGGAGATCGCGCGGGCCGAGCGGCGTACGTGAAACCAGCTGGAAGTGTGGGCGCCCCGCGCGGAATGATTTCTGAGACGGGTTTAACGGCCGAACATCCCCTTGCCTAGCCATTGCCCGCCGTCCATCACCAGCACCTCGCCGGTAATGAAGTCCGCAAAATCCGAAACGAGATACGCGGAAGCCTGGGCGATCTCCTGCACCGTGCCGATTCGTCCGCGAGGGACGCCGCGCAGCATGGCCTCGCGGAATTCCGGGTCCGCCCAGAGCTTGCTGCCCGCGCCCTCCGTCTCGACGGGTCCGGGCGCAATGGCGTTCACTCGGATTTTGTGCCGCGCCCATTCCACGGCCAGCGTCTGCGTCATGCAGACGACTCCGGCCTTGGCGCAAGCCGAGTGAATCGTGCCGGGTCCGCCCGTCCAGGCGTAGGTGGCAACGATGTTGAGGATGTTCCCGCCGCGGCCGCGTTCGATCATGTGCAGCCCCACGGCGCGCGAACAGTAAAATGTTCCATTGAGGACGATATTCACCACCGCATTCCATCCGTGGGGCGAGAGCTTCTCGGCCAGGCAGATGAAATTCCCGGCGGCGTTGTTCACGAGGATGTCGATGGCGCCGAAACGCGCGATCGCGGCCTGAACCATGCGATCCACGTCCTCCGGCTCGCGGACGTCCGTCCGCACGGTGATGACTTCGGCGCCCGTGGCGGCAAGCGCCTGCGCGGCCGGCTCCAGATGCTTCTCGCTGCGGCTGGCGAGCACAAGTCTGGCCCCCAGTCGCGCGTACTCCGACGCGATGCCGAAACCAATGCCAGTGCCGCCGCCCGTGATGATCGCAACACGACCGTTCAGAGTCTTTTCAGGGAGCATAAAAATGAAACAGAATAGGTCGAACGATGGCCAGGACATTGATTTCCGCCGGGGCTGGGCTGCGTTGTTCCTGGAAATTCCATCTTAACACAAGCATGGAGAAAGCAAAGTACAGTCCATTGAGAATTCGCAATATCACTACCTTTCCGGTGGACATAGCTTCGAAGGAGACTAGGCTTTGAAACATCGAGGGGGCGCCCGAAAAGCGATCGTCACCTAATTGGGTGATCCTCAGCGGAAGACGGGAAAGTCCGTTCTCGAGACGACGCGCGCTTCCGAGAGCAGTGGAGCGACCGAAATGCCTCTTGAATCGCCTTGCGAGCAGTATTCGAGAGGCGAAAATCCTCAAGCTCGCGTTCCCTGACCCAGCGCGCGTCGGTGACGTCACTCCGCGGCTGGGGCGGGTCTCTGGGACCCAGGCCACGATGGCGTCGCAGTTCGCATAGATAGTCGATCAGCACGTAGTGGTACCGCACTTTGCCGCGAAGAGTTCGGGGTTTTGTGGCGCGGATGACGCGCTCGAAGACGCCCAGCAGGTCGACGGGTTTGACAAGCAGCCCCGTCTCTTCCTCGACTTCGCGCGCGACGGCCTGCTTCAACGTTTCCCCGACCTCCACCAATCCCCCCGGTATCGACCACTCGCCCTTTAGCGGCGCGTGACCGCGTCGGACGAGCAATACGCGTCCGCGATCGATCACCACACCGCCGACGCCTACGCGCGGCGATGTGGGAAACTCGCGTTGATCTGCGGGGTTGAGTCGGGATGTGCGGTCGCTCGCCATGATCGACCTTGCTTCTACTGATTCGCCGCCCGGGCGATCACCTCGTAGAACATCTTCAGCCCCCGCCGCACCTGCTCCACCGGGATGCGCTCGTTGGCGGCGTGTTCGGTCGCCTCCACTTCCGGTGTGAGCTCGACCGGCAGGAATCCATAACAAACGATGCCCAGCAGACGGAACATCTGGTTCTCCGTGTAGCCGCTGTCCAGTTCCGGCGTGATCAGCGCCTGGGGGCTGTACTCGTGAACCACTTTCTCGATGATGTGGTAAAGCGCGGTATCGGTCGGCGACGAGTTCGGGGGGCGGAAGCCGTTGATGGAGTCGATGCGGATGTGGTCGTCGTCCACCACCGCTTTGAGCTCGCGCATAAATTCCCGCGGATCATCCCCCGGGAGCAACCGGACGTCGAGACTCGCGGTGGCGGTGTCGGGAATTACGTTGGTCTGGGGGCTGCCCTGAAGACCAGTGAGCGAGACCGTATCGCGGATGCGGTAGTTGAGGTTCGAATCCGCGCTGATCATCCTGAGCACGGCGGGATCCTTGATCGTTTGGCGAATGTTCCGGTACTCCGCGGCCACCAGCTGCGGCTCACGCGACGCGATCTGGTGGAAGTACTCTTCGACCGAGGGCAGCAGGTGGACCGGCGTCTGCCAGTTCACCACGCGATTGAGAGCGCGCACGAGCCGGTTGGGGGCGGAGTCGCTGATCGGGACGCTGCCGTGCCCGCCGGGGCCGGTGGCCATAAGGCGGAGCCAGAACGGCGCTTTCTCGGCGACATCGATTCCGTACACCAGCCCGTGCTCGGAAGTGATCAGATTGGAGCCGCCTTCGGTGATCAGGTATTCCGCGTCTCGGACCAGCTCCGGGTGATGATCGATCAGCCACTGACTGCCCGTGTCGTTCACTTCCTCGTCGGCAGTCGCCAGGAAGATCAGGTCGCGCTTCAGCGGCAGATGCTCGCGCGATGCCATCAGCAGCATCATGGCGTTAAGCAGCCCCTGGTCCTTCATGTCCTCGGCGCCGCGGCCGTAGATCTCTCCATTCAGGATCGCGCCGGAGAAAGGGGGAACTCTCCAGTTCTCCGGCTGGGCGCGGACCACATCCATGTGGCTGAGCAGCACGATGGAACGCAGGCTGCCGTCGCCCTTCACGACGGCGTAGAAATCCGCGCGGCCGGGCAGATATTCGTAGGTGGTGTTCGGGATGCCTGCATCGTCGAACAGCTTTTTGAAGAAATCGGCAGCGCGCAGTTCGTTGCCGGGCGGATTGGCGGTGTCGATGCGGATGTAGTCCTGCAGCAGCCGGACGGCTTCGTCCTGATACTCAGGCCAGTTCACCGCGTTCATCTCGTCGCGCACCCGAGCCTCGGCATCCGGCTGCTGCGGCGCCACGTCGGGCGGCAAGGAAGCGAAGAGGCACAAAAGGGCAGCGAGGGCAAGGCGAGTCATTCCAAGTCTCTCCGGAACCTTCTGGTTAGCCGCGGATGAGCGCCGATCATGCCGCAAGGGCGCCGCTCCGCAAGCTATAGAATGACGCAAAGTCCGGCCGCGATCAGCAAATTTTAGTCGCTGCTCGTGTCTCAGTCTGTGGTGCAAGCATCTTGCTTGCGTTGTGCCGAGGAGCACGCTGGGAAGCGTGCACCACAAACTGAGCCACTGACTGGTCGCTGCTGCACTCCAGTCGGCGACCGCCTGTCGCTTTCTTTCGGAGGTTCGATGACGGCTCAGTCGAGGCAAAATCCGCTGGTTCAGCCCCTTCCTTCGGTGGTGGCGTCATCTGTGGCATCGTCATTCCCACGAAAGCGGGAATCCACTTATCCGGCGCACCATCTCAAGGATTTTCCGCATGGATTCCCGCTTTCGCGGGAACGACGATGTTCCTAAGATGTCCTTGAATCAGCGAATGACGCCAGTACCCTTCCTTCAGACCGCGGGCCCGCCTCCGGTGTATTCCGAGAAATTGGGGGAACAGTGAATCAAGCGAGTACCTTCGCAGCACAGGGCGGCAAATGCGGCTGGCGACGCTTCCGGCACGATACGCGCGCTACACGGGCGCCGATTGGTCGACCAAGAAAAACGTCCGGACCGACGGCCAGGCTGCTTATATTCCCCATGGCCTGCGTGTTGTCGAGTCTCTCCTTCTTCAACGCTTCGCCCCCCGACGATATCGCCGTCTGCTACCCGGACGAGCTTGGTCGATTCGTCGGCGATGAGACACGAGTGGTGGGTGTTCACGCTCACAACCCGGTGGGGCTGACCTTCGCAACCGATATTTATCCGGCTCTTTATGGCGGTGGAATGGAGCCGGTCAATGCTGCGGAGTTCCGCCGGCTCATTCTCCATCCAGCCCTCCGGCAGCACAGATCACATTTGAAGATTATCGTGGGCGGCCCCGGAGCCTGGCAGATCGAAAAGAAGAATCTGCAGGACGAGTGGGCTGTTGACTGCATTGTGGACGGTGAGGCGGAAGAGGTGGTTCTGCCGCTGTTCGAGGCTGCGCTGCGTGGTGAGCCGCTTCCTCGCAAGGTTTCGGGCGACAGCCCAAAACTGGAGAGTGTTCCCCGGATTCACCATCGCTCTACCTTCGGCACGGTCGAGATCACCCGCGGTTGCGGGCGCGGTTGCCAGTTCTGCTCGGTGGCGCTGCGCGGCGGAAAGAGCATCCCGCTCGAGCAGATTCTGCATAGCGTTCGGGTTCAGGTCGCGGAGGGCGCTGACACTGTTCTTTTCGTTACGGAGGACCTCTTCCTCTATGAGCAGGATTCCCGCTTTCAAACCAATACGCCTGCCCTGAAGCGGCTTTTCGAGTCTGTGGCTGCCGTTCCCGGCGTGAAGCACATTCAGCTGACCCGCGGGACCATTGCACCGGTGGTGCGGAATCCGGAGATCATCGACGAGCTTTCCGAATTGGCGGTTAGCATGAGGTCCGATCAGCATCCGGCCTCGACACAGTCGGACCATCGTTACCAGCACATGTTTATCGGCCTCGAAACGGGATCGGTCCGCGTTTTCAAGCAGTACATGAAGGGCAAAGCGTATCCCTACCGGGCGGAGCAGTGGCCGGACGTGGTTCTCAAAGGGATGGAGACCCTCAACAAGCACAACTGGTTTCCGATCTGCACGTTCATTCTGGGCCTGCCTGGCGAGACGAGGGAAGATACACGCCAGTCGCTTGATCTGCTCTTCGCCCTGAAGGATGCGAAGTGGTGCGTGATTCCGACGCTCTTTGTGCCGCTCGAAGACACGCGGCTGGAACAAAAAAGAGTGCCAAGCTGGTCGAAATGACAGATCTGCAATGGGAGTTCTTCTTCACGGCATGGCGCTACAACCTGGATTTCTGGCGGGGTTCGAATGTGCGCTGGAAATTCGACCTGGGCGTGCCTCTCTATTATTACCTGCTCGCCCGGAAGCTCTTTGGAACCATTGTCAAGTACCCTCTGTTGAGGGTTGCACATTTCCCGGAGGGGCTGCTTCGGGACAAGCTCTACTTGAATTTTGGCGATGGCCGCGCGGCGCGCTACCAGATTCCGGACCGCGTTGAGATCCCTGCCGAACGCCTGGCGGGAGTTGGCGCTTGCGACCTCAGCACCAACTTGATCGAAAAGCCTGGGATTCTCTCGTCAACGTCTCCAGGCGGACAGTCCCTGGGATCCGAGGGCCAGTAAACCCAGGCCAGGAGTGGCGCGGACGGACTCGCTTGCTTCCGAAGCGCTGGTCTGACCGGCGCGGATGGGCTCACCGGGCGCCGTGTTGTAGGCGTAACCGGTCAGTGTGGCGGAGATTAAACCCCTCACGTCAGTCCTGACGCTCAATCGAGCCCAGCCGTAGTGGACCTGGCTATTGATTGAAAACTGTAATCCCAGAAAATGGTCCTTGACATTGGCCCAGTAGCCGGCGAAGTTGTAATAGAGCTGGTCGTAGGCAAGGCTGAGCGCGTGCTCCTGGAAACGCTGTTCTGGGCCGATCATCGCCCCGCGTGCAAGGGCGGTGGCCTCCTTTCGTCCAATCACCCCGATGCCGGGACCGTCCGCTTTAAATGCCACTAACCTCTCGGTTAGAAAAGTGCTACTCACGCCGTGAACAGACGAAAAAACTCTTAGCTTCAGATCGTCGATGCCGTCGTGATTCAGGTCGATCGGTACACCGCCATCGAAGACGCCGAACGTGATTTGGGTCGGCGTATAAACAATTTGGGCCCGTGCGGACGGTGTGAACATCAATGTACCGGCGCCGGCAGCTCCGGCAGCAAGAGCATACGTGAAGAGCCGATCCCGCACGTGGGAGGGCAGCGTAGCTTCTGCGGATTGCGGCCTGCTTCGGCCGGATCGCTTCCCGTGTCCTGTAATTCTCCTCATCGGATACCTCCTGGCTGCCTCAACTCTCTAACAGCGGAGCTCGAGTACGGCGTCCGGTACGGGCCGATAAGGTACCACCTGATTTCCAGGAATGCAATCGGCAGCCAGGGTAGCGGGTCAGTTTGAATTTGTGCTACGCATTGTTCTCTGTCATTCCCGCGCAGGCGGGAATCCACGCCGCAAAACGCCTTTGTCCATAATGGATTCCCGCCTTCTTGGGAATGACAGAGAACGCAACGCTGAGTGGAAAATCCAGACTGACCCACTACCGACAGCCAGCCGGCACCGTCGTTCAGAAATCAGCGGTGTTCAACTGAGGCGTCCCAGAGAGGCGTGGCTGCACACTGCGGCGCTTGGAATCGCAGGCCGCTCGACAAGCCTCAGCGGCGGTCGCGAAGATTCGAGAGAGCGCCGGACTCGCTCGACGAGGACCGGAAGGTCAACCGGCCGGGCCACGTGGTCTTCAGCGCCCAGCTCCAAAGCGAGAGCAGCCTCTTTCCCCATCGAGGCGGAGGAGAGCGCGATGGCGCGGCTGTGCTCCAGCGAACCCTCGGCCGCCAGTTGGCGGAAGAGCGTGAGGCCATCGAAAAAGGGAACATCGAGATCGATCAGCAGCACGCGTGCGCGGAGCGTTTTGAGGGGACCGCAGAGCGTGCGCGACGCCGCCAGGCCGTGCCGCAACACGCGGACACCATATCCATCGGACTCGAATGCCTCTCGCAGCACCGAGACGGTGGCCTCATCGCCCGTCACCAGCGCCAGATCGACCAGGGAAACGCCGTCCCAAGTCTGCGGCGCCGGGGACCCCGCCATCAGGCGCCTGCCCCCCGCCTCGCAGGCCCGGAGGCGAGCCTCGCCGGCAGCCCGGAGCAGCCCGTCGAGATCGCTTCCGTCCTCGGGATAGGCGGCCACGCCGCCGCTCAGCGTAACCTGGAACTGCTCCTGCCGGGCGCCGGAGAACCCCCGCTGCTCGAAGCCACGAACAACCTCCTCGATTCGTCTCAAGGTTCCCGGTCGGTCCAGCCCGTAGATTCCTACGGAGAAGTCATTGCCGCCCAGTCGCGCCGCCATTTCCTCGCTGCGGAACTCATGACGAAGGTGGCTGCCGAGTTGGCGCAACACTTCATCCCCCATCGCCGATCCGCGCTCCCTATTGATGCGATCCAATCCGTCGACGCTCAGCACGGCAACCCCGATGGGCTGGCCGTGCCGGTCGGCAAGACGCAACAGATCTCCGAAGGCGCGCCGGAACTTGAGACGGTTGGAGAGGCCCGAGAGGGGATCGATGTCAGCTGCATTCCGCAGGAGCCTCGTCCGATCCAGTCGATTAAGAATCCGGGCGACCAGTTCGGGACCCGCGATGGGCTTGGCGACGAAGTCATCCGCGCCCGAATCGAAGACGCGCTCGACCACTCCGGGCTCCGTGAGGGCGGTGAGAAAGAGGACGGGCGTGGCGGCCCAGCGCGGATCGTTTCGCATCACGCGGCAGAGCTCGATACCGCTGACCGAGGGCATCTGGATGTCGAGAATCAGCAGATCCGGCGGCGATCCCTGAAGCGCTTCCCAAAAGCAGAGTGGATCGCTGAGGCCCGTGAACCGTATACCTGTCGAGCCGAGCAGCCTTGCCAGCACGTCCAGTACGGTGGGATCGTCGTCGACCGCCAGCACCCGCGCCGAAGTTGACGCGATCCGTTCGAGCGCGGCGAGCGACGCCTCCACAATCTCTCCGGGGGGCAGGCCCCGGGGAAAGAATCCCCGTCCGCCGAGCCGCACCATCTCGACGCGATCCATCAGGTTGCCGCCGGAACTCAGGATCAGCAAAGGCGGCGGCAGCTGCTGATCCGAAATCTCACGCAGAAACGAGAGAGTCTCACCGGCTTCTCCCGCGCTGGCGGTGTCCACCAGCACCGCCGCGGGATTCAACCCGCCGATAGCGGAGCGCGCCGCTGCCACGCCGGACACGGACTCCCAGCGCCAGCCGCGCGCTGCCGCCTCTTCGAGGAGTCGTGCGGCGAGGTCGGCGTCGCCCTCCACCAGCAGGAGGGGACCGCGGGCGGTCTCCGTCTCACCCGGAGGGCTGTTCAGGACGGGCCACCTTTCGATTTCGGCCCGCAGTGCGGCGGCCAGTTCGAAGAAGCGCCGCGCCTTCGCCTCGCCGCGCATACTGTCATTCTGCAGCGCGAGTTCCATTTCATGGGCAAAGCGGCTTGCCGAGTGCAGTCCGAACGTTCCGAGCGACCCCGTCAGCTTGTGAGCATCGGCTTCCGCGCGGCCGCGCAGCGCAGGGTCGAGCCGGCCGTTGGCGAGCGCGACGCTGGCCTGGTCCAGCAGATCGACCCGCTCCAGCATGGTGGATCTGGACCGCCTCCAGACGTCAGCCAGTTTGGACTTGAGGAGCTCAGGGCCGGCGTCCGGCTCGCTGGGCGTCGCCGGATCGCAGGGGAGATGCAGGAGGGATGCGACCCGCTGCACCAGGGCCTCGCCGTCCACGGGATGAAACAGAATCTCGTCGACCTTGAGTTCCAGGACGAGCCGGCGCACCAGCCTGCCGTCGGCATCCGAATCGACGCAGTAGATCACCGGCAGGCCGGGAAGCGACTGGCGAAACTGCGCCACAAGGCTGGGTGCCTCGGACGCGAACGCGTGATCCAGAATCAGCAGGTCGCAAGAATCCCGGACCAGTTCTCCGGTCGGTGAGTTTCGATCCGGGTTGATGATCGAGTTTCCGGGAAATCGGCGGCTAACCTGGGATGTTAACCGGGGATCGAGACCCGCCGCGACGATCACAGCCATGAGAAGTCACCTGGGCTCGGCGGACCGGTTTCGGATCACACCCTGGCTTCACGGTCCGGGAGCGGCATCGGCCAGCCCAGAATTCCGGCAATCTCGGAGGCCAAGGTTAGAGGATCGAAGGGTTTCACGATCACGCCTGCCGCTTCCCTTACCGCCGCTTCCCGCGCTCTGCGAACGGTAGCGGTCAGCAGAATCACGGGTATTTTTGCCGTCCGCTCCCCTGCTTTAAGCCGCCCGAGTACGGCCATGCCGTCCAAATCCGGCATCATCACATCGAGCAGGATGGCATCAGGTACTTCAGCCTGCGCGACCATGATGCCCTCGACGCCCGAAGCCGCCAGCAGGACTTCCCAGCCGGTGTTCAACTGCAGAGCGATCTGTGTCACCTCACGAATGTCGTCTTCGTCGTCAATGATCAGGACACGCTTGGACATGCCGCCTCCTCAGGCCAAGGCTCAGGGGAGAGGGGCTTGTAGTGGGTCGGAATTACGCGAACGTGCGCGACCCGCGTTGCGTCGGGCATGGCTCGGCATACCGGTCTGAGGCCGGCTCTACGAGAGCCGATCAACAGGTGCATTCGGCGAGACGCACTACAATCGGTCTTTCATTCACCTCCGTCGACCAGTAGTCTAGTCGCGTTGCACCGCGGCCACTACCCCCTCCGAAGCTTGTCCCTCAACTGATTCCTGTGCCCCGATTCCTTCTATGGGCAGGGTGAATACGAACGTGCAGCCGTGCCCCAGTTCGCTTTCCACCCAGATCCTCCCGCCGTGCCGCTCGATAATGTGCCGGCAGATCGACAGGCCCAGTCCGGTGCCGCCGCGGCGCCGCGAATCGGAGGCGTCCACGGGCTGGAAGCGTCCGAAAATGCTCTCCAGCTTGTCGCTGGGAATTCCCGGGCCCTGATCGGTCACGCGAAATTCGGCTGTTCCTCCTGCTTCCCGGCATTCGAGGCGTACGGTCGATCCGCGAGTCGAGAACTTGATGGCGTTACTCAGCAGGTTCGTTAAGGCCTGCAGGATACTGTCAATCTCGACATAAAGGCTCACGGGCTGCGGGTGGGTCTCAAGTTTCAAGCCGACGGACTCAGCCAGAGGTTTCATCAGATCGGCCGCCTGCATCATCAGGTCGGCGGCGGATGTCCATTTGCGGGCCGGCTCCCGGGCTTCTTGCAGCCGCTCCGAATCCAGAATGTCGCTGACCAGGCGCACCAGCCGATCGGTGTTTTGGACGGCGAGTTCGAGCATGCGCCGGTCCTGGGACGTGAGCTCGTCGCCCCCGCCGGCGCCGATCAATCCCAAAGCTCCGCGAATGGCGGTGAGGGGCGTCCGCAGCTCGTGGCTCACCATGGAGACGAATCCCTCTTTCATCTTTTCGATCGCGTGCCGCTCGCTGACGTCCCGGACCAGAAGGACGACACCCACAATCCGGCCAGCCTCGGTGATCGGCGCGGCCACGGTGTCCCCCCAGATGGATGTGCCGTCCTTGCGGGTGAATATCTGGTTTTCATTCCTCCGGACCATACCATCGAGCAGGGCCTTGAGAACCGGCCAATCCTCCTCGGAGCAAGGAGTGCCGTCCGGCAAGGAGTGCCGGCAGAGCATGTGCAGATTCCTGCCCAGGAGTTCATCGTGGGTATAGCCGAGAAGGCGGGTAGCAGCGGGATTCGCATAGCTGCAAGTCCCATCAGAGCCAATGCGGAAGATCGCCTCGCCCGCCGAATCGAGGGTCAGTTCAGTCTGGCGCTGAAGTTTTGCCAGCGCCTTCTCGGCCTCCTGCCGTTCGCCGATCTCGGCCGCGAGTTCCTCATTGAGGGCCGCCAATTCCTGGGTGCGCGTGGCGACGCGGTCTTCCAGCAGATCGTTCAGGGCCTTGGCCTCGCGCTCGGCCTGGCGGCGGATCGTGACATCGCGGAGCGTACACTGAACCACCGCCTTACTCCCGATCTGGTAGGTGACAGCCCCCAATTCAACCTCCATGGGCTTACCGGACCTGGGCAGCAGCGGCACCTCCGCCAGGGGCAAGTCGCGAAGACTCCTCTGCGGCGAACCACCCCGGCTGAAGGCATAGAGCTGCCAGAGTCTCTTGCCCACAACGGAGCCCGGGGTCTCTTCCAGCATGCGGAGCGCCGACGGATTAACATCGATGATTCTCGCCGTCACGGCGTCCAGAAGCACGATGCCGGTCTCGGAGGTCTCAAAAAGCCTGCGGTAGCGGATTTCGGATGCCTTGAGGGTTTCCTCGGCCCGTTTGCGCTCGGTGATGTCCTGCTTGATAGCGATGAAGTTTGTAATGGCGGCGGCGCGATCCCGGACCGGCGTGATCGACATTTCCTCGGGATAAAGACTGCCGTCTTTCCGCCGGTTGATGATTTCCCCGTGCCAGACGTCGCCGAAGAGAATGGTGGCCCATAGGTTTTTGTAGAACTTGGCGTCTTGCATCCCCGACTTGAGAATGCTCGGCTCGCGGCCCAGCACCTCGGCAGCGGGATACCCGGTCATTTTCGTGAAGGCGGGATTCACGTATTGAATCCGGCCTTCAGGGTTGGTGATGATTACGGCTTCCGCCGATTGCTCGATGGCGGTGGCCAGCACCAGGTGCTCGGCCTCGGTCCGCCGGCGCTCGGTGATATCCAATTGGTTGGAGATGAAGTGGGTGATCTTGCCGCTGGAGTCGCGCACCGGCGCCACGTGAAGCTCGTCGGTATAAACCGTGCCGTCTTTGCGCCGGTTGATCATCTCGCCGTGCCAGGTGTGGCCGGCCATCAGGGTCTTCCAGAACTCCTCGTAGAAAATCTGAGAATGGTAGCCCGATTTCAGCAGCCGCGGATTCCTCCCGACCGCTTCCTCCCGGCTGTAGCCCGTGACCTCCGAGAATCGGGGGTTCACGTACTGAATGGTTCCCTTGGTGTCGGTGACGATGATCGATTCGGCGCATTGCTCAATCGCCGCGGCCAGGCGAGTCCGCTCCTCCTCCGCGCGCAGGGCTTGCTGGCGCAGCGCCTTCTCTTCCAGGGCCGTCCGGACGGCTTGTGGAAGCCGCGCCAGCTGGCCCTTTAGGAGGTAATCCGCCACGCCGCTGCGCATACATTCGACCGCGGCCTCGTTGCTGACCGCGCCGGTGACCAGGATGACGGGGATCTCCAGCTTCCTTTTCCTCAATATCTCGACGGATTCCACTCCCGTCCACCCGGGAAGCTGGTAATCCGCCAGCACCACGTCGTAACGATTCGTGCGGATATGTTCGACGAATGCCGCGCGTGTTTCCACCACGTCAGCGGTCACTTCGAAACCATCCTTGCGGAGTTCGCGGATGGCCAGCTCGGCGTCAGGCCGGAAGTCTTCGATGATGAGCACCTTCAAGGCGCGTTTCGAATGTCGGTCCATTTTGAACACCGTCGAAAGAGTCGACAGTTGACAGCCAGCAGGCGAATAGTCTGTTGTGTCTCGCGGCAGGTATCCCCTGTTAACTGTCGACTGTTAACGGTCAACTTCGCCGATTCCCTGCCTTCTCACCACCGGCGGCGGCTGATTGACAACCAGCCAGTAGAGTCCCAACTGCTCCACCGTAGTACGGAACTGCTCGAAATCAACAGGCTTGTGGATATAGCTGTTACAGCCGAGACTATAGCCGTTCACCAGGTCATGCTCTTCTTTGGAAGAAGTCAGGATCACCACGGGCAGCAGCCGCGTGGACTCATGAGCTCGGATCCGCCGCAGTACTTCCAGGCCGTCCAACTTCGGTAATTTTAAGTCCAGCAGGATCATCGCCGGTGCGTCGCCCGGACTGCGGCCTTCCCACGCGCCTTCACTGAACAGATACTCCAGCGCCTCTACCCCGTCGTGGGCTACCACAACAGGATTAACGATGAGGTTCTCCTTTAGAGCTCGAAGTGTTAAAACTTCGTCATCTGAATTATCTTCGACTAGCAGTATAACTCTTTGGTTCATAATTGTCTCGATGAACAGAAGACGCTTAATAGCTCACAGTAGCGAGCCGAAAGTCTTTACTGTCGACTGTTGATTGTCGACTTTCTCCAACGTGAAGTAGAATGTCGCCCCCTGATTGATCTCAGCTTCAGCCCAGATTTCACCCCCGTGTTTGTGCACGATGCGCGCTACCGTTGCCAGGCCAATGCCGGTGCCCGGAAACTCGGCGGTAGAGTGCAGGCGTTGGAAAGGGGCGAACAGCTTGGCGGCGTGGCGCATATCGAAACCCGCGCCGTTATCGCGCACGAAATAAACCTGCCGGCGGTCCTTCTCCAGCGCTCCCAACTCGATTCGCGCGCGTCGGGCCATCGCTGTGAACTTCCAGGCGTTGCCCAGCAGGTTCTCGAGCACCACGCGCAGCAGATTGGGATCGCCTTCGACTTCCAGGGCCGGTGGCGTTACGACCTCCACGGAGCGTTCCGGCGCCGATTTCCGCAAATCGGAGACAACGGCCAGCGCGACGTTGCTCAAATCCACGCTTTCCCTGCGCATTTCCGTCAGTGAAATTCGCGACAAGTTGAGCAGGTCCTCGATGAGCTGCCCCATGCGCGAGGCTGCCGACCGGATCCGGCTGAGGTAGTCCCGTCCCGTGTCGTCGAGCCCCGTACCGTAGTCTTCGAGCAGCGCTACACTGAAGCCGTCCAGGCCGCGCAAGGGTGCGCGCAAATCGTGCGCCACAGAATCGGCGAAGGCCTCGAGTGCCTTGTTGGCGGCGGCAAGCTCAGTGGTGCGGGCGGCCACACGGCGCTCCAAGCTGGCATTCAGCTCCCGGATCGCTCGCTGCGCCCGTTTGCGCTCGGTGAAGTCGGCGCACGATCCGATCCATTCGCGAACGCTGCCGTCGGGTTCGAGCACGGGCACCCCGCGCACCGCGACGTCCCGGTATTCTCCGTCTCTCCGGAGGACTCGACACTCGCCCTGGTAAAGAGTGCGCATCTCAATGGCCTTCGACCATGCCGCCGCAGTGCGTTCCGCGTCCTCGGGATGTAAGGCGCGCAGCCACCCCGAGCCCTGGATCTCTTCCTCGGTCTGTCCCGTGAAGGCGCGCCAGTAAGGCATATCGCCCACCACCAGGCCGTCGGCATTGGTGTTCCAGATGACTTGTGTGGTCGCCAGCGTCAGGCTGCGATAGCGCTCTTCGCCGAGGCGCAGCGCCTCTTCCGCCTTCTTCCGGCCGGAAATGTCAACGCAGAATTCCACGCACTGGTTGTGGCCGAGCGAGCTGCCGGCGAAGAGGAGCCAGAGCTTCGTGCCGTCTTTGCGGAAATATTCCTTCTCATAGGGACCGATGCGTCCGGTCGCCATAAACTTGGCGACTTCCGCACGGCTCAGGTCCATGTACTCCGGCGGGGTGAGTCTTTGCCAGGTCAGTTCGCGCGCCTCCACTTCGCTGCGGCTGTAGCCCATGAGCTTGAGGAAGGCGTCGTTGGCATCGACCATGCAGCCCGTGTTCAGGTCCCAGAACATCACGCCGACGGTCTCAACTTCCAACACCCTCTGGAGACGTTCCAGGCTTTGCCGCAGCGCATCCTCCGCTCGCTTGCGCCGGGTGACATCACGGGCCACCATGGAGACGCCCGTCAGCTTGCCGGCCGCGTCCCGGACGGGCGAGGCGGTCAGCGACACACAAATGAGCCGCCCATCCTTGGTGAGGCGGGACGTTTCGTAGGCCTCGACGGACTCCCCATTGCGAATGCGCTGCAAGAGGCCGTCAACCTCGTCACGGCGATCTTCGGGCAGAAGAACGGCCGCCGAATGGCCCACCATTTCCCCCGCGGAGTAGCCGTAGAGACGTTCGGCGCCGCGGTTCCAGCTCCTGATCACTCCGTCGAGGCCTTTGGAGAGGATCGCATCTTCGGAGGACTCGACGATGGCGGCCAGCGCGCGCGCGGCCTCCGCGCGCTTGAGATCGGTCACGTCCAGGCTCATCTCGAGGATCATGGGCGAGCCCTCGGAGTCCTTGAACGGGATGTTGTGAACCTCAATCACCCGGCCGTCCGCCATCGGCAACTCCCAACGGTGCGGCTGGCCGGTCTCGAGGACGACGTGGGCTTCGCAGAATTCGCAGGGCTCGGCACTTCCGAAGCAATACTCGTAACAGTGGCGCCCTTGCGACTCCCCGAACCGCTCCCGGAAGGCGCGGTTGGCAAATTTGGGGTAATAGTCCGGCGTCAGCAGGCAGATCATGGCGGGCAGGGTTTCGAGCACGGCAAAGATCCGCTGCCGCTCGCCTTCGAGAGCCTGTTCAGCCTGCTTGCGTTGAGTAATGTCGCGGGCCGCGGCGAATACCCCCGCGACTTGTCCGTTTTCAGCGCGATAGACCGAAGCGTTATAGAGCACCGGCGTGGTGTGACCGTCGCGATGACGGAGGTCCAACTCGTAATCCTGCACCGAGCCTTCGCGGAACACCTGGCCATACCCGCGGCGGGCCTTCTCCGGATCGGTAAAATAGTCGGAGAAATCGGTGCCCAGCAGAACTTGCCGGGCGCATCCCGTGATTTTTTCCGTGGCGCTGTTGACGTCGGTGATTTTGCCCTCGGGAGAGATTGCGACCAGGGGATCAACGCTGGCCTCGAGGAGGCTGCGATTGTAGGCGCCGGCCCGCCGCAGCGCCTCCCGATCCCCGCGGCTGGCCTTGAACGCCTCCCCGATCACAAAGAGTCCGGTTGCGACGATGAGAACCGCGAACGCGCTGCCTCCTCCAATAACCACCTTGGTGATGGTGGTGGCGTGCTCGGTGCGCGCCTCCGTGGCCGCCAGCAGCTCTTGTTCTTGCGCCTCGATTTCATCGGCAAACTCGCGGATGTGCGTGTCAACACGTTCGCCCGCGCCGCTCAAAAGCGCCGCCCGAGCCGTCGCGAATCCCGCCCGGCGGGCCTCGATACCGGATTCCAGAATGCCCATGCGCTCGGCGACCATCGGCTCCAGAAAGCTCAAGTGGCGCTGCTGTACCGCATTGTCCGCGGTCAAACGGCGAAGCTCACGCAGTGCGGCGAGCACGTCTTGCCGGGCACTGTTGTATTGCGCGAGGTACTTTTCCTGACCCGTGATGATGTAGCCTCGTTCGCCCGCCTCAGCGTCCCCAGTGGTCGCGAGCACCAGCCGCAAACTGGCGATCACTTGCTCGGTATGCGCTACCTGGGCCTCGTCTTCCTGCACCCGGTGCACGACGGGGTAGGATGCTGCCGCAACGGCCACCAGGCAGGCCAATAGCACGGCGAATCCTGTCTGGACTTTGTGTTCGATGGAAGCGAGCAGCCCGAGCCCTTGACGCACGGCCCGTTCCTCGCGCGAGTGCTCCCGGTCCGCCATGAGAAAGCTCATCAGCGTCCCGGCCGCGCTCAGACTGATTAGCTTCACTGCGTCCAGGGGATCGGCGACGCGTAAACTGTGTGTGGGCGCCAGAACAAAGTAGGCCGCGGCCAACGCGGTCAGCGCTGTGGAAGCCAGGCCGGGAAGGAGTCCCCCGATATAGGCGCTCAGCGTCACCGGGAACAGGAACAGGATCACCGGCGCGTTGCTGGCAATCCTGGGTCCGGAGGCCTCCAAAACCAGCAGCACAGCCGCCGTGGTCGCGACCGGGAGGCCGTAGGCTAGCCAGAGTGGACGCCGGGTGCGCCATGAGCCGCGGCGGCCGGATTCTCTCCTGAGAATGCCCGCCGGGTCGTGGAAGTAGAAACTTCGGCAGGCCAGCTTCACCAGCACGGCCGCGGTGGCGATGGAAGCCACCGCCGTCAGGGCTTTGATCCCCCCGGAGAGCCAGTAATCCGGGTGCCAGAGGGTCCACACGTCCATGGCGTGCGTGAGTCCGCAAGAGATGATGAACAAGCCGAAAAGGTAAAGCAGCAGGCGAAAGGACCTGTTGCGGCTTCGGGGGGCGAAATAGACCAGCGCAAGCGGAATCGTCAGATAGGCGGCGGAGATCAGTCCGTCGGACAGCGCGTGCAGCCAGAGCAGTCGCGGATTCCAGAGAAAGCAATATCCGTGCGGCATAGGTTACTTCAGAGGCGGCCAACTTCCTTGTAACGGTCAACCGTCGACTTGCGACCCTTGACTGCCAGCAACCGTTGCCTTGCGTCCATCTCCTCGCCGGCGTTCAGGCTGGCGCCGAGCGTCGACGAATTGCCGCTTGCGACTCGAGGCCCGGCCGATGGGGCGCCCGGCCTGGATCTTCGGCAGGCCCTTCCACCTCAGGGCCTCAAAGTTCTTATCGATTGAGCGCAAGGTGCGGACAGTCTGGCGAGGCGACTCTCCGAAAGTGAAATAAAGGCATTGCTCGCCGTGCCGGCAGCTTGCGAGGGCAAGAGCCTTTGCCAGATTAGGATCCTGATCGATCGGCGAGACTTCCAACTCTGGCCGTATCAGCATGACGGAGCAGCACAGCAGTGCGGCGATTCCTATGAACCTGGGCCTTGATTCCACGTGGCGAGGAGTGTCGTCGAGATATTGGGCGCCTGCGGAGGTTTCCGCAGACGCGTTGACGCTCGATCTCTTGAACCAGCGGTGCGTAGCTATCTCCTTCTTGCGCGTCTTTGGGGAACAGACCCTTGATGACAGTAAGCCGTCTCGCTGGGACGGTGGGTGAAACTGAGAAAAGTGGGACAAAAAAATGTGACTATTATAATCAGTCGTTTATCCTGTGGAAAACTCTGCATCAAGGCATGAGACTCGGTCGCAGTCCCGTGCTGTCAGCCTGTCGACCCGCGTCGGTCTATCGTTTATTGCTTTGCCTTCAAGTAATTAGGGGCCGACCGAGGCTCGGCCTGCTCAAACGGGACCTTGGCATGGCAGGCGGTCCAGCCGGAGCCGGTACTGACGCTTGGGTGGTGGGAAGGGGAACGTGAGTCGGCTTCCGCCGGTCAGGACACAAGGCAAGAGAGCACGACAGGGGTATCGAAAAAGTTAAATTACCAAACGAAGCCGTCAGATTATTGAAAGCAAAGCACTTCTGTTTTTCATATCGATCCAACGACCGGTCAACGGCCTGGACCTGCCTTGTTTCGGCCCAAGCCAAGGAGCACCGAGTTTGTGCTTCACGCTGGGTCCGGCGGGTGTATACTGCTGCGGGTAGCGGCGCGCAGAACCCCGGCCTAAATACACTGCCTGGCAATCTCCTGCTGGAGGTGCTCTTGGATTTTGAAACCATCTGGAACAAAATCGATGGGATTATCCGCGAGCAGCGGAAAATGCCCAGCACGGTGAGAATCCCGCGAAACCACATTGACGAAAACCTCAAAGGTCAGTGGGACGCCAAGTTCGTTAAGGACCAGAGCTACTTCCATGTGTTGATCAACGAGATGTACCTGGGCAGACAGCGGGAGTGGTTTAACCGGGTTGATCCCGTCGTCTATGTATATGCTCAGTTTATCTACAGCGGAAACAAAGACCACGCGGTCCCATTTCTGGTCGGCCCCAATCTCCTGAAAGAGCGCGGCGTCAGCGACCAGTTCCTGGGTGGCCTGATCATGCGCAACACGGACGTGACCGGGATTAATCCCTACCGCGGAGGAGCACTGATACTTTCCGTGGTCCTGTGCGAGGCCAAGGGCGATAATGTGCTTCGCCCTCTCCTCAAGGTTATTGAGAGCGCCGCCGGAGCGCTCGACTTTTCCCCGGCCTTGGGGGCTTACGTGAAGGTCGCCAAGGTGCTCATGGACGGTTTTGACCAGTTGTTTGGGACGGGCATGGTGACGCCCTTGGTTGGCCTTCGTGACATGTTTGGTCCGAGCCTGGACATGCCATTTCGACCGGGCTACTTTGCTTTGATCGCTGCGCCCGAGGTCGCACCGGAAACCCTGTGGGTGCGCGAACACCAACTTGTAAAGGGTTCGAGCCTGCAGGACGCCAAACCGTATCGCGATGCTGATTTCGTCCTCTACAGTGTCAACTCGATTCCGGACGACATGCGCGACGATTATGATACGCTGCCGTTCAATGATCTGTGGGGGCGGGTGAAGACCGACGCCTCCAGCGGTAAAGACGAGCCAAACTTCGCCAGCGCGCGGCAGCAGATGAGTACGCTCTATCAGGCGATTATGCTCAGCCCCGACCTGACGGACAAACAGAGGTTGAGCCTGGCAAGCGATTATGTCCGCCAGATGAACGAGACTCACGAGACTGCGAAGAAGTTGGGATTGCAGGCGGGCGAGGGTGGGGAAGAGTCCGAACTTGATGCCATTCGAATCCGGGCGCTCGAAATCGCGAAAGGCGGTCAGTGAGCGATGCCGTACGTTGATTTCACCATTACCGTCGAAGACGAAAAGAGCATCGCGATCGACTACGTGGATTCCCGCGGTTCCCGCCGCAGGACTGGAAAGCTGATCCCTGATCCCGTCGCTCAATTCACCATCAGGAGGATGAACGAGTGGATCAACTTTGGGCTGCTGATCAGCCAGACCACAAATCGCGACGCCCTTAATCCCAAAGATCTGAAAGCAATCGGACTCAACCTCTACCGCATCCTCTTCAGCGACCCTGAAGTTGAAATGCGTTTTCGCGATCTGTACGACGACCTCTCCAGCGATCGCGCCAACGAAAAAGTCTCCGAAGACTGCCGGATGCGCCTGAGACTGGTGTTCAAGGAGGACGCTCAAAGCCTGGGAGAGCTGCCCTGGGAGCTCCTCTTTATACCCGATAGGAGCATCAGCGAGAAAGTGGGCGACCAAAGCCTGCCGTCGGGTTTCTTCTTCGGAGAGCGGGAGGATCTGATTCTCACCCGCTACTCGCCGCCGGCGGTCGGCGTGGACCAACGTTTTGACATCGGAGAGCAATCGCTCAGGATCCTGCTTGCCATCTACACAGGTTTCCCGGAAATGAACGTGATTCGTCCCGAGGAAATCGAGATCGTAAGATCGCAGATGAAGAAGATCCCGCGGGCCACGATTCTGGCGGACGCCCGGAACCTCTCCTACAAGGAATTCAAGGCGCGGCTTTCCACCGAGAAGCCCCACATCCTGCACTTCATCGGACACGGGGATGCGGGACAAATCACGTTGGCATACGGCGACGACGACGACACCGATGCGCTCAAACCGCGGACATCGACCGGTCCCCAAGTTCGGTGGCTGAGCGCTCCGGAATTCCGGCGGCTGTTCGATTACCCCGGCAAGCCGCGAGTGGTGTTTCTGCAGGCGTGCAACGGTTCGGCGAGTCCAACGAACAGCCTGAGCTGCGCGCAAGAGTTGATTCAAGCGGGCATTCCTGCCGTGGTTGCAATGCAGCACAGCATCCGGGCCATCGATGCCGCCAAATTCGCAGCTGTCTTTTACGAGAAACTGGCCCTGGGAGCGGACGTTGATGAGGCGGTTCGGGCCGGCCGCCACGGATTGGGGGATCCTTCGTACAATCATCCCCGTTTCGGCACGCCGGTCATCTATCTTCGAACGGAAGACCGGCTCGTCAACCTGCAGATCCCGGCGCAACCGCCCGAGCCGCGTGGTCCAGAAACGGTTATGCCGCCGCCGTCCGGACCTTCGGTCGCGGTACCGGCCGCAATCACTACGGCACCAGTCGCAGAAAAGCCCTCGCAGCCGGGCTCGAAGTTTCAGCGCACCGCCTGAGGATACCCATGGCCGTCCCGTCGCCGAGCGATCTTTCCAAGCAGTTCGCTACCGCTTATTTCGACGCCGCGCAGGCCGGTGCCGACATGCGCACCGTCGCCAACGTGCTGGAGACGCTTCGAGGCCAGTTGGCGCAGGCGAGCGAACCTTACGGCGTTTGGACGGCACTCGACGATCAGGTCGGCATCGCCGATCTCGACAGGTTCGTGCCCGCTCTTAGAAAGCTGAGCGAGGCATACCAGTCTGCGGTGATTTCCACGGATGTGGCGCGGCTCCGTAAGTCGTTCGGCGAAGATCGCGACCGGGGCTGGAACGACTGGCTGGACGCTTACGCAAGGGCATTCGATCCTGGAGGCTGGCGAGGCGCCTACTCCGCCGCGATCGCCCAGCAAGCGCTCTCCTATTCCCCGTATCCTGACTGGACAGTGGAAAAAATCCAAAAGGCCACCCAGGCGGTGTGGGACGAGCGTTGGCCCGAGGCTTACGACTGGTTTCTCTTCCTGGTTCAGGGTAGCCTGCCCGCCGAATTCCGGGCCCGATTCTTCGCCATGCTGGCTGAGATTCACATTTTCTACTTTCTTCAGCTCAGCAAGGCCCGGACCTATCTCCAGAAGTCGTCCGAATTAATCCCCGATCTGCTGCAAGCTCGTAATGCCTGGGGCGAGTACTGGGCGGCCATGGGCAAGTGGGATGATGCCCGCAAGGTCTTCGCTGAAATGACCAAGTCGGCCCCCAAACGTCCGGAAGGCTACGTGGGAATGGGCGACTGTGATGAGAAGACAGGTCAACTGGTTTCGGCCGAGAGTTGGTACTACCAGGCCGTGCTCAACTCACCTGGCAGTCCCGCTGGATATCGCTGCCTGGTATCCCTCTGGCTGCGCCCCGATCAGCCCGCGGGAAAAGCAGATCCCGCCAAACTCGAAAATCAAATTCAACCGCTGCTGCTGCGTTGGAAAGCGCTGCTGGAGAGGCCGGCGACGGCCGCTGTCAGTGTGGGCATCAGCTACAAAAGCGCGAAACAGTTTGAGCAGGCGGAGCGTTATCTGCAGGAAGCGATTCGGTCCGAGCCCTCCGCCGCCATTTCTCATGTCTGGCTCGGATATACGGAAATCGACGAAGCGGCTCAGGCGCAGCAAAGCCCTTCGCCCGCCGGCGACCGCCTCTACGCTTCCGCGCTCGATGAATTCAATACGGCGATTCGGTTGGCTCCGGCCGCGCTCGATGGTTACTGGGGAATTTCCTGGCTTCACATGCAGCGGGGAAATTGGACGGAAGCGGAGTCCTGGACGAGGCGATGTCTTGAGCTGCATCCGGAATGGGAGAGTTTCGTCCGGGTGCGGCTCGCCGAGGTGCTTCGCCGCCAGGGGCGCCTGGCGGAGACGGAAACTGAACTCACACGCAGCCTGGAAATCGAAAGCGTGAATCAGGCGGCCTTGGACGTCCTGAGCTCCCTGGTCGACGATTACCGGGGAAACAATCAACCCGGCGAAGCGCGCCAGGCGCTGGAGAAATGGAAGGACAAGAGCGATCCGGGCCAGGCTTACCTCTACTTCAACCGGCTCGCGAACTGGAACTACGAAGCTGGCGATTACGCGGCCGCAGCGGATCTGTACCGCGAAGCCATCAAGGTGAAAGAAACGGATTCCGTGCTGCACTCCAATCTGGCGGGCGCCCTGGAAAGGCTGAAGACCGCCGGAAAGCGCTGCCAGGAACTGCAGGACGCGATCAAGGAGTACGAGCGTTCCAATGAACTCTTGCCGCAGGAGGATCTGTCCGAGAAAATCAGCGCGCTGCGCGCCGAAAGAACATTCATGGGGCTTTGTGGTGAAGCCGCCGCCTCGTTCGATCCGGTCGTGGATCCTGTCAGCATCTACATCGATTGGGATGTGATGCCGGAGATCCTCACGGGATCGAATCTGACGACCGAAGCCACGGACGCCGTCAGCGCGGTAAGGGTTCGGTTGAAACAGCAATTCGGTTTCGTTCTGCCCGGCGTCAACTTCCGCGACCTCCAGCCTTCCGGTTCCGGTGAGTATCGCATCACCTTCAACGAGTCGACGACCTATCTGGGCCTGGTCAGGGCCGGAACCGTGCTCAACGTCGTGCTGGCGCGGCTTGAAGAAGTGGTGCAGGACCACATGGCGGAATTCGTGGGGCATGACGCGGTCGCGGACATGCTGAAGGGCGTCAAATCTCCGCCGGCGACGGCGATTCTGAAAGACGTCGCGCGCTTGACTCCTCTTGTCGGCCTGTTGCGTGGCCGCCTGGCGCATCGTCAATCCATCGAGCCGCTGGCTGGAATCGTTGAGGAGTTTAGTCGTACCTCGGAGGCCGGCAATATCCAGGTGGCGCCCATGGCTGCTGCCGCGGCAGAAGCTCCCGTCGTCGAGAGTCAGAATTTTTTGAGGATATTGGTAAAGGTGGGTGGAAGCGATCCGGCGATCGTCACCGGGCTTCAGAACAACTCCGGAGATCTCCAGAAGACATTCTTCGATCAACTCGGGCTTCCGCTGCCGCCGATCAGTTTCGAGCAGGATGCCGGCCTGGCGGACGGCACGGGTGTCATGCTGCTGAATGGACGTCAAGTCAGCACTCTGCAGAAACTGGACGGAGAAGAGGTGGGCCGTTCGATTCGCGAGTGTGTGGCCGATCTGATCGTTCCCGTAGTGACGAGTTGTCTTTTGGCGAAGGTCAGAAGCCGTTGCCCCGTGCTGATCCGGGCCGTAAACGCCAGGCTGGACGTGAACGCGATCACCTCCTTCTTACGAGACCGATTGACGGCAGGCCAATCCATCAAGAACCTCGCCGGGATTCTCGAGGACGAACTTCAGGAACGCGTTACCGCGCCGGCGGCGTCCGGCATGTCCGACGAAGTCCGAACGCCTTCCTATGCGAGGGAAGGTTGATCTGCAGTCAGCCCCCGCGGCGGGCGCCGGCAGGTTGTAAACAATGAAGCGGGACGGCAAACAACAACGCGCTCAGGCAGTCTCGATGAGTGCCGCTTTTTCCAGGCCTCGCTGCTCGATCTCCTGTTGCCGGATCACGTACTTCTGAACTTTTCCGGTGACCGTCATCGGGAAGGAATCGACGAACCGGATGTATTGCGGAATCTTCAAATGTGAGATTCGACCGCGGCAGAATTCGCGAATCTCGTCCTCGGTGGCGGTTTCGCCCGCCTTCAGCCGGATCCACGCGGCCACGGTCTCTCCCAGCTTTTCGTCCGGCACGCCGACAACCTGCACTTCAGCGACTTGTGGCTGGGTGTAGATGAACTCCTCGATCTCGCGCGGATAAACGTTCTCTCCGCCCCGGATGATCATGTCCTTCAGCCGGCCTGTGATGCGGAAATATCCGTCAGGCCGCATGGCGGCAAGGTCGCCCGTGTGCAGCCAGCCTTCGTTGTCGATCGCGCGGGCAGTGGCTTCGGGCTCCTGATCATACCCCTTCATCACCAGGTAGCCGCGGGTACACAACTCACCCTGTTCACCGACCGGCGCGGTGGCGCCGTCGAGCGACACGATCTTCACCTCGGTCTCCGGACAGGCGCAACCGACCGTGGAGACGCGCTGATCGAGCGAGTCCTCCACGTTGGCCATGGTGATCCCGGGTGACGATTCCGTCTGCCCGTAAGCGATCGTCATCTGCGGGCAGTGCATGTCTTCCACGACGCGTTTCATCACTTCGATCGGGCAGGGCGCCCCCGCCATCAGCCCGGTGCGAAGGCTCGAAAAGTCGAAATGCGGGAATTCAGGATGCTGAAGCTCGGCGATGAACATCGTCGGAACGCCATAGACAGAGGTCGCCCGTTCCTCTTGGATGGCTGTCAGGGTCGCGAGCGCGTCAAAGGTAGATGCGGGAAAGATCAGGGCGGCGCCGGTGTTGATCGAGGCCATGGTTCCGATCACCGAACCGAAGCAGTGATAGAGCGGCACGGGAACGCAAATCCGGTCCTGCTCGGTGTAACGCAGCCCATGGGCCATCATGCGCCCGTTGTTCACCAGGTTCCGGTGGGTCAACAGCACGCCTTTGGGCGACCCGGTGGTGCCCGAGGTGTACTGAATATTGACCACGTCTTCGCAGTTCGTGGGACCGGGACCGGCGTCACACCCGCCTGCCAGCGTGCGGTCCCAGGATTCTTCGCCCAGATAAAGCAGGTGCCGCAGTGGCAGCGTCTGGCCGCGGGTCGCTTCTTCCACGATCGACTTGTAATCGCATCGGGGATCGCAGGCGCGCAACGCCAGCGCCTTCATTCCCGACTTTTTCAGCACATAACCGAGCTCGCGCGCACGATAGGCCGGGTTCACGCTAACCATGACCAGGCCGGCCCGGGCACAGCCCAATTGTAGATAGATCCACTCGGCGCAATTCGTCGCCCACACGCCGACTCGATCGCCGGGCGCGAGACCCAATCCCACCAGCCCGCGCGCCGTACGCTCCGCTTGCCCGGCCAGAGCGCTCCAGCTGAGGCGTAAGCTCTGATGCCGCACGATCAGTGCGTCGTGATCAGGGACTCTCGCGGCCGTGTCGAGCAAGACCTGATGCGTCGTCTTGCTGCTCAACTCCATCCGCGGTCCGCGCGCGTAGCTCTCCATGGCAGCACCGCACACTTGATATCACAACTCACCGATAGTGCCAAGGACGAAGGTATCGACGTGCGAGTCCGGAATCATTGAGCCACACGATTGAAGTGCAAGTGATTGAGTGATTGCGAAGACTGGAGCCGGCGGCCAGAATCGAACTGGCGACCTACGGTTTACGAAACCGTTGCTCTACCGACTGAGCTACGCCGGCCGGCTGGTGGGAGACGAAAATGCTCACCCGGAGGCTCTGACGCTGCCGCCAAGCCTGCGGGTGAGCATTGAGAGGAGAATAGAATGACGGACGCGCTCCGCCTCCTAAACTCGATTGCGAGCATATGGTGAAGCCAGTTTTGCTGTCAAGGAAATTTTCTAAGAAATTTTATGGCTGTAAACAGCTTTATATGAGTAAGATACAGTCATATGCGGAGCTTGTCTGTTGAATCGATTTCCACAGAATTGGGGAATTTTTTGCAGTCCGAATCGCGGTTGGAACTCACTCAAAAATCAACGGTTTGCGTCGCTCAGGTTCAAAATGATAATCCCGGCGCCTTCGGCTTCAACGAAGAGAGAATTCGCGAACCATTTTCGTGCCAACCGTTTAGAGACAAACACCAGGATGCCCCCGGCGAACGAGAAAACCGCGAGCATCATGATCAGGACCCCGTTGGCGATCAAAAGGCGAAGCATGTCCCAAACGGTGTGGTCCTCGGGATTAGGCTGGTCCTGGCTGATGGTCTTGGAGACCGTGAAGCCGTCGAGAAACTGATCGGCGACCGCTCGCGAGGGAGCGTTCATGGCGACCAGCACGTAGGTGTCGCGGCGCCGGCAGTCAAACGTCTGCGGGTTGTGCGAATCATCGCCAGGCTGACACAGAGCCTTGTTGACGGCGTCGAACTCGGCACGCGCGATCTGCGGCGTCGGATATGCTATCGCGGCCAGCGTCAGCGTGCCCGACGACGTGCCGGTCCGGTATAGTCCGGTTTGCAGTTCTGCGCCTTCATCAAAGCCGATCAAGTTCGGCGTAATCGCCGGCAATATCTTCGCCGCCGCAAGCGGCCCCAAGGCGTATTTTTGCGATCCGTCTACGAGGCCGCGCGAGGGCAACGGCTCCGGCAATTGGCTGAGCGCGCGCGGCCCCGGCGAAGGACCACCGATCAGCTTCAACAAGGTGACAAAGTCTCCCAACGGGAGTGTGTCTGCAGCCGATACCGATACTCGAATGAACGCCGGTCCTCGCGCCAGAAGCGCTTTGCCCGACTGCACCACCGTAACCCGACCGTCGAGCGAGGTCATACCCGGCGCACGATAGAAAGTGAGCAGCCCGTAAGCGGATGATGGATCGGCGGCCTGCTCGATTAGAACGTCAGCCGTGTGGTTGGCGAACGTATAGGTCCGCGCGGTGTACGCTGTTACGCCGTATTCGTGCTCGATGGCGGGATCGCCGCCCCAGTTCGCCAGCGCCGAGGCCGTTGCGGTCTGGGAGCTCGCGAGCTGCCAGTCGGCGGTGGGAATCACCGTGACGACAGACCCTTTATCTTGCGCGACGGCCGAAGAGATACTGACCGCAGCCAGCAAGAAGGCAAGCAAAGGACCAGGACCGGGCGTTCTTCCAGGAAGTGGATGTCTCATTACCGCTAGAATACCAGACGACGCCGGGCTCTGGCCCGCTGAGCCGCTGGCGGTCAAAGCCCTCACTAATTAGACACCGCGCACCGCGCCGTGACTCGAAAAATCGCCAGAAGCAATCGGCAATTCTTCCCGGCTCTTTACTCTGCTGCATGGGGGTCGTACATTGGTAAAGGGAGCCACAATCCATGGATTCAGCCACTCGTCCGCAGCATGAGCTTCGTCGTGCGGCTCTGGAAATGAGCCCGGAGGAGTTTCGGGCTGTCGGACACAAGCTGGTGGACGAAATCGCCGCCTTTCTCGGGTCGATCCCGCGGCGGCCCGTGGTCCCGCGTGTCACGCCGCGGGGGCTGCGCCAGGCGATGGGCACCGATTCCCTGCCCGAGCGGGGAACCCCTGCCGGCGCGCTGCTCGATGAGGCCGCCCGGCTGCTGTTTGACAATTCGCTGCTCAGCTCGCATCCGCGATTCTGGGGATACATCATGGCCGGGCCAGCTCCCATCGGGGTCTTGGCTGATCTGCTCGCCTCGGCGGTGGACCCGAACACCGGCGGCTGGATTCTCGCTCCCGTCGCCAGCGAGATCGAGCGGCAGACCGTGCGCTGGATCGCGGAACTGATCGGGTATCCGGCCGACTGCGGCGGATTGCTGGTCAGCGGCGGCAATATGGCCAACTTCGTGCCGTTCCTCGCCGCCAAGCGAGCCAAGGTGGACTGGCCGGCGCATGAGTCAGGATTGCGTGCGGGGCGCCAGTTGCGCGTCTACGGATCGAGCGAGACTCATACCTGGATTCACAAGGCCGCCGACCTCTTCGGGCTCGGCACGGATGCGATTCGTTGGATTGCCTGCGACCGTGAGCAGCGCATGAATGCCGAGGCGCTGCGCCGTGAGATCGAAAGCGATCGCACGGTGGGCGATCTGCCGTTCCTCGTCGTGGGCCAGGCAGGATCAGTGAGCACCGGCGCGGTCGATCCACTGCGCGCGATCGCGGCCATCTGCCGCGAGCACGATCTGTGGTTCCACGTCGATGGCGCGTATGGCGCGGTGGCGGCCGCACTGCCCTCGTCGTCGCCGCACGCCGTGCCGGACCTTGCCGGCATCGGGCTGGCGGACTCCGTGGCGGTCGATCCACACAAGTGGCTCTACGCGCCGCTCGAGGCCGGCTGTGCACTGGTGCGCGACCGCAAGCTGCTGCTGGAGACGTTCAGCCATCGGCCGCCATACTATCACTTCGACGAAGGTGACCCCGCCGACGAGAGGATCAACTACTTCGAGCACGGATTGCAGAACTCGCGCGGCTTCCGCGCCCTGAAGGTCTGGCTGGCCCTGCGCCAGGCAGGACGCGAAGGCTACGTCCAGTCGATCAGGGACGACATCACCGTGGCGCAAGCGCTCTATCGGGCGGCCGAGGCGCATCCCGAGCTCGAGGCCGTCACGCAGGCTCTCAGCATCACGACGCTGCGATATGTGCCGCGGGATCTCAGGTCGAACCGCGAATCGCCGGTGGTGGCGGAATATCTAAACAAGCTGAACACCGAACTGCTCGAGCGGCTGCAGCGCGGCGGGGAAGCGTTCCTGACGAACGCGGTGGTCGATGGCAAATTCCTCCTGCGAGCTTGCGTGGTCAACTTCCGGTCGACGCCGGCGGACGCGGAGGCGGTAGCCGGGATCGTGGTCAGGGTGGGACGCCATGCAGATCACGACCTGCGACCCTCGTCCGGAATTGAGGTTGCACCGTCTTAGAGGGCGGGGAAGAGGCAAGAACGTCTTGCGAAAAAAGTGTCCAAATCGAGGAACGAACCCACTATCTCGTTTAGAATCAGTGGAGCGTATAAAACTTACACATGAAGGAAGCACCCTAACTCGGGCACCTTCTTAAAATCGGCTACATTCCTGGGGCGGTGTTTCGGGAGGATCTGATGTGGCAATTTGACGAGCAGATGAAGCTCAAGATCGGTCTCGCCGAGATGCTCAAGGGCGGCGTGATTATGGACGTGACCACGGCAGACCAGGCCAAGATCGCCGAGGACGCGGGCGCAGCCGCAGTGATGGCGCTGGAGCGCGTTCCGGCCGACATCCGCAAGGAAGGCGGCGTGGCCCGCATGGCTTCGGCGCGCGTGATCAAGGAGATTATGGCCGCCGTCTCGATCCCCGTCATGGCCAAGGCCCGCATCGGACACTTCGCCGAGGCCCAGGTGCTGGAAGTGCTGGGCGTGGACTACATCGACGAGAGCGAGGTCCTGACGCCCGCGGACGAAGCCCACCACATCGACAAGTGGCGCTTCAAGGCCCCCTTCGTCTGCGGCGCGCGCAACCTGGGCGAAGCCCTGCGACGCATCGGCGAAGGCGCGGCCATGATTCGCACCAAGGGCGAGGCCGGATCGGGCAACATCGTGGAAGCCGTCCGCCACATGCGTGCCATCACCGGCGAGATCCGCGAGTTGACCATCCTGCGCGACGAGGAGTTGATGGCAAAATCGAAGGACCTGGGCGCGCCATTTGAGCTCGTCCAGTACGTGGCCAAGAACGGCAAGCTGCCGGTGCCGAACTTCTCCGCGGGCGGCATCGCCACCCCGGCAGACGCGTCACTCGTGATGCAGCTCGGCGCCGAGGCCGTGTTCGTAGGGTCCGGAATCTTCAAGTCAGATGACCCGGCGCCGCGCGCCAAGGCCATCGTACGAGCGACCACCCACTACAACGAGCCGCAGATCGTGGCGGAGTGCTCCGAAGAGCTGGGCGAAGCGATGCGCGGCTTGGACGTCGCAAAGTTGAAGCCGGAAGAATTGCTGCAAACGAGAGGATGGTAGCTTGCAGCTGTCAGTTTTTCAGCAATCAGTGATCACTTGCATGAAATACGCGTCGCTTGCGCTAGCTCTGATGTGCACTGCCGTTGCATCGGCGCAGCAGAACAACACACAGCAGTATGCTCAGCTTGTCAACAAATTGAAGAACGACGACACGAATATCGATTTCGGCCAGCTCCGAATGGCTTATGCGGCGTCGCCGGGCTATGACTTTGACACGGACTCTGAGGCGCGCAAATCGATGTTTGCGGCGCTTCAGAAGCAAGACTACAAGAGAGCTATCGGTGTCGCGGAAAAAGCCCTTGATCAGGACTACGTTGATATCGACGCGCACTTCGTTCTGGAGCAGGCGTATAAAGCGCTTGGAGACGACAAACAAGCTGCATTCCATCATGCTGTCGTTAAGGGGTTGATTGAGTCCATCTTGAAATCGGGCGACGGCGCCGGCTACGACACGGCATACAAGGTGATCGCGATACGCGAAGAGTACATCGTGCTCCAAGTTAAAGCCCTGCAACTCATTCGGCAGTCTCTTGACAGGCAAGGGAAGCACGAGTTTGACGTGATTGACGGGACGGACGAGCAGAAGCAGGGACACCGGATTTATTTCAACATCGATTTGCCTCGCGCTGCTGAGGCGAAGGCATTCAGCGGAAAGTAAGGTACTGACGGGCTGGCCATTGTTTGCTGGCCACCCGGCGGCAGAGGAGGACGCATGGAAGCTACAAAGACTGCTGTTGATCTGCGTTATCCGATCGGCAAGTTTCACTGGAAAGGCGAACTCAACGACGCAGACCGCACCGAGCTGATCGCCCAGATTGCCGACACACCGGATCGCTTGCGCGAGGCTGTGAAGGGCCTGACGCCGGAGCAACTCGACACGCCGTACCGTCCTGAGGGCTGGACGGTCCGTCAGGTCGTGCATCACCTGCCCGATAGCCACATTAATTCCTACGTGCGCTTCAAGCTGGCACTCACTGAGGACCAGCCGACCATCAAAACGTATGACCAGGCGCTGTGGGCCGCGCTGCCCGATTCGAAGAACACTGCGGTCGAAACGTCGCTCACGCTGCTCGAATCGCTCCACGAGCGCTGGGTGAATCTGCTGCGATCGATGTCGCCGTCGGATTTCGGCCGGAAGGTGAATCATCCGGAGCACGGCCTGATTGACCTTGATTATTTGCTGGCGATCTACGGCTGGCACGGTCGCCATCACCTGGCGCATATTACCTCGCTGCGCGACCGAATGGGATGGTAGCCAGACAGTGGCAAGTGACGAGTGACAGATAGAACGATGAACGCTGAACAATGAATGATGAAGGGCGACGGAGCGGGACGCGGCGAAAGCAGCCCTGGCATGACAGTTGTTGTCGACGACTACGTTCTCGCTGTTTGCCACTCGTCACTTGCCACTTTCAAAAAAGAGGAGGAAATCATGCCTATACGTAAATCAGAAGCCGAATGGAACGGAAATCTTCTTCAGGGTACGGGTCACATGAAACTGGGCTCGGGCGCATTTGACGGGCCTTACTCCTTCAGGTCGCGCATGGAGGACGGCTCCGGAACCAATCCGGAAGAGTTGATCGCCGCCGCGCACGCCGGGTGCTTCTCCATGGCGCTTTCGGCCGGACTCTCGAAGGGCGGATTTACACCGAACCGAATTCACACCGTTGCAAACGTCCATTTCGATAAGGTCGGCGAAGGGTTCGCCATCACCGGCATCGATCTCAGCACCGAGGCCGAGATTCCGGGAATCGATGCCGCCAAATTCCAGGAGTTCGCCGAAGGTGCCAAGAAGAATTGTCCGGTGTCGAAGGCGCTGTCTGCCGTGCCGATTACTCTCAAGGCGGTTCTGGTGAGCGCGGCGGGCAACTAGAATTCAGAAGCCAGAAGTCAGAATGAATCAGTCAGTAGTCACCAATCAGAGGCGAGCTACAGTGCATTGTCGTTTCCGACGACCTCAACGGAATCGGGTGGCTTTTCGCTCGTGGCTTCCGGCTACTGTCTCCTGAGTTCTTGCTCCTGACTCCTCAAAATGATGAAGGCTCGCCAACCCGTGGGCATCCTCGCCATCCAGGGCGACTTTGCCCTCCACGCCAAAATGCTCGATCGCATTGGTGCGCCCTGGTTGCTGGTGAAGCATGCCTCGGATCTCGAGGGGGTCGGGTCGCTGATCATGCCGGGCGGCGAGAGCACCACCATGCTGAAGTTCTTCGAGGGCGAGAACCTCGGGCCTGCCATTCTCGACTTCGCCGGACAAGGCAAGCCCATCTTCGGCACTTGCGCCGGCGCCATTCTGCTGGCGAAGCAAGTTGTGAATCCCGATCAATCGCACCTGGGCCTCATCGACATCACCGTTGAGCGGAACGCTTACGGACGCCAGATCGACAGCGCGATTCGGCAGGGCGTTCTGTTGAATGGGACGGAGGGGGACACAGTTAAGGGTCCGACTGCTGAGCCGGCCAATCAAGCGCCGGGCAACCAAGTGCGCCACGACGGTCATTCCCGCGAAGGCGGGAATCCACAGAGGGCGGGCGAGCATGGCCGGGAGATTGAGATGGTCTTCATTCGCGCGCCCATTATTCGCCGTGTCGGCGAGGGCGTCAGGGTGCTCGGATGCGCTGAGGGATTGCCCGTCCTCGTGGAGCAGGGCAACATCCTGGTCGCTACGTTTCATCCGGAGCTTACAGAAAACGAGACGGTCCACCGGTATTTCCTGAACAAAGCGAAGTAGGGTGACCCTTCCGCGGTCGCCCAATAAAAGCGCTCACGTGCCCCGTGATTCCGGGGTCCGAGCCGGAGGAAAATGCATCATAGGGGAAGTACGCGCTTCGCGCGAGTTGCGGTAGTCCTGTGCGCCGCCACTATCATTCTTCTGGTCGCGGCTGCACATCGCTCCTCAGCACAACAGGCTGCCCAAACCGAGGGCGCCTTCGCGATCGCCAAGAACGTGATGGTGCCGATGCGGGACGGTGTGCGTCTTGCCACTGACGTCTACATGCCCGCCAAGAACGGCGTTCCGCTCGAAGGCAAGTTTCCCGCCATTCTGGAGCGTACTCCATACGATAAGAACGGTTCCGACGGCCGTGCGGCTTATTACGCCGAGCGCGGATATGTTTACGTCGGTCAGGACACGCGCGGCCGCTATGGTTCCGAGGGCGTCTGGCACATGATGACCGACGACGTGGATGACGGCTGCGACACCGCGAAATGGATTGTGGCGCAGTCGTGGAGCAACGGGCACTTCGGCATGGTGGGCACGTCATACGTGGGGGGCACGCAGCATGCGCTCGCGGAGTGCGGCAACCCGCCGGGCTTGACGGCTTTGCTGCCCGTCGATGCCGTGTCGAACGCGGGCTATTTCGGGATGCGCAACGGCGGCGCGTTTGAGCTCCGCTTTATGAATTGGATCTTCACGTTGGGCGCGCCGGAGGGAAGCCGCGAGGCCCGCGATCCCGGCACAAAGGCGGCTCTGGACGACGCGGGCAAGCACGTCCAGCAATACTTGCTCGCTTTGCCGATTCGCAAGGGCACCACCCCGCTAAAACTCGCGCCGGAATACGAGGACTGGCTTGTTTACGCCATGAGCCACGGCGAGAACGACGCTGCGTGGAAGCGCCCGGGCTTCGACGTCGTGGACGAGGTCAATCGTTACGCAGACGTGCCCGTCTATCTCATCGGCGGCTGGTATGACTCCTGGGACCTGCAGACGACCATGAGTTACATGGCGCTGGCGAAATCGAAGCGCGGGCCCATCAAGGTGATTCTGGGGCCGTGGATTCACGGGCAGCACATGATGCACAGCCAGGGCCAAGTGGAGTTCGGCGCGGCGGCCGCTCTCGACAGCGACAAGTTCCACATGCGCTGGTTCGATCACTGGCTCAAGGGCGAAGACAATGGCGCGGAGCGCGAGGCGCCGGTGAAGATCTTCGTTATGGGTGGCGGCAGCGAGGAGAAGACGCCGGACGGGCGTCATATGCACGGCGGCTTCTGGCGCGACGAGCAGGAGTGGCCGCTGGCGCGCACCAAGTGGACTTCCTATTACCTGCACGGCGACAGGTCGCTTTCTACCTCGCAGCCGGACGGGGCCGACAGCAGCACCACTTACGATTTCGATCCGCATAACCCGGTGCCGACGATCGGCGGCAACACCTCGTCAGGCGCTGGAATGCTGTTGCAGGGCGCCTGGGACCAGCGCTGCAGCGACGCGGTGTGGAATTGCCACGATGCGCTGCCGCTCTCGGCGCGCAAGGACGTGGTGGTTTTCATGACGTCGCCCCTCGATCGCGACATCGAGGTGACGGGCCCAATCGATGTCAAGCTCTGGGCGTCGTCAAGCGCACCCGACACCGACTTCACCGCCAAGCTGATCGACGTTCATCCGCCGAGCGGCGATTTTCCGGCCGGGATCGATATGAACCTGGAAGACGGCATCATTCGCGCGCGGTTCGGGGATTCGCTCGAGCACGCCAAACTGATGAAACCCGGCACGGTTTACCCGTTGACCATTCATCTCTATCCCACGTCCAACGTGTTTAAGAAGGGACACCGTATTCGCGTGGACATTTCGAGCAGCAATTTTCCGCGATTCGATGTGAATCCCAACACCGGCGAGCCGCTGAACGCAAATCGCAGGATGGTGATCGCGGCCAACACGATTTATCACGATCGGGAGCATCCGTCGGCGATCATTCTGCCGGTGATTCCGCAGTGAAACCGTTGTAGCGCCGGTGTCCTCACCGGCAGTTTCCCGCGCTGGGGACGGCGGCGCCACAGCCACCGGCGGTCACGATGCCTGCAATCGTTAACAAGGGCGGCGGTGAGGACACCGCCGCTACAGCGACACGTTATGCCTGCCAATGACGGTCCAATCTTCGAGCGCCGCCGCGGCGATGTCCTGATCTCGACTGATCCCGCCCGGCTCGATCTGGAAGTGATCTACGGCTTCCTCTCGCGCTCGTACTGGTCCGCGGGCATTCCGCGCGAAACCGTCGAACGCGCCATCCGAAATTCACTTTGCTTCGGCGTCTACCTGAACGAGGCGCAAGTGGGCTTCGCGCGCGTTATCACCGACCGGGCCACCTTTGCCTACCTTGCGGACGTGTTCATCCTCGAGAACCATCGGAGCCGGGGATTGTCCAAGGTATTGATGGAAGCCATTATGGCGCATCCGGATCTTCAAGGGCTGCGGCGCTTCAGTCTGTCGACCCGCGATGCTCACGGCCTCTACCGCCAGTTTGGATTTGATTCGCCTCGGATGCCCGACCGGCTGATGGAAATCCTGGATCTGGAAGTTTACAAGACGCGGCGCCGAGGGGGTGCACGCAGCATGCGTGCACAACCGAGGGACCCGGACGAGGCCCGCAAGATGCGCGCACCACAATCGGGTCCACCACAATCGCGTGCACGACAAGCGGACCCAGCACGAGGGACGCGTGGACCACAAATACGGGCACCACAACCCGTCAAAAGAGTGCTCTTTGTTTGCGTCGGAAACGCCTGCCGCAGCCAAATGGCGGAGGCTTTTGCCGATCACCTGGGCCAGGGCAGTATCCAGGCCTGGAGCGCGGGGTCGGCCCCGCTAGGCTGGATCGCGCCTGACACGTACACCGTGATGCAGGAGAAGGGGCTTTCTCTCGACCGACAATGGTCAAAGAGCCTGGGAGATGTGCCGGTCGCTGAGATGGACTTCGTCGTCGGCATGGGATGCGAGGTCAGTTGCCCGGTTCCGGCTGGATTCAAAGGCCGCGTGATCGAATGGAGCATTCCTGATCCGTTCACCGGGGAAATCGAGCTGTATCGCGCCATCCGCGACCTCATTGAGGCGCACGTGCGGGCTCTGCTGGCTGACATTGGGGGAAGTCCCGATGCAGGCCACGATGAGGGTGAGGGCGCACGCCGGATGCGTGCACCACAATCGCCAGCAACCCATGAAGGTGGAAATGGCGTATAGTCTTTAGACGTGCCGGTGCCGGACCGGCAAGGCCGGAGGAATATCCGGGCTCGTTGCTCAGTACGCCCCTGCGTCTGACTCGAACCCCACCAGGGAGGGTTTATGAAGAGAGCGTCGATTCGAACGCTCGTGCGCTGCCTCGTTTTGATCGGTGCCGTCGCTTCCGCCAATGCCCAGACGGGCGATTCTGCGGCTCCTCCGAAGTTCCGGCTGCCCGCGGACGTGGCGGCGCCGGTCCGCTATGCGCTGGACATGACCATTGTTCCCGATCAGGACACCTTTACGGGCAGCGTAGACGTGAAGATCGACATCAAGAAGGCAACGCCGGTTCTCTGGCTGAACGCCGAACGACTCCAGGTCAAGGAGGCGTCGCTGGTGACCGGCGCCGGCACCGTGGCGGCCAAGGTTCTCACTGAGCCTCACGACTACGTGGGATTCCAGTTCGATCACGCCTTAGGACCGGGCGCGGCCACGCTGCACGTCTCCTATCAGGGCGAAATCAATCGCAAGGACCAGCAGGGCATCTTTCAAATGAAGGACGGGGACCAGTGGTACGTCTATTCGCAATTCGAGCAGATCTGGGCCCGCCGCGCCTTCCCGTGCTTTGACGAGCCAGGGTACAAGGTTCCGTGGCAGATGACGCTTCACGTGAAAAAGGACCAGGTTGCGCTCTCGAACACCAACGCCGTCTCCGAGAGCGAGACCGGCGACGGCATGAAGACGGTGAAGTTTGCCGAGACGCCGCCGCTGCCGAGCTACCTTGTAGCGCTGACGGTCGGCAACCTCGACCTGGTCGACGCCGGCACTGCAGGAAAGAAAAACACCAGAATTCGCATCGTGGTCCCGAAGGGCCGCGACGCCGAGGCGAAGTACGCCGCCGAAACCTCGGGCCCCATCCTGACTCTGCTCGAGAACTATTTCGGCATCCCGTACCCTTACGACAAGCTCGACGAAGTCGCCGTTCCCCTTTCGGGGCTGTCGATGGAGCATCCGGGGCTGATCACTCACTCCGGCTTCGTTATTCTTCGAAAGCCCGACGAAGACACCCTCGGCCGGAAACGGGAATGGGTGAGTGTTTGTGCCCATGAAATGGCGCACCAGTGGTTTGGCGATCTCGTCACCACCGCGTGGTGGGACGACATCTGGCTGAACGAAGGATTTGCCTCCTGGATGGCCAACAAGATCGTGACCGAGTACCACCCCGAGTGGCAGATGAATATCGGAGAACTGAACGGCTATCAAGGCGCGATGTATAACGACGGGCTGGTGAGCGCCCGCCAGGTGCGCCAGCCGATCCTGAGCAACGACGATATCGCGAACGCCTTCGACGGCATCACGTACAACAAGGGCTCGGCGCTGCTCAATATGTTCGAAACCTACATGGGTCCGGACCGCTTCCGCGAGGGTATCCAGCGGTATTTGAAGCAGTACGAGTGGCAAAACGCCACGTCGGCCGAATTTCTCGCCGCCTTGGCTGGTGACGATCACGACGTTGCGGCGGCTTTCTCAAGCTTCCTGGATCAGCCTGGCGTTCCGCTGGTGTCGGTTAAAGTGGAGTGCAACGGCGGATCGGCCAAGCTGAATCTGTCGCAGGAACGATTCTTCCCCCTCGGCTCAACCGGAACCGAGACTCAGATCTGGAAGGTGCCCTTTTGCGTCCGCTATCCCGCCGGTAGCGAGCAGGCGCGGCAGTGCATGCTTTTGCAGCAGCCGTCGGGCGAGATGGAACTCAGCAAAGCAAGCTCCTGCCCGGATTGGGTGGACGCGAACGCCGACGCTGACGGCTACTACCGCGTTCTCTATCCGGGCGCAGTTCTGACCAGGCTGCTCACGACGGATTACAGCGTGCTATCTCTTCCCGAGAAGGTCTCCCTGATCGGCGACATTTCTGCGCTTACCGGGAACGGCAAGGTTCCCTTGGGACAGGCACTGGCGCTGGCGCCGCCGCTGGCGCGCGATCCGGCGCGGCAGGTGGTGAACAAGACGATGGAGATTACCACCGGCCTCCAGGACAACATGGTCGAGGGCAGCCTGTTGCCGCGATATCGTCAATATCTCCTCGATGTTTACGGCGCGCGCGCGCGCGAACTCGGGTGGGAATCGAAACCAGGTGAGAGCGACGACAGCCGTCTGCTCCGCCCTTCCCTTGCCGGCGTCATGGCCAATCAAGCGGAGGACGCGGAAGCCATCGCCGAAGGCAGGAAGCTGGCCATGGCGTGGCTTGACGATCACAAGGCGGTCCAGCCGGACATGATCGGCGTGGTGCTGACCACGGCCGCCCGCCACGGCGATCGCGCGCTGTTCGATCGCATGCGCTCGGCGGCCAAGCAGGAAAAAGACGATAACGTCCGGGGCACGCTGCTCTTCAGCCTCGGTCTGTTCCAGGATCCCGACATCGCCAGGGTCGCCTTGCCGATCGTGCTCACGGATGAGTTCGACAGTCGCGAATCGCTGAACATTCTATTCGGAGTGTCGCAGTCGCCCAGGACGCGCGACCTGGCCTACGACTTCGTCAAGCAAAACTGGGACGCGCTGATCGCGAAGTTCCCCACAGACACCGGCTCGTTCCTTCCCTTCGTGGCCGGAGGCTACTGCGACCAGCAGCATCGTCAGGACGCCAAGAGCTTCTTCGATGGACGCTCCACGAAGTACACGGGCGGGCCGCGAAACCTCGCGCAAATGCTGGAGGGAATCGATCTCTGCATCGCTTACAAGCAGGCGCAGGGGCCGAGCGTGACCGAGTTCTTGCAGAAGTACGGCCCAAACGCCTCGGCTTCGGGCGCGGCGGGATCGAAGTAGACAATGGTGGATCATTGTTCGAGTGAGGCCGACTTCCCGTCCGCAGGCGGGTTCGACGGCGACACGCGCTTTTGCGCCCAAACGGAAGCCGGCATCTGTGCTGGAACTCTCGGAGGTGAAGGAATGCGCACGCACGTCGATCATCATGATGCAGAGCTGTTGCTTCGCTTGTACGATCTGCGCCGGGAAGAGAAGCTTCGCCGCGCCCGCGAGTGGTTCGGAAGCAACTTTCGCGCCCAGAACGCGGAGGAAGTCGACCACCTGTGCCCGCCCGGATCGGAAGAGAACGCGTACGTCCGGATGACTTTGTCCTATTGGGACATGGCGGCTTCCATCGTCAATCACGGCCTGATCGAGGAGCAGTTCTTCTTCGAGAACAGCGGCGAGCTCTGGTACACGTTCGAGAGAGGCAAGGTCGTGGTTGCGGTGATCCGCGAGCGGCAAAAGAATCAGCATGCGTATGAGAACCTTGAAACGCTGGCGCTGAAGTATGAGAAATGGATGGCCGAACGCGCGCCCGGAGCGATCGAAATGCGGCGGCAGCAAATGAGCGCTCCGGGACGTCCGCCTGGCGCCGCCAAGTGACCGGCCGCCTATCTGACGGCAGGCTGAAAAATGCCCCGAGCATGTCATTCTGAGCGAAGCGAAGAATCTGCTTGGTTAGTTTTCAAGGAGATACAGCAGATGCTTCGCGGCGCCAGCATTACAGGGTTCCCTTTCTGCAGGCTGCTACTGAAGCCCCCAGAAGAAATACCCCGGACCCACCCGCATATTGTGGATCAACCAGGCGGGCGTCAGTGAGGCCACCAGGAATCCGCCCGCAGTTTGCGCCAGCGCCAGCGGCCAGATGTTGCGGTGTCGCGCGAAGATCTCGGAGAAGATGAATCCCACGATGGTGGTGGCGACCATCAGCACCGGGTTGGGGATGTGCGCGGCTCCGAACATCAGCGCGACCAGCGCGGAGCTGACGTGACGGTTGCGGATGGCGCGCATCAGGCGGTTATGAAAGTACGACTGCGTCAGGTACTGCTGGACCACGCACCATGAGCCGTAGCTGAGGAAATAGAGCGCGGCAGCGGGGCCGGGCCACAGAAAGTGAAAGCGTCCGCTGGCCAGCCCGAAGATCACCATGGGAATGTAGAAGGCCAACATAATCGGCAGAGCCAACCGCGCGTTCACGCCCAGTTTCATCCGCCCCAGGCCAAGATCGGCGATGGTGTCGCGATGCAGCAGGTGGCTGGCAGCGAAGAGCGGAAGGAATGCCATCCAGAGATGAGGATGAGTATGCTGCCAGCGCCAGATGTCCAGCAGGACGCAGGCAAAGAGCGCCGCAGCCTCCAGTCCGTTGAAGAGGCGCTTGAGTTCCTCGCGCGTCTGCGGAGCGAGTGTTCCGATCGCCTGAACTGACGTACTCATCTCTAATCCATCGCGGACCTGAAGTAATCAAAGAGAAGAAGGCCTGTGCGGTGGCCCGGCGCCGCCTGGGCCACAATGTCGTCATGCGAAAGACAGTCCTGATCATTCTGACCGCGCTGGTTTTGCTGATCGCCGGCGCGTGGCTTGGTCTCAATACGCCGGGCAAAGCCGGCGGACGCCACGTGCTGGTGATTTCGATCGACGGCATGAGCTCGAACTATTACATGAATCCGCCGCCAGGTCTGGATATTCCCAACATGCGCACGTTCATGGACCATGGCAGCTTCGCGGAAGCTGTCATGGGGGATTATCCGACGCTGACTTACCCTTCGCATACCACGATGGTCACCGGGCGCATGCCCGCGGAACATGGAATCTACACAAATCTTTCGTCGCGGCAGCCCGGCAAGAATCTCAACGACTGGTTCTGGTTCGCGAAAGACATCCGAACGCCAGCTCTGTGGGATGAGGCGCGGGCGCATCACCTGACGACCGCTTCGGTCGCATGGCCGGTGACGGCCGGCGCTCCCATTGACTGGGACGTTCCCGAGATATGGAATCCGAACAGGCCGGCGGCCCCTGAACCGTTCTACGTTGCTCGCTTTATGAATCCACTGGTGACGCTCGAGGTTGCCCTGACACTCGGACTTCCGCGCCGCGACAGCGAAGACGACGAGAACCGCGCTCGCATTGCCGACGAGTTTCTCATCCGTCATCATCCGAGTCTGACGCTGGTTCATCTCGAAGCGTTGGATCTGGCTCAGCACGCCCAGGGACCCGGCAGCGCGGCGGCCATCGCCGCCCTAAACCGCGACGACGTGCACATCGGTGAGATGCTCGGCGCACTCCGGCAGGCTAGCCTCGAGAGTTCGACGGACGTATTCGTCGTGTCGGATCACGGATTCCTGACGGTGCGGCGTGAGATTCGCCCCAACCTGTTGCTGGCCAAGGCAGGACTGCTCACGGTCGACTCGGACGGGCGCGTCACCGGCGGCAGGATCGCGACGGTGGTCAACGAGGGCTCGTTCTTCGTCTACTGGGCCACGGGCGAGGACCTCACGGCGCAGGTGGACGCCGCCCTGAAGCCGCTGCGCGACCGCGGGCTGATCTACGCCGAGTTCGACCGCCAGGCGCTTGCCCGCATGGGCGCCGATCCCGAAGCACGGCTCGCGTTTGAAGCGGCCGACGGAGCCAAGTTCGTGAGTGAGGCCACGGGTCCGCTGGTTACCGAACTCCAGTTCCCGAACGGCGATCATGGCTATCTTCCGACGCGGCCCGGTCTCCAGTCCTCATTCATCGCCTGCGGGCCGGACATTCGCGCGGGAGTCGATCTGCACCAGATCACGCTGACCGAGATCGGGCCGACGCTGCTCGAAGCGTTGGGCATCCGCGACCCGCAGTTTGGCGATCGCCCGCCGCTCGCGGCCATTTTCAAGACTCGTGCGCACGAGTGAGGATTACATACTGCAATGCCAGCGGCCGCTCGAGCGCCGGTGTCCTCACCGGCGGTTTCCGGCGCCGGGGACAGCGCCGCTACGTCGACCGCCGTCGCCATCCTCAATCAGTTGCCTGATCCATTCCTCGGCCTGCTCAAAATCCGGCGGCGCTGAGAATAGCTCCACGAAATCGAAGTCGGGGAAACCTCGCCGGGTGAGCCGCGCCGGAAACTGCTCGCGCAGGTTAGGCGCGCTTTGGGAAGGGAAGCTCATCAAGACCTCAAAAACAGCCTGGTGCGCCCCATCGCTCCAAGCATACGACGCAAGCCGGGCGCGCGCCGCCTCGTGTATCGATCCCCATCGTGCCCCAGCGTAGAGTGCCGCCAGGACGCGGCGTTCGAGCTGGATTCTCGATTCAGGGGTCATGACGGCCTGACCTACGGTCCTCCGTGTTTCCGGCCATTCTTCAATGCGGCCGCGTGCTCCTGCAGCGCCTCAAGCACGCCGTAGTACGCGGGTTTCGGCTGGTACATCTCGTCGAAGAGCAACGGCTGCGCGTCGGCGCGGGGCTCGCGGACTTTCGCGCGCAGCCAGGTTCGAATGTCGGACACTCCGAAGAAGATCAAGGTGTTGCAATTGGAATCGGCGAGACATGTCGCCGTCACATCGTGATAGATCTGCTTCTGGCGCTCCATAGGGTCCGGAAAGGCGCCCGGCGGTCCCTGATAAACATCCATTTCCGTGATGTACGCCTGGACCTTGGCCGCGCGCGCGCGGTCCAGGAAATACTTGAGCTCGTCCAGATACGTCGGACGCAGTTGTTGAGCCTCGATGTGCATTTCGGTACCGGCGGCATCAATGGGAACGCCCCGCGCCTTCAGCCGCTCGACCAAATCAAAGAACTGGTCGCACTTTGCACGATCGATTCCCGCCTGCCCGAAAGTCTCGTTCAGCTCCAGCACGACGTTCGGATTCGCTGCCCGGGCGTAGCGGAACGCCTTGGAGATGTACTCGTCGCGCCCGAAGGCGGCTTCCCAGGGTTGATTCTTGTTTGAAAGCGGCTCGTCAACCACTTCCCACGCGTAGTAGCTGTCCCCACCGTGACGGACCGTGGTTTCGATGTAGTCCTTCATGATCTTGTCGAATTCCGCCGCCGGGCGTCCGAAATTGCCGAAGCGCTGCGGTACCAGCCAGTCCGGCGCTACCACTCCCGCCCGGTAAATCGGCGCCGCGCCAAAAAGTTTCTGCTGGTGATCGCGCGCGAATTGTATGTCGCGGTCCATGCCGCTGAAATCGTAATGGCCTTCCACCGGCTCAACCTGTTTCATGAAAACGAACGAGGTGAAGACGTTGAACTCGCTGCCCAAAGCGTCGCGGTAAAGCGGATTATCGAACATCTTGGGCTGCATGATTCCGCCAATGTGGAACCCGAACGTGTCCGCGATGCTGCGCAGGGTGGGGGTGTTCTGGAGTTTCGTCGCAGCGCGAGATGACGCGTTCGCCGGCGCGGGCGGCTGCGATGCGGAGGCTGGCGCCGCCGTGGTTGCATCCTGTGCGGGGCGCTGCGACGCGCGCAGCGGCATCGCGGACCGCGCCAGCAGCAGCGCGCCGATCGTCCATAGCGATAGGGCGAAAAGGAAAAGACGTTTCTGGGCCCGAAATCTGGATCTCATCTGTTCTTTGCGACGCTCTCCTCAAGCGCTTGCTGCATGCCGTAATAAGCCGGCTTCTTCCGGTAGTGCTCATCGAACGGCAGCGGCTTGGCATCCGGACGTGGATCGCGCGGACGCGTCTGGTACATGTTGTGCGCGTCCGAAATCCCCCAGGTATAGAACGCCTTGCACGCTGGGCTCGCAAGACACGCCGCCATCACATCATGATAGACCGTCTTTTGGCGCTCAAACGGGTCCGGGACCTCGCCGGGCGATCCCTGGTACGCGTCCATCTCCGTGATGTAGACCTGGAGACCAGCGCGGTGGCAGCGATCGAGAAACTCACGGAATTCGTCGAGATAATTAGGACGCAGCGTCGGAAGCTCCAGATGCATTTCGATTCCGGCGGCGTCGATCGGCCCACCCTTGGCTTTAACCCTCGACACCAGATCGAAGAAGCGATTCGCCAGGCCCGGCTCCACGCCCGAGCGCCCGAAGGATTGATTCAGCACCAGCACGGCATTCGGATTGGCCTCGCGAGCGTACCGGAAGGCGCGCGCGGTGTATTCCTCGGTGTTGAAGGTCGTCCCGAAAGGTCGGTTCTCGGTGGTCAGCGGCTCGTTCACCACTTCCCAGGCGCTGAAGACGTTCCCGCCGTGCCGGACCACGTTCTGAATGTGATCGCGCATGACGCCGTCGAGGCCATGCTCAGTCCAGAAGAAACTGTGCATCCAATCCGGTAAACTAGCGGGCTTGTAGATGAGCGGCGCGCCGAAAAGCGTCATGCCGCGCTCGCGCGCGAAAGCCGCTTCCTGATCCATTTCGGTGAAATTGTAGCGATCCTTCTGCGGATGCACGAGCTTGAACATCGTGACCGATTCCGCCGAGTTGTATTCGCGCCCCAAAGTGTCGCGGAATTCGGCGTCCTGCCGGAAGAGCATCGGCATGACCGCAGTCCCGAACTTGATTCCAGCCTGATCGGCAAGCTGGCGCAGCGGAACGTCACCGTGAGCGGGAGCTCTTTTTGACCTGGCACTACGGGATGTCTGCGCGGAGATCGGCGCGGCAACAATTGTCAAAGCAGCAAGAAGAGAAAGGATCACCCTCACGGCGAAGTCCCCGAACAGTTCGTCAGTTCTTCAGTTTATGGGTGCGTCAGTTTGCCAGTGTTTCACCTCGCCTCGGACTCCTTAACTGACGCACTGACGTACTGACACACTGATATTCTGACATACTGCTGATGCTCGGGCCCTCCGCTGCTACGAATTACCTGCCAAGCCTTACCGCGCCGCCGGAGGTTGAGGATTGCTTTGCGGCGGAGTCGTCGTATTCGGAGGCTGCTGACTGCCCGGTAGCCGCTGCGTACCTGTGCCGCCCTGAGGTTGCGTCGTTGAACTGCCTGGGTTCTGGTTCTGCGGATTCCCGGGCTGGCTCGGCGAAGCTCCAGGCGTCTGGTTATTCGGATTCCCCGGCGGCGGCGGCGTTCCCGGAGGTGTTCCCGGCTGCTGGCCCGGCGTCTGCTGGCTGGTTCCCGGCTGATCCTGTTGGTTGGTTTGCGGCGTGTTGTCGCCGGGCTGCTGCGGCGTTGTTCCTGAACCCGGCGTGGCTCCCGTACTGGGCGGTTGGCTGCTCGGCGCCGCTCCGCCGCTTCCACCGGAACCTCCGCTCCCGCCGGATCCACCCGACCCTCCCGAGCCGCCTTGCGCAAAGGCCAAGCCGCTCGTTGCGTGCCCTGAGACTACGGTATTGGGAATTGCCCACACCGCGAGTGCTGCCACTACTAAAAGGGCTATCAAACGGAATGTCTTCACATCACACCTCCAAACTGGCTTGCCGCTGCCACGAGCGCGCCGCGCCGCGGGTTTCTGACCACTCCGGAGGCTAGGCGCACCCCTCCGCAGTCCGTCAGCATGCGCGACGCCAAAGGAGTGGCGCATTCAAGGGATTCATGTTCCACTGGCGGCGTGCCGCGATTCGTCGTGAAGGTCGAGTGCGCCAGGGAAGATTTGTGCGGGCGACGGCAAGGAATTCTCAGGAACTTTGGCAAATAGTCCGCGGAATCGCTGGTAGATTCATTGGTTGCAGGCGCCCGGATCGACCCAGTGGATTCCGTTCTTGTCCACCAGCACCATCGAAACGGGCGGCCCGACCTGCATCGGCTTGGCGACGATTTCGAGGGCGATGAACCGTCGCGCCAGCTTCTCGAGATTGTCGACGGTCCCCATGCCCTCCCAGCCGTTCGTCTTCTGAAGCCGGAGCAAGTCGATATCGATCGCGGTAGTTTCGCCGATCAGGGCGACGCCCACGTGGTCGGGCGTTCCGGCGCTGTCGTCCCGCTCCGCCGGATGACCCTGCTGGTAGGGAACCGAACGCCTGGAAACCTGGACTGTGCCGCTCGGGTCCATGCCCGCCAGCAGGAGCTGCGACTCGCCGTGCGCGCGCGCCTCGAAAGCGGCGGGGTCCTTCTTCTGGAAGACCTGGAGGGCGGCCGGCAGAGCCTGTTGGATCCGTTGTTGGACGAGCTCGGCGGCCTGAGCCGGCGGAACCGACTGGTTCAGGACGTTGTGGAAGATGGCGCGGATATCGAAGCCGGCGTCCGGCTCTTCCGTCAGGCCCGCGAGCACGGCTGCTTTGCCGTCCGCCACGTAGAGCTTGCATCCAGACTTGTGGCCGGAGATCAAGGGTCCGACTTTGTTGATCCGGCCGTCGACCGCGACCACAGCAAAGTCCTTCATGTAGAGGGCCACGGCCGTGGTGGCGTAACTGAGCCGGAGCCAACTGGCGAGCACGAGCGCGGCCGCGCAGACCTGGATCGCGGCGGACCTCAGCGCGCATGGCCTGTTCGAGGACCGTCTTCCCGGTGCTTTGAACCTTGCGTTCGCGGTCAGTCTGCCCATTCGCGTTCCTCTCAGCATAGAACCGTTGGACTCAGGCGGCGCGCTGGAGGGGTGCAGCGGCCGTCGCCACCCAGGTCCGGAGAAGGCCAAAAAAATAAGTGCTGCGTATTTAGCAACCTGACGGCTTCGTTTCGTATTTTTGTGATTCGGGAACCGCTTCCTGACCCTTCCGGCCTGGCCTCCGGGTCCGCGGGTCAAGCCAATCTAGGCTACACCATTTGTAGGCTACATTGAAGCGAATAAAGCGACGTGTAGCCCTGCGCTCCTGCCTCTCGAACTATGCCCAAAACGGCCGCGTGAAGCAACGCAGTGAGCGCGAGAAGGCGCAATACCTTCCCAACTGCCGCCGTCCTCTTCAGAGATGTGCCACCCGACGGGCTTCGGCACTGCGCCAGCACCTCGCCGCAAGTCCAGGTGGTCTCAGCAGATCACTAACAGCCTCTCACTTAACTCAGACCTTTGCCCTTGTGCCGCGCCGCGACCGGCGGCTATCCTCGTCAATTCGGATGTAACGGGAGGATGGATGAAGCGATCAAGACAACCATGGGTCCTGCTGGCGATCGCGTGCAGCCTCGCCTGGACGCCGCGCGTGGGGACACGCTTCCAGGCCGGCGCTGCGGATCGCATTTTGCGGTTGGACGCCAACCTGGTGCCGCAAGCCGGCCAGCCCGGCGAATCCGGCCAGGCCGCAGGCGACGTCATCGAGGAAGGGAAGTTCACGCTGCACAAGTTCGAGCAGCCGATCGGCGAGGAAACCTATCAGATGACGCTTGACGGCGACACCATGGCCGCCAAAATCCACTTTAAGTTTACGGACCGCGGGACCGAGGTGCCGCTCGATGTCACGTTTCATTCTGGAATCGACCTGACGCCAAAGTCCTTCGAGATCAAGGGCAAGACTTCGCGGCAGAGCACCATCGACGAGGATGTGGAGGTATTTCCGGACAAGATCCGGTTGCGCGATCGCGACAAGTCGACCGAAAGCGCGGTGCCCCCGCAGTTCTTCACCATCGCAGGCTACGCTCCGGCCACCATGCAGATGCTCCTGGTGCGCTACTGGGCCGGGCACCACAACCCGGAGACAATCACCACGTTGCCGAGCGGTCAGGTGAGGATTCACGATCGCGGCAAGGATTTCATCTCCAACAACGGGAAGGGCGAAGCACTCGAGCGCTACACGGTGGAAGGACTGATCTGGGGTCGCGAGACCTTGTGGTTCAACGAGCACCGCGACCTAGTTGCCGCCGTGACCACCGACGCCGAATTCGACCACTTCGAAGCCGTGGCTGACGGCTACGAGAGCCACCTCGGGACCTTCGTCAGCCGAGCCGGCGCCGATGGGATGGCGTCGCTCGCGGAAGTGTCGCAAAAGATCACGGGCAGCGAGTCCGGAGCCACCTCCGACGGGCTGGCGCTGGTCGGGGGAACGCTGGTTGACGGCACGGGAAGTCCGGCTCTTGCCGATTCCGCCGTGGTGATCCGCAAGGGCCGCATCGTGGCTGCGGGTCCCGAGTCGGAGGTAAAGATTCCCAAGCACGCGCAGGTGATCGACGCGCGCGGCAAGACGATCCTGCCTGGCCTCTGGGACATGCACGCCCATTTCGAGCAGGTGGAATGGGGACCGATCTATCTCGCCGCCGGCGCCACCACGGTCCGGGATTGCGGCAACGAATTTGAATTCATCACCACCGTTCGCGACGCCATCGCGGCCGGCAATGGACTGGGACCCCGGATTCTCGCCGCCGGCATCGTGGACGGCTCCGGACCGTTGACGATCGGGGTGGAGCGCGTGGATACGCCCGAGCAGGCGCGCCAGTGGGTGGATCGCTACCACGAGGCCAAGTTCCAGCAGATGAAAATCTACAGCTCGATGAAGCTGGAGGAGGTGAAGACCGTGGTGGATGAGGCGCATCTGCTCGGCATGACCGTGACGGGCCATGTACCCGAGGGGCTGAACGCCTATCAAGTGATCGAAGCCGGGCAGGACCAGATCAACCACATTGCCTACATCGTGGCGCTCATGCATCCGCCGCTTCCCGAGCATCCGCCGGCAGGCGCCACGTCGAAAGCGGTCGCCGCCATCGACTTCAATTCGCCCGAAGCGCAAAAGGCCATCGCGTTCCTCAAGGCGCACCACACCGTGATCGATCCCACGCTGTCGGTTTTCGAATTGGGCACCGCCTCGACGGCCAAACCCACGGCGAGCTTCGAGCCCGGAGTGAACAAGATAGCGCCGGAACTGGCCGCGCAGCTCACCGACGTGGGTCCGCCTCGGCCCGACGCCGATCTGCGTCAAAGGGCATTCGACAAGATGGTAGCCACCGTCGGGGTGCTGCGCCACGCCGGCATTACCGTCGTCGCCGGGACCGATCAGACCGTTCCGGGGTACAGCTTGTATCGCGAAATGGAGCTCTACGTCCAGGCCGGATTGACGCCCATAGAAGCGATACAGGCGGCGACCATTGTACCCGCGCGCGTGATGGGTCTCGACAAAGAGCTTGGAACCGTCGAGGTGGGCAAGCGCGCCGACGTGATCGTGCTGGGCGCGAACCCGCTCGACAATATTCACAACCTCCGCACCGTGGAATCGGTGATCAGCGGCGGGAAGATGTACAAGTGCGCGGACCTGTGGCGGAGCGTAGGATTCAAGCCATAGACGCGGGCATGGCGACGGGCACGCCGACGAAGCCGGAAACGCCCCGTATGGATCAAACCTCTTGTAGCGGCGGTCTGTGACCGCCGGTTTTTCTGCGAAGAACGGCCGGCGGTCACAGACCGCCGCTACAGCAGACGGCGCCGCAGTCCTGTGTACCTTTAACACGAGATTTGACCCATGGGCCTTGACGACTATCGAAAGAAGCGACGCTTTGACGTGACGCCGGAGCCCTCCGGCGAGAAGAAACAGAAGCGCGGTCCGGCGCTGATCTTCGTCGTCCAGAAACATCGGGCCACACAGCTCCACTACGACTTTCGCCTCGAGTGGAACGGAGTACTCCTCTCGTGGGCGGTGCCCAAGGGCCCTTCGCGCGACCCGTCGATCAAGCGACTGGCCACGCAGGTGGAAGATCATCCGATCGACTACGCCGGGTTCGAAGGCGTCATTCCGGAGGGCGAATACGGCGGTGGCACGGTGATGCTCTGGGACAATGGGACCTGGGAGCCGGAGAGTGACGACCCGGGCGCGGCGCTGGCCAAGGGAGATCTGAAGTTTACGCTGCATGGCAAGAAACTGAAGGGCAGCTGGGTGCTGGTCCGGACGCGCGGCTTCGGGAAGAATCCCACTCATCCGAGCTGGTTGCTGATCAAGCATCGCGACGACGAAGCGTCAACCGAGGACGTGACCGCGAAGGAGCCGTATTCCGTGGCCACGCACCGGCTTCTCGCCGATATCGCGCGCGACGAGGGCGGCGACGTGGCAAAAGCCGCCACCGGCGATCCCGCGCCCAAGAAGCCCGCGCGCAAAGCCGGCAACCGCAAAAAGTCGTCCGGCGGCTAAGGTGTGGGGCTGCTGTAGCGGCGCTCTGCGAGCGCCGGCTTTAATAGGAATAACGGCCGGCGGTCATAGACCGCCGCTACAGCATTCCGCACGACCACTGGCGCTTGAGCGGTGTTTCAGACCTGTTCTCGAGAGGCGCCCAGGAAATGCTACCCGTCATCACCCCGATGCTGGCCACGCTCACTCGCGCACCCTTTCACGAAGCGGGATGGGTCTACGAAGAGAAATACGACGGCGATCGGATTGTGATCTACAAAGAAGGCAAGCAAGTCCGGATGCTGTCGCGCAACATGATCGATCGCCAGGATCGATTTCCCCGCATCGCCGAAGCCATCCGCGATCTTCGGCCGGCAACCCTGATTCTGGACGGTGAGGTTGTGGTCTTCGACGGCAAGGGCGTCTCGCGGTTTCAGCTTCTCCAGCAGGTTAAAGGAGAGCCCGTTTACGCGGTGTTCGATTGCCTGTTCTGCGACGGCGCCGATCTCCGCCGTCAGCCGCTGTCGGCACGACGCGAGGCGCTGGAGCGATCCGCGTGTTTCTCCAAGGCCTCGAAGTTCCTGCGGCTGTCACGAAGACTCGCCAGCGATGGTCTGGAAGCATTCCGAATCGCGAAAGAGCGCGGGTACGAGGGACTGCTGGCGAAGGACGCATCCTCCGCCTACGTCGCAGGCCGCTCGAAGAGCTGGTTGAAGGTCAAAGTCCACCAGGAGGACGAATTTGTCATCGTAGGCTTCACGAAGCCCGGCGGGGCGCGAAAGTACCTCGGCGCGCTCCTGCTCGGCGCCTATGATCGGGGCAAGCTGCGCTTCGTCGGGAAAGTGGGAACAGGCTTCAACACGAAGACGTTGGCGATGCTCTACCGTAAGCTTCGGCCGCTGGCGCGAGGAGATTCGGCCGTGGCGGAGCCGGTCCGCGAAAAGGACACGATTTTCGTCGAGCCTTCCCTCGTAGCCCAGATCTCCTATCAGGAGTGGACGGACGACAAGAAACTCCGCCAGCCGGTGTTTCTGGGGTTGCGCGACGACAAATCGCCTCAACAGGTGCATCTGCCGGAGGCAGGATCATGAAGGCGCGCAACGACAACGCCAAGCCGGGCGCAGCGGGGGTGCTGATATCGCATCCCGACAAGGTCTTCTGGCCGGGCGAGGGCTACACGAAGCTCGATCTTGCCTCGTACTACCAGGCGATCTTTCCGAGACTTGCGCCCTATGTGAAGGACCGGGTGTTGTCGCTCGAACGTTGCCCCGACGGCATGCGCGGCGAATGCTTCTTTCAAAAAGAGAAGCCCAAAGGCATGCCGGCCGGAACTCCGACGAAGCGGATCGCTCACGTCACCGGAGGCAAATCGACCAATTACGTGGTTGGCGGATCGTTGACCACGCAGCTGGCGCTCGTCAACCTGGGATGCGTCGCGGTGCATGTGATGGGCGGCCGCTCCGGGTCGCCGCGCAAGCCCGACTGGATCTGTTTCGATCTCGACCCCGAATCGGGAGAGTTCGCGGACGCCGCGCGGTCCGCGTTGAACGTCAAGGCCGCCTTGGACGATCTGCGGCTCGTCTCCTTCGTCAAGACGTCGGGCGGACGTGGAATCCACATCTGGCTGCCGATCCGCGTCGGGCCTGATGCGGATGAGGTCCTCGGCTTTGCGGAATCGGTGGTGCGTCAAGTCGCTGACGCACACCCGAGAGAGTTGACGGTCGAGCATTCGATTGCGGAGCGCAAAGGCCGCGTTTATCTCGACCCCTTCCGCAACGGTTTTGGCCAGACGGTCGTGGCCCCTTACTCCGTCCGGCTGCGAGCGAAAGCGCCGGTGTCCACGCCGCTGGACTGGTCGGAAGTGAAGCCGAGCCTGGTTCCTTCGCAGTTCAACCTGGGAAATTTCCTGCGGCTCAATCGTCCTGATCCGTGGCGCGACTTCTTCAAAAGCCGCCAATCCCTGAGCCAAGCCATCAAACGATTGAGGACGACGTAGAACTCCGCGCCGGCTTCGTCGGATTGAACTCGGGACTGATGGGAGACCATGACCATGCGGGCTCATACTCACAAGCTGGGGATTGCCGATGAAGAGGCGGTCCAAATCTTGCTCGATAAGCTGCTGGTGGGAACCGCTCATCAGCAGCGGCGTCAGAAGCTGCTGAAGGCGCTCGAGCAGGCGTCGAAGCATTACGAAGACACCACGCAGAAGGAACGGCAGGCATTCTTCCATGGACTGTTGACGGGCTATGCCGTGGCGCTGAAGATTTAGCCGGTAGCGGCGCTGTCCTCAGCGCCGAAAATCGCGCGTCGATTTAGATCCGCGCCGTAGCCGCGCTGTCCGGCACCCGAAAATGCCGGTGAGGACACCGGCGCTACAGCCGTCCGTTGTCGCTGCCATGTGATCCTCGGCTAACCTTCGGCCGTCGGCGAGTGCGAGACTTTCTCAACCAACTCCCCGACTCTCGCCGTCGCTTCCGTTCGCGTGGCGACGTCGGCCTGGGCAATAATCCCGACCAAGCGGTTTTCCTTGTCCACCACCGGAATTCGTCGCACCTGATTGCGGGTCATGGCCTCGAACGCTTTCTGCAGATTGTCTCCGGGCGAACACGTCACCGGATGCCGCGTCATGACCTCTTCGAGTGTGGTGCTATTGGCGTCGCGTCCTTCGGCGAGTACCTTCACAGTAAGATCGCGATCGGTGATGATGCCGGCGAGCCGGTTGGTTTCGCGGCTCTCCACCACTGGAATCGAACCCACGTCCTGCTGCTTCATCAGAGTGGCGGCGACGTGAACGGTGTCGGACCGCAGGCAGGAAATCGGATTCTTGGTCATCACGTCTTCGCAGGTGCTCATGCCTGATTCCCTCCCGTGTGGTTGCGGGTCCGAACAACGGATTCCCGCCGCGCGGCCTCGCCCTCCACAAGTTTTGATGTGGCCAGGCGCGGGGAAAGTGGTGTATTTCGGCGGGGACCATGGAACGGATTAGGGATCTCTCCGCGCTCTGTGAGTCCTCTGTGGCCTCCGTGTTAAGGGCTCTCAACACAGAGATCACGGAGGACAACGCAGAGGGCACGGAGCCTCGTGTCGAAAATAGGACACCACCTTGGCCGGCAGACGCGGCCCGCGGCCTTCGAGGCTGTCGTCACTGCTGGGCGTCGAGATACGCTTCGATCGCCTTCACATCGTCGATGGTGAATTGAAAATGCGGCATGTGCCCGGCGTCCATCTTCGGGGTGGGATGATTGAAGAGGTCGAGCAACTTGTCGGGCGGATATTTCTGCCCGATCTTCGCGATCTTGGGCGCGAGCGGTGTGCCGGCTCCGCCCTGACCGTGGCAGGCGTTGCAGGCGTGCGATTCGAATACCTGCTGGCCTTGCGCCAGCAGCGGATTCGGAGCCGGAGCCGCGGCGGCGCCGGCACTGTTCGACCCCGGCTCGGGCGCCGCTCCGATGGTCTCGGGCTTGAACGGCTCCTTCATGAAGTCCTCCGCCTGTTTGTCCTGAAGGGCCAGTTGCTGCGCGATGGCGGGATCGTGAGAATCGTCGCGGTAGCTCTGCATTTCCAGGACCACGATGCCAATCAGGACGAAAGCGAAGAGGCCGACCGATATCGGGCGTCGCCAGGGTCGCCGTTCCGATTTCCGATCGAGAAACGGTATCAGGAGGAACAGGACCGCGATCACCGCCGGAACCACGCCGATGCCGATCACCACCGTGCCGCCGTGCCAATACTTAAGCCACTGGAAAAGCGACCGGTAATACCACTCGGGCCGCGGCAAAAATTGCGTGTCAGCCGGATTCGCCTCCGGGCCGAGCGCGGCCGGATAAAAGTAAGCAAGGCCGGCAAGAATAATGATCAGCACCAGCGCCAGCATCAGGTCCTTGATTACCTGTCGCGGATAGAAAGGCTCCGTCGGCAGCTTGGGATTGAACGGATCTTCGCTCACGGGTCCTGCCGGACGCGCCTTGCGCATCACCATCAGGTGCGTCCCGATGAACAGGAACATCAGGCCCGGAATAAAGAAGACGTGCGCCACGAAAAAGCGCGAAATCGTCAGCGTGCCGAGTTCAGGGCCTCCCCGCAGCACTTCCTTGATCGCATTGCCGAACACCGGCAGTTCGCTGGGCACGTTGGTCCCGACGGCGGTCGCGAAGTAGGCCTTCATGTCCCAGGGTAGAAGGTACCCCGTGAAGGCCATCCCCAGCACCAGCGCGAACAGCACGCAGCCCGAGAGCCACACCATTTCGCGGCGGCCTTTGAACGATCCATAGAGAAAAGTCTGGCAGACGTGCAGCAGCGCGATGATCACCATGGCGCTGGCGCCGTAGACGTGCAGGCTGCGCAGGAACGATCCGGCCGCCACTTCCTTGGTGATGTAGGCTACGGTGGTGTGAGCGTGATCGGCCGAGGGGACGTAATAGAGTGCCAGGAACGTGCCGGTGATGATCTGCGAGAGGAAGACGAAGAGCAGCCCCGACCCGAAGATATAAGCGTAGCGCGCGCCGCCGGGGATGGGCTCGTCCAGCGCCACGTGCAGCATCTCGTCGATGCCCGTGCGGTCATCAAGCCATTTCCAAAAGCGGTTTGCCTTCGCGTCCACCGCCCGCACGGCGGGCGACTCCATGATCTCGTCGCCTTTGCTCCACTTTGGTTCTGTCCTTTCGGCCATCCATCAGCCTCCCGACGCCTGGGAACTTCGCCGGCCTGTCATTCTGAGCGAAGCGAAGAATCTGTTTCTTGTTCTTTCAAGAAAAGACCAAAAGCAGATCCTTCGCTTCGCTCAGAATGACCCGTCGAAGCGTTTTTCAACGAACTCTAGTCCGCCAATTCTTTGTTGGGCAGAAGCTGGCGGAAATATTCGTAGCGAACTTTCAGCTCGCCGCCCTCCACGGTGGTGTGAAGTGAATCCATGCTGCGCGGCGTGGGTCCTGAGATGCGGGTTCCGTCCGGGCCGAACAGGCTGCCGTGACACGGGCAGAAGAATCCGTCCTTTTCGGCGCTCCAGGTCACCTGGCATCCGAGATGCGGACAGATCGCCGAAAGCACCACCACCTGGCCTTGTTTATCCTTGGTGACGTAGACTGGCCTCTGGGCGACGCTCTCACGCCAGCCGTCGCGCTGCGAGACTGCGACCAGCTTCTGGACGGGCGTCGTGAGCGAGGCGAAAGAGTCGGCGGGCCCGACATCGGACCACGCCACGCTGGCAGCCTTGGCGAAGAGGGGGTAGAGTGCGAAGCGGACAAGCGGGATCGCCGCCAATATCCCGAAAATCGTCATGCCCGCGCCGATGACGACTCCCAGGAAGGTGCGCCGCTCCGAATCTTTGAGGATCTCCTCGGCTTCCGCGACTTCGCCAGCCGGCTGGCGAGCCTGCTCACTCATGTGATACCTCCGAAGTGATTATCATGGCATATTTTCTGGGCCGCTCGCAGGCGCGATTGTCAAACGGTCGTCACTTTTTTGTCGCGGGATTTATCGCGTTCGCCTTGGAAGAAGTGGCAAGTGACAAGTGACGAGCGTCGTGGCGCGAACTGGCAAGGCCCAAGTCGTAGCGGCTGATGGCCGGCTTGCTCTCGGCGCGCCGCGCGGCTTCCCGCTTGCCACTCATCACTCACCACCGGTCTCGCACTACTACCCCTTGCCTTCCGTCGTCGTCCAGCGGTAACCCTCAGGGATCTCCCACTGAGGGGGGCGCTCGAATCCACGCCTTGCGCTTCCCCGGCCCCATGGGAATCGGCGTTCGGAGCGATATTTCTGTAAGCCTCTTGTTTTGTGAAACATTCCGGGTTCGTTCGTATTTCAGGAGGCTTGGCGCCCGGTTTTAAGCTCAATGGGACGCCCTCGGGGCCTCGATTGAACCCCGGATGCCCCGTGCAGGTGACCCTGGTGATCACATGGACGCGCGCTGGCTTAGCCTCAGGCATCTGGACGGACCCAACCGCCGGGCCAATCGTCGGAATTGAGCTCCTGTCGCACCAGCTGCGGCGTCCGCGACGGGCGAACACGGTCACGGTCACCTTCCAGGCCGGACCGGGAATGGCCCTGTGCCAGCAGCGCGGGGCAGGAATCAGGCGCTTCGCCATCTGCCGGCGTGCGTCCGGCGGCATGGTACGGAGGTAGCGCTCGGCATACCGTCTCACCGACCAGACGAGCCGGGTGGCCGCGCCCACCTGCTTCTGGCTCTCGCTGTTCTGGTTCTCGCCGCCAGCCGACACCGCACGCCCGATCGCATCGCGTAAAGCATGAAACCCCGCGAGTTCGCTATGGGAAAGGACGCGCCGCCAGAATGCGGGGGAAGCGCGCTTTCCGGTGCGGAGGGCATGGGCGGCGGAGCGCTGTTTGCCCGGCGCAGTATGGGGTCCGGTGGACTTTTGGGCGTTGGCGCGATTGGCAGTGAGGAACGCCGCAGTGCGGCGAGGGGATCGGCGCAGGGACAATACAACAACCTCCACGTCGGGCGCACGGGCGCCTGCCGGTAAATTGCCCTCCCCACACCGAGCCTAGCGCCATAGGAGGTAATTGTCAAGTAAACCGGCGGCTAGACGGCTAGGCGGCTAGGTCGGTTAGGGGGTTGGCGACTAGAGAGAGGGCGAGCGGCGAAGAGAGGGCGAAATCGCCGGCAGACCTCCCACGGCTCCAAAAGCAGTCGCCCTGGGCTACAGGACATCGACCGCTCCGCGGCCTGGCTTCCGTCTCTTCCGCCGTTGTGACCTCCGTGACCGGAAGATCGACAATTTGCGTGACATACCGCGAGCAAGCTCGCGGGAAGAAAGCGGCAGCAAGCAGCCGCACTTAAAGGCTGTCACAGGCCGGGGTCTCTCAGCCACAATGTCTATTGAGGAGTAGGAATTGAGAGCTATGCGAGTTGCGTTTGGTGCGGCGGCCTTCGCCTTGGCATTCGCCGTAACCGGACGTGTCGTGCTTGGTCTGGCGGGCCAGACTATGCACGGCCAGCCGGAAATCCAGTGGAAGCATCTCTCGAGCGCGACGGGCGATCTGCCCCTGCCGGGTGAGTCGCAGCAACAGACCGGCGCTCTGGTCGCTGACCTGGACAAAGACGGTGTGAACGACTTCGTCCTGAGCTTCCGGCAGCGGGCGCCCGCTTTGGTCTGGTACCGCCGCAACAGCCGTGGCTGGAACCGCTACGTGATCGAGAAGGAGTTTCTGACGGTCGAGGCCGGCGGAGCGGCCTACGACATCGACGGCGACGGCTACCCCGACCTCGTCTTTGGCGCGGACTACCAGGGCGACGAGCTCTGGTGGTGGCGCAATCCTGGCGGGCACTACGACCCCAACGTCTCCTGGGAACGGCATACCATCAAGAAGGGCGGAGCGCATCAGTTCCACGACCAGATCTTCGGGGATTTTGAGGGGACCGGCAAGCCTCAGCTGGTGTTCTGGAACCAGGGCTCGAAGACGCTGTACATTGCCGAGATTCCTCCAGATCCGCGGCACGCGAACCAGTGGCCCATGCAGGTGGTCTATTCGGGAACCGCGGGCGAAGGTCCCGGGAAGTACGCCGAGGGCCTGGGGCCATCGATATCGATGGAGACGGGAGAATCGATCTGCTCGCCGGCAACTACTGGTTCAAGTACGAGGGCGGCGGGCACTTTCGTCCGATCAAGATCGCCGACGTCGGTGGGCGGATCGCAGCCGGTCGATTGATCAAGGACGCGAAGTATCCCCAGGTGGTGATCAACTCGGGCGATGGGATCGCGCCTCTCGAGTGGCAGGAGTGCAAAGGTGATCCGCAGGACCCTCGATCGTGGATAGGTCACGATCTGGCGGGCCGCGACGTCATCCATGGCCACAGCCTCCAGATCGCCGACATCGACGGCGACGGCAATCTCGACATCTTCGCCGCCGAAATGGCGAAGTGGACGGAGAGCCGGCCTGACCCGGACAGTCCCAAGGCCGACGCCTGGATCTTCTATGGCGATGGCCGCGGCCACTTCCGGAAGACTCTCTTCTCCCGCGGCATCGGCTTTCACGAAGCACGTGTCGCGGACCTCAATGGCGATGGCCTGCCCGACATCCTGGACAAGCCCTATAACTGGCAGGCGCCACGCGTCGACGTCTGGCTCCAGGTCCGGGGGCACGGCCCTTAGCCTATCGAGTATTTCTGCTGCCGGCTGTTACTATGCTGTGTAACCGTCGCGAAGTACTGGTCGAAAAAGCTAATGACTCCGATAGGCCTTGAGTCGCCCTTCTAACTTGTGTACCGTTGACGCCGACCTAGCGGTCAACCACCCGAAGGGGGGCGTCGGTTTCTCCTTATCCGGTGCCCCCTGTCGTCTTTGAAGCCATCAATACAGCATCAGGATGCCGCCCGCGACTCTTGCCGGCGAGAGGACAGTACCGGCAATTGTTCGTCTGAAAACTCTCGCTTCTGGGCTATACTCTCACCCCGGGAGATGCCGCACAGGACGTATGGCCGGCGTTCGCGAGATCCTCGATCGGCTTGAACTCCACTACGGCCCGCAGGAGGCATGCTGGCCCAATGACCCTTATCAATTCCTGGTGTGGTGGTATTGTGGCTACCCCGCGAGCGACTCCGCGTGCACCAAAGGCTGGACGTCCCTTTCCAAGACGATTGGTATCGAACCTCGGCGGATTCTGGCGACTTCAAGCGACAAATTGGCGAGCGCTCTGAAACCTGGAGGCATGGTTCCCGAACTGCGCGCGGTTCGGCTGCTGGAGCTTGCGGCTCGGGTGCAGGATGAGTTTGGCGGCGACCTTCGCAGTGGGTTGACAGGACCGATCGCCCAGGCGCGCAAGGTACTCAAGAGTTTTCCGAGCATCGGCGACCCGGGGGCTGACCGCATTCTTCTGTTCGCCGGACTGGCACCGGTCGCAGCCGTACCCTCGAACGTGGTGCACGCGCCAGTACGCATCCTGGGCGGTCCGGAATCCTTGAATTACGCGCAGGCGTACAAACAGGCACAACAAGCCATTTCCGACGGAGTGGAGGAGAATTTCGACGCTCGAGCGCGGGCTTACCTGCTCTTGAAGCGCCATGGTCAGGAGATCTGCAAGCGCACACAGCCGCGATGCGAGGTTTGTCCCGTCAACTCGCTCTGTATTTATGCAGCGACTGATCGAGCCGGGGTTCATGCCGGTCGTCGCTAGCGTGCTTCGGAGCCGCGTGTGCCGACAGCGAGCCCTGTGAAGTCGAGTTTGCACGCGTTACGTTAACCCAGGTCAAAGGGGGGTAGCGTCTCAGTTTGTGGTGCACGCTTCCGAGCCTGCTCTTGGGCACAACGCAGGCACGATGCCTGCACCACAAACTGAGACACTACCCAAAGGGGGACCCATGCCAGTCTTAGAGGCGACAAGGTCTGAAATTATCTCCGCACGGCACTATGCCGGACTCCTGCTCATCTCTCTCGCCACGCTCTTGCTGGAGCTGGCGCTCACGCGCGTGTTGTCAGTCTCGCTGTGGTATCACTTTGGCTTTCTGGTGATCTCGACGGCGCTGCTGGGCTTCGGCGTGTCCGGGGTGGTCCTGTCCTTATGGACCGGCCTGCGTGAGCGAATGAACCTCGACCGAGCGCTGGGCTGGTGCGCGCTGGCCTTCGCCGTCGGGGTCGTCTTCAGTTTCTGGGCGATGCAGCACATTCCTTTCGACCCGTTTTCAGTGGCGGTCGACCACCGGCAATTCGGGTTCATGCCGCTCTACTTTGCGCTGGTAGCGTTTCCCTTCTTCTGCTCCGGCCTCGCGATCTCATTGTTGCTGGTCCGCGGCGCTTCCCAGATCAACCGGCTCTATGGCTACGACTTGCTGGGCGCCGGCCTTGGCTGCGCCTTGATTGCTGTCGTGATTCCTCAATTCGGCGGAACGGGCAGCGTCCTGTTTGCGGCTTTCGTGGGGGCGGCGGCCGCCGCGTGTTTCTCCGCGCCGGGACAGCGAGCGCTCGTGACGGCGAGTCTTGCCTGCGCCGCGGTGCTGCTGGCGGCCAGCTTCCGCGGCGAGCGGATCATTCCCGTCCACGTGAGCGCCAATAAACACCCGCATGCGATTCCGGCGATCTATTCGGCCTGGAACACCCTGTCGCTGGTGCAAGTGGTGGAAGATCCGCCTCAGGGCAAGACCCCGGCAGCCGCACGATGTTCATTGATTCCGGTACGGCCGCGACCGGCATCAACGATCTGCGACCGGATGTGCGAACCGTCCTCGCTCAGCATCCCGAGCAAGTGACGCCGGAATCGAGCATCGCCTGGCTCGGAAAGGCCAATCCAAGCGTCTTAATCATCGGTTCCGGCGCGGGCTACCAGGTGCTGGAGGCGCTGAAGGGCCACGCCAGTTCGATCACGGCTGTAGAGATCAATTCGGTCATCAACGATATTGTTGCCAAACGCATGAACGATTATTGGGGCAATCTGTATCACCAGCCGGAAGTACACCTGGTGACCGATGAGGGACGCAGTTTCGTGCGGCGATCGGCCGACAAGTACGATGCCATCGTTTCCGTCCACACCATCAGCAACGCCGCCGTGGCCTCGGGTGCTTTGAGCCTGGCGGAGAACTACGTGCTGACCCGGGAAGCCTTCGAAGATTATCTCGACCATCTCAAGCCCGATGGCTCGATTTACTTCACGCGGCCCGAATTTCAGATTGCCCGTTTGTTCTCGACGGCCCGGGAAGCGTTTTCGAATCGCGGCCTGGGACCGCTGAACGGTCATGTGATCGCCTATGTGGAGGGTGGATTCGGGACTGTCCCAGGCCACCTCGCGTTCGTGGCGGGATTTCTGCTGCAGAAATCCGAGTTTCGGCCCGAGAAACTGGGCGAGATCCGCAAGACCCTTCAGGCTGCCGGCGCGTCCGACCCGAGTGCCGGCATCAAAATGCTGTACGCACCCGACGAGCCCCACCCTGGGAGTCTCTATGATCGGATTGTGAACGCTCCAGATCTGGAAGCGGTCTATCGAAGTACCGATGTTCAACTGGCCCCGGCGACCGATGACAAGCCGTTCTTCAATCAGCACACCCGCTGGTCACGAATTCGGTGGGGCACGATCGTGGATCTCTTCTCGCAAAAACAGCCGATGGGCGCGCGTCTGGCTCTGGAAGACCGGCCGATCGCCGAAGTCACACTGCTCATCCTCCTGGTGCAGTCGGCTGCGGTCGCGGCCCTTTTCATCCTCGCTCCCCTGGCGGTCTTTCGCCGGCGAGGTCTCCGCGATATGGGATTCTGGACGTGGTGTGCTTACTTCGCCGCCCTGGGGTTCGGCTTTATTATGGTGGAAATCGCGCTTCTGCAGCGCTTTCTCCTGTTCCTGGGCGAACCGATCTACACTTACGCCGTCATACTCGCCGGTCTTCTGATATTCACTGGAGCCGGCTCCTCTGCCGCTGGAAGGTGGGGCGGGGAACCGCGACGGACATTAAAATGGGCGCTGGCGGCAGTTCTGGCAATTGTGCTGGCGACGGCGGTTATAACTCCGGCCGTGTTCCGTCTGTGTCTGGGAGACGGACTGGCCGTGCGGATTACGGTTGCTCTGCTCCTGGTGGCTCCGCTCGGCTTTCTGCTCGGCATGCCTTTTCCCCTGGGCTTGCGGCTGGCGATGCAACGCTCGTCGGCTCTGGGATCGTGGGCGTGGGGCGTGAACGGATTCTTCACTGTAATTGGCACCGTGCTGGCTCTCATCCTGGGCATGATGATCGGCTTTCGGATGGTTCTGCTGCTTGCAGGCGCGTCCTATCTCGGCGCCCTGGCTGTGGTCGCGTGGTCGCCGGGCGCGACGATGCCGAGTTCCACAGCGCCGGCTCCCCTCTTGGAACGTACGCCAAGCGAGGGAATCTAACTGTCCATGGCCGACGCCATCGATAAATCGACTTCACCCGGCCAGGCGGCGCGACTGCGCGAGCTTTGGCCCGACCTCTGGGTCTTCATCCGCCCGCGGCGCTGGATTATCGCCTTGGGCTTCGTGCTGATGGCGATCAATCGCCTTGCTGGCCTCGTGCTGCCCGCGTCGTCGAAGTATCTGATCGACAATGTGATCGGCAGGCACAATGCTCAGCTGCTGGTGCCGTTGGTGAGCGCCGTGATCGCCGCTACCGTGGTGCAGGGCATCACCGACTTCGCGCTGACCCAGCTTCTCTCCAAGGAAGCCCAGCGCCTGATCGCCGAGCTGCGCATGAAGGTGCAGCAGCACATCGGGCGCCTGCCGGTCGCCTACTACGACTCGACCAAGACCGGCGCGCTCGTCTCGCGCATCATGAGCGACGTGGAGGGCCTGCGCAACCTGATCGGCACTGGACTGGTGCAGTTCGTGGGCGGCATCCTGACCGCGCTTTTCGCGCTGGTGGTACTGCTCAAGATCAGCGTGCTGATGACCGGCGTCGCGGCCGGCATCCTGCTGGTCTTCGGCGTCTGCATGCGGTACGCGTTCAAGATCATCCGGCCGATTTTCCGCGCGCGGCCCAAGATCAACGCCGAGGTTACCGGACGCTTGACCGAGTCGCTGGCGGGCGTGCGCGTGGTGAAGGGCTATCACGCCGAGCAGCGCGAGGCGACGGTCTTCGCGGGCGGCGTCCAGCGCCTGCTCGAAAACGTCCTGAAGACGCTCACCGCCACCTCGGTGATGAGCCTGACCGCCAGCACGCTGCTGGGACTGGTCAGCGCCCTGATCATGCTGCTGGGCGCGCATCGCATCATGGCGCACACCATGACGCTGGGCTCGTTCGTGGAGTTCACCATCTTTCTGGCCATGCTGATCGCGCCCGTCGCGCAGGTGGTGAACATCGGAACCCAATTGACCGAGGCCATCGCCGGTCTCGAGCGCACGCGCGAGGTGCTGGCTGAGCGTCCGGAAGATGCCGACGCGGCGCGCAGTGTCGAGCTCGGCGTGGTGCGCGGCGCGATCGCTTTCGAAGACGTCAGCTTCGCTTACGAAGCGGGCAAGCCCGTGCTCAACGAAGTCAGTTTCCAATCGAATCCGGGCACGGTGACCGCACTGGTGGGACCGTCCGGCGCGGGCAAGTCGACAATGATCGGCCTGGTGGCGGCGTTCTACATTCCCACGCACGGCCGCGTGCTGGTGGACGGCATCGACCTGAGCACGGTGCGTCTGGACTCCTATCGCACCCAGCTCGGCGTCGTGCTGCAGGATACCTTCCTCTTCGACGGCACTATCCGCGAGAACGTGGCCTTTTCGCGGCCTGACGCCACCGAAGACCAGATTCTGGTCGCCTGTCGCATCGCGCGCGTCGACGAGTTCGCCGAGGCCTTCGAGCTGAAGTACGACACGGTGGTGGGCGAGCGCGGCGTGAAGCTATCGGGCGGTCAGAAGCAGCGCGTCTCGATCGCGCGCGCCATCCTGGCCGATCCGCGTATCCTGATTCTCGACGAGGCGACTTCCAGCCTCGACTCGGAATCCGAAGCGCTCATCCAGGAGGGACTCGCCTACCTGATGCAGGGGCGCACCACCTTCGTCATCGCGCATCGGCTCTCCACCGTGCGCCGCGCAGATCAGATCCTGGTGATCGAGAACGGGCGCATCGTGGAGCGCGGCACGCATGAGTCGCTCTACGCGCTCGGAGGACGATACTGGGAGCTGTACACGCGCCAGCACGGAATCGAGCAAAATCGGCTGCTGATGCCGGGCGAGAAAGAGAAAGAAGAAGAGCCCGAAACAGCCGGCGCTGCGACGAACGGCCGCGACGGCGAGGGCTCACTGCCGAATCCGGTGACGCTGCTGCGGGGGCAGGGAGCGTGAGTGCCGGCGCCAATCGACGTGATGGCGACGCTGGCTTGCCGAATCCGGTGACGCTGTCGCGAGGATAGAGGGCGTAGGATGCCCGCACTCGATGCTTCGAAGGCGTGACATGTTGAATCTCTGCGAGCTTTGTGCCTCCAAAAAGCTTTTAACACGGAGGCCACTGAGCTCCGTGCACTCCGGTTGACGCTTTTCGAGGCACCTTTATCGTTCGGAAACCGGGGTCTCGAACCAAGTTCTGTGTTGAACTCCCCCGGACACCCGCCGCCATCGTCACTCGTACCGCAGAGCCACCATCGGGTCAACGCGCGTAGCGCGTACCGCAGGGACGTACGTGGCCATCAGGGCCACAAGGGTGAGCGCAGCACCGACCGCGGCGAAGGTAACGGGATCGCGCGCGGTAACGCCGAAGAGCATGCTAGTGAGAAGTCGGGAGAGACCCAAAGCGCAGCCGGCGCCGAGGACTACGCCGCTGAGCGCGAGGAGCATGCCCTGGCGCACCACCATTTTCCGAACGTCTTTGCTTCCCGCGCCCAGAGCCATGCGGATGCCGATTTCCTGAGTCCGCTGCTGCACCGAATACGCCATGAGCCCGTAAATGCCGATCGCCGCCAGAAGCAGGGCGACGGCGGCGAAAATGCTCAGCAGCGTCATATTGAAGTTGGTGCTCGCGGTGGATGTTGATACCACCTGGTCCATCGACTGGATGTGCGCCACCGGTAGCCCGCCGCTCACGATGCGAAGCTGTTCCTGGATTTGAGCGCTGAGGGAGAAAGGCTGCGTCTCGGTGCGAACCGCCCATGTCGCAGGAACGAATCGATTGTTGAGCGCAATCACTCCATCGTTTACCTGGGCCAGCGGAACGTACATGATGGGTCCGGGGTCGCGGTTCAGTCCATTATCGCGAATGTTGGCGACCACACCGACGATCTCCCGCGGAGGCTCATTGAATTCCGGCCCCACACCTTTGCCGATGGTGATCTGCGCCCCCACGGGATCGCCTTTTGGCCAGTATTGGCGGGCCATAGCTTCGTTGATGATTACCACTCCCGGAGCTGCCGCGTCGTCGTGGTCGGTAAGTAGGCGGCCGCGCCGCAAGGGAATGCGGTAGACACTGAAAAAGCCCGGCGACACGGGATCCCATCCCGCGCCGCCCGTATACGGGCTCTTTCCAGTGGGACGACCTTCGATATTGAACGGCAGGCCGAACCCGCCGCCCAGGGGAATCGCCTCCGTGGCAGTCACCGCCACCACTCCCGGGATGCCGCCCACCCGCTGTTCGGCATCGCGAACCATCTGGGTGATTCCGGCGGTTTTCTCGAAGCGCGCGCCCAGCAGCGACATCTGCATGGTGAGGACGTTATGGGGGTCGAACCCCGGGTCCACGCTTCGCATCGCCGCGAAGGTCCGGATCAGCAGGGCCGCGCCTACGAGCAAGACCAGCGCCATAGCCATTTCGGTCACCACGAGAATGGACCTGGCCTTATTTTGGCGAATTCCGGTTCCGGCACGAGCCCCGCTTTCCTTCAGCGTCAGATTCAGATCGGAGCGCGAGGCGTTGAACGCTGGAATCAGGCCGAAGACGATCCCAGTGAAAAGCGACACCAGCAGCGTAAACCCCAGCACGCGCCAGTCAAGGGAGACTGCGCTCCCTTGTACTCCAATTCGAGGAATGTTGCCGGGACTGGTGGCGAGCAGGGCCCGGACGCCGGCGAAGCCGATACCAAGACCGAGAACTCCACCGGCCAGTGCCAGCAGCACGCTCTCGGTGAGCAGTTGCCGAATGATCCGTCTGCGGCCGGCTCCCATGGCCGCCCTAACCGCGATTTCGCGGCGCCGGATCGTTGCCCTGGCCAGCAGCAGGTTCGCAACGTTAGCGCAGGCGATGAGCAGTACGAGTCCCACGGCGCCAAACAGGATCAACAAGGCCTGCCGGGCCCCGCTCACCTGGACGTCACGGAGCGGTGCGGCCGTGAAGCTGCCCTGGGCGCCGAGATCTCCGGGAAATTTTCGCCCGAACGCGTCCGCGGCAAGCTTCAACTCCGCTCTTGCCCGGTCCGGCGTGGCGCCCGGCCTGAGCAGGGCCGCGCCGACCAGGTAATGGGCCTGGTCGGTGCTGTTCGGGTCGGCCTGCAAGGGGAGCCAGAGGTCCGCCGCTGGATCGGGGCTGAAGTTTCGGCCAAGCACTCCAATTACGACATAAGGCTCGCCGCCAAGCGGAATCGTCTTCCCGACAATAGCCGCATCGCCGGCGAAGTGGCTTCGCCACAACCCATTGCTGATCACCACCACCTTGGGCCCGTGCGGACGGTCTTCGCCTGCCGAAAACGCCCGTCCCAGCGCCATCGGCGCTCCAAACACCCGGAAGTAACCGGCAGAGACGTGGATACCTTGCAGTTGCTCCGGATGGTCGCCCGTGAGGTTGATGCCCGGACCTCCGAAGTCGTAAGCCGCGAAGCTTTCGAGGGACTTCGTCGCCTGCTCCATCGCCACGAACTCCGGGACGGCCAGGCCATACCCCGTTCCCTGCGGAGAGCTCAGACCAAGCGCCACGATACGTTCGGCGTTGGGGTAGGGAAGCGGCTGCAACAGCACCGTGTTGATGACGGAGAAGATCGCTGCGGTGCCGCCGATCCCAAGCGCCAGCGCCGCCACCGCGGTAAGGGTGAAACCGGGATTTTTTCTGAAGCTTCGAAGTCCATAGCGAATGTCTTGCAGAAGGATGTTCATGAGTTTGGCCCCGATTCATTCAATCACGAGATTCCTGATCTCCTCCCGATCAGTCCCGTGCTCCAGTGCATTTGCGATTCCATCGCCGTCTGGGGCCAAGTTGTTACTGTGATTGCTCTTAGCTCAAGTGGGAGCGTGCCCACAGAGTCGGAGTGTCTCCGTTTTCCGCACGCGTTGTCCGCTAACGAACAGAACTGGTTCCCGGCGAGTCAAATTTCCGCGCACCGGAGATTCGCAGGGAACGCCAGATCCGATCCTGCGGCCGTGCCTGACGGCATCGGTTCTTATCCCACCCGGCGTGGCCGAACGGGATCTGCGGTCCCCGCAAACTCAACTGACTTGACGCGCACGAGTGATATCGCGCGTTCGATCCGCAGGCGCTGGCACGGATTGCTCACCAAGCCCCACAGGTCGCGCTCAAGTGCAGGCCATTTGCCGCACTCAGAAGCTACGCCGAGGCCACAAAAGCCTCAGAGTTGACAGCCGCCCTGGCCCCTCGTACGCTCGACTCCATGACCGACGAACTATGTAAGGACAGGCGCAAGTTTTTAGGGACGGCAGCATCGGCCGCAGGCGCTGTCGCTCTCGAAACCGCTCTGCCACGCGCTCTGCGCGCCCTGCCGCAGGATGCAGCGCCGGACCAGAAGGCCGACGTCACCTTGCGGATCGCGCTCGTATCCTTCGAAGTAGCGCCCGGCAAGACGATTCGCACGCTCGGCTACAACGGCCAGGTGCCGGGACCGGTCCTGCGGATGAAGGAAGGCGTGCCGGTGGTGGTCGACGTCTTCAACGATACCGATCACGAGGAGATCGTCCACTGGCACGGCCAGCTCATCCCGGTCGACGCGGACGGATCCATCGAGGAAGGCACGCCAGCGGTTGTCCCCCACGGGCATCGTCGCTACAGTTTTACTCCGCGGCCCGCCGGGTCGCGCTGGTATCACACCCACGCCTTCGCAGGCAAAAATCTGCAGCGCGGGCTTTACACAGGGCAATTCGGTTTCGTCTACGTCGAGCCCCGCAGCGAGCCCGGGCGCTACGACCAGGAAGTATTCCTGGCCATGCACCAATGGGAACCGTTTTTCAGCGTGGCGGGCGAGGAGGAGGACGAGGACAGCGCTCCCGGGCCGCCGAACAACGGCATGGAAGTAGGCTACAAGGCCTTCGCCTTCAATGGCAAATCACTCGGGTTCGGCGAGCCGGTCAGGGTCAGGGAAGGGCAGCGGGTGCTGTTCCATTTCCTGAACGCGAGCTCCACGGAGACCGTCAGCGTGGGCCTTCCGGCACACGAATTCGAGGTGGTGGCGCTCGACGGGAATCCGGTGCCGAATCCGCGCAAGGTCAAGGTGCTTCACATCGGCGCCGCCGAGCGTGTGGACGCCGTGGTGACGATGAACGCCCCCGGCGTTTGGATGCTGGCCACCCTGGACGACGACGATCGCAAGGACGGCTTCGGGGTGGTGGTGGAGTACGCGGGTCGCAAGGGCCCGTCCCAGTGGATCAGGCCCGAGAAAGCGGTGTGGGACTACACGATCTTCGGACGTGAGCCGGGCAATGCAGGCCAGGCCGATGGGACCTTCGACCTGCACTTCAAGAAGGTCCCCGGCGGCCATGGCGGGATCAATCGCTGGACGATTAACGGCAAGTCTTATCCGCACACCGACCCGTTACGGGTCGAGCGAGGCAAAAGCTATCGTTTGATCTTCCACAACGAGAGCGACGACGCACACCCTCTGCACCTGCATCGGCACAGCTTTGAATTGACCAAAGTCAATGGGAAGCCAACCGCCGGTGTGATGAAAGACACAGTGGTGGTGGTCGCGTACAAAACGGTCGAGGTGGAGTTCATGGCCGACAATCCCGGCAATACGCTGTTCCACTGCCATCAGCAACTGCACATGGACTTCGGCTTCATGACGCTGATCAAGTACGCGTGAAGCGCGGATTCACTCGCGTTCGCTCACGGCCAGCAGGCGCGCGAGTTTTGCGAGCAAGCCTTCAATCAGGTCTTCCTTGACCTTTACTTCCACCCTGAACGTTGGCCGATGCGTGCGAGCGCTGTCCCAACGCAGTCGCTGCAGGTCGTTTTCCAGCAGCTCGATCAACAGTTCGAGCTCTTGCGGGGAGAGTTCGAGTTCCATGGCTCAGTCCTCCCTCTGCGCATTGCGGCGCCGGGTCCCCGCGAAGTTTGAGACGCTAGTGCTTGAGGCTCGAGCACTCGTGATGGCGGAAATGCGGTTCCCGCTCGAACCGTTCATGTTCGTTGAGGAATTCTTCGATGCCGTCCGTCGCCGAGAGCGCGTCCGCCTCTTCGGCGCCCTCGCCCCACCACTTGTGGACCCGTTGTAGCCGAGGCACGTCGGCCGACCGGTCCCAGCACAGCTCGATGTGCCGGTGACCCGGCAGCCAGATGACCTCCAGCTTTCCGGGGAACGGTCCGTCGTGGTCGAAAGGCATCACGCGGTAGAGCCGGTAAGACTCGCGCGCATTTGCCAGTTCTTCGCGGATGTCCGGCGAGGAGATCTCGTCGGGTGAGGCCTGGAGCATCGTGAAAGTGGCATGTTCCTTGTTCATAGTTTCCTTCCCTGGCAGGCCGCCCGGTGAACGTCCGTAACCGGTGTATCCGCGGCCGCAAACAAGCTCTGCCATCTTCAATATGACCCGGACGGTCGGGGTATAAGTGAGGGCCGTCACAGGTCAGCGTGATGCACCGACCGTACCGGGCCGCCTGTCCGCTGCCGCTTGCCGCAGACGTTCGACAATTCTTTTACAGCAAAGTTACATTTCGCGCCGCAGGTCGCACATCTGATGATGTGGCCGCGCACGAAGGCCAAATTTCAGAGGAGAGGTGAACCATGAAGAATTGGAACGCCGCACGTTTGGTGCGGCTTTGGGCGGCGGCGACCGTTTTGATGGCCGGGACGGTCCTGGCTCAGGACTCGATCTTCAAAGTGATTCCGAGCCCCAGCCCCAACCCGGCCGGCAATACGCTGAACGCCGTGGCAGCCACATCGGCCCGCGACGCCTGGGCGGTGGGCTTTCAAAACGACAATCAATTGAACGGGGCGCGAACCCTGACCCAGCATTGGGACGGGGCGCACTGGACGACGGTGCCGAGCCCGAACCCCGGCTCCACGACGCGCTGCCAGAACCAGAACACGGGCAACGTGCTCAACGCCGTGGCGGCCCTGAGCCCCACGAACGTCTGGGCGGTGGGCTTCTCGTTCGACTGCAGCAGCGACCTGAAAACCATGATCCTGCACTTCGACGGCGTGAAATGGAGTGTGGCGCCGAGCCCGAAACTGCTGACGAACGCCAACGCAGCGCTGAACGGCATCGCGGCCCTGGCGGCGAATAACATCTACGCCGTCGGTTACCAGCCTGCCTCGAACGGCGCCGTGCTGACGCTCGTCGAGCATTTCGACGGGCACGCCTGGAGTGTGGTCGATACGCCGGACGTGAGCGAGGGGGATGTCCTCAGCGCCGTCACTGCAACCTCGGCGAACGACGTTTGGGTTGTAGGCACCTCCACGGATGAGCCGACGACTTCAATTCAGACTCTGGTGGAGCACTTTGACGGCACCGAGTGGACGGTCGTGCCGAGCCCCAATCCACTCTCGAAGGCCCCATTGAATCAGAACATACTGACCTCCGTGACGGCGATTTCGGCGAACGACGTGACGGCGGCCGGTTTCATTTCGGACGCAAGCCTGCTGCACCAACTCACGCTGGTCGAGCACTGGGACGGCACGCAGTGGTCCGTGGTCCCCAGCCCGAACGGCAGCACGGGCAGCGGGGTGCAGAACATCCTTATGGGCGTGTCCGGGTTTGCGACGAACGATCTCTACGCGGTCGGGTTCGTCAACGATTCTTCGACGAATGGTGAGCCGCGGACGCTGGTGGAGCACTTCGACGGCACGCAGTGGAGCATCATCCCAAGCCCAGGCCCCGGCGTGGCCCAGCATCTGAATGGTGTCTTCGCGCGCCGTGGCTCCAGGCAAATCTGGGCCGCCGGTGCCTCCAGCACCCTCCCCTTCGATCCCGAAACCGGCTTGCTTCAGCTGCCGCTGACGCTGGTCCTGTTCTCGCCGATCGGATGAACTGATCTCCGGGGGCGTTCGGGCTCCGCCCGGCCCGGACGCCCTGGGGTCACTGGCTCACTTCGCCACACCCACGCCGTGGTCGACCTCGAGGGTGCTCTCCAAGTTCGCGAACGCTGAATCCCGACGTCCTTCGCCATGAGTCGAACTATACGAGCGGCCGCAAGCCGCCAGGAGAGTGTGCGATGGCAGAGGAGAAGCTTCCGAAGTTACCGCCCCGGCATCCCAACACGGGGCCGATCCAGACAGACACCATGCCTGATCAGCCTCGTCCGCCGATCAAGCCGGGTCCGAGGCAGGAAGAAGCGATTCGCGAGAAAGAAAGGGAGAGGAAGACAAGGTAGGATTCTCGAGGAATGCGGTTGACTGTTCGGTTGCCTCCCTCCCGAACCCGATGCGGTGATCGCCCGGGCGTCAGGCGTCGCCGCATCGGTCCTGCATGACGCCGGTGAGGACACCGGCGCTACAGCCGCACTACGCTGCACCGATGGATCCCGCTACTTGCCCTCGGCCGGGGATATGGACGTCGCGGTGATGATCGCGCCGGAGTCCGACCCTTTCCTCGTGGTAAAGGTCTCGTTCCCACCCACCGTGCCTTTCACCACCACCGTCTGACCGGCGTACTTCGCGGCCTCGTCCTGCGGGTTCAGGATGTAGACCTTTTTGTCGGCGAAGTTGAAGAACGCGTACTTGGCGTGATCGTCTTTGACGCACTTGAGCGTGCACTCTTTAGTGGGTGGCTGGCTGACGCGGTTGTAGCCGCAATAGGTATCGGTGACGTAGCCCTTCAAGGTCTCGGTGTCCCCCGCCCATGCGGAGACGCTGAATGACGCGGCAACGAGCGCCGCCGCCAACGCAATTACGAATCGCTTCATCATGATTGTTGCCTCCCTCGCTCATTTGGATGCGGCCCTCAGGCCCACTCATCCATCTTTGCTTCTACCTTCGCTCTTGACGATTGTCCCACATACACGCAGCATGCACCGCTTCTTTGAGGGTCGCAAGGGAGTCGTTGCGTCATAGTAGGTCAGGCGCAGTTATCGATCACACCACGGAGCCCAGCCACTTCACAGGCAGATGTGCGGCCAGCGCGCTTGCCAGGCGGGCATCGGCGGTGACAAGGTCGCTCTTGAGATGGAGCGCCAGCGCCACGTAAAGGGCATCGTAGACCGTCCTGTCGAAAGAACTGGCGATGCTGAAGGCGTCTTCCAGCAGATCAGCTGAAGGCGTTGTGGGCAGGCCCCGGTCCTTGAGGCTGCGGATCGCATCATCCGCGGCGGCGCGATTCCACCTGCCTTGCCACACCGCCTTCCAGAATATATTGCCGCACTCCGCCCAGAACAAGTCGGGAACGGCGAACTGCAACCGGCCTTCGGCGTAGCCGCGAAACAGGTCGAGGGCCTCGTCCCTCAACGGCTCGCTGGCGGGCGGCAAAAACCACTTGGCCGCCACGCTGGCGTCGATGACGAGCGTGCTCACCGCGAGCGGTCCTCCCGCTGCATCTCTTCGGTGGATAGAAAGGGGCCGGGGACGCGTGGCTTCCGGGACCGGAGCCGCTGCGCCTGGCGCAGAAATTTGCGCCGCGACTGCAACTCCCGGGTAGTAGGCACATGGGTTTCGAGAAGCGACATGACTTCGGCGGCAATCGACTTCCGATGCCGCTGAGCCTGGCTCCGCAGCGCCTCATAAATTTCATCGGGGACATTCTGAACGTATAGTGTGGCCATTGAGCTCTCCTTGGACATACTAGCACCGCTTTGGGAGCTCCCAAGTCGCTCAAGATCGAAACTCATTTCCACCGGTCGCCGCGCCTGAGGACGTAATGAGCGAACACATAGCGCCAGGGGATGAGAGGGATAAGGATAACAACCATCAGGACGGCCTGAATATCCTCCGCCGTGGCCGCGTCGATCTGATGGGCGGACCATAGGGGCAGCGCGAAGGCGGCGAGATAGATCGCCTTCCAGGTGAACTCAAAGAGCAATATTGGCAACATCTGGACCGGGTAGCGAAGCCCCAGGGCGGAGGTCGCGCCGAGACCAGCCAGCAGGGCGCATTGAATGCCTTTCGTCATTGCGAAGTGGCTGGTGTGGTGGATGACATCGGGCCAGATGAATGCGCCTAGTCCGGCGGCCATCACGAAGTACGCGGCTCGCAAGGTGTACAAGCGAAGGAGCGACAGTTCGGGCATCGAAGTGCGCGGGCTTACATGATCGGAATTAATCGATACCGCGACGGAGTTCATACGTCCTCCCTGTCTCGTTCTCGACTGCTGATGTCATTTGCGGCATCGTCATTCCCGCGAAAGCGGAATCCACTTATGGGCCGCGCTATCTCCAGGATTTTCTCAATGGATTCCCGCTTTCGCGGGAATGACAATGTCCCAGAGCGATCTTAAATTTTGCTCACACCGATTGACCTTCCAAATCAATTCGCCTGCGTCGACGGCGGTGGCACGAGCTGGTGCGTGACCGTCCGCGTAGCTGTTTCCACCCGGAATTTCTGATAGTTCGAATACCGTTGGACGAAATTGCCGCTGAATCCCTTGAAAAGCAGCACCTTGGCGTTGAGGTGGACTTCGAGGTAGGACGGCATCCAGACTTCGTCGTTGATCTTCGCCTGCTCGAAGGTGAACGCCGAGCCTTTTTGCACGGAGCCGATGAGGCCTCCGGCCAGCTTGAAGGAATTGGTGAAGTGGGCCTCCAGGCGTACCGCGTCGGCGTCCTGCTGGTCGATCCAGATGGCGCCCGAGAGCTCGTGCAGCAGATGCTCCACAAGCCTGGTGGGCTTGTACTCAGGGTTGGGTTCAAAATCGAAGACGATCACTTCGTGTCCCCGGTAGGTTTCCCAGCGTGGATTCGTGAAGCGGTCGATGCGCAGAAAGTCCGAGATCGTTAGGTCGTCCTTGTCCTTCTTGGGTTCGCCGGCTTGTTTGGCTTCCTTCGCTTGCTTCTTTTCGTAGTCTCGCAGCGCCTTCTGGATGTGCTCGTCCTGCTTTTGCTCTTCGGAGGGGCTCAGAGGTTTGCCGTTCTTCCTCACCCGGCGGTCAACCTCGTCCCCGCCGAGGTAGAACACCTGGTCCTCCTCGGTGTCATTCGACTTGAGCGCACCGTGCTTGTCCACCTCGAACTCTTCCGAGGTCTTGTCGCAGGTGTATTGTTCTACCAGCTTTTCGATTTCCTTCTGGTGTGCGTCGACGGCGTGGAGTAGCGCGGCGATCTCAGGCAGGGGACGGCCGGCGCTGGCTGGAAATCTGAAGACGGCTGCATCGACAGGGGGATTGTGAATCACGCGGGTCATGGTGACAATCCAGTGATGGTCGGGCGCCGCGATCTCCATGTGGAATGGTTCCGGGATTCCGTCCACCGGGCGGTAATCATCATAGAAAATACGGATGTCGTCGCTCGCGGCGTTCTTCCCCGCGTCGTGCGCGGGGTCAGCCGGAGCGCCGGAAATCAACTCTTCGATCACCAGGTGTGTAGCGCTATCGATCGCGACTCTACGCTTCACTCCGGCCGATGTGGTGACTTCCACGCGCTCGGCGGCGTGTCCGCGAACGGTTTCATCGCCGAGCGCCAGCAGCCGGACCCTCTCCTTGCGGTAGTGGACGAAACGATCGTTGCGGTAGTGCGCCGCGGCTTCGAGCATTGTGCCTTCCGCGCCGGTGAGCGTTCGCAGCCCGGTTTTGTCCTGCCGCCAAGCCGACTTGCCGTTATACGCCTCGCGAATGGTCTCGTCTCCGACGGTGACTTCTTCATAGAGGCGGTTTGGCTGCTCGAGGATCAGGGTGTAGTGCCCGGTCGCCTTACCATCGGGAGTGGCGAGTGTTCCCTGATATTCAACCGTGCGGAGAGTTGCCAGCCGCTTCGGACCTCCTTCGGCGCGAATGGAAGCGGCAACAATCTTGTCGGGGCTGGCCGCCGGCTCGGTCGCGCACGCCGGTCGCGATGCGAACAAAGATAAGAAAGCGAGTAAGGCCACAGCCACCAGGCGCTTGGAGCTCATGGCCTGTATGATGCAATCGTCGGCTTCCTTGGAACAGCTTCTTCGATCTTGCATGACTGACTCCGTCCTCTTACGCCGATACCCCTTTGGTCGTCACCGGTAGCCCGCGAGGGGTCCGGCTCAAGTCAGATGACGCATCGAAGAGCCCATTTATTACCCCTGCCGGAATGAGATTGACTCAGACTTTGGCCGCCTGGGCTTCCGGAGATCGACACGGGGAGAGCGGGTGAGCAGAAAACGGAAAGGCGCCAAGGGCCGTGCAAGTGCGAGCCGCCTTCCCGCGAGTTTGTCCCGTAACGCTTTGCTGACTCTAAATGACATAGTGGGTTCGTTCCCTGTTTTCCTATCTTCATCTCCACAGCCGGGGTCTCTGGGGACGCCGGCTGCTCCGGAGCGCCTTCGGCCGGAGCTTCATTCCAGCTTCCGGCATCGCCACCCGTGGCTTCCGGGTCGGGGGCCTCCGGCCCGGACGCTTTCGGGTCGCCGGCATCCGGGTCGCCGGCATCCGGACTGCACTCGCCCTTGCCGCCCGGACGCGACTCGCGGAAGAATTCGCGCCGGAGATCGATCAGCACGCCGACCTTGCGGTCGATGGAGCGGCGGAGGAAGTTTTCCTGCTGCCGCACCCAGGACCACTTGCGCGAGTTCGTCGCCTCCAGTAGCCTCGCCGCCTGGCCCGAATCCGAGAGCGGCCCCTGTTCCAGCAGGCAGATCTCCAGCTCTTCCTGCACCCGCTCCAGGTCCTGCTCGGCCGCCTGGCGCATCGACTCGCAGGCCGCGGCCACCCCCTTCGGGTCCTTCGGGCTGTTCACATAGGCTTTCTCGGCTGCCGACTTCAGGCGCTGTCCGCGCAAGGCGACGCGGTGT